>Ga0209283_10001653_pt1 | contig 12239 bp, 14 predicted proteins | sample CZO8metaG_2_FD_188354 | JGI IMG/M metagenome (GOLD analysis project Ga0209283, IMG submission 188354) | Vadose zone soil microbial communities from the Eel River Critical Zone Observatory, Northern California, USA - CZOApr15con2H1.8 metaG... | ecosystem: Environmental > Terrestrial > Soil >...
CCTTCGCCGGATCGTGAGCTATCACGCCTACGACGATGCGTGGGTTCCCGACATGCTGGCGGGCAAGACCATGGACGAGGCGGGGCGCGAAAAACACAAAGGCGATCTGTTGGGGGATCACCCCAAGCGTGCCTTCGCGGCGATCGTCGACGCGGCGTGCACGGCGGTGCGCGTCTTCGATGACCTCGACCGCACCGTGCACACTTCGTTCGGCGACTTCTCCGCACGCGACTATCTGATCCAGATCACGAGCTTCCGGGGTCTGCGAGCGCATGACATAGCCCGCGCGATCGGGATCGATCCAACCCTTCCTCTCAAGCTGGTGCAGGGCCTCTGGGACGAGCTCAGCCCGGTCGCCGACCAGTGGCGGGAGATGGGCGCCTTTCCTCCCCGGGTGGCGATGCCGGACGAGGCGCCTTTGCAGGACCGCCTGCTGGGAATGACCGGCCGCGACCCTTACGCCGCCTGACAGCGGCAGTTCGGTCGAAATCAGCCTTCCTTGTTCGTCGTCGAGACAGAGTCAGGCCCAATTGGGCCGGCCGACACTCGTTGGACAAGGAGAGGACGATGGCGAATTTTCTGCTCGTTTACAGCGGCGGTGGCGGCATGCCCGCAACGGACGCGGAACGTACGAAGGTGATGGACGCCTGGGGTGCGTGGTTCGGCAAGCTCGGGCCGGCGGTGGTCGACCCCGGCAACCCGATCAGCCCGAAGTCGAAGAGCATCTCGAGCGATGGTTCGGTGCACGAGGGTCCGGTCGGCACCGCGGCGAACGGCTACTCGATCCTGAAGGCTGACTCGCTCAGCCAGGCCGTTGAGCTGGCCAAGGGCTGCCCGGTGCTGAAGTCCGGCGCCAAGATCTCGGTTTACGAAACGTTCGCGGCAATGTAGCCGAGCCGGTCGGGGGCGGGGTCGCGATGCGGCTCCGCCCACCTGGCGGGCGCCGCCGGCGAGCGCCGATTCGTGCCCATGGTAGAGTTCCGGTTCGCCCGTTTCGCTCCGGGCTTACCCTTGCCGAGACCATGGGCCGCTAGCTCAACTGGCAGAGCGCCGTGCTGATAACGCGGAGGTAGGTGGTTCGAGTCCACCGCGGCCCACCACCGATTGTGAATTGCAAATAGGCCGGTACCGCTCGTCGAGATGGTCCTCGGGCTAGAGATGACTACAGTTTTGATTACAGTTTTGACGATCAGGTCCACTCCAATCTGCGCGAGGATGAGGCTTTGTCGCCAGTTCGCCCACGAACTTGCTCTCAGCATCGGCGGCAATATCGTGGGCCAATCGCATCGAACTTGTAGATCACCCTTAACGACAGCATTGCGTTTTATCGCCGCTGGCCGCTGCGGGCTAAGACCGTTTCAGCGAGGAACCACTTCTACGTCGGGCGAGTGGGCATGGTGCACTTTGATATCGCGCCGAGACACAGCAACCAGTGCAATGCCGGTTACCGTGGCATAAAGCGCCCCGAAGATCGCGATCGGCAGCAACAGATCAACGGCTGTCTGATTGGTTCGGTTGGAGAGGCCATCGCTTCGAATCTCGATGATGATCCAAACGACAACCGCGGCGACCACATTTCCCACGAACCACAGCCTGGCCGCGGATCTTGCTACGAAGATCCTGGCCAGCAGGAGGCCTTGCGCCAGACCGAGGACAGCGGCAAGGGTGATGCTCTCAACGCCGGTGATCAGCGTGATAAATGGGAACACGCCGGGCGTCAACGCCTTAATCGCGCCGACGGAAAGCAGCGCGTTTGTGGTCCTCTCGGCCCATACGGAACTCGCGAGATAAGCCGCAAGCCACGCAACCACGCTCACGGGTATCCACATCGCGCCGGCGAGCGATGGATGACCTATCAGCAGTCGCAAAACAATGTACTGAGGGAACGCGACGATCGCCGAGGCGACGACGACCCCAGTCCAGAAGTCCCCGACGGCATTAACAGGGCCTAGCCAGCCGAAGGTTGTGCCAAGGTACGGAAGCACGCTTCCGACCATGCCCGCCAGGATCCAGGCGCCCCAGACGACCATCCCCGAGAGCGGGAACCTGTAAGCCATGATTGTGGAACAGACTCTAGGACTGAACTTGGCCTTTCGCACGCGAGCGGTGGGCACAAGAGTCTGATCCTTCGAAGTCGTTAGCCCGAATAGCGCTTACGAGCTCTCCGACCTCTATTTAGATCGGGCATCCAGCATTGCAGCCGGTAGCAGAGGGTTATCAACCCATCCCCTTGCGGCGACGCTATCCGCGCGAAGCGATCGCCGCCCTGATCCATCCCATCCCGACTGTGCTGGGCCAGGTCAAGGCCGCCTGCCCCGTATTTTCTTAAGGTGTACGAACTCAGCGGGCCCGAGGTGCACGGTCACGCCTTGACGTGTTAGGAGGCGGTACTACGATTCGGCCTCGTCGGTACTCGGGTGGCGATCGGTTGCAGCCTGCTTCGCCCCCGGTGAGAAGCAGCGCGAGGGCGGCAGGACGAAGATCAGGCCGCCGGCTCCGCCCAGGCGCACGAAGACAGAGCTGGCGAATCCAAGAGCGGCCAGGTAGGTAACGGAGACCCCAGTTTTCCCCTGATAGTCATCTGCCAGCGTGCGGTGCCGCGGCGGGTAGTTGCACCGTGACGACGAGCCCGCCAGGACGGCAGGCCGTCAGCAACGGATGTCGTATTCCCCAAATCCTTTGCTCGGCGCACGCTTACTCATCGTCAATCGGTTCGCAGTACGGAGTAAACGTCACGTAAGTGGTCTTCGTGTGCGTCAATCCCAGAATCTTGCTAGTAGTAGTCACGGGTAGCTGCTTGATGCGGTCCTTGACCACTTTGAAGTCAATTCGCACTAACGGCCCACCAGGCTGCTCAACATATTTGCCGTAGACCTCAAACCAGGACACAGTGTCCTTGCGGCGACCATTCTTGTCGAAAAGAGGGTATTCAACATGGACACCGACACGCTCGAAAGAACGGGGGGATCGGGGAAGGTAGAACGCCTGGGACGACGAATCTCGAACCTCTGCTACTGAAAGGGTTCGTTCACCACCCCAGGTATGACTCGCTTCCGGAATCGGCTCGCGGTCAGAGGCTGCAATCTCGACGCCCCTCGTGATAAAAATCGGTAGGGGTTCACGTTCGGAGATTCCACGAACGCAGACCTCGTCGCTTGTGAAAAGCATTGCGACCTCTGGTGTCATCAATTGCTTCGCGTGAGTGTCTGCAAAGACAACCCCAAATGGTCGCGCCTTGTCCATCAACCGTGCCGCGAGGTTGAGGCACCTCCCCGTGTAGTCGAGAACGCCCCCCTCGGAAACGAGTCGAGTTGCTGAACCGCGTGCGATGCCTACTCCCAACTTCTGAGGTACCGGAAAGTTGATCATGTAATCGTCTGCAGTCATCTGGCCGAACGCACCTACTAGGGCCACAGCACGGGCAAGGATCGAGCTAACAATTTGTGGTACGGCTTGAGGGTCTACGGGTAGTTGGTGGATAAGCAGAAGTCCGTCGCCCGTCGGCTTGAAGAATGTGGCATCGTCAAAGTGTGATGACAAAATCGTCGTATAAACAGATCGGAGGTACAGAGCAGAGTCGAACGACTCGCCTTGTGCCGAGAAGGTCGAGAAACCCCTGATATCCAGAAAGGTTGCAACGACCTGGCAGGATTCCGCCCGCGCGGTACCCAACATTTCTCGCAGGCGCTCATGAAGTTGCTGTTCGGTCACGACGCAACCCTTGCCGCAAGGAGTTCAGCCATGCTGCACGACGAGCTGGACAGCCGCCTCTTGCTTATCTGGCGGGTAGTGGTACTTGGTGAGGAGCCGTCGACGTCGAATTGCATGCTCGGCAGTGTAAGCGGCGTCTTCCTACCTGGCCTGGCCCTAATCCAGGACCCCTACATCCGCCCCGCCCCCGCTGGCGAACGCCATCCGCGAACCAGTCGCACCTCGATCGATCCGGCCCCGACCGCGCTGAGCCAAGTCGGCGCCGCCTGCCCCGTAATTCCTTAAGGTGTACGGACCGGAACGACGACCGGGGCTAAGGTCGCGGGGCCAACGAGGCCGCTCCCAGCGCCCGTGCAGGCGTGATCCGGGCCTTCGTCTTGGGCCCTCAAAAGGTTGAACGACCAGGAACCCGGCCTTGTTGGGCTAGTGGAGTGAGTCTGCCGGCCTCGCTGGCAATCAGAGACCCAAGCCCTCAGGCTCCAAGCCCCCACGTTCCTTTCCGAGGCGACTGACTTCGTCTGCCGTACGGATTAGGCCATCGCGCAACAGATCTGGATGTTCCTGCAACCGCTTATAAAAGTCGATCGCCGCCTTTAACTCTTCAGCGCTCAGATCTTTCGCACGAGTCAACGCATCGGGAACCGCCACGATGGCTTTTTGAACCTCACGCAATAGATCGTCGCTACGAAGGCTTGCAGCCAAGTCCGCCAGCGGCTCGGTATCGGGGACAGGGCTTTCGTTCCCGGCGCGCGACCTTATCGCCCAACGAATCAGCTGGCGACCCGCGCGAACAACGGCCGCAGAGCCGGCACTAACGTTGGGCAGATGCACTTGCGCCAATCGGTCTACCCAGCGACGAGGATCAAAAGTTAGCTTTGGCTTGAAGTCAGCCCACTCATCCGCAGTCTTGTAAGCCATGTAGAAAGGGCCGGCTAAATGCGGCTGTCCTCCAGCGGCGAGTATCGGTACTGACACGAATAGCGGCCACACCGCGGCACCTGCTATGCGACGCCAGAAGGGAAGGCGCCATGCCACAGTTCTTGCCGGGCTGTGCGTGTCGCCGGCCACGAAATGGTAAGCCAGTTCGCGTACCTCGTCTGGGTTCGTGACGACACCGGGGGCCGGGGGCGGCAAGAACCCGATGGTCCGCCAGCGCTCAGTGTGTTCGACGCGCACGACGGCGCTGTGCGGTCTGTGGCCCTGTCCCCGACGGCTCCACGCCCGCAATTCGGGCGGCTCGCTCGACTCGAACCAAAACTCGGTGGCGGTCCATGCCCCGAGCAACACCTCCATTTGAAGGTCTTCCCCGGCCGTCCGCGCAGAGGCCTGGCTTAGGTCCTTTTCCGGAGTGCGCCAGATTCCCTCGACACGAGTTCCAGCTCCCACAAAGTTGAATGCTATGCCCTCACAAATGGGCCGTGCGGTTCGAAAGGTCCATCCTAGGCACCGGCGAGCAGCCGAGCAAGCTCCGCACGTTCCAGGGTTGACCCGGCGAGGAGTACGTCTGCGATCCTCTCGATCACTTGCCAGGTTGCTGGCTCACTGATATCGGCATCGACCTCTCGGCTGATCTGCTCAATGATCGACTCAGGGTCCCGGAGATCGATGTACCGGGCCAACGACATGGCCTTGACGAGATCGTCTCCGGCGAGGTCTGGCATCGCCACCCCCGTCAGCCGCTTCGCGACCACCTCGCCGGCCACATGGAGTGCGATCAAGTCGCGGGCCGCCTGCTCGTCAGCGGCGACGAGGCCCATGGGGCGCAGTCGTCTCCCGGCGGCCGCAATGAACGGCGCGAGCTGAGGCGACTCAGCGTACGGCCAGTCGGTACGCCCCAAGGTCTGGCCGTCGTCTGAGGGCACGACTGTCGAACGCAGGGGTACGAGGCCTAGGCGGTAGAAGCCGACGACGCAGTGGCCGGCTTCGTGAAACGCTCTTCGCTTGAGAACTGATTCTGCTTCCATAAGGTCGGCCTCGCAGGAGACCTCTGCTCCAAGAGCCACCTCCCGATCGCAATTGTCAAGCTATAGCGAGCGCTCGCGCCCCAGAGTTGTGTCGACCCAGCGATAGCTGGTCGCACTAGTCGGTCCGTGGTTTCAATGCGGGATGACCTGTGAGGTTCGGAAAGGTCCATCAGCGGCAATCCATGCCTCCTCCCCACCCCGTTGCCGGAATGCCATCCGCGAACAAATCACAGCACTGATCAATCCGGTCCCGACCGTGCTGAGCCAGGTCACCGCCGCCTGCCCCGTGTTCCTTGCGTCCAACAAGTCCGCGGGTCGCCAGCACCAACGCGAACCGAACTCTTGGTCTCGTTAGGGGGTAGTTATCGGCACCATTCTCACAGACGGAATGGCTCGGTCCTGGACTTACGAGAACGGTTCGCGTTACCGGGATAGCTATCCTCTCACTAACGCTGTCCATAGGCGCTGGGACCTGTCAATCCTTGGGGACCCAGGTCAACTGCTCACCTTGCGCCGGACCCCTTGTGGCGTGCTCGTACGCCCGAGCCATGAGCTTCGGAGCCTCTGGGTGATCTGTGGCGTGGATCATGTGAAACATCAGCCGGCCACCGCCTCCCTCGGACGCGTAGATTGCCCACGGCTTGACAGATTTGTAACCGAGTTCGTTTCGGAAGCGTTCACAGAATGTCCGCGCACGGTCCCAGGCCTCCATCTGCATGAGATGCGACCACTCAGGAGTTCCCCACCAAGCCTCCGCTAGTCGACGACCGTCCTCGCCCAGCCCCGAAAAGGCACGATCAAGCCAACTCTGCGCTAGAAAGTAGAAGAGTTCGATCTTGGTGTCAGCGGCGTCACCAGTTTTGAACCCCGCGAGCTTCCGTACCGTTGCCCATGTGCACTCAAACGTCCTCTGATCGAGCAAGCAGAAGGTGGCTTCCTTCTTTAAGACACCAGGGCGGAGTATCTCCGTAACCCTCTTGTTAAAGTCCCCGGGATAGACCGTGATGTCTAGACCTGCGTGTCGGGTCCTGAGCTCGCGCAAAGCACGGACCTGAGGCTTGCCCGCATCGCACAAGTGAAAGTGTCGCAACCACAGTGGCTTCAGGCCCAGCACCATTTCGGCCGCCCAGCTTTCCGGAAGTTCGGGGCTTTGCGGGCCAGCGAAGCCATCTATGTAGGTGCCGTGATGGGTCACCATTTCGAACAGGTAGATGTAGCGCGAAATGAGCCGGGCCTTGGCGGCCGTCCACAGCGGCAGCGCTGGAGCCTTTACTACGACTTCATCGTTCGCAGGAGTTGGATCCGGTAGTTCAAAGAGAAGGCCACCGAGTTCCTCGCCTTCAGTCATTCGCGCCAGCCTAAGTTGTACGTACGCCAAACCGGCGATCATGCGCTTGGCGCCTAGGCCGCGCCCGATCTCCATACTCGGCCAGCGAACAGGCGTTCTATGTTTGGGAGAAATGCGCGACAAGACCCCGATTGAGTGGACAGAGGCGACGTGGAACCCAGTCACCGGCTGCGACAAAGTCAGCCCTGGGTGCGCTCACTGCTACGCCGAAGCGTTTGCGGAGCGCTTTCGCGGAGTGCACGGACATCCTTACGAGCAGGGCTTCGATCTGAAACTCTGGCCGGAAAGGCTTGAGGGTCCACTGAGATGGCGACGCCCTCGTTTGATCTTCGTTAACTCAATGTCCGATCTATTCCATGAACGTATCCCAGACGAATATGTCAAGCGCGTTTTCGAAGTCATGACTGCAGCAGATTGGCATGTATTTCAGATCCTGACGAAGCGCCACGAGCGTCTAGCCTCATTGGCTTCGGTTCTGCCGTGGCCATCGAACGTATGGATGGGCGTCTCGATCGAAAACCGCAGGTTCGTGCATCGGGCGGACTACCTGCGGGAGGTCCCGGCCGCTGTGCGGTTCATATCGGCTGAGCCCTTACTTGGGTCGCTTGCGACGCTACGGTTAGAAGGAATTGACTGGTTAATTGCCGGTGGTGAATCTGGGCCGCATCACCGGCCTATACGGGTTGAGTGGCTTCGTCAACTGCGAGACATGTGCAGCCACTCCCGCGTGGCGTTCTTCTTCAAGCAATGGGGTGGCCGTTATCCGAAACTAGGCGGTCGCGTGCTCGATGACAAGGTCTGGTCTGAAAAGCCATTGCCCGACCTCACGCGATGGACCAGAACTCTTGCGTTAACTACGGCACGCAGGGAACGAGAACTGTCGAGCTCGGCCTAGGTACGTGCTGCCAGTTCCGGGGCGCCTACGCACCTTGAAAGTCTGCGATCGGGTTAACTGCTGCGAATTTGCGATGCGTAAGGAACTGTAAGGTGGGCCGATTCTCCTCAAATTCACCCAAGACCTTTTGGACCCATACGACTTCTTCGCCAGCATTGAGGGCGGCTAACGCTAGGACACGTCGGAGATGTGGGTCAGCTAGCTTGGGAGCAAGATCTCTAAACAATGATCGGGCCGACGCGGGAGCCCAAGTAGCGATTCGCTGAGCCCCAAGCGCAAAGAGCGAAATCTCTTGACCGGGAGTGAGGAAGCCAGCCATGAGATCACGCGATTCAGCCGGAGCATGCCATTGGCCCGGGAACATCGTCCCGAGTTGCGCAACCGACCAGGCGATGACATTCCAGTCTGACTTAACGTATTCGGCAAACCACGCGGGCAACTGTTGCCACGATCCCGTATGCCGGAATAGTCTGCTGAGGTGCGGCGCTCCCTGCGGCATACGGGGCGCTGCCTCGATGAAACGGTCTACGACACCAGGAAGCTCATGATCCTTCAGGCGGTGCGTTGCGAACCGGATCGATGTCTGGGCTGCCTGTTCGGGATGCTCAAGAATCCGATCGACGAGTTGACTCAGAAGTTCAGTGTCGGGAGGATCGACTCCCAGGCCCACATCGACGGCACTGTGCTCGATGTTCCGAGCCTCTTCGACGACATCGTCACCCTCCAACAGCTTTGTCTTGCCAGCATTCATATGAAGGCCTAGATCTTGCATGCATTGCTGGAGAGAAACCTGGGCATCCCTCAACCGCCCGGGGTGGTCGCTGAAGAGCCAGATATCGTCGAGCCATCGCGACGCCGCTCCCTGCTCCCAACCAGCGAACCAGGAGTCATCGGCCAACCCAAACTCGTGCAGAAGATCGTCCACTGGGCGCAAGTACAGGTTCGCTAGGACGGATGATCCGCACGCACGTTGGGGAAGGCCACTTCGGCCAACCACAGCGCCCCAGGATCGGATCATGTCAGCTAACCGTTCAGTTACCGCCCCTTTGCCCGCCCGCTGTTCGATTGTTGAAGCAAGGTGCTCGCTTGGTATTGATGCAAAGAAAGACACGATATCCGTCGACAGCGCGGCTGAGTATCCGGCCGATAGGTTGGTCAAGCGATCTCGGTAGAACGACCACTCAAGTTTTTGCGACGAGTAGCGACCGGCTACTGGGCCCTCGCGCGAGAGCCGCCAGCTATACATCCAATCCGGCGTACCGCTCAGCAGTTTCACGCTAAGGCGGTCGATGAGCGCTTGGTAAGTTAGTCGATCGACGATATCAAGCACGGTGGCCGGCCGAAGAATGAAATTCTCCTTGGCCACGTTCAGTGGAGCGATGCGACGTACTCCGGTCGCATTCAGGCGTTGAACAACGGGATCGGGGTGGTCGCCAAGCCATTCCAACTCTGGCCATGCCCACGGGTCCCGATACCAATCGCCAAAGATGTCCGTCCGGCAGTTCGCGACCGCGCGCTTGACGTCGAGCACATTGAGCCAGTCGATAGGCGACATCGTTTCAACTCAGAGTTACACAGGCTCGGGCGAGCATGTCGCGGAAAGGTGCAGTTGAAACGGGCCGCAGCCGCCGGCAGTGTCCGTCAGGAGGTCAAAAGGGACCACTGTGGTCCGCCCTGGATTGCACCCATAAAGTCAGGCTGAGCGGAGGCAACGGTCTGGTCCAGCCGAAGGTCGAAGGCATAGTTGTAGCCGACCTCGGCACGAGCGCGAGGTGATGGCTAGTCGAGCTTGATCCTGAGTTATGAGGCGAAGGTTGACAGTAAAGGTCGCGACTGCTTCTGCCCGTGAAAGGAACTCACCAACGACTTCAGCGCGAGATCGATAGCGCATTGAGGCCGGCCGTGCTCGGTTGAGGTTCTCGATATCAACTCCTGCCACGGCAGCCGCATGTTCGTAGTTCTCCTGCACGAGTTCAAGTGCTCGATTGCGCAAGTCTTCAAGCTCGTTGCTCACGCCGCGACTGTAACAGCCTGATAGAGCCGTCCTGCTGCGCGCGAGGTGCCTTTAGGCCATCACTCGACAGCTTCTTCGATCGAAACCTTGTAGCCAAGTTCCTCGAGCCGGCCCTGTGCCAAGTTCCGGCCACGCTTACTTCAGGGTCGTCTTTCCCAAGCCGCTCGAACTGCATTGAGGTTGTAGAGAACTCGCAGGTTGCGGAAAACGTTGCGCGACTACAGTTTGACTACAGTTCGGCCGGCTTTCGGCGGCCAAGGTCGGACAACTGCGGACAGATCTCGCTCGAATCGAGTTTGCGGCGGTCATTGGTGGACGGTGATAGACGGTCCGAGGGGCTCTGATAACGCGGAGGTAGGTGGTTCGAGTCCACCGCGGCCCACTTCAATTCGGCGGGCTTTCCATAACGCGAACCCGAAGTCGTCGCAAGCCATTAGGTTGGCATGTCGCGCTATCCCTGCTCTCAAGCCTGACCTCGATCACCCGCTTGAGCAGTGGCATTAGTCGGGACGACCGACGCGCGAAAGCCGATTATTCGCCGACGCGGCACAACCACCCTCCCGCCAAACGCGTGCCATCTGCGAACTGTGCATCAATGGTTCCGTAAAAAAGACCCTTGACTGCATCGGCGCTTGTAACCGTGACCTCGCCGGATGTGGCATTGATCCGGTTCCCTGCTCCGGTCGTGGCGTTGTTTGCGACGCTGAGGGTTAGCGGCGTAAACCCGTACTGCTGGAGGGGCGACGTGGCGCTGTAGGTTCCCCCGGACGATCCCTGCGCGGCTACTGCAAAAGCCACTCGCACGACACGCCCATTCGACAGGATCATGGCGTTGGTATCGAATACCAACGGCGGTCCGAAGCCGCATCCACGGCCACTTCCCACGATCTCATGGCTTGAATCGGTCGCCAGTGGGCCTTGAAGCTGCAGTGTGTTCGAGGTTCGCGGAGTTGACGCAGGAGGTGGCGTCGACGAAGCGGCGGATGGCGTCGGCGACGACGTCGCTAGGGAACCGCCCGTGCTACATCCGGCCATCCCCAAGACCAGCACCGCCAATCCGGCTGCCAATGGTGTCCGCACTGCTCTGCAGGTGAAACGATTGAATTGCAGATTCGGATATGGCCTGTATGCGAATCTTCGGACCCCTGAGAGTCACCCGGGGCCGGTTCGCGTTACGGAAACTACGGCCCACCAGATCGTAAATCCGAGCGTCTAATCCGGGACAACCCTTTTCCACCTTGGGCGCTGCGACTAGCTGGGAGCTCGTTTCCTCAACTCAAGCACAGCGAGGGCGGCCGCAATCGCGAGGAGTGCTGGCAAAACTGTGAGGAAAACTGCGATGAGGCCGAGCGCCTTCGCATCGGGCCAATTGAAGTAACCGAGCGGTTCGCCCCACGGCTCCATCAACACGATCGACGCGGAGTAAATGGCATGCACTATGCCGACAACCATGGCTCCTACATAGCTCCAGCGCATCCCTAGCCCGCCGTAAAAGATGAACACGATCATCAGCGCCACAAGAATCGCTTCGATGGCACCTGGCTCAATCGCGAAGGCCGCTCCGTATCGCTTAATCAACAGGTAAAGCCAGATCGGCACCTCGATGACGAGCGTCAACACGTAGACGACCAGCAGCGCAATCGTGACCTTCATCCAGGTCGTTAACCGCTGCCCAGTCACTGAACTCGAGCCAGCCATTGAGTCGCACAATAACGTCACCTGGCCGGGGAGTACAGGTATCCCTCGAGTAGTCCATCGCAGGGCTGGGCCAACATCGATCAGGGGCTGGCAGGCTCATGGTCAAGACTGATCTGTTGGCCGCAGACTGTTGCGCGGTTCGCGCTATATAAGCTTCGGCCCACCACTGGCGTTGATCTCAGCCAAGCCCGATAACGTGGAAGCTCGCCTTGTACAGTGCTCGCGTGCCCTGATGAATTCAGCCACTTGGGCACAGATGATCGCGTTCCGTGCTACCGATGCAGCCAGTGGGGCGCAAATGGTCGTGGCGGCGGAGTTCAGCAGGAAGAGCCTATTCTCCAGGCAGAGGTTGAAGCGAATGGACGTCGTCGACTGGTTGTTGGACTCGGACCCGGCGATCCGCTGGCAGGTCATGCACGACCTGATAGACACACCTGAGGACGATGTCGCCGCGGAGCGTGCCCGAGTCGCTACCGAGGGCTGGGGCGCACGGTTGCTGGCACTGCAGAGGCAGGATGGCCATTGGGACAAAAGCACTCCCGCCAGACTTACCTCGGCTGAGGCGATCAATTGGTGGGAGTCCCTACCGCCCGAGAGGCAAGGCACGCT
>Ga0209283_10001662_pt1 | contig 12204 bp, 9 predicted proteins | sample CZO8metaG_2_FD_188354 | JGI IMG/M metagenome (GOLD analysis project Ga0209283, IMG submission 188354) | Vadose zone soil microbial communities from the Eel River Critical Zone Observatory, Northern California, USA - CZOApr15con2H1.8 metaG... | ecosystem: Environmental > Terrestrial > Soil >...
GATGGCGTCCTGCTCCGCGTCGGTATCGCCGGTGTATACCTCGCCAATGATTCCCTCATGGGTATAGAGTCGCGTGATGATCGTACAGCGATTGACCATCGAATACGCGCTGCCGCTATAGCGCTGATGCAAGGGCACGCGCAGCGCGACCGTCTCAATCCGTTCAATAGTCAGTCTGGGGAGCTTGCTATGCATAGAAAGGGCAAGGTACGATTCACCGGCCGTGTGATCATATGTTGTCATAGCTGATTCATCTCCCCTGTTCGTGTACGAGCGCGCGTACCACCGCGGCGATTCGTTCAGCATCCGGCACAGCTGCGTCCTCTAACACCGGGCTGAAAGCGATAGGGACATCTGGCACACTCACAGCGCGCGGACGGGTGTTGCGGGGTAATCCCTGCTGCGCCAGCAGGCTGATGAGCGTGGCTCCCCAACCGCCAGGATGAACCTGTTCCTCAACGACGACGAGGCGGTTAGTACGCGACACGCTGTTTCCGACAGTCTCACTATCCAGAGGGGTGATCCAGCGCAAGTCAATCACCTCTGCGTCGATACCTTCTGCGGCCAGGGCTTCAGCAGCGCGCAGTACGCGTGGCACCATCAAAAGTGTGGCAACGATGGTGACGTCGCTGCCATGACGCACAATGTCGGCACGTCCCACCTGCGGCAAGGATCCCGTGCGATCCACCAGTCCTTTCTGCGTATACATGCCCTTGTGTTCGAGAAAGATCACCGGATCATTCAGACGTATCGCTGCACGCAAGAGCCCATATGCGGCAGAGGGCGAACTGGCGGCGACGACTCTAAGACCAGGCGTTTGTAAGAGCCATGATTCCCCAGTCGCCGAGTGTTGGGTGCCAAAGCGGCCTGTCGCCCCACCAATAGCGCGGATGGTTAATGGCACTTCTGTCTGACCACCTGACATAAAACGAAATTTCGCGACTTCGTTTACAATGGCATCGCTGGCGCTGAGCAAAAAATCAGCGAACATGATCTCAATTACCGGGCGCATTCCGGTGACGGCCATTCCTAGAGCGGCCCCGACGAAGCCATTTTCTGAGATCGGCGTATCGATTACACGTTCCGGTCCAAACTCGTCGAGCAGACCCTCGGTAGTCTTGAATGACCCTCCTGCTGCGGCGATATCTTCCCCCAGCAAAATAACACGACTATCTGCACGCAGTTCGTCAGCAAGCGCAGCGCGGATCGCCTGCCGGTAGGTCATTTCTTCAGCGGTGCTACCTTGCGTGGCTTCTCCTCGCTCACTCTGCGTAGACATAGCAGTCAATCTCCTCTCGTTTGGGCCACGGAGCGGCCGCGGCTCGCTCTGCTGCCGCATTGATCAGGTCTTGCACTTCCTGGCGCATGGCATCCTGTTCAACAATGCTCATGATGTCCTCGGAGGCCAGAGCTTCGCCCAGGCGTATGATGGGGTCTCTGCTCTTCCATGCTTCAAGCTCACCAGGCTTGCGGTATTTAGCCGGGTCGGTGCGCGAATGGCCACTGTAGCGGTAGGTTTTGCATTCGAGGAGTGTCGGTCCCTCTCCGGCTCGCGCCCGTTCAACGGCGGTACGTGTCGCGTTGTAGACAGCATCGACATCGTTGCCATCGACGGTCACGCCTGGCATAGCGTAGGCGGTCGCTCGTATCGCCAGGTCATCAACGGGCGTCGTTGTGCGAATTGGGCTGTACTCGCCGTAGAGATTATTTTCACAAATAAACACTACCGGTGCTTTCCACACGCTTGCCATGTTCAGCGCTTCGTGAAATGTCCCGATATTGGTCGCGCCATCACCAAAGAAGGTGAGTGCAACGCTCGACGTACCACGCAGTTTGGCCGACATCGCCGCGCCTAGCGCCACCGGTAGCCCGGCACCGACAATGGCGAAAGCGCCGATCAGCCCACGTGAGAAGTCTGTTAAATGCATTGAGCCGCCGCGCCCTTTACAAAGGCCGGTCTCGCGGCCCATTAATTCGGCAAAGGCTCCTTCGGGATCTATTCCTCGTGCCAATGCCTGGCCGTGTCCGCGGTACGTAATGGTCAGGTAATCAGCAGAGGTAATGGCACTGATGGCGCCTACCGATACTGCTTCTTGCCCCTGGCAAAGGTGGGTTGTGCCGGGAACCAGTCCCTGCATAAACAGTTGCTGCACCTTATCCTCAAAGCACCGGATGAGGAGCATGGTACGCAGCCATTGCCGCCGGTCGGGTGAGTATATCTTTTGCGATGACATGAGACTGGTAGTCCTTTTCTGAAGATAGGCCCCATCCTTATAGACGGAGGTGTTAGTAACGATTCCAGTTTCGTTTCTAGTTATATCATTCGATATCTTCCCTGTCAATCCCTCCTGAGAGTTATTCACGTGGGATGAGAAGAAGATTTATCTCGATTGAAATATATGTACGGACATCAGTACAAGATGGAATTCCATAATTGGTGTCTTAGACTAACACAAAAAGCCTTGACTTAGGCTTATCAGGATGCTACAATCGTTGGTATCGAAGCCGGAAACGTTTACAATTCCTCCTTCTGTGAGCTAACGAGAGAACTTCAAGAGGGATTGCTCATGGCACCTGTCGTTGAGTTACATGATATCCACCACAGCTACGGCGCTGTAGAGACGCTACGCGCAGTGAGCTTTTCGTTAGCCCGTGGCGAAGTTGTGGGGCTTGTCGGTGAAAATGGCGCGGGCAAATCGACCATCGTCAAAATACTGACTGGTGTCATACAGCCGATCAAAGGTAACATCGTCGTCCAGGGAACTGAGCGGGTTTTTACGAATCCGCGTGCCGCACGCGAAGCAGGCATCGCCGCGATGTACCAGGAGCCGATGCTTTTTCCTGATCTCTCCATCACAGAAAATATTTTTGCCGGGCATCAATTGACCCACCGGGGGACAATTGCATGGAGTCAGATGCGTGAACGGGCGCGTAGCCTCCAGGAGCAACTTGACCTGCCTATTGATCCACAAACGCCGGTCTATCAATTGCGCGTAGCCGAGAGGCAGCTCGTCGAAATTGCGAAGGCGCTCTCCATTGGAGCGCAGCTCTTGATCCTCGATGAACCAACCGCCGTTCTCTCTGCCCGCGAGGTTGCTGCCTTGTACAAGATCGTGCGCGACCTGAAAGCCCGCGGAGTGACCATTCTCTTTATCAGTCATCGTCTTGAAGAGGTATATCAGTGGACAGATCGCGTGATCGTGCTGCGCGATGGCCAAAAGGTGGCAGAGAAGCCTACTACGGAAGTCACTATCCCCGAGCTTATTCGCGACATGGTTGGACGTGAGATTTCCACTCTTTATCCCAAACAGCCTGCCAGGCTTGGTGACACAGTGCTGGAAGTACGAGGATTGACCCACAAGGGCTATTTCGAAGATGTGTCGTTCACCTTGCGACAGGGAGAGATCCTCGGCTTTGCTGGTCTGGTCGGCGCTGGCCGCACAGAGCTTGCTCAATCCCTATTCGGCATCGATCCTATCGACGCCGGTCAAATTATCCTCGCTGGCTACTCATTCCACCCGCGCTCACCCCATCATGCTGTCAGTTGTGGCCTGGCGTATTTGCCGGAGAATCGCCTGATGCATGGCCTGGTGCCGACCATGACCATCCCGTTGAACACCACCATGCCCATCTGGCAAAGACTTCTCTCCTGGTTCGGCGTTCTGTCGACAAGGAGAGTTAATCGCATGACTGACCTGCTCTCGCAGCGTGTGCGCTTGCAGCCGGGACGCCGCGACCGCCTTGTGAGTGCACTTTCCGGTGGCAACCAGCAGAAGGTGGTCCTGGCGAAATGGCTTGCTGCTGAGCCTCGCGTTCTTATTCTCGACGAGCCGACGCATGGCATTGATGTCGGCGCAAAAGCTGATATCCTGGCGATTATCTCCGAACTGGCGCAGGCCGGCGTCGGTATTATCTTTATTTCCTCCGAAATGGAGGAGGTACGCTCAATGTGTGATCGCCTGGTTGTTATGCGCGAAGGTCGTGTCACTGGCACATTCGATTGCCCTGTGGACAGCAAAACGGTGATGGCAGCTGCTTCTGGGTTACAGTCAATCGTGGAGGCATCAGCATGAACGCTCCTCTGGTAAGACCAGGCCTTTGGGAGAGAGGTCGCTTCGGGCTGGCAAGACTGTTTCGCATTCGCGAGGTTGGGTTGATCTCTATCGTTGTCATTGTCAGCATTGTTGCGGCGATCAGCATCCCCGCCTTTCGTAACGGGGTAAATCTGCGGGAATTGCTCAATAATGCGGCGGTCGTTGCCATTGTCGCCATTGGTGAATCCCTGGTGTTGCTGACCCGGCAAATCGACTTGAGCGTCGGGGCTATTCTCGGCCTGTCAGCTTTTATCACCGGTTCGCTGCTCGGCCAGTTGGGCGGGATTGGCGGCATACTTATCGCACTTTTGCTCCCTATTTTCATTGGCATCGTTTTAGGGTCGATAAATGGTGTCCTGATTAGCTTTGCCCGTATGCCGGCTATCATTGCCACGCTGGCGACACTTTCCATTTATAGTGGCCTGCAAGTGGTGGTTTCCGGTGGGTCCCAAGTGTATGCCTATCAGCTTCCGACGTGGCTGAGCCAGCTCTATACAACGTCGTGGTTGGGTGTTGGCAGTTTTGTATGGATTGCGGTGGTCTGGGTTGTGCTGTTTAGTTTCGTGATGCGAATACTGCGCTGGGGACGTGATCTCTATGCGATGGGGTCGAATCCAGAGGCGGCGCGGTACATGGCTATCCCGACTCGCCGCCGCACAATTCAGGCGTTTGTGGTTTGTGGCGCTCTTGCCGGTTTTGGGGGCCTTCTGTACATAGCACAGTATGGAAATGTCGATGCTACTGCCGGAGCAGGGTTTGAACTGACGGTCATCGCGGGGGCGGTCGTGGGTGGAGTTAGCCTCTTCGGTGGATCGGGATCGCCTCTCGGCGCGGCGCTCGGCGCGGTGCTTCTGCTCGAAATTGAAAATGTCCTGGCTCTACTCAAGATATCGATCTTTGCTCAGCAAACGCTGCAGGGGGTTGCTATTATTAGCGCCGTTGCTCTCTACGCTGTGCTGATGCGACGCTCGCAACAACCGGCTACTCGTAACAGGAGCCAGTCAGATAACGATACGCCTCAGATCGTAAAAACGGAGGTTCAGCAGTGAGTACAGTGGCTCGTCGCCCTCCGGGTACAGAACCTCGCCGTTCCTCCTCTCGCGGTGATGCGGCTAACTCCTGGATCAATGTTGCCCTGCACTGGATCACGCGCTGGGAGGTTGGGCTATGCCTGCTGATTGTGATCGTGATGGCAGGCAGCTCGGCGGCATCGAGTAACTTTCTCACGCCGTTCAATCTCGAAACGATGGCCCTCAACGCTACGGTTCTGGGCTTCCTGGCGCTGGGCGTTGCTCCGGTGATTATGACCGGCGATATCGATCTTTCTATTGCTTCGACGCTCGCTCTTTGTGGCGTCGTGATGGCTGTCCTCTGGCAACATGGGATGAATATCTGGGTAGCGGCGGGATTAGCCATCATTCTAGGCGGTATTCTGGGACTCGTCAATGGGTTAGTGGTGGTCATGTTCGAGCTTCCCTCGTTGGCCGTTACGCTGGGGTCAATGAGTACGTATACAGGTATTGCCTTTCTCATCTTGCAGGGAAAGGCCATCATTAACTTCCCGGCGTCGCTCGTGCAACTTGGATCGGGAGGGCTGTTTGGCAGCGATTTTCCAATTGCCTCGGCTATTCTGCTTATCTGCGCGGCCATTCTCGCGTTCGTTATCCACCGGACAGCCTTCGGCAAATCCGTCTTTGCCATTGGCGGCAACCGGCAGGCTGCCCGTTTCTCCGGCGTCCCTGTCGCTCGCACGCGCATCCTCGTCTTCGTCATCGCAGGCGCTTTTGCTGCGCTTGCCGCCATTTTCTATCTTGGCAATTTTGACACGGCTCAAGCCAACATGGCAGCCGATCAACTCCTTCCGGCGATTACCGCTGTCATCCTCGGAGGGGTCAGTGCATACGGAGGAAGCGGCACTATTCAGGGCGTGGTATTAGCGCTGATTCTCTTGCAGGTGCTGGAGACCGGGCTGGGCGTGGCAGGACTCTCTGGTCAGGAGCAAACAATCAGCGTCGGTATCTTGCTGATCATTGCCATCAGCGGAGGAGCGGCTATCGGCGCTGTACGCAATCGGTTTCGCCAGAGAGAACATCGCTCTAGCATTGCTTTACCAGCAACATCAGAAACAGAGGAGGTGTCACAGACTGCATCGATCAATGTTGAGGACCATTCGACCCATGAGGAAGGGTATAAAAGTGTTCCATGAGTTCGTATCCCCGTACTAACGTGATATGTATTGTGGCATCTCAGAGCCACAGCGACCAGCAATGGAGGTTCGTTATGAACATTAAACTGTCTCCCAGTGCGGCACCATTACGCCATCGTGGGCTGTTCACGCTCTGTGCATCGTTTATCTTAGTCGCGCTGCTTGTGAGCGCCTGCGGTGGCAGTAACAGTATTGGGGGAGGCTCTGCAACGGCAGGCACCCCAACGACAGCCACGAAGCTGTATATGATCCCAAAATTCACCGGCATTCCGCCGTTCACGCAGGCCGACCAGGGCGCACAGCAATTCGCACAGCAATTTGGCTATCAACTGACCTACGGCGGCCCCACCACGTCCTCGGCTACTCAGCAGGTACAGTTCATCAATAATGCCGCCGCCAATGGATACAAGGGTATCTTTATCTCCGCTGATGACCCGGCTGCGGTGACTCCGGCCCTGCAGCGGGCGCAACAAAATGGCGTGACGGTCGTCTCGTTTGATTCTGATGTTCTTCCTGCAGGCCGCACCGCCTATGTCGAGGGAACCAGCGCCCAGCAAATCGCTGATATCCAACTGCAGATGCTCGGGTCGCAGATCAACTACACCGGGGACTTTGTCATTCTCTCGGCCCAGGCGACGGACAGCAACCAGGTGCTATGGAATAGTTTGCTCGTCCAGGACTTGAAAACGAACCCGAAATACAAGAACATGCACCTGGTGACGATTATCAATCCCCCCGATGACTCAACACCCACAGCGGTTCAATATGCCCAGAGTGTTTTGAAAGCGTACCCGAACATCAAGGGCATTATTGCGCCGACCACCATTGCCGTGGCCGCCGCCGCGCAAGTCATACAGCAGGAGGGCATGTGCAACAAGTACGTCGTGACCGGTCTGGGAGACCCCAAACAGATGGAGTCGTACGTGACTTCAGGATGCGTCAAGCAGTTTGCCTTGTGGGGCTTCAGCCGCGAGGGACAGGTTGCCATGTGCGCGATGCACGCTATACTGACGCACCAGATTACCGGTAAGCAGGGCGACACATTCACCTGCGGCAATCTCGGCAGCTTTACGGTTGGCACAGCAGGGACTGTGACCGCAGGTCCGCCAACGGTCTTCACCAATAGCAACCTGGACCAGTATACCTTCTAGCTCGATAATACACGGCCGCCCAGTGTGAAAGCGGCGCTGCTGGCTACGTTCTGAGCGATTTCGCCTGGAAGTTAGCCGGTAGCACACGCGCAGCGCGCCGGGCGGCTCTTATGGAGGATGGTGTCATGAAACTGGCTTGTGCCGACTTCACCTGGCCGTTGCTTCCTCACGACCGTGTGCTAGCCCTTATCCAGCTCCTTGACGTCGAGGGAGTAGATCTCGCGCTCTTCGGCAACCGGTCACACGTCCGCCCTGAAATGGTGCGCTCCGACATCCCCATGTGGTCAGGTATTTTGAAAGAGCGTATCGAGCGATCAGGACTGGAACTGGCCGATTTCTTTTGGCAGCCCTGGACGGACTTCGAGACGATGGCTCCCAATCACCCCGACCCCAAACAACAGGAGCAAGCCGCTGCACTCTTCTCCGATATGCTTGAAATGGCGCGCCGTCTGGGCGCGAAAGGGATGACGATGTTGCCGGGAATGCGTTTCGGCGACGAGAGTTGGGAGTCATCCATTCGGCGCTCGGCAGAAGCGCTGAAATGGCGCGTCGACGACGCCGCGAAATTTGACATCGCGCTTTCGGTCGAAGGACACCTCGGCTCGAACGTGGATACGCCAGAGAACCTGGCGCACCTGGTCGAACTGACGCCAGGACTGAAACTCACACTGGATTACACGCATTTCACCTTCGCCGGCATTCCCGATGCCGAAATTGAACCATTGTTGACCTATGCTCGCCATTTCCACTGTCGCGGAGCGGCTGCGGGCAAGTTACAAACAATCTTCCAGGAAAATACGATTGATTACCGCCGCGTAATTACCCGCATGCAAGAGATTGGCTACGCTGGATACTTCGCTATCGAGTATGTGTGGCAGGACTGGCAGGACTGCAACCGGACAGAGAACACATGTGAGACGATCCAGTTCCGTGACATGGCAAGGGCGGTGATGGCAGAAACAGTGGTTCCCAGATAGGCAGCACAGGCGTTCCTGGGAAGAAAGTGAGCGAATGCTGTGATTAAACGCATTTCTCTGATACGCCGGAAGCATGGGATGACGCCAGAGGAGTTTTGGGAGCATTATAGCGGCCCCCATGCCACTATAGTGCGAAAGATGCCTGGGATACGTAAAATGGTTCTCTCGCGAGTCGTAGGCCCCCAGCCTGCCGAATGGGACGCAGTCGGCGAACTCTGGTTTGACAGTGCCGCTGCAGTGGAAAAGGCTTTTGCAGACCTTGAGATCGTAGATCTTCTCGCGCAAGATCGCCCGCTTTTCCTTGGGAACTCTGAGGTGATCATCGCGGAGGAAACGGTTTTCTGGTCAGCAGAGACATTTGAGGAGTAGCAGTGAAATAGTGATAAAGAGGAGGCATGTATGGCCTGGAGTGTTGGCGCGGGACTGGAAGGAAAAGGCGTCATTGTGACCGGCGCGGCTGGCGGCATTGGCCGCAAGGTTGCCGAGGCGTTCGCGACGACCGGCGCCCGTGTGATGGCGGTCGATCTTGAGCAGAATGCCGTTGAAGCGGTGGTGATTGGCATGGAAGGTGAGGGCCATATCGCTGTTGGCGCTGATCTGCGTAACCTGGCGGTGCATGACGCGCTGGTGAACCGCGCACGCGATGAACTTGGTTCGCTCTACGTTCTGGCTCATCTTGCTGCTGTCTTGCGCCGCCGGTACAACATAGACGAAGTCACCGAAGAAGATTGGGATTTTCAGGTTGATCTTAACCTCAAAGCGAGCTTTTTCCTTTGCCGCGCCGCCGCACGGGTTATGCGCGAGCAGGGCCGGGGAGGGCGTATCATCACCTTCACGTCACAAGGCTGGTGGACAGGTGGCTTTGGTGGTTCCGTCGTCTACAACACGGCGAAAGGCGGTATTGTGACGATGACACGCGGTATGGCTCGCACTTACGGCCCGCATCGGATCACGGTCAATGCCGTTGCTCCCGGCTTTGTCATGACATCAATGTTGCTTAGTGGACTCGACCCTTCCTCCCTTGAGTCATCGAACCAGGCAACTCCTCTCGGACGACCTGCCCAGCCGGAAGAGATCGCCGGTACGGTCGTGTTTCTTGCCAGTGATCATGCCTCGTTCATCTCCGGGGCGACCATCAATATCACCGGAGGCTTCCTGATGTATTGACGCGGCTTGATGACACCGGCATAACACAGGGAAATTCTGAGCACATCTATGGAAAGGTGAAGTATGCGTATTCGCAAGGTAACGCCCATTTCCGTTTCTTACCCCGAACCCAACGACAACAATAACACTCGTTACCTGACGCTTTGTCGCATCGAAGCGAGCGACGGCACCGTCGGATGGGGCGAATCCATTACGCAGTGGCCGGAGTCATCCCGTGCGACCGAACAACTGATTACCGGACTGGCACCATTACTCATTGACAGCGACCCTTTGGATAATATCAATCACTGGCGCCGGCTCAAGTCGCACATGTGGTGGTATGGCTATCAGGGTGGCATTGCTTCGTTTGCGCTCAGCGCCATAGACATCGCACTGTGGGACTTGAAAGGGAAACTGCTCGGTTTGCCACTTGTCAAACTGCTTGGTGGGGCCTCTCGTGAACGCCTGCCGGTCATTGCCAGCACTCACGCCTTTCTTCCAGACATCGAGCAAGAAGCTGAGCGTCACGGACGATACGTGCGCGAGGAAGGCTACCGGGGTGTGAAAATTGGCTTCGGTAAACGCGGTGCAGCGCGCCTGGGCTACGAAGCCGAGCGCGATATTGCGTTCGTGCGCTTGCTGCGCGAAGCGGTGGGGCCAGAAGCGGATATCATAATCGACCGGGGGCAGTCATTGCAATGGGACGTTGCTCATGCCATCGCGCTGATCAACGCCTTCGAGGAATGTAACCTGCGCTGGATTGAGGAGCCATTGGAGCCGACCGATATCGAGGGATTCCGCAAATTGCGCCAGCACGTGAAGACGCTCATTGCTACCGGGGAGCGAGAATGGAACCTCGAAGGCTTCCAGCGCCTGATCGCAACGGGGATCGTGGATGTTGTGGGCTGCGATCCTGGGCGAGCCGAAGGGATCACCGGTTTTTATAAGCTGATCCAACTGGTAGAGCAGGCCAATGTCTGGTATAACGCCCACGCCTGGAGCAGCGCCATCGTTACCGCTGCCAGCCTCGCACTCTCCGCGCTTTCCGACCGCTGCCTGTTGTTTGAAATGAAGCCACTGGAAAACCCGATGCAGCACGAACTGGTGACGACACCGTTCACGCAGAAAAACGGCTGGATTGATGTCCCACTGTCTGCGGGACTTGGCGTCGAGGTTCGGGAAGAGATCGTTGAAAAGTATCGCTTCTAAAAGAATAAGGGCAAGTCCATGATTATTCTGGTTCCTGCGAAAAGATACTAGCCGGAGGGGGTCAGCAGCATGCTATGCTAGCGCCAACCGTGTATACCACACAGAGAGGATGAAAGCACGATGAGAAGGTATCACCTGGCCGTCATACCAGGAGATGGTATCGGGCCAGAGGTTATTACTGAGAGCGTGCAGACCCTTGTAAGCCTTGCCGTTGCGCATGGCGGCTTTCATTTTGACATCCAGCAATTCGACTGGGGAACGGAGCGCTATCTACGTGAGGGGGCAATGATGCCAGCTGATGGACTCACCACTCTTGAGCGAGGAGGCTTCGACGGCATCCTGCTTGGCCCCGTAGGCGATCCGCGGGTTCCGGACCACATTACGCTGTGGGGCTTGATATTGCCTATTCGCCAGGCGTTCGACCAGTATGTCAATCTCCGGCCTCTGCGCCTGTTCCCAGGAGTGCGCAGTCCACTGGCCGGAAAGCATCCCAAGGATATTGACATCGTCTGCGTTCGTGAGAATACCGAGGGAGAGTATGCAGGTGTTGGAGGACGCGTCCATCAGGGGACCGAGGATGAAGTAGCGATCCAATCGACGATCTTTACCCACAGGGGCGTTGAGCGGATCGTGCGCTATGCGTTCGAGTATGCAAGGCAGCATGGCCGCAAGAAGGTCACAAGCGCCACCAAATCCAACAGCATGCAGTACACGATGGTGTTCTGGGATGAAATATTTCTGCATGTCGCCGCCGAGTATCCAGACGTTGCACACGAGCAGCAGTTGATCGACTCACTTGCCGCACGCTTCGTCGCCCATCCGGAGAGCCTGGATGTCGTTGTCGCCTCGAATCTCTTTGGCGACATCCTCACAGATCTTGGAGCAGCACTTTCCGGCAGCCTGGGACTGGCTCCAAGTGCAAATCTCAACCCGCAACGGCGCTATCCAAGTCTCTTTCAGGCAATTCACGGCTCTGCGCCCGATATCATGGGCAAAGGAATTGCGAATCCTCTCGCCTCTATTTGGTCGGGACAACTCATGCTTGATTTCCTCGGCGAGCACGAGGCAGCCGCTCTCCTCATGCGCGCCATCGAGGAGGTTCTGGCTAGAGGGCAGGTGCGCACACCCGATCTCGGGGGTACTGCGACGACGCGGCAATTGGGCAACGCCATCCGAGAGCAGGTACAGAGCCAGGTCGCACAATAAGCCTGGGTCGAAAAGGAGCAATTTCCTCTGTCGTCAACGAAGCGGATGCTGCTCCTTCCTGGCTTTGGCCGCCGCGATCCCCCGCTCCCTTGCCTGAGCGTCCACCAGCGCCCGGTAGTTCGGATCATGGTGTTTGAGCGCATGGTGTGCGTCACTTCGCAAACGCGGATCGGTTTCGGTGCGCAGGATCTTCTCCAGCGCCGCTGCAGCGCGGG
>Ga0209283_10001664_pt1 | contig 12203 bp, 13 predicted proteins | sample CZO8metaG_2_FD_188354 | JGI IMG/M metagenome (GOLD analysis project Ga0209283, IMG submission 188354) | Vadose zone soil microbial communities from the Eel River Critical Zone Observatory, Northern California, USA - CZOApr15con2H1.8 metaG... | ecosystem: Environmental > Terrestrial > Soil >...
GTGTTGGTTTTCGTTCCTTAGTCTTCTTCCGACGTAGTGACGGACAACAGAAACACGGAAAGGCCCCTTAGGAGGGGCAGTGGCATGATGATGCATCCAAACTCACGCGAGCAGGTTGAAGCGGAAGCCTTTCGCGAAAGGTACCCCGGCGGGTACTTCGAAGGCGATCCTTTGGACCCACTCGCCCGCTCTAGCTTGATGGACGGCGGGTACATGAGCATCCTCTATGCTTGCTACTTGGTATGCATCAGGCCGTATGTGAACCGGAACACAACCGTCCTCGAGATCGGACCCGGGCGTGGCGCGTGGACGAAGTGTTTCATAGAACGCCAAGCTCGAGAGGTCATTTGCCTCGACGCTATCCCTGCCGAACGGAACCAATTCTGGGAGTACATTGGGCATTGCAACAATGTTCGCTATCTCGTGGTGCTGGACGCTTCGCTCACCCAAGTCCGGAATGACTATTTCGACTACTTCTTTTCTTTCGGCGTGTTCTGCCACCTCTCGCCCAACGTAGTAAGCGAGTACCTGAACAATCTGTTTCCCAAAATGAAGTCGGGGGCGAACGGCTTCTTCTTGATTGCAGACTATGACAAATACAATCAGTTTCTTGCACACCCAGAAGTGTACAGCGTGGCCCGCGCGCTGCGGGATTGCTACCAGGGACCGGAGCTGAACGAATTGCTACAAATAAGTCCGAATACACATTTTCGACCGCTCTTCGTCCGCCGGAAAGATGAGGATGACCACATTGATCCCAATCGTTGGTACCACCTAGGTGTTGCCCGCGCGGTCAAGATGGTGCAGGACGCCGGATTCGAAGTCGTTGCTGAGGATGTAAACGTCCTTCACCGTGATCCCATCTTGCACCGCCCCCCTCGTCACTTGCAGGCGGAGAGGTTGCTTGGTGAGAGAGACCAGGGTCTCGATGAACTTCGAGGCGTGCGGCGCTAGTGCCTTTCTGATCTCCGGGACCATCTTTGGGTCCCTCGAGAGGCACTCGCGAGATGCTACCGGGCTGGATACGCCTGGCCGGGTGTTCCACCAATGGCGAGCACGGTAATGCCTTCGGGGCCGGGCAAGATCTTTCGCTTTGTCGAGGGCCCAACGCGCACCAGCGTTCCCTCGAGAAGGGTGATCTTCTCGCCACCGGCGGCCAGCGTTCCACCGCCTTTGAGAACCAGATAGACCTCCTCCTGTCCGTCTTTCGTGTGGTCATGCTCAGGGTGGCCAGTGCACTCCGCCTCAATGGCCAAGATGTTCATCCCCCAAGCGCTAACGCCAAGCTCACGGCCGGCTGTGTGGAAGCGAATCCCGGGAATGGTATTCGGCCCCTTGTAGAAAGGGATTTCCTCGATCGCTTTCGCTTTTACATCTGCCATGGTGGCGCCTCGTTGAGTTGCATCGTCATGGTCGGACACAGCGGCGCTGTCTTGACGCGCTGTATTGTGCCGCGTGGTTCTATAGCATTTCTCCCCCGGGATGCTCGTTCGTGAGATGAAACCTCGACTGTGCGCATCTTGACATGGGCCAAAAACACGCGACGGCCTTTGCGCGTTACAGCCGGAGGATTACATCCGAAGGAGGCGTGGTCACGAAGATCGTCGACGGAGAGACTCCACAGGGAGGGCCCATGGCCCAAGGAGCCTATCAATGAGCTCAGTGTCAGCCGACACCTATCGGCGCATCGATAATGACGTTTACAACCGCGAGGGAGACCTCTGGTGGCAGAAGGATACCGTCCTTCACTTGCTCAAGACCTCTATCAATCCCGCACGGGTCGGCTATTTTCGGCGAATGCTCTTCGAGGAGCTTAAGCTGCGCCCAGTGGGAAAGACGGCCCTGGAGGTTGGCTGCGGCGGAGGGATTTTGTGCGAGGAAATCGCACGCATGGGGTTCAAAGCAACCGGAGTAGATCCTTCCGAGTCTTCGCTCAATACGGCGAGAAATCACGCCAAGCTAAGCCGGCTCGACGTTCGTTACGATCAGGGATCCGGCGAACAGCTGCCTTATCCCGATCGGTCCTTCGACGTCGTCTTTTGTTGCGATGTACTCGAACACGTTCGAGACCTGCCAAAGGTTACCGCCGAGATTGCCCGAGTACTGAAATCCGGGGGCGTCTTTTGCTACGACACACTCAATCGCACGTTGATAAGCAAGCTGGTGGCGATCAAGATTTGGCAAGAATGGAAGCGTTACGCTTTCATGCCGCCCAACCTTCACGTGTGGGAAATGTTCATCAAACCGAAAGAGATCATTTCCCTGCTAGAGAGGAATGGGTTCGAGTCCAAGGGCCAGCGTGGCACGTCACCTAATTTAAGTATTCCAAAGATGCTTTCCGCCTTACGCAAACGCGTCAAGGGCGAGTGGACCTACAAGGATCTGGGCGAAAGATTTTTCCTCCGTGAGAGCAATGTCAAATCCATCCTCTACATGGGCTACGCCGTCAAAAGGTGAGGCGATTTGATAATGCTGTGGTTTCGTCCGAATCGTCGGCAAAGGTTTCCCAAAGGGTAACGGTGCTATCACGGTGCAGATCACCGACAGCACCGCGATCGCCGCACCGTTGGGACGACTCAGCTCTCCACGTGAACCCGCCACACGCCGAAGGCCAGCATTCGGGCCGCTAGGCGAGCGACGAACGGCAGGTGAAAGAGCCACGGCAGCCAACGCGGCACGGGCCCAGCGGAACCCGAACGGAGCCGGCCGCCGAGCTGGCGCAGCCCCCACGCCCCGAACGCCTGGATAAGGCGCGTCGGCCATTCGCGTCGGCGCTGCACCTCGGCCAGGTCGCTCAGACGCACCCCCCGGGCCAGAAGCGGTTCGGCCAGCATGTTGGCCGCCACGACCGCGTCCTCGATCGCGTACTTAATGCCCGCACCGGCAGCCGGCGTCATCGTGTGAGCCGCGTCCCCGATCATGAGCAGGCCGGGACGATACCAACGCGGGCAGCGGCTCGATGCCACGGACAGCAGCGAGAACTGCTTCCAGTCAGTCAGCGCCTGCACGTTCTCGGCGAAACGCGGCTCCAGGGCGACGATGCTCTGGCGCATCACCTCAACGCCCGCTGCACGCAACTTGGGATAATCCCCCGCCGGGAAGAAGTAGCCTACCTGCCAGTGATCGGCACGGTCGATCATGAGGAGGACCTGTTTCTTGCCGAACCGCGGGGACACGATGCCGGTCCCCTCGGGATCGCCGGCAAGGCGCGGCAAGCGGAACCAGAGCAGCTCGACGGGCGAGGACGTCGGGATCGCCCGGAGTCCGGCGAGCTTTCGCAAGCGCGAGAATCGGCCGTCCGCGGCGACCGTGAGCGCGGCGCGGACCTCGTGCCAGCCATCCGTGTCTCGGTAACGCACGCCGCGAACCGCGCCGTCCTCGGTTAGAAGCTGCCGCACGGTCGCCCCCATCACGAGTCTGAAGGAAGGACACTCTCGGCCGGCAGTGGCGAGGAAATCGAGGAAGATGGGCTGCGGCATCCACATGATGTAGGGGAACCGGGTTTTCAGCAGGAGGCGCATGTCGAACAGCATCACCGGCCCGTCGGCGGTGGGGATCGTGGGGCCGTACATCTTGACGTGCTGCCGCTGGTGCAGCCGGTCGGCCAGGCCGATCTCGTCGAGGATTTCCAGAATGGCGGGATGCACCGTATCGCCGCGGAAATCACGGTCAAAGGTCGCATGCGCTTCGAGCAGCGTCACTGGAACTCCCCGGCGTGCAAGCAGCAGCGCCAACATGAGTCCGCCCGGCCCGCCGCCGACAACGCAGCATGCGGTCTCGTGTACGTCGAGAACTTGCTCGGCGGCGGCGTGCCCAGAAGCGGCTGGGATTCCCGCGTTCATGCAATCCCGAGTATCTGGTTGAAGAATCGGACCGGGTATTTCCAGGCGAGGTAATAGATGGCGAGTCCAAGCGGCAAGAACGTCGCCGCCAGGCTCGGCGTCACGAATGAGATGCCCAAGCGGCGCGCGAGCCAGAGTCCGGCAGGAATGAGCAACAGGGGCAGAATCGCGCCGTGCAAACCAATCGGCCACCTGCGCGGATGGAGCGCGAGATAGATGATGTTCCAAGCGCCCCAGGCGTTGGGAACCACGGCCATCGGGAAGATGATCGCGCGCTCGATCGGAATCTCGAGGCGATAGCCGTATCGCGCGATTACAAAGACAGTCGTTCCAATCAACAGCGCCGCGGAAGGAAGGGTGACCCCCGCCATGTACGCGCGCAAGTAAGGATATCGATTCACCGCAAGCCTCCTTGCTACATTTGATACAGCAGAAACAGCAATGCCTTTGGAAAGGCGACGCACCAGGCGGTGAGCAGCGCGACGAGAGCCCAGTCGAACCAGGGCACCCGAAGCGCCGAGTCCTCCACCCTGCGTCGCAACCGCGGCCAAAGCTCCCGGCTCGGTTCTACATCCCCGAGGGGAGGAAACGCGCTCTTGAGCAGGTCGCGAATTCGTTTATCGTCCGTTTGTTTCATGGCTCGATGCCCAGCCTCTTGAGATATTTGCGAAGAAGTCGGATCGACCGGAAGACTCGCGACTTGACCGTGCCGATGGATGTCCCGAGCGCGTCGGCTATCTCCTGGTAGGGTTTCTCCTCGATCAGCGCGAGCGTTGCGGTGAGCTGGAGCCGTGCCGGAAGGCGGCAGAAAGCCTGTTCGATTCGAGGATCCGGATTTCGCAGCGGCTCTGCGTTGGCGGCGGGCGGCTCCCCCCATCGCTTCGGGGCCGCTGCCGACCGCCACCGAACCGACTTCAGATGACCGAGGGCAAGGTTGGTGGCGATGCGCCGGGACCAGGGACCGAAGTCGCGCGCTGGATCGAATCTCGATCGAGCTCGGTAGATTCGCCAGAAGGTTTCCACGGTGAGCTCCTCCGCCGCTGCGCGGTCGCGGACGATTCTCAGGATCCACTGGTAGACGTCCCGCTCGAAGCGCCGAAACAGCGCCTCGAAGGCATCGAGGTCGCCGCGTGAGAAGCGCTCCAGCAAATCCATGCGTTTTCTCTCTGGAGTGCCTTACCGCTGATCCGGCTGGCTGGTTCCCTTTTTGTTGCAGCGCCCTCCCGAGGACAAGCGCCGCTCGCGAGCTGGTTGTCTCAGCGGTCGTCGCCGAGGTGGCTGTGCGCCCATCCCGGGCCGGCGATCACTTCGCTAGGCCGAGCTGCTGCATGAAGAACCCGCCGTCCCAGAACAGGGTCTCTGCATCCATCTTGCCGTCCTTCCAATGACCGATGGTCACCATCGGGAGCTGGAAGGACTTACCCGTCGGCAGAATCGTCTTGCCGTCGCCGATCGGCATCGGCTGCGTGAACGTGCCGGTCATCTCGCCCGTAACGCACGTCCAGTCGCCAGAACCGAACCGGATGGGATGAACCTTGATCTTGATGTCGGGCGCGTAGACGAACATCGCCTTCAAGTCCTCGATGTGTTTCTGAATGCCCTTGGTCTGGTGTCCGTCGGGCCAGGTAACGACGATGTCGTCCGAATGGCTCTCCGACAGCCGGTCCCACTTCTGGTTGCTGAAGACATCGAAGTCGAGCACGTCGAAGACCTTCAAATGCTGCTCGACGGCGCCGACTTTGCCTTGCGCCTTCGCGTTCTTTCCACTCGCGAGTGCGGGGGCGAGCCCGATGAAACAGATTGCGAGCGCCAGGGTCAGGCTGGTCAAGACGCCGCCTACGCGCTTCATGAATGGCTCCTGTCGTGGCTAAGACTGCTGAGGGTCTAGCGCGTATCGAGCGCCGGCGATACGAGGCACTCCCAATCGGACATCGTGCACTGGGAAGGCTCACCTGAAAAATGTACAAGCGCGCTCGTTTCGTTGGCGTCTAATGGCAGAAATCGCGGCACCGCACCGGACGCCACGGGACGGGAGGGAATTTCGAGCCGAACGAAATCGAGGGGGTAGGGGGTAACCGGGCGCACTGGTTAAGGTTTTGCAGGGACAGTGGACTTTGGGACCGGCGAGATTTCCGGCGCCAACGGCTTTTTACTCGAGCTCAGCCAATAGCGAGCGCTCTTCAGCAGTAGCGCTGAACCGTGCTGAGAAGCCGGTCGAGCATGAATGGCTTGCTTAAGAAGCCAGCGGCTTTCATCTCGGCGGCATGGCGTCGAATCTCGGTCACGGCTGAAAGAACGATCACCGGAAGCTGCGCTAGCTGCGGCTCGCTGAGCTACCTCGGAGGAAACTGCCAGCTGTCCATGACGGGCATCATTGATTCATGCCCCGTTGCTGCAGACTTTGCCGACCGTTGCCACTAGGTCTTCCAGCTGGAACGGTTTTATCAGGTAGGCCGAGGCGGAGACCTGGGATGCTTCTTCCACCACGTTTCTGTGAGCTGAAATAACGACCACCGGGATCTTTGAGAGCACAGGATCTCGCTGTTGCTCAGCGCGAAACTCCCATCCGTCCATCACCGGCATCATCAGGTCCAAGAGAATCACCGAGGGTGGTTTCGGCAGGACCCGAAGCACTTCGAGGGCCTCTACCCCATTTGACGCGGAAACGGCGCGGTAGCCTTCGTCTTCAAGCGCGTCGACCAGGGCGTAGCGAATATTGACATCGTCGTCGATGACGAGGACACCTCGGCTGACGTTTCGGGTCACGGAAGCCAGGTTGAGAGGCTCTGAATCCGCCGTGCCTGGCACGCTCCAATCGGCAACCGCCTTTGGGAGTCGCTGTTCGGTTTTCGGCTCCGTAAATCGCTCTTTTGTAAGCAAATCGACTCGCGCATAGCCGAAAAGCCTCTCAGCTTGAGAATTGACCAAGACGATTCTGCCCTCCTGGTCAACAACCACGGCGGCGTTTTCCGTCTGGAGGGCTGCGCTGGAGTCGGCCTGGATCTTCTCGCCCACTGCTAACTCTCGCGTGATTACGCCATAGCCCACAAGCGATCCGCTGCCGTCCCGTATCGCCGTCATCGCTACGTTTGCCCAGAATCGGGAGCCATCCTTCCTGACGCGCCAATCCTGGCCCTGAACGTGCCCCTGACTGGCGGCGACCCTGAACTCCGTTTCCGGTTTACCGGCTTTGACGTCTTCCGGGATGTAGAAGCACGAAAAATGCGTGCCGAATTTCTCGATCATGTCTCGGTTCCGGTGGCATTTCCCGCGCCGCTTCCCTGCACCCTTTCGATCTCTCGAAACAATACGCTCGGAAGGATGGGCTTGGGGACAAAGCCGTCCATCCCTGCTGCTAGACACTGCTCACGATCACCCTTTTTTACGTGCGCAGTGATCCCGATGATTGGTACATGCGCCCCAGTAGTCGACTCAAGGCTCCGGAGAGCATCCGTTAGGGCCACCCCGTCCATTTCTGACATCTGCACGTCGGTGAGCATGAGGTCAAAAGGCTCAGCGTGGTAGCGCGCTAGCGCCTCGCGACCATTACGGGCCAATACCGTCACGTATCCCTGCTTCTCGAGAAGGGTCCGCACAACCAGCTGGGCGACAGGGTCGTCTTCAGCAAGAAGCACACGTAGAGGTGGCGTTTTCTGCGGGTTCGCAGGCAGCTTGTTGATCGGTCGAAGGCTCATGACGCGAAAGAATACGAAGTGACGATTTGCCGGCACCAGTAACGCGATGTCTGACCGTCCTCCCAATATCGGCAAATTAACAAATGAGTGGGAGTGCGACGCCGATTTTCTCACCCTGCACTCCGCAATAATTCCATTCTGTCTTGAGAGCTCGGAGCGCCCAGCGCCTTCCACCACTGGGCGGACTTCCTCATCCGGCTGGGCAAGTCTTCGGCGGTGACGATTACCGCTCTGCGGGGCAGGGCTCGCGGTGCGGGCAGCGAGTTCGCCCTCGCTAGCGACATCCGGTTTGCCAGTCGGGAGCGGGCCGTGCTGGGGCAGTTCGAGGTCGGGTTCGCCGCCGTGCCCGGGGGCGGGCCCTCGACCCGTCTGCCAGCGATCGTCGGTCGCGGGCGGGCGTTCGAGATCCTGTTCGGGGGCGAGGACTTCGACGGGGAGCTCGCCGAGCGGTATGGATACGTCAACCGCGCCGTTCCCGACGCGGAGTTCGTCGAGTTCGTCGATGCCTTCGCGGAACGGGTCTCCCGTTTCGACCTGCTCGCACTGGCCGACATCAAGCGCTTCGTCAACGCTGCGTCGCTTCCCGCCGACGACGCGCTGGCTGCTGAGACGGACGCCTTCGGGAAGGCCTTCGCCCGACCGGCCACGCCTTCTATCATCGAGCAGGCGTTGAAGCAGGGCTTCCAGCAGCGTAGCGACGTTGAGCTGAGCCTGGGCGCCTGGGTCGGCAAGGTCGTCCACAAGCCAGGGACGTTCCCCACCGGCTGAGCGAAGCTCGCCGGAGGGCCGCCCGGGGCGACGTACGCGCCGACTCCCGAGGGAAGCGACGAGCCAGGGTGGGAATCAGGAGAATCCCTTCCGCGCTTCTCTCAGGATCTGATCCGAAAAGGCGCGGTCGTCGACGGCGCGAGCCAGGATCATCGCACCGACAAGCGACGAGAGCATGCGGATTGCCTCACCGCGCGCGACCCGCTTCGAGGTCCCCGGCAGACAGTCGGTGAGCTTCTGCACCAGCGCCTTCAATTGCACGGTGAAAGGCCCTCGCAGCCGAGGCTCCTGCCTGACTTCGGCAGAGAGGGCCGCGATGGTGCAGCCGGCTCCGGGAGCATCGCGCTGTGCGGCGCATAGGTAGTCCTTCACGTACTGCGTTTTTCCTTTGGGGCTGCCGCAGAGCTTGTCGAGCTTTGCAAGCGAGCGCTTGACGCCGTGGGCCACCGCCTCGGCCATCAGCCTCTCCTTGGATGAAAAGTGGTTGTAGAATGGGCCGTGCGTCAGTCCGGACGCCTTCATGATCTCGCTGACACTGACGCCGGAGAAGCCGCGCTCCCGAAAGAGACGGCTTGCCTCGTGCAGAATCCGCTCATGCTTTGCCGCAGTGTCCGCCGCTGAATAGCCCATACCTTTGCCTCTTCGCTTCGAGTTGACATCCACCATGATGACCGTCATGGTCAGCTAATCAGCATGACACTTATCATGCTGAGACACAAATTGTAGTTGTCCAATTGGCCTCATAGTTAGACGGTTATCTAACTATGAGGAGGGCGGCAATGAGCAAATTGACGGGAAAGCGGGAGATAATAATGAAAAGCATGTCGACGCGGATCGTCATCGCAACAGCAGCTTTTCTGGGCATATCATTGGCCGGTCCAATGTCCGCCCGGGGCGACGCACCCCAACATCATGATCAAGTACCCGGGTTCTATCGTCTCAAGGTCGGCGATCTTGAGGTGACGTCGCTCTATGATGGAGACGGCAAGTTCGACCCGCACTGGCTGAACGGGAAGGAGAGGATCATGACCGCCGTCTCGAACACGGCGCAGAAAGAACCTCATTTCCTCGACGCTTCCGAAGTGGTTTTTCTCGTGAACACCGGGAAGCAGCTAATTCTTGTAGACTCAGGCTCGGGACAATGGTTTGGCGGAGGGGCGTTCGGTCGCCTGGAGACCAGTCTTCGCAGCGCCGGATATACCCCCGAGCAGGTCGATCTTGTGCTGATCACGCACCTTCATTCCGATCACATAGGCGGATTGACCACTCGCGATGGAAAGCGCGTGTTCCCCAATGCCGAAGTTTACGTTGCGAAGGCTGAGAATGACTTTTGGCTGTCACCGGAAATCGCCGCCAAGGCACCGAAGGAGGCGCAAGAATTCTTCCAGGCCGCCCAGGCCATCTGCCCGCCATACATCAAAGCGGGGAAATGGCACACATTCAGCAGCTCGGATGAAATCGCGGAAGGAATCAAGACTGTTTCCCTTTCCGGCCATACGCCAGGACATACCGGATACGAATTCAGCTCAAAAGGTCAAAAAATACTGTTCTGGGGAGACATCATTCATGCCCAGAGCGTCCAGATGAAACATCCTGAGGTCAGCGTTGTCTTCGACATCAACCCGGCTGCGGCGGTGGCCACGCGGAAAAAGTTGCTGCCTACTCTGGTTGACGGGAATGTTCTAATTGCCGCTCCGCATCTGGCCTTCCCGGGAGTAGGCCGTCTGCATAAAGATGGCAATGCCTATGGTTGGGCACCCATCCTGTTTACCGAGCACTGGATTCCGAGGTAGCGCTGAAAGGGGGTCGATCACGAATATGAAGATAGGGATATTGGACGATTATCAAGATGTAGCCCTGCAAATGGCGGACTGGTCGTCGATTCCCGGCAACCCCGAGATCAAGGTTTTCCACGACCACGTCGCCGAGCTCGAACCGCTCGTTCAACGTCTGCTTCCGTTTGATGTTCTCTGCATCATGCGCGAGCGGACCTTAATGTCGGCGGCCCTGTTGGATCGTCTGCCGAATCTGAAACTCATCGCTTCTACGGGGGCGCGGAACGCCGCCATCGACACCGAGGCGGCTAAGCGCCACGGCATCGAAGTTCTTCATACGGGCTATGACTCGGCCCCGACGATCGAGTTTACCTGGGCCCTAATCCTGGCGTTGACGCGGAACGTTGTAGCCGAGAATGTCTCTCTTCGGAGCGGCGGCTGGCAGACGACCGTGGGCGCGGACCTTCATGGCAAGACGCTCGGGATCGTGGGATTGGGGAATATTGGATCTCGAGTCGCCGAGATCGGAAGGGCTTTCCGCATGAACGTGATCGCCTGGAGTCAGAACCTGACGAAAGAGAAAGCCGAGGCCTCAGGCGCCAGCTTGGTTTCCAAAGAGGAGATATTCCGCAAAGCGGATATTTTGTCCATCCATCTCGTTCTCAGTCACAGGAGTCGAGGCTTGGTGGGGAGAAATGAACTCGACCTGATGAAGCCGACGGCATATCTGATCAATTCTTCACGCGGTCCCATCGTCGATGAAGCAGCGCTCATTGAGACGCTGAAAGCTCGGAAAATCGCCGGTGCCGCTATCGACGTATTCGATCTTGAGCCATTGCCGGCCGAGCATCCTTTCCGCCATCTCCAGAACGTTCTGGCGACACCGCATATAGGCTATTGCTCCAAGTCCTTGTACGAGACCTTCTATAAGGACTCGGTCGCGAATATTAGATCGTGGTTTCTTAGAAACGAAGGAAGGATGAAATAGCCGGTGAAACAGTCGCGACCGGAACGATCTTGTCGAGGTTTAGCGTATCAGCGACCGCAAGAAGGTCGTCCAACTGTTGTTTGAAGCTGTATCTCGCACCCACGGGTTTGTCCGAAGCCCCAAAACCGAGGAAATCAAAAGCGACGACTCGGGCGCCATTGAGACCGACTTCGGCCGCCCGTTCGCCGCGTGTCGCCGGAGGGCGTAAGTTGCTGGGTGGTCAGTCCTCGTCGTCGTCGCCCTCCGAATCTGGGTTCGCGATGTCAAACACCCGGTTCACGTCTGAAGGGCCGAAGGATGCGTTTGGCACCACGCCCCGGAACCCGACTCCGCGCCTCGACCAGTCGCAGACACCCGACGGGAAGATGCGGTGCAGGCGGTCGAGTTCGGAAGTCGTGAATGACACCCTGTAGTCGGACGGATCGATCGGCTTCAGCCGGCACTTTAGATTGTTCGCCGCCAGCGGACCGCCGGCGACGTGGCGCGGGAATGCGTACGACGGGAACAACGCATTGCAGCGCGACGAGTGCGTGTCGCTGCTGAACGTCTGCCGCTCGACGATGAAGTTCGTCGGGCTTGACCAGCAGCCGTCGACCGCGAGGGCAGGCTTGTTCCGGATTACCTTTTCGCGCGCGGTGCGGTCCGAGGAGTCGGCGCTGACGGCCTCGACCCACTGGATGAATGTGCTCCAGGACTGCGCCTGCGGCACCGGGCTGCCTCGCCACATCACGTGGTTGTCGGCATTGCCGTTTGCCTGGGCCATGCGGTCGCGCGTGGCGAAGTGGAACCACTGGTAGTGATACCCGCCGTCGTCGTTGTAGATGCCCGTGATGTCCATCACCGGGATGCTTGCGAGGCCTCCGCCACCTCCGAGCTGAAGGCCGCTCTGGTACGCTCGTCGGATGGCTCCAGGATCGCCGACCGAGCGGGACGACACGTAGTTGAAATCCTGGTCATAGCCGCCGATTCTCTGGTTCAAGTCCAGGAATTGCGTCGTGCTGATTTCCCTGCGGTTCAGAGCCTCCAGGCCGTACTGCACTCCGACGTTGTCGAATGGCCGAAGCGCGAAGCCGGTGACAGGGTCAATTCCGTAAACGTTACGGGCGGCATCGTAGACGGTGCCGCGAGCACCCTG
>Ga0209283_10001666_pt1 | contig 12192 bp, 9 predicted proteins | sample CZO8metaG_2_FD_188354 | JGI IMG/M metagenome (GOLD analysis project Ga0209283, IMG submission 188354) | Vadose zone soil microbial communities from the Eel River Critical Zone Observatory, Northern California, USA - CZOApr15con2H1.8 metaG... | ecosystem: Environmental > Terrestrial > Soil >...
GGCTGAGAAACTCGGCCGATGAAAAGTGCCCCTCTCACCGGAAACAAGGAAAGAGGCAGAGAAGCGACTGACAGTCCTGAAGATGATAGAGGTTTTTGCGGACAAGTGTCCTAAGAGCACCCTACTTCAACGGCCCTTTCGGTGGAGACGATAAGGCGTTTGACAGACTGCTCGGACCCAGCGGCATTCTCACCAGGACATCATTGATCCTAGCCAGCACCGATGGCAGGGTCACACACTACTCCCGAACAGACGCAGGCAAAGTCTACCAGCAAGTCCTCGACATGCAACTAAACTTCTTAGATCCCTACACAGGCGGAGAGGTCTGGAAGAAGTGATCATGATGAATTCACCGAAAAACAGCGTCCTAGAGCACTGCGGGTCGAAACTCATGCGATTCTTGAGCCTTGAGCAGGCGTCGACCCATGCCAAATGAACAAGAAGCCATCGCGAGCCTGACCGAGGGGGAAGATCGGTGGCTACAGCTGTCGAGTTTTCACACCAACACTTTAGACCAGAAGGCCAACACAATCGTCACTCTGGACGGCATACTGCTCGCGCTAACAGCATCGTTCCGGGCACGGTTCTGACTCACTCGTTTCCGGTGGTGGCAAAGCACGCTGTTCGGAGTCAGCACAGTACTCGTGCTCTTCTCTGCCGGAGCATGCACGAGGGTCGCGTGGGTCCCATTCTTCTCATCAAGAATAATCGCAGAGAGCGGAAGCATATCGGAAGCGTATCCGCACCTGTTGAAGTCGCGATCTCGAAAAATGCGATATCTGCACGTCGCGACCCTATTGCTCCTCGGAGCTTTGACAGGATACGCGGCCACAATGCTGACCCTCCTCGTATAAGCTTAGACGCTTCGCTGAATTCGTTTCTGATCCGTGTTGATCTTTCCAAGGGACAAATACCGGACCATCTTCTATCGGTCCAGTTTCAGGATTAGATGAGAAGAAATGGGAGTTTGATGGAGGACTCTAAACGTGTTGACTTGTTGACTAGTTGGCTAACCCCAGTGAGACCAGGGTGCAATTGTGTGCGCTGGTTGTTGCGGTGGTTGTGCTGGTACTCTGCTGTGTGCTGGCGGACGAACTAGCGTTAGCTGCAAAGGCAGTGCTGATCGCATAGGCCGTCGCACCTGCGCCAACGCCGACCAGAAGGACTAGGAGTAATACTGACCGAAGCGAGAATCCCCTTGAAGACCTGGGTTGAATTTCACTCTCCAATATTTTTTCACCTCTATTATTCTTCCGGCCCGCCCAGATCATGATCATTCTCCTAGTAATCTGCTTAAATCCGGACCGTTTCTCGCTCGAACGAATACACTAGAGTCGTTGACCGTCCGTGCGGAACCCCTATCTGCCTAGAGGCCTTTGAATCCTCTTTGAAGATCGTCGAGTAGATCTTCAATGTCTTCTATTCCCACGCTCATACGTATGAGAGTGTCCTTGATTCCCTGCTCCATTCTTCTCTGACGCGGGATGCTGGCATGAGTCATGCTAGCCGGATGTTCGATGAGAGATTCGACTCCCCCTAGACTTTCTGCCAAGGTGAAGACGCTAAGCTTGGTTAGGAGTTTTTCGCAGTCTCTGAATCCTCCTTTGAGTTCGAAGCTAAGCATTCCTCCGTGGCCTCGCATCTGGCGCTTGATGATGTCGCGTTGCGGATGATCTGTTAGGCCGGGATAGTAGACCTGTTCTACCTTGGGTTGTTTCAAGAGGAATTCGCTGATCTTTTTCGCGTTGGAATTGTGCCGATCCATTCTGACGGCTAGTGTCTTTATTCCTCGCAGTACGAGCCAGCAGTCTAATGGTCCTGGGACGGCCCCGACGGCGTTTTGTAGAAACTTTAGACGCTTTCCGACACCAGTATCGATTGTGATCGCGGCACCGCCGATTAGGTCGCTGTGGCCTCCGAGGTATTTCGTTGTGCTGTGGACGGAGACATCGGCACCGAGCTTCAACGGGTTCTGGAGATAGGGGCTTGCAAAGGTATTGTCGACGACTAGCATCGCGTGATTCTTCTTGGCAATTTTGGAAATCGCTCGAATGTCAACGACTCTCATCAACGGGTTTGTGGGAGTTTCGATCCAGATCATCCTGGTGGTCTTTCGAACTGCCTTTTCCACATCGTCAGGTGACCTAGGGTCGACATAGGTGAATTGCAAGCCGTAGTTACGGAGAACTTGGTCGAACAACCGGTAAGTTCCACCATAGATGTCATCCCCGGCGATTACGTGATCCCCTTTCCGCAGAAGCATTAGGACGGTCGTCGTCGCGGCGAGGCCTGAGCTAAAGGCGAGACCGACTTTTCCATCCTCAAGGACTGCTAAACTCTCTTCCAGCGCGTTCCGCGTAGGATTTGCTGTTCGGGAATAGACGTACTTGCCCTCGCGGCCAGGTTTGAGTTGCATGTATGTCGAAGTGAGATAGACGGGAACCGTGACCGAGCCTGTGGCAGGATCTGGATCTTGCCCCGCGTGGATAGCTTTAGTTGAAAACCTCATGATAAGATGACATTCGGCGGGCGCCGATTTAACATATCTTTCTAAGATCTGAACGGTGTAAGAAGGAGAAGCGAGTGAGTAAATCCCGAGCTGGAAACCGGAAGGGTTCTCCCGGCCCCTAAACTTATCTTCGGAGGGAGTCGATTGAATACGGTTCCTGTGGACCTTGCATCATCCTAGCCATGCACGTCTATTGGGCATTGAGCGGCCTACGCTAGTTGAGCAAATTGTCGGCATGTTTCACCTTCCCTATTTTCTCGGGTGCGTGGTTCTGGCATCGGTAATGGGTCCTGCTGGAATCCTGTTAGCCGATTACATGGACACGGGCGACATGAGTGTCGCGTTGAGCGACATTCTCAGCCCATATTCTGGACATCCAAGTTGGACCGGCCTCCTCGACCTCTCGTTGGTCGCTTTCATCATCTTCTGGCTTCTCTATATGATCAGATTCATGCGGCTAAGACTCGCAAGGGCAGGCCCACAACTGCTCAGCCTGTCACCGGAAACGGAGACAACTCGAAAGATCTTCGGCAGAGTATCCGAGGCTTTGCCTCAGTTGCTGGTCGCGGCAATTCTATTCGCTGTTACCCAAACCTTTCTCATACTTGTTACCGGTTTCTCTAGTAGCAATATTACCAGCGGGTACTTTGGCCTTGGAAGCCCGCTCTCATATCTCATCGAACTGCTGTTCTACCTCACAATCGGGACGTTCGTGTGGGTGTACGCCAGTTCTCTTTGGGGAATACACCGGTTCGGTAAGGAACCTCTCCGGCTGAAACCCTTCTACCAGGACCCGTTGCTCGGGCTGGGGGAAATGGGAACGCTTTCTCTGTACCTCGCTTTTGCATACTTCACGGTCTTCGGTCCAGTGATGCTAGAATCACTGTTTCTTTCCCCTGACCCTGTCGGATACGCCACATTGTTTCCGTTCATCATCCTGGGAGGAATAATGTTCTTCCTGCCTTTGAACAGTATCCATCAGAAAATGGTCAAGGTGAAGAAACGCGAAAGAGAAGATATCGAACAGCGACTAGCAGACATTCTCACTCTATTGCACAATCCCTCCCACAACCCTGACGGTGCGGCCGCGACTTCTAGCCAAATCGAGAACCTGTTGAAGGTTGAGATGCTGCAGGTGACTCAGAGGTCTCTTGATCTAGTTCCGAGCTGGCCGTATGATAAGGCAACTCTCGAGAGGTTTACCGCGCTATTTTTGTCAGTCGCGTCCCTCCTTATCTCCCAGCTGGCACAGAAATACATCAGAGGCAGCTGAAGCATCTTTCTGTACAAAGCACGTGCCGGTTTTTGAGATTGAACGCGAACACTAGATCCCCGAGTCAATAGATGGCGTTTCAGAGGTATTCTGTCTAGATGTACCTTTGGATAGCCCAAGACACCGTCGACTTCACCTTTTTATGTAGAGAATCGAAATTCAGCTTCAAATACGCTTGGAAAATCTGGAGATATGGTTAATTACGAAGAGAAGTGTGAACCTTTACGAACCTAGTTGTTGTCTAACCGTCTTCATTCCCTAGTGCTGATAATCCTCTCATTAGCATTCCTCTGGAGTATCCCCGGGACGATCGCGGCGCCAACTCTGGGAAATTTTGTTCCCAAGAATTTCGAGGTGAACGCAATGGCAGTTAGCCCGCACGGGGACGTGGCCGTGGGCAGCTTCTACGCCATGGACCCCACGGTAATTCCTTGGGACCTCACTAAGCCGATTTACAAGTACACAGTAGTAACCCTCATCGTAAGCAACTCGAACGTGACAGATCTTTCCAGCACCGTTGGGATAAACGTCCCGGGTACTCTTCCGGGTATCCTACCCTTCAAAGTTATTCTGATAATCCAAGGAGTTCAGATCAATGCACCTGCGATCGTCTCGGATATAGAATCAGTTTTCGGAATGCCAGGCGGGTCATTCTTAACACTCACATCGAACCCTGTAACGCTTCCTGTGTCCGTGTTCGGAGCTAGCGTTAACTCGGTAAGTCAGTACCCTGGCTTCGTAAACGCATTCGTCACAGCGACGAGTGGAAAATCCGCGGTGATAGGAAAATACAGCGCGTCATTGCTGGAGACTTCGAGCTCAGCGATCTTCTTCAACAGCATAGAATCTCTAACCTACCCAGTCAGTCCCCTTTTCGGTGCGTCAGGCGTCTCCGGTCTCACTTCTGCTTTATTCAGTACCTACTTCGACGATGCACTCGGCCTCAACTCCACTGGAGTCGTTGTATTGCACAAGAACTACTTCGACTTCTCACAGGCGGCAGATCGTACGCTGAGCTTCAACTCGTTTCTGGGTGTCCCATCCATAACATCGGCCACGAATGAGACGTTCGCAACGATACTGCCTGACGGGGCAAACGTCACCAGTTTCAGCCCGTCAACCATGTTGGTCGAGTCCACAGCCAACATAGGGAATATTCTTTCTCAGTCCGTTCCTCATGTCACTGCCATCGTAGGGTTGTTCCCGTGGCTTGGGTCAGCGCAGAGATTGCTTCCTGACGTGACAGTGTCATTCCATTATCCCGCTTTCGATTCGCCTGTCCTAAGCGCATCTGAAGCGACTGCGCCCTCGCCTTTCAGCCCGGGCCAAAACTTCACCCTAGCCCTTAGTATAACGAACAGCGGAGTAAAGGACGCCACGGATCTACATTTCACGCTTGACTTTGCTGGTGTAAAGACCTGGAATCAAACCGTACCGTATAACGGCAACCAGCTAACCTTTGACGTCGCCTCTCTAAAGGTGGGGACGACGGATACGACCAACTTCATGTTCCTCTCTCTTGCTCCAGACGCTCCATTCATATTGAGCGCAACCTATTTGGATAGTGCGAGCTTCGCCTACACTTGGAACACATTCTTCTCCCTTGCCGCGAACGTGAAAACCAATGGACCTCTGACGGTCACGAAAACCGTGAACCCTACCAACCCCGCTTACGGCCAGATGGGCAACGTCACGGTGACGATCACCAACAATTCACCCACCCAGACCTTTTACAACGTAGTAGACACGACACCCGAAGCAATACCCTTCCTCTATGGTGGGTCCAACCCCTCAAACCGGGCATGTCCCTACATCCCCTATGGTGTTCAAGCCAATACCACGCAATTCACATTCGAGGTCCTAAACAACAACTGCGGCCCAACAGTCCTGACTCAAGTTCTTGTCAAGCACGGTGGTGGGACATTTCAATCAGTCCCGACGCCCAATATCCCTCTCTACAATGGTGGTCAGCCATGGGCCCCATTGCAACCTTACAAATATCCAGGTAACGCAGTCCTGAGCGCCGGCGAGAACGTGACACTGCAACTGGGTTTCAACAACTATCCTCCCATAACGCAGACGTTCTGCTGTGCGTATCCTGGCCCCTTGTATTACTATTACCAAGAGAACCCAAGCACTACCTATCTGGGTGTGGATTGTTCTCCCTGCGAGATCGCAAAGGGGGGGACAAGCGTGATTTCCGCACGCCTTGTTGATGCAGTTGGGAGCCCGATCTCCGGGGCAACAGTAACAATTCTATACAGTATCAACGCGTTCGGTCACGACGCTTCCAAATTTCTCGTTGTCAGCCAAACAACCGACTCTTTGGGACAATACTCCTATGATTGGACAGCTGCATCGCAGCTCCCTGCAGGAACGATCACTCTCTACGCGAACTATCTGGGTTCATCCCCCCAATATGGCGTTGGGCTCGGAACCAATCAGATGGCCGTGATCAATCCTACTACCATCAATCCAAATCAGATCATAACACTATCGTATCCATACTGGTTCAACGTTACTGGCCCTCTGACGATAGAGCCTGAGAGGATAATCTACAGCTCGAATGCCAACATAACCGTGACAGTTCAGCCACTGACTACTCAGGCGCTACTCGGAGAATATGTCACACAATCGAACACTGTGAGCGGGGTGGTTGTAGGACCCGCGAGCATCCTCCCGGTGGCCACCGCAACGATGAACGCGACGAAGCTCAGCTTCTACTACGTGGCTCAGAACCAGACTGCCGTGCGGATTAATCTCAGCGTGACTAACACTGGATCACAGACCGCCTCTAACGTCGTGGTTACTGCGCTGATTCCTCGGCCATATTACAACTATTACTATGGCCCCGGACGATGGCTGCCAGTTGTAGACCATGGTACTGTTACCAGCGTTGACAATTTCCAGGGAACCGTGAGCTTCTCCGCTGGGACTCTCCAACCAGGACAAGTGGCCTCAGCCTGGTATGTTGTGAAAATGAACACCACAGGGCTCTTTACCAGCTATAGCAACGTTACAGCGCAGAGCCCAACAGGGGCACAGTTCAAGTTCACCTATACTGGGCCTCTCCTGGCGGGTTATCCCGCATTCACCAAAACTTCAACTCCGCAACCGCCACAAGAGTCGCTCACAACTGCTATCACCACAAGCCCCTCTGTGATCGCTAATGACACGCAGACAACTGTAACTCTTCACCTTTACAATACCGGCAATGTGACCATTAGCTCCGTCAATGCGACACTATATGGTTACAACTACTATGGGTCTCCGCAACTGACCTTTGCGCCCGCTTTTCTACTCTTATCTGGACCCATCCAACCATTTACAAGTCAAACTGTTACGTTCACCGCAACCGACCACACCAGCAATGCGCAACTCTGGACAGCTCAATCGGGTCCGATCAACGCAAGAGTAACCTACAACCAAGGTTCCGCCGTCGGATACGTGTCTTATGCCAATTCGAACGTACTCGTTTACAACTCAAAAACACTAAACTTCCAGCCGACCGTAAAAGTGGATGTTTCTGTCGGACAGGAGAATGTCACCGCGGGCACTGCTGTTGTTGCAGTGGTAACGGTGACCAACACGGGCCTTTCGCCTGTGAAGAACGTTCAGATTAATCTCCAAGGAATTTGGCCCGAACTAACCTACGGAAGCACGAGTCTTCGATGGGATGTCATAAGACCGGGCCAAACCGTGAAGTTCAGATTAGGCATACAGACACGCCCTGGAATCCTTTACCCTGTTTTCGTTTCAAATGTGTACTACGACTTCTTTTTGCCCGGTTCAATTTCGCCGCAGGGCTCATCGTACCTTTCTGCGTCCACTTCGACCCAGATAAGAGCAAATGACAAGACGGGACCGACCGTCTCTGCCCCTTGGGCGAGTCCCTTCGCTCCCACCCCAACCGATGGTGAGAAAGTCTGGGCCATGATGTCAGATCCCAGCGCAATCGGAAGTGCCGATCTAGATTATTACTCTAACAACAATCAAGCCGTGACTTCGATACCGATGACTTCAATGATCGCCACCTACACATCCAACGGGGGCGCTCTCGCTGGTCAGATCCTAGTGGGAGATATTTACAACGCCACCATTCCCGCACAGTCTAACGGGACAATCGTGTTCTATCGGATCAGGGCGACCGACTTTCTAGGGAACCCAACTACCGGCAGTTGGTACACTTACAACGTTCTAGGCTTCAATCCAACCCAAGGCACCAATAGCGTGGTTGTCACGCTGCCACCTGGAAACAATGTTCAGCTCAACGTATCCCAGTACATCCCGGCTGTCAAGGCAACGATAACGCTCAATCTGACCACCGCTGTTGACATAAAGGTAACACAACTCTCGTCGTCCGGAGCCACTTCGATAGGCGCACCGAGCACTCCGACTGGACAGAAATCTCTTGGTATCTACCTTCAGATCCAAACACCGATACCAATTACGGGCATAAGCGCCGTGATACGTATCTACTACAACAGCACCCAAATTCAGGGTTTGAATGCTAGCACTATCGTCCCGTACCACTGGGAGACAGGGACCAGTAGCTGGGTTGCTCTCGACAACGTACAGAGAAACACCAGCGAGATGTGGGTTCAAGGAACGGCAACTCATTTCAGCCTCTTCGCAATATTCGCAGCCTCACCAGCACCACCCTGTACCTCCAACTGTACAAAGCCACAGCCTCCCCAGCCACCCTGGCTCATCATAGGCATAGTCGCTGCCGTCGTAGTAGTCGCGGCGGTCGGCGGATTCTACACAACAAAGATGCGGAGGCGGGGAACATCGAGCACTACCGAAACCCCAACCTCCACCCCACCACCTACCTCGGGAAATCCCCCCGCGCCAGCATCAGACCTCAGCTCTAACGGGTAGCTCCAGAGACAGAAGCACTAGTTTGACCCTGCTAGGCCTCGTCCGCTTCACTGCCCGGGGACTAGCCCGGAGACCGTTACGAACAATTCTTACTGTTCTTGGATTAGCTGCACTAATCCTTACCTACGTAGGCGTCCAATCCCTCGTATCTACACTAGAGATCAATGTCACGGGCAGCGTCTCATCACTCGGAGGAGAGATTGACGTCTGGAGCAAAGGCGCAGTATTCCCTCTCTTGAGCAGACTCCCAGAATCCTACGCACGACAGGTAAACACCATAAGTGGAGTTAGTTTGGCAGCCCCCGTCGCTCTAGTACAGCTAACTGTCGACAACAACTATGCACTAGTCGCAGGCGTGGTACCCGCCCAATTACCCCGCTTGATTAACTACACCGTGACTGCAGGGACAATGATATCCTCCAACCAGTCGGGAATACTGACGATCGGCAAGGCTCTAGCCGCCACAATCGGAAAGAGTGCAGGCGATTTGGCCCTGCTCAATGGCCAGAACTATACGATAACCGGGGTGTACGAGACTAACACTTGGTTGGACTACTCGCTCGTCATTCCTCATACTGTAGCACAACAACTGATTGGGTGGGTGAATCAGACCTCGATGATTGTGGTAGTCACTCAGGACCCGCGGAATGTCAACACGCTAATCGGACAGATTCGAACTCTGCTGCCAACTGTTGACGCCTTCAGGACCAGCGAAGCCCCGTCGAGGATCTCACCTATCTTTGCGTCCTTAGAGGCGATAGCTACCGACATAACGATCATTGTGTCCTTGAGCGCAGTTCTAGGAATAATGAACTCGAACCTAAACAACCTCCGAGAGAGAATGCGAACGTTCGCGATCTTCAAGGCAACGGGAGCTTCATACAGCCAAATCATCAAACTGGTTTTTTACGAGTCCTTTCTAATTGGGGTTCTGGGAACACTACTAGGACTCGCAATCTCCTACATCATCCTCAGCTTCGTCTCGATACCGCTCATAGAAACAATCAACGTCCAGATCATCCTAGTACCATCGACTTTCATCTACGCAACAGTACTCGGCATATCAATCTCGATAGCAGCTGCAATCTATCCAGCGCTCAAGATCGCCAAAGTCCGGCCTCAAGAGGCCTTCAGATTTGGATGACGAGATCGTTCTGAAAACTGAAGACCTCAGCAAGACCTACGGGAACGGCCCTGAGAAAACCCTTGCACTCGACAATGTGAACCTTCGAGTGATGAGAGGAAAAATGATGGCAGTTTATGGGCCCTCAGGCTCGGGCAAGACTACGCTGCTTTTTCTTCTGGGAGGACTGGACAGGCCGACCTCAGGCCGCATCTACTTCGATGGAGTCGATATCACGAACATGGACGAACGAAGACTCTCAAAACTTCGAAGGAGCGCAATAGGGTTCGTGTTTCAGAACTACAACCTTGTGGAGGAACTGACTGTCCTCGAGAATGTCATGCTCACTATGATGTTCGAGGGAAAGTCGGAAGGGGAGATGAAGGACCGGGCTGAACAGCTGCTCCACAAAGTAGGAATTGCAGGTAAGGAACGGCGCCGGCCCTCCCAACTAAGTGCTGGGGAACAACAGCGAGTAGCCACTGCCAGAGCATTGGCAAACGGGCCACGACTAGTGTTAATGGATGAGCCCACTGGAAACCTCGACCAAGAGAATTCCCAAGAACTCATGCAGTTGGTTACTGATATGATTCAGAGAGAGGGAGCAACATGCGTGGTCGCCACGCACAATCTCGACATCGTTCACGAGGCCCCATCCAAAGTCTTCCTCAAATCGGGCCGGATTGTAAGTGGCTGACCTTGGTGATTGAAGCTATTTGTCTAAGTCTTGGGGTTTTGCTCCAAGGCCCTCGAGTTTGTAGTTCAGATATTTTTCCATAGCCTTCGTCATTAGCAGGCCGCTCTTCATACTCTTGTGTACGAATAGCCAGTAGTCTTTCTGGCTAGCTTTTCCCTTTCCAATTCGCAAAGCGTACAATTCGAGCTGGTCTAAGAGATTCATCACGTCCCTATCCCTCAACAAGAAACTCCTCGATTGAAGCTACAGAAACCCTTGCTCTTTCATCCATCGGTCGGAGAATAATTTGCTGAGGTAGTTCCTTCCTGTATCCGGGAGCAATGTTACAATCGTCTTGTCCTCTGGCAGGTGCTCTGCGACTTTCACTGTAGCGTGGACCGCTGTGCCCCCTGACCCTCCTACCAGTATTCCTTCTTCCCGTGCTAGTCGTCTGGCCATGCGAAACGCGTCCCTGTCAGAGACTTGGATGACATCATCCACAATTGACAGGTCCATTGTCCCAGGCATGAAGTCTTCTCCTATCCCTTCCACCTTGTACTGGTGTGGCTCTTCCTTGTGTCCGTGATATCGCGAGTAGAAGATTGACCCCTCAGGATCGGCGCCGACAACCTTCAAGTTTTTTTTCTTCTCCTTCAGAAATCGGCCTATTCCCGTGATAGTCCCTCCTGTTCCCATGCCGCAGACGAAAACGTCGACCTTTCCATCGGTCTGACGCCAAATTTCGGGTCCCGTCGTCCGGTAGTGAGCGTCGGGATTGGATTGATTCTCATACTGGTTAGGCATGTAGGCGTGCGGAGTCTCCCTCGACAGTCTTTCCGCAACTTTGGTATAGTGTTCAGGGGATTCTGGGGGAACGTTTGTAGGGGTCACCACGACTTTTGCTCCATATGCCCTTAGGATGCTCCTCTTTTCCTCGCTCATCTTGTCGGGCATGACGAAGATCATCTTGTAGCCCTTTACGGAGGCAACGATTGCCAGTCCAACTCCGGTGTTTCCTGATGTGGGCTCGATGATGGTTCCACCGGGCTTTAGGAGTCCCCTCTGCTCGGCTTGTTCGACCATTGCGATCCCAATTCGATCCTTAACGCTTCCACCTGGGTTGAGGTTTTCCAGCTTCGCGAGAATAGTGGGTTCGAGATCTTGCGAGACCTTGTTCAGCCGAACGAGAGGCGTGTTTCCAACGACATCTAGAATGGTCTTGTGAACTTCCATCGAGACAACTGCTTCCACTAGTACCTTCAGTCAAGCTTGTTTATCAGAATATGCAGACTCGCAGGTCTTGAACTCGCTCTGACCCATAGGTTGCATATGTCATCCATTGTAGATGAGGCAAAGGCGCGAAGATACAGACAATCTTCATAGTCATCTGTGAGATTACTTGGGACGTTCATCGGAAGTATCACGAGCCTTAACTTTCATGTTTTCCCAGCCTAACTGACGCGTGATTGTAAGATTTGTTCCAACGGGTCCCCACAGGCATTCCTCAGCTAGACGATGTGATAGAGGGAGGGTTGCCCAAGGCTGGTCTATTTCTTGTGGCTGGAACCCCTGGATCTGGCAAGACAGCGTTCAGTGCAAGATTCCTCTACGAGGGGATTATCAGGGGCGATAGGGGAATCTATGTCTCCTTTGCCGAGGGTCGTGACGCGTTTTTCTCGGAAACAGCGCGGAACGGTTTGGACTTTGCGAAGGCTGATGAGGCCGGCATG
>Ga0209283_10001669_pt1 | contig 12192 bp, 9 predicted proteins | sample CZO8metaG_2_FD_188354 | JGI IMG/M metagenome (GOLD analysis project Ga0209283, IMG submission 188354) | Vadose zone soil microbial communities from the Eel River Critical Zone Observatory, Northern California, USA - CZOApr15con2H1.8 metaG... | ecosystem: Environmental > Terrestrial > Soil >...
TTCACATGTCGTAGGTCGGCTGGCCGATGAGCAGGTGGAAGGCCGGCGCATTGGCACAGAACCGGGCCGCCGTATTGACCGTGTCGCCCAGGGCGGTGTACTGCAGCCGGCTGCGTGAGCCCATCATGCCGACCACCGCCGGCCCGGTATTGACGCCGATCCCCCAACGGACCGGAGGCAACCCTTTGGCGAGGAGCCGCTGCTGCAGCTCGGGAGCGCGATTGATCAAGTCGTAGGCACAGCGCACGGCTAGCAGGGCGTGGTTTTCCTGGAGCCGGGGAGCGTTCCAGAACGCCACGATCTCGTCGCCGACATATTTGTCGACCGTCCCGTCCCACGTGAAGATGGTTCCGCTCAGATGATCGAGGTACATCTGCACCACCTCGGTCACGTCGTGCGCCGACATCGACTCCGACATCGACGTGAATCCACGGATGTCGACGAAGAGCAAGGTCAAATCGCGGCGCTCGCCGCCGCGCATGATGTCGGCGACGCCGCCTCGCGTCTTGGCCAGCTGCGTCACGATCTCTGGCTTGAGGTACTGGCCGAAGAGCGAGGTCACCTTCCGCCGCTCACGATCTTCATAAAGGACCCGGTAAGCGGTGACACCCGTGTAAGTCAGGGCCATCGCCAGAAGGGGATGGAACAGGTCCGGCACAAACCCGTTGTTGCCGGCCAGGAACGCCATCGCGACCGTAAACGCGACTAACGCCACCACCGTCGCGATCAGGCCACGAACCACCGAAAGCCGGGCCACCAACAGCCCGAGCAGCACGGCCAGCGCAGTGATGGAAAGAAAGATGACCAGGGCGGGCTCGCGGGTCAGCAGGGTCTGAGTGGCGGATATGCCGAACATCTGGAGCACGTTTGCGTGCAGCTCTACGCCGGCCATCGGCAGGGTGTCATTGCTGCCCGCGCTGGTGGTGACGAGCTGCTCATCGTGCACTCCCGACAGGTTGTATGCCCCGACCAGCACGATGTTGCCTTTGATCAGGTCGGGTGAGACTCTCCCGCTCACGACGTCGCTGAAGTGCGCGTACTGGCCGTTGCTTTCGTAGTTTCCGGGGGGCCCGGAGAAGTTGATGAGCGTCGAACCCGTTCCATCGACCTGGGCCGACCAGATGGAACCGTAATTCGCCCGGTCACCGGACTCGGTCAGCGGTGGGCCGCCTGACTGATCTGTGCCGGAGTTGAGCGCGTTATATGCGGCGAAGCCGAAACTGTTGATCAGCGGCGTGTTGCAGGTGCCGTCCTCGAAGCAGGCCGGCTGCACGAAGAGCGGTACCCGCCGCGCCACGCCGTCAGCGTCGAGCTGGAGGTCGGGCGATGCGAGGATGACGTTCTTGTCCGGCTGCTGGCAGGCTACGCCTGGGTCCTGGTTCTGGTCCATGCAACGGAAAGCCTTCAGTGGGATCTCGTCGATTCCCAGGCCCGACTGCTGGACCAACTTCCCGGCCCCGGTGTCAAGGCGGCTGCCGGGGTACGAGAGGACCACTGGGATCGTGCTTTCGCGTAGGGCTTTTGCGAACTGATAATCACCCGTGCCCGGGATGGTTGGCCCGTCGCGCTTGTCGGGGAAGCTCACGTCGAATGCGACCACCTTCGCTCCGTCTTGTTCGAGGGTTCTGAGGGCGTCGGCATATACGCTGCGTGGCAGCGGGTACTGACCCAATGTCCTCACGCTCTGGTTATCGATGCCTACGATCACGACCTGCTTGTCCGGCTTGCCGTTGCCGTAGAAGCGATCCTCGGGGTGGACCGAGACTCTGACCAGGCAGCCGCCGAGGTGCGCGTCGCAAGTCAGCTGCTGCGTGTAGAGCCAGTACATGGACCCGCTCAAGACCAGTGCGATGAGCACCGCTACGACGGTGCGGTAGGTGTACCAGTAGCGGATGTAGCGGCCCACGAGCGGGTCGGATCATAGCGCTCCATCTGCGAGGTTGTGGCACGATCCGACAGTGACCGTAAAAGTCGGTATCGCGGGTTGGATCGACAAGTCTTTGATCGACTCCGGGCTGTTCTATCCGATGAATGCGAAGTCTTCGGAAGAACGCCTGAATTTCTATGCCAGCCAGTTTTCCCTGGTCGAGGTCGACTCCACCTACTACGGCATGCCGAAGAAGGAGAACTCGGATCTGTGGGTGGCGCGCACGCCGGCTGGATTCACGTTCGACGTCAAGTCCTTCTCGCTGTTCACCAACCACCCCACCAAGCCGATGGCGCTGCCCAAAGACATCCGCGACCAGCTGTCTGAGAAGCTGCGCGAAAAGAACATCTACATCGAGCAGATGCCGCCTGAGCTCGTGGACGAGTCGTGGGACCGCTTTCGCGAGGCGCTCGATCCCCTGCGCGCAGCGGGCAAGCTGGGGGCCGTCTTCTTCCAATTCCCGCCCTGGTTCCTGCCGTCTTCACGCTCGCTTGCCTATGTCGAGCAATGCCAGGAGCGCATGTTCGGATTCCAGATCGCAGTGGAGTTCCGCAAACCGGAATGGATGGACGCGCGCCACCGCGAAGGCACCATGGCGTTCTTGCGCTCGCGCGACATTCCGCTGGTCGCGGTTGATGTGCCGCCCGGCCACAAGACGAGCATGCCGCCGGTTTACGACGTGACCTCGTCGAAGCTCGCGGTCGTGCGGTTTCACGGTCGCAACCACGACACGTGGGACCTGAAGGGCGCCCCGCCGAACCTGCGCTTTCGCTACGACTACAAAGACGACGAGCTCAACGAGTGGGTGCCGAGGATCAAGGAGATGGAGAAGTCGGCCAAGGAGGTGCACGCGCTCATGAACAACAACTACTCCAACTATTCGGTCAAGAACGCCAAGCAGCTCGAGAAGCTGCTCGAGGCCTGGCAGAAATGAGCTTCAGCTGTTGCGTGGAGGCAGGCCGCTCCCGCTGAGGCGTGGGGATGCGAGCCGGCGCGCCTCCCCGATGCTGTGGTCGACCAAACCGCCGAAGATGGGCTCAGTCAGGTGCACCAGTCGATACGGAGCGACGATCGCGTCCCGACGCGGAAAGCGCGCTGTACGCACGATGAGCCTGGCCACCCACGAGGCCGAGACTTGCGGCCCGATCGGCGCCTCGGTTTGGTCGAAGAATTCTGTTTTGGTAGACGCGGGATAGACGACGCAGACCTTCACGCCGGTACCCGAGAGCTCACCGCGCAGCGCATGGGAGAGGCCGACGACCGCATGCTTCGTCGCCGAGTACACGGCCGAGTACGGAGCGGCCCTGAACCCCACGACCGAAGCGACGTTGATGATCACGCCGCGACGCCGTTCCAGCATCGGCGGCAGCACGGCCTGTGTGCAGGCGATGACGCCGGCCAGATTCGTCGCCAAGAGCTCCTCGACCTTCTCCTCGGGCATCTCATGCAAGCGGCCCATCCAACCCAAGCCGGCATTGTTGACGAGGACGTCGATGCGCTCGTGGTCGCGAAGCGCGGCCGCCACGAACGCACGCGCGTCGGCGCTGCGGCCGACGTCCAGACGTCTCGTGCTCACGTCCGGAGAACCCTTCTGGCGGCATTTCTCCGCGACAGCGTTCAGCCGATCGAGGCGCCGCGCGCCCAGGGCGAGTCGCGCCCCCTTGCGCGCGAACTCCAGCGCCGTGGCCTCGCCGATGCCGCTGGACGCGCCCGTGATCGCCACTACCGCATTCTTCAGACGCACAGCCAAACAAGCTTAGGTGCGAGCTGATCCCGATCTAGAATCCAGTCGATGAGAGCTCTGACTTTTCAAGGCAAAGGCCAGGTGAAGCTCGTCGACGTCCCCAAGCCGTCGATCAAGGATTCGGGGGACGTCCTGGTCAGGATCACGCTCGGAGCTGTCTGTGGCTCGGACCTCCACGTCTACCACGGGTACATACCGATGAACCCGGGCGAGCTGCTCGGGCACGAGTTCGTCGGCGTGGTGGAAGAGGTCGGCTCCGAGGTCAAGCGCTTCAAGCCTGGCGACCGGGTGGTCGCCAGCTTCTTCACGTCCTGCGGCCACTGCGCCCTTTGCCGGAAGGGCTGGTTCAACCAGTGCTTGAGCAAAGCGACCTTCGGCATGGGCGCGAACTTCGGCGGTTTGGGCGGCGCCCAGGCCGAGTATGTCGTCGTACCGCTTGCCGACAATTCGATGGAGCCGATCCCTGACGGAATGTCGGACGAGCAGGCCATCTTCGTCGGCGACATCCTGGCCACCGGCTACTTCGGAGCCGAGCGCGCCGAGATCAAGCCGGGGGATGCCGTGGCGGTGATCGGCGCCGGCCCGGTCGGCCTCATGGCGACGATGTGCGCGAGCCTGTTCGGGCCGGCTCGCATCTTCGTGGTCGACATGGTCCAGTCCCGGCTGGATACAGCAAGAGAGTTGGGCGGCATCCCGATCAACGCGTCCCAGGTCGAGCCGGTGGAAGCCATCCAGGCCCAGACGGGCGGCATCGGCGCGGACGCCAGCATCGAGTGCGTGGGCTTGCTGTCAGCAGTCGACACCGCGATTCGAAGCGTGCGCGGCGGCGGTACCGTCTCCATGGTTGGCGTGCCCAGCGCCGTGATCGGGGACTTTCCCTACATGCGTGTCTGGAGCAAAGCTCTGACATTCCGGGCCGGCTACTGCAACGTGCAGGCGTACATGACGATCCTCCTGGACCTCATCGCAGCCGGCCGCCTCAAGCCCGACGCCATCATCAGCCACCGCATGAAGCTCGACGACGGCGAAGAGGCGTACCGCATTTTCGATGCTCGCGAAGCAACCAAGATCGTATTAGCGCCGTAAGCTGGCGGCCGGAATGGCGGGCCGGTATGACGTGATCGTGGTGGGCTCTGGCTCCGGGGGTGGAGTCGTCGCCAGCCGTCTTAGCGAAGATCCGAAAATCCGGGTGCTCATGATCGAGGCCGGGCCCGATCCCGGCGACCACGTTCCCGACGCTGTTCGCTACGTCGAGCGCGGCACCGGCGTCGACGAATACGACTGGAACTACCTCGATGGCCAGACACGCGGCGCGGTGCCGCGCGGCCGGATCCTCGGTGGCAGCTCTGCTGTCAACGCGAGCTTTGCGTTCCGGGGCCAGCCCGAGGACTACGACGGCTGGGCCGCACGAGGTGCGCCGTCCTGGAGCTGGGAACACTGCCTCCCCTATTTCAGAAAGCTCGAGACCGACCGAGAGTTCGGCGGGCTGCCCTATCACGGGAATTCGGGGCCGATTCACATCGAGCGCGAGCCTTTGAACGAGTTCCAATCACACGTCCGGGCCGCCTGCCTCGAGCTGGGCCATTCGGATGTCGACGACCTGAACCGGCCGGGTGCGGTCGGGGTCGGGCCGTTGCCGAGGAACCTGAAAGACGGCCAGCGGCAGAGCACGCTGCTGACCTACATCGCCGCGGCGCGCCCGCGGCCGAACCTCACCATCCAGGCGGACACCCTGGTCGAGTCGCTGGTCATCCGAGACGGCCGCGCGATCGGAGTGCGTCTGGCCGGCGGCGAGGTCATCGAAGGCGGCCGGGTCGTCCTTGCGGCGGGCGCCTACAACTCGCCGCAGATCCTCCACCGGACGGGAGTCGGCCCTCGCGAGGTTCTCCAGCGCATCGGCGTAGACACGGTGCTCGACCTGCCTGGCGTCGGCGAGAACCTGCTCGACCACGTCTCCTCGCTGATCGTGCTGGACGTGGGCCGGCCGGCTATAGCGGGGCGCTTCCCGATCGGCCCGACTTTGAAGCTCCGGACCACTCCAGATCTGGCCGTGGACGACGTCAAGTTCACTCACGTGTTCGGCGAGATTTTCTCGATGCCCGGCTTGAACGGCCTGTACATCGAGATCAGCAATTGCGAATCGCAGGGCGTGGTTCAAGCGGTCTCCCGTGACCCGCGCGTGGCGCCTCGATTCGACCACCGCTATTTCTCCAACCAGAAGGACCTTGACCGGATGGTGGGCGCCGCGAAGGTCGCATTCGAGGTGGCCAAGGTCATCGGTGAGAGCGTGAAGTGCGATGTGCTCCTACCCGACGCCGAGACCGCCCGCGATGAAGAGGCGCTACGCGCGCATTTCCTCGCTTTTCATGCCACCGACTACCACCCTTCGGGAACCCTCCGCATGGGATCGGATGACGACGAGATGGCGGTCGTCGATGATCGCTGCCGGCTCCGCGGGATCGAGAACCTTTACGTCGCCGACGCTTCGGTCATGCCTACGGTGCCACGGGCGAACATCAACCTGCCGACGATGATGATTGGCGAACGTGTGGCGGAGTTCGTGCGCACGGACCTGTAGTTCGCGCCGTCAGTCGGGTTCGCTCCCGTGGTCCAGCGCCATCAAGTAACCCCGCGCGCGTTCGCTGAGCGGATAGCGCTTCTCGAGCTCACGAAACGCCGGCCCGTGGTCGCTGTGCTCCAGGTGCGCCAGCTCGTGCACCAGGAGATAGTCGAGCACCCACTCTGGCAGCGCGGCCGCGCGCGAAGCGATGCGAATGGCGCCCGACGTGAAGGTGCAGCTGCCCCAGAGATGCGACATGTCCGCGAATGCGATGGACGTCCACCGCAGCCTGCCGCCGAAGTGCCGCTCGTTGAGCAACGTCGCCCGGCCGGCGAGCCGCGCGTCGGACGGCCGCGACCTCTCGACCCGCCGCTGCAGGCGCCGGCTCATCACCTCCGCCCACCTCAGGCGCTCGGCCTGCGGCATCCAATCGGGTACGAGGAGCTCGAGGACGCCGGCCCGCAGCCTCGCAGCGACCGTGCGGCGGCGCCGGCGGGTGGCGACGATTCGAATGGGAGGCGGGAATGCGCTTGGGGGACTGTTCAAGGCGTTGTGCTCCGATGTTGCTGGGACGGGTGTCGAGGGCGATTCTAAGCGGCGACTGGCAGGTCCGGTAACCCAGGTTGTTAAGCGCGTTTATCAGGACGCCCCACTAGCATTGCCACCGTGCCTAGAAGCCTCGTGATAGGAAACGGCAACGTGCTGGTTGGCTTCGACGCCAACTATTCCGTTCGCGACATCTATTTTCCAAGGGTCGGGGACGCCAACCAGACCATGGGCAACGTATGCCGAACCGGGTTCTTCATCGACGGCAGGTTCGCCTGGCTCGACAACCCCGCCTGGGAGCGCCAGCTCGGATACGTGGAGGATTCGCTGGTCACCGACGTCACGTTGAAGCACCCGACCCTGGGAATCACCGTCAAGTTCGCGGATTTCGTCGACCTCGCCCGCAACTGGTTCATCCGCAACGTCGAGGTGACGAGCCCCGCGGGTTTCAAGGTCGGACGTGTCTTCTTCCATTACGACTGGTACATCGAAGGTTCGGACATCGGCAACACGGTCGCGTACGACCCTCGACATCGCGGCGTGATCGCCTACAAAGGCAACCGCTACTTTCTCGTCGGTGGAGTGGTGACCGGCACCGAGTTCGGGATCGACACCTGGGCCAACGGCAAGAAGGGCAACGGGCTCGCCGGGACGTGGGTCGACGCCGAGGACGGCGTGCTCGGCCGCAATCCGATCGAGCAGGGATCGGTCGACTGCACGGTCGGCTTCGACTTCGGACCGGGCGCCGCGGGCGAGTCGCGAACAGTGACCCACTGGCTGTGCATGGGCGCGCGGTTGAGCGAGGTTTCGACGTACGGACAGGACCTGATCATGAGTCGCGGGCCCGCTGTTTACCGGGGACGCACGAAGACTTATTGGCAAGTCTGGAGCGAGAAGGATCACCGCCACATCGACGAGGAGCTCGGCGCCGACGTCACGCAGCTCTACCGGCGGAGCATCCTCACCGCCCGCACCCATGCCGACAACCACGGCGCCATCATCGCCGCGACCGACTTCGACATCACCAAGTTCGCGCGCGACACCTACGCGTACGCATGGCCGCGCGACGGCGCGCTGGTCGCCAATGCCCTGGATCGCGCTGGGCACGAGGACATCACGCGCCAGTTCTTCACGTTCTGCCAGGAGTCGCTGGTGGAAGAGGGCTTCTTCCTGCACAAGTACACGCCGTACGGCAATCCCGGGAGCTCGTGGCTGCCATGGGTCGACGCTCGCGGCACGCGCACCCTGCCGATCCAGGAAGATGAGACGGGCCTGGTGCTCTGGGCGCTCTGGCAGCACTACAGGATCCACCGCAATCTCGACTTCGTCGTCGACCTCTATACGTCCCTGATCGTGCCCGCCGCCGACTGGATGGTCAGCTACGTCGACCAGCGGAATGGCCTGATCCAGCCTTCGTGGGACCTATGGGAAGAGCGGTGGGGGGTGCACGCATTCACGGTCGGCGCGGTTTGGGGCGGGCTCGATGCCGCGCGGAGCTTCGCCGAGCTCTTCGGCGATGGCCCGGCCGCGATGCGCTACCGAGATGCGGGCGAGCGTCTGAAGGAGGCAGCCGACACACACCTCTACGCTGAGGAGCTGGGTCGGTTTGCGCGTCGGATAGCCGTCGAGGAGGACGGCACCATGACCGTGGACATGGTCATCGACAGCGCGATCTCCGGCTTATGGCGATTCGGCATGTACGCGCCGGACGAGAAGCGCGTCGCCGAGACGATGGTCGCGATCTGCGACCAGCTTGCGAACCACTCGGCCGCCGGCGGCTTTGCGCGCTACAAGGACGATTACTACTTCAAGGTCGAGTCCGACACGCAGAAGGTGCCGGGCAATCCGTGGTTCATCTCGACCCTCTGGATGGCGCAGTGGTACATCGCCGTCGCCAAGACCACCCACGACCTGAAGCCGGCGCGTGACATCATCAACTGGGTGGTGGCCCACCAGATCGCGGGCGGGTTGCTTTCCGAGCAGCTCGACCCCAACACCGGAGCGCCGCTGTCGGTGTCACCCCTGACCTGGTCGCACGCCGAGCTGATCGCCACGGTCGATGAGTTCTGCCGCAAGTCGGAGCGATTGCGGCGCTCATCGCTGTCGACGGTTCCGCCGAAGGCTAGTTCCTAGCTCGAGTCTCCCCACCCAGCCGCTACGCGGCCGGACCTCCCCACGTGGTGGGGAGGCGAAGTTCCTCTACAGCGGGATGTTGCCGTGCTTCCGAACGGGGCGTTCGATGGTCTTGCGCTGGCCGAGCTCCAACCCCCTGATCAACGAACGGCGGGTCTCGGACGGCTCGATCACATCGTCGATGTAGCCGCGCTCGGCGGCGACGTACGGGTTGGCGAACCGGGCGGTGTACTCGGCGACGAGCTCCTTGCGCCGGGCGGCGGGATCCGGTGCAGCGGCGAGGTCTCGCTTGTACACGATGTTGACGGCAGCTTCCGGGCCCATGACCGCGATCTCAGCCGTCGGCCAAGCGAGGTTCAGGTCTGCGCCCATCTGCTTGGGTGACATGACGGTGTAGGCGCCGCCGTAATCCTTGCGCGTGATCACGGCCAGCTTGGGCACGGTGGCTTCGGCGTACGCGTACAGAAGCTTGGCGCCGTGCCGGATGATGCCGCCGTGCTCCTGGTCCCTGCCCGGGAGGTAGCCAGGCACGTCGACGAAGGAGACGATCGGGATCCCGAACGCGTCGCAGAACCGTATGAATCGCGCAGCCTTGACTGACGCGTTGATGTCGATCGCACCCGCCAGGACCTTGGGCTGGTTGCCGACGATGCCCACGACGTTCCCGCCCAGCCGCCCGAAGCCCACGATGATGTTCGGCGCGAAGAATGGCTGCACCTCGAAGAACTCGCGGTTGTCGAGCACGCGGCCGACGAGCTCGCGCATGTCGTAAGGCTTGTTCGGCGCCTCGGGCACGATCGTCTGCAGCTGGGGGTCCGCTCGCTCTGGGTCGTCGGTGGTGGGCAGATAAGGCGGCCGCTCCCCGTTGCTGGAGGGAAGGTATGAAAGGAGGCGCCTCACGCCGGCCGCACACTCCTCCTCGGTCTTGGGCAGGAAGTGGGCGACACCCGATGTCACGTTGTGCACATCGCCACCGCCGAGGTCCTCGAAGTTGACGTGCTCGCCGGTGACCACACGAATCACCTCGGGGCCCGTGATGAACATGTAACCCTGGCCGGCCACGATGAAGATGAAGTCGGTGATCGCCGGTGAATACACCGCCCCGCCCGTGCATGGTCCGGCGATGATGCTGATCTGCGGAATCACACCGGAGGATTGCACGTTGCGGTAGAAGATGTCGGCATAACCCGCGAGGGCGACGACTCCTTCCTGGATGCGTGCTCCACCGGAATCGTTGATGCCGATTATCGGCACGCGGTTGCGCAGCGCCAGCTCCTGGACCTTGACGATTTTCTCGGCCGTGACCTCGCCCAGCGAGCCCCCGTAGACGGTCGCGTCATACGCGTAAACAGCCACCGGACGCCGGTCGATCTCACCAAAGCCTGCCACCACGCCGTCGCCGGGGATCCTCCTGTCCTCCATGCCGAAGCCCTGCGCGCGATGCGTGGCGAACAGGTCGAGCTCGACGAATGAGCCGTCGTCGAGCAGCATCTCGATGCGTTCGCGCGCGCTCGAGAGACCCTTCGCGCGCCGCTTGTTCGCCGCCTCGTTCTCCGAATGAAGCGCCTGGTACCGCCGCTTTCGGTACTGGTTGATTTTTTGCTCCGAGACCGAGGCTGGAGCCCGCTCCGGGGCCTCGACAGCCTCGAGGGAGGGCGTAGTCCGGCGTACGGGCGACATGCTCTTTGGTCTGCGGGCGGCCATACCGCATATCGTAGGCGCGTGCCCGAGCACGGCCCTGAGTACGGCTTACCGCTGGATCTAGAGCATGCCATGACGCTGCGTCAATTGCGCACGTTCAAGGCCGTGGCCGACCTCAGCAGCTTCAGCCTCGCCGCCCAGCAACTGCGGCTCAGCCAACCTTCGGTCTCGTATCAGGTCAAGGAGCTCGAGGAGGCGCTCGGCCTGCCGCTGCTCGACCGCCTCGGCAAGCGCGTGCAGCTCACCGAGGCGGGCACCATCCTCTACGGCTACGCCCGCCGCACGATGGACGTCCTCGACGAGGCTGCGGTCGCGCTGGAGGAGATGCGCGGGATCAAGCGCGGCAACCTCCGGGTCGGGGCGAGCACGACGGTCGGCATCTACATCCTCCCCGCCGCCCTTGGCGCATTCAAGAAGCTGCACCCCGGGTTGGTGATCTCGCTCGAGATCGGTACCCGCGCACGGGTGCAAGAGCAGGTTCTGCGCAACGAGCTCGACCTCGCCGTGGTCGGGCCGGCCCTCAAGGATTCGGACCTCGCGATCCTTCCATTTCTTACCGACGAGCTCGTGGTCGTCGCGCCGGCGGGCCACCGCCTGGCGAGCAACGGCGGCCTGACCCTCAAGGACCTCAACGACCAGCCGTTCGTGATGCGCGAACCGGCTTCCGGAAGCCGGTGGTCGCTCGAGAAGGCGGCGAGAAAGGCGGGCGCCAAGCTGCAGATCGCCATGGAGCTGGGCTCCAACGGCGCCATCAAGCACGCGGTCGAATCGGGGCTTGGGCTGGCCGTTCTGTCCCGGTATGCATGCGCGCTGGAGCTGTCGAGCGGCCGGCTTGTGGAACTCGACGTCCGCGGCTTCCCAATCCGGCGTGACTGGCACATCGTTCACCTCCGCCGACGCAAGCTGCCGGCCTCGGTCCGGGCGTTCATCGCCTTCCTCAAAGACCCAGTGTGGCTGTCCAGCGTCGGCAGGCGCGGCCAGTCGCGGCCGCCAACGGACTAGGTGCAGGGCCTGCGCAGGGCCGCGGTCGACCTGTTCACCCGGCCGGCCTTTTACTGGGCCCTGGCCGCGGTCTTCTGGATCAGGGTTTTGGTGCTCACGGCCCTGGTGCCGCGGCGCCCCGACACCGAAGGCATGTGGGAGGGGGCGCATGGCTACCTCACCAACCCAGCCCACATGTACGACGCGGCGGCCACCTATCTGGCGCGGTCCCACTTGATCGCACCGCCCGGCACCCTTGACGCGTTCGTGAGCCCGCCCCCGGTGGCGGTCCTCGGCATTCCCATCGCGCTGCTGCCAAGGAGCATGGGCGTGCAAGTGTGGACCGCGATCGACGTCGCCGCGTTGGTCGCGAGCCTCGTGCTGATTTACCTGGTGTTGCTTCCGCGGCACCGGCTGGCGGCTCCGATCTTCTGGCTCGTTGCCGCCTACTTTCCCCCTCTGTTCGCCGATGCTGTCGCCGGGCAGCGCGGCGGCATTTTGCTGCTGGGCGCGGCGGCCTCGATGTGGCTCGAGGGGAACCGGCCCTCGCTGGCCGGCGCGGTCGGCGGGCTGGCCGCCTCGCTGAAGTACTTCCCGGCG
>Ga0209283_10001670_pt1 | contig 12189 bp, 16 predicted proteins | sample CZO8metaG_2_FD_188354 | JGI IMG/M metagenome (GOLD analysis project Ga0209283, IMG submission 188354) | Vadose zone soil microbial communities from the Eel River Critical Zone Observatory, Northern California, USA - CZOApr15con2H1.8 metaG... | ecosystem: Environmental > Terrestrial > Soil >...
ATAAAGAGGATATCGCCCATTTCGGTAGCGATGTTGCCCTGTGCTTCGCCCTCTTTCTTCGGCTTCTCGCCGTAGCTATGATTGATTTCGCGGGCAAGTTCTCCGACCTCTTCGGTGAGCCGTGCCAGGCTGGAGAGGGGGGTCCAGTATGTGCTCTGCCATTCTTCTCTGATCAGGTGATCTACCTGGTGCTGTACGTCGCCTAATGTTCGCATGATAAACTCCAAGAAACTGCAAGGGCGGAGGCGGTGGCCTAGCTTTTCTATATCCCTGTAATTGGTTCTTCCATTCCATCAATCATGTAGGCGTGAGACATATAGCGGCTGTTCCAGGCATAGCCAACATTGCCTGAACGATCTACGACGATTAGGCCACCAGTGCCGGTGGCCCTGACAGCAAGCACAGCGATAGCCGATTCTGCTGCTTCGTGTGCATTCTCGCCGTGTGCCACAAAATCGGCGGCGCGCTTGGCAATCAGCAGACGTACGAAGTCCTCGCCATGGCCCGTGCAGGAGATAGCGGCGTTGTCATCGGCGTAGAAGCCGCAGCCGACGAGGGGCGAGTCACCAACGCGCCCAGGATACTTATGCGGGATGCCGCCTGTTGAGGTGGCAGCTGCGAGTTTTCCAGACCGGTCGAGAGCCACCGCTCCAACCGTGCCATGTTTCTCCTGCCCTGCATCTGGGGATGCTACCTCGCTGGGGCTAGCATGTACCTTCTTGGATCGCTCATCCAGCCAGCTCTTGTAGCGTGGCCCGGTCATCAGCTCTTCAACCTTGCACAGTGGTATCCCCTGCTCTTGCGCAAACTGTTGTGCTCCTTTGCCCACGAGCAGCACATGAGGACTCTCTAACACCTTACGCGCAAGAGAGATAGGATTTTTGATCAGCTCGACATCGGCGACGGCACCAACAGCCAGCGCGTGACCGTCCATCATACCAGCATCCAGTTCGACCTTGCCGTCGGTGGTCATGCTGGCCCCAGTCCCAGCATTGAAGTAGGGATTATCTTCTAGAGAACGCACCGCAGCCTCAACGGCATCCAGCGCGGAACCTCCCGCCTGGAGGATACGCCACCCTACCAGGGCAGCCTCTTTGCATCCTACTTGCAAACGTTCAGTGAACTCAGGCAGCATGGTGCCTGCCCCGCCGTGAACAATTATCGCGATTGGCATGTGTATACGATCTCCTCCATAGAATATAGAAGCATTGTATCACGCCAGGATTACAGTAGCTCTTTCAGTGATTTGCCTGCTATCATACACATATGTGATAATGTTAGCAAAATAGTACCTGTTATGAATGTTCTTATCCTACTACGAGGAGTTGGATCGTGAACAGATTGAGCATCCCTTCTCCTGGGGAAGCGAAGGCTCTCACCATTGCGGAGCGCCGCACTGCTGGCAAGGCCCTGCGCACCAAGATTCCCCGCTCTAGCCATGCAACATGGTCCCCGGCTCCTGATCGGCCTGACCCGATTAGTCTGTTGGAGGAATCGAATCGCTCCCGCATTGCGAAGCTCGTGCCGATTCGTTACGGGCGGATGATCACTTCGCCCTTCGCCTTTCTGCGGGGGTCGGCGGTCGTCATGGCAGGAGACCTGGCGATGACACCAGGTACTGGCATCCAGGTGCAGGCCTGCGGCGATGCTCACATCGCCAACTTCGGAACCTATGCAACGCCAGAGCGAAACCAGGTCTTCGATGTGAATGATTTTGATGAGACCCTGCCAGGTCCCTGGGAGTGGGATGTGAAGCGACTGGCCGCCAGCATCGTGGTCGCCGGGCGGCAGAACGGCTTCTCTGCTGTCAGTAACAGGCAAGCAGCATTGAATTGCCTGCGGACGTATCGTGAGCGCATGTGGGAGTTCGGGGACATGCGCCATCTCGATGTGTGGTACTCGTGCATCGATGAGCAGGGCTTGCTCAAACGTGTTGGGCGCACAAGTCGCCCCTTCATCGATCGCGAGCTTGAGAAGGCGCACTGGCAGACGAATGTGCACGTGTTTCCTCAGCTCACAAGGCACATCAATGGTCAGTACTCCATCAAGGATGACCCGCCCCTGATCACACACCTGGATGATGACGAACGCACTCTCTGGCTGCATGCGCTGCTGGGGGGATACGAGGCATCGTTGCTGGATGATCGACGTGTGCTGTTCAACCGCTACCACGTTGTCGATCTGGCCCAGAAAGTCGTCGGGGTGGGCAGTGTTGGGACACATTGCTATATCGCGTTGCTCCTGGGCAACGCGGACAGCGATCCGCTCTTCCTGCAGATCAAGGAAGCACAGGCCTCGGTGCTCGAGCGGCACCTGGGACCTAGCGCCTATGCCAATCATGCCCAGCGGGTCGTCTGCGGGCAACATCTGATGCAGGCAGCCAGTGACATCTTTCTCGGATGGACGAGCGGCGGGTCCATTGACTGCTACATTCGCCAACTGCGTGACATGAAAGGGACACCGAGTCTGGAGCACCTGGATGAGGGTAATTTTAATGTGTATGTTGGACTGTGTGGTTGGACTCTGGCCCGTGCCCATGCGCGCTCCGGTGATTCTGCGTCCATCAGCGGCTATCTGGGTACCAACGATCAGTTTGATCGTGCAGTGGCTACTTTCGCCCAGGCATATGCGGACCAAACCGAACGCGACCATGCCGCGCTTGTCGCCGCTGCCCGCGCCGGTCTGGTTCCTGTTGAGACGATAAAGTAATTTGGTAGCTACTTCTCACAGATGGATTATCTAGTATGGTATTATACTAAGGCAGAGACATTGCTTCATCATATGATAATAAAAACTGAGAAGGTAGCAAGTACTTATGGCAGATGAGAGAAATTTGGTAGAAACCAAGCTAGTAAAGACAGTCTTTGTTGGTGATGAAAATCTTCCGACCCACTACGTCAATATGGTCAACATTCGTTCAACTCCGGAAGAGTTCTTTTTGACCCTTGGAACCGCTGTACCCTTGGAAATCACTGATAGCAAACAGTTAGAAAGCATTGAAAGCATCAATGCACATCCTTTGTTTCGTTGTGCAGTAACAAGGTCTGTGATGAAACAGCTAATCGAGTTAATGACGAACCTGTATGAGAATCAAACAAGACAAATTGAGGTGTTACAGGCCTCTCAGAGAAAGGACGAAGAATATGGCGATAGCAGACCTTCAGGCTCGTTATAAAACAGCATACTCACAAACAATACTCGCACGGCCGGGAATTGACAATGAAAACACGGTTAGCAAAGGATACTGCATCATTCATCAAGGTGTTAGGATAATCGTTTCTCGTCCTCAAGCCACTGCTATCGTGATACAACCATTTGTTGTCGAACTTACTCCTAGAGAAGGGGGCTATCTGGCTACTAGTGACATATCGAATGGGTACGAACTTGGAGTAACCGTTGGTCAAGTACTCAGGAACTATCTTGAGTTTCTTGTCGATGAGCTTTTTTGGCTTCAGAAGAATGAGGAACAACTCTCGCCTTCCATTCAGGAAGACCTTCGACGCTTGCAATGTTATTTACGGATTATGTAGCACGTATTCATGGGTACTATAGTTAGAGACCTGAGAAGACTCCTAGAAAAAGTCCTCCAATGTGAACGTGACGAATCAGGAAAGCATATCAGATACCGCTTCGTAGTGAATGGTAGGCTAGTTGCCCAGACACACTACTCGCACTCCTGGCGTGGCAATGAACAAATCGATGACAAAATGTTGAAGAATCAGGCAGAACAAATGCGGTGCAATTTGAAAACTTGGAAATTATTGCTCCTGGGTCAAGCGTCCAAACAAGACTACCTGGGAGAACTGCTCAAAGGCGGTCATATTAGCCAGGTAGAATATGATGAGCTTTGCGGTAAAAGCTCTAATCCTGGAGTAAAGTAAGGAGGTTCACGGTCCTCCAATGGGACCGTGAACTTGACGCCTATGGTTGGGTAATTGAGCGCTTTCCCCTGTGAGGAAGGCCGAAGCGAACGCCTAAGCAGAATCGCTTGATTACTTCTCGATCGGTACTCCGATCAGGCTGCCCCACTCGGTCCAGGAGCCATCGTAGTTGCGCACCTGCGGATAACCAAGCAGATACTGAAGCACGAACCAGGTGTGGCTACTCCGTTCACCGATGCGGCAATACGCCACGACTTCTTTATCCGGGGTAACACCATTGCTTCCGTACAGCGAACGCAGTTCATCTGCCGGCTTGAAGGTGCCATCTGCCCGCACCGCCTGAGACCAGGGAATATTAGCCGCCCCAGGAATATGACCGCCGCGCTGGGCCCCTTCCTGTGGTAGGTTGGCAGGAGCCAGCAGCTCTCCACTATACTCACCAGGAGAGCGAACATCGACCAGCGCGATGTTTGCACGCCCCAACCAGCTGAGGACCTGATCGCGCAAGGCACGTATCCCCGTGTCCGGTGTACCGGCATGATAGGTTGTGGCGGGATAAGAAGGCACATCCGTCGTGATTTCGCGCTTGTCTGCCAGCCACTTCACGCGACCTCCATCCAGCAAACGCACATCCTGGTGTCCATAATACTTGAAGATCCAGAGCGCCCAGGCAGCAAACCAGTTGTTGTTGTCGCCGTACAATACTATCGTGGTATCATTGCTCACACCGGCGCGTCCCAGTAGTTCCTCCAGGTGTTCTTTGCTCAACGGGGCGCGTACGACCTGATCCTGGAGCTCCTTTTGCCAGTTGTAGGCAACTGCACCGGGGATATGCCCCTGGTCGTAAGCCGTAGTGTCAACGTCTACTTCGATCAGCCGAACCTTTGGATCGTGCAGGTGAGCCTGCACCCAGTCTGCGTCTACCAGTACCTCTGGATGAACGTACCCTTTTTTTTCCGACATAGTTACTCCTCACGTAAATACTTGACTAAGTTGAGTAGTTTACTCAACAAGAACTCGTCTATATTAGGAAAACGAGGGAGATGTGTAATTTTATTCCCGTAAGTAAGACCGCATTTGTTCCATAGCTCCAGGACTGTGGCATGCCACAGTCCTGGAGCTATGGAATTGACTCAGTCCCGCAGTCCCGATAGCAGCATGTCGCCTTCTTGTCGCAGTTCAGTCACGGTTCCAGCCGTCTCGACGCTGATAACCTGCTCTTTCCAGGTTTGCACATTAAGACTGCCTTCAACCTGCGTAATCAGCACGCGCGGTTTTCTATCTACGGCAAATGTTTGTTGGGTCATAGCGGATTCTCCTATCCTAGCGCTTCAAGTAGCATGTCACCCTCTTCAGGCGTGATACGACCTTCGGCGATCATACGCAAAATGGCAATACGTTCTTGCTCAGGGTTTGGCTCTGCTGCATCAGGTTGCTTAACCGAGGGCGATTGCCCCTCCCCGTTGGGCGCAAAGGATTTGAAACGCGCTTCGCTCAGGGCCCCTACGCCTTCTGGGGGCGCAGGCGGTGCCGGCATTCCAGGCATTGGAGGCGGGGGCATCGGGGGTGGCCCAGGAGGTGGGGTCGGTGGAACGGGTGGTTTGGGCGGGACAGGAATGCGCAAATTGCTCACAGCTCGTTCTACGGCCTCAAGCGCACCTGATACACCCTCGGCGGCAGCGCGGCGCGCTTGTTCCTTGATACGCTCCAAACGTTCGGGGTCGAGCCGCCACTCACGATCATTGATGCGCACATAGGTACGAGAGGTCCGTCCTCTGGCATGACGCCCTTCTTCTTCAAAGCGACGCGCTCGTTCTTCAGCTCTGTGCGCCTGCTCTTCAGCGTGACGTTGAGCACGGTGTGCTTGTTCTTCGGCGTGGCGTTGGGCACGGCGTGCTCGTTCTTCAACCTTGCGCGCTATCTCATTAGCCCAATCAGCTCCGCTCGACCAGCCAGCCTCACTAAAGGCTCCTCCAAGCTCACGGCCCAGTTCTTCACCAAGCTTCCCCATCTCGCGGCCCAGTTCCTGGCCGAGTTTACTCATTTCACGCCCGAATTCGGTCCATTCACGCCCGAAATCACCCCAAGAACTGCTACTACTGCGTGGACCACCGGAGCCTTGTATCTTCAAATCGCCACCAACGTTCAACTCTAGCTGGGCAGCCCCTTCACCATACACCAGGTTGACCAGGTTGCCACCTCTACTGGAGCCAAAGGAGATGGATCGACCACTGACGTCACCGGCTACCGCGGCGCGAATGCTCAAGTTGGGATTATCTGGCAGCATCACGCTCGCATCGCCGCCAACGTTTATACGAGCATGGGTGTTGGCAGGGAAGGTAGCGCGCAACTGCATGTCGCCGCCAATGCTACCTACCTCGATGTTGCCGTGCAGGGCCAACAACTCCGCATCGCCACCGATACTGCCGACTTGCAGGTTGCCTCCAACGCCAATAAAACTGCCATCACCGCCCACCTGACCGACCTCGACAGCATCTTGTATACCGTCCAGGTCGCAATCGCCACCCACGGTGCCTATGTGCGCACGCGCCGCACCATCTATCTCCAGGTCGCCACCGATCATGCCAAGCGTAACTTCTTTGTCTGCGCCACCCTGGACCTGGCAATCACCGCCCACAGTACCACAGCGCAGTGCAGTCGCAACATCCTGGGCATCCAGGTCGCCGCCCACGGTACCGACGATCACGGTCTCGGCACCTTCCAGCGAGAGGTCAGCGCCGACGGTTTCAATCTCCACCTGCGCGACATGTGCTAGCGAGACATCTCCACCGATAGCGCCACGTACACTTAATGTGGGCGTGTTCGTCACAACCAGATCGTTGCCTAAGCCTGCTAACTCGACGGCTTCAGCTATATCTTTCAGTTCTACCTCACCGCTGACGTTCTTCAGATCGACTAACCGTACACCTGCAATGTCTGCATCGCCCGCCAGGTTTGTCACGCTGATGCTGGTATCGGCAGGTACCTCCAGATCGATGTCACTATCACAGTTGTTAATCGTCAACAGGTCGCCCTCCTGTTGGAGTTCAACCCTACCTCCGTCAATATCAATGCTGATTGCTCGCTGATCCGAGACGCTCGCTTTCAGGTCGCCATGGGCGTGCGCAATCACCACGCGCGGTGCTGCGCCAACCGGAAATGTTTGTTGGGCCATGATATGCTCCTTACATGCTGGATAAATCCGCATTCTACCCATGCTGGATAAATCCGTATTCTACCTACTCAACAAAAATCTCTACTCGTTCGCCTGCTTCCAGGTCTTGCATATCCAGGAGGCGACCAGTGGCACCTTCCTCGATGCTGCGCAGCAGGCCCTCTATTGCACTGCCACTGAGTTGCGGTATCAGAAGTGTACCCAGGCGCAGGCTGACTTCAATCAGGTATACAGGCAACGTTGCGGTTAAATTGAGCTTGCGGGGATTGGCCGCGGAGTTTGTTACCCGTATCCGCACCGCGCGGTTGCGAGTACGCTCAATAATAGGTCTCTCGCGTTCCTGCCCCAATGCGTCCAATAGTTGGGCTGCCTGATCTGCCGTCATCTGGCCTGACTCGACCATGTGCAGGATACGATTACGTTCATCGGTGTATGCTGCCATTATGCTCACCCTTTCAGTAAGCGCGTGGCTTCCTCAACACTTATCTCCTTGGCATACAGGCGGTTGAGGATTGCCCGGCGATCAACGCGGCCATCACCACTTTCCGGTGGGCCACCAAGCGCGGTTACAATCTCATCCAGGCGGCTGCGCGCGGTGTTGTACGCAATATCCAGGTCAGCCGCAATCTTCTGAATATTGCCCCGGTTCTTGACGAGCAACTCGACAAACTCGAGTTGTTCGCGGCTCAAGCGGCCGATCCAGCCCAAACTGAACCTTCCCTCGATCACAATGCCGCTCTCGGGACTTTCCAGGCGGGTAACGATCAGTTCGCCGCCGCTCACCGGGTCCCTGGTAATCAGTTGGTGCATTGAAATGCTCCTCCTACTCAAAATCGGAAACGCTCTACAGCCAACTGTTCATACAAGTACTTGTTCTGGCTCATCGATGTGTCTCCTAATCTAACATAAACAAGAAACCCTATAAATTTGGTAATTTCCGTTAACTCTATGGTGATATTAACATATCACCATAAAATTGTCAATGATTTTGGCGAAATAAATCATCCTATTGGCAATTTACTGCAAAATTGTGTGCATGAGGATGAATAGGGTGAGTCACATACGCAGGCGGAGGCTGAACTGTGGATTGTATTTTTTATCGCAGCTACTGCACGAGACAGCCTTCGAGTAGCGACGCGTACGCGGATACTCCTTGCCACAATGTGGGCATTCGTACAAATAGCGAATAGGGCGGAGTTCGCGACGCATACGCTCGAGGCGAGCACTCTCTTCATGCAGGAGACGGCGCAATTCTTCCAGGTCATAGCCTGTAATGGCGGCTTCATCGACGGCAATAGAATCATGTCCATGATGACGGTGGCGACGCGGGGTGCCGTTGACACGATCCGCTAAATGTATCAGTTCATGAGCCACGGTGACTTCGATCGAGCGCGGCTGCATATCCGGTTCGATGAAAATGAGGTGTCTATGGCTGGGCTGCTGAAGTTGGGGCATATCTTCCCCTGTTTTGTGAGTGTGGGAATGATGTGCTGTTTGTCCAGGTGTTTTGTTCTTACTTGCCTTCCGCGAGGATGTACGGGGTGCGGGGAGATAGCAATAACAGCCCAGGACCATATTGTTGAGCCGTTTTCCTGTCCAGCGCATATACTCTTGACGGTCCGAGGTGATGGCAAGCCGGCTGAGTTCTTGCGCGGGAAGCTGTAATTTTTGCCAGTAGTGTGTTAACCAGTGTTGGATCGTTTGACTACCACGTACAATCGGTCCTGCCTGCCTGGGTGGTGGCGTAGGTGCGGTAGTTCTTTGAGTGGTGACCATAACCTACTTTCTTTACTCAACTTCAAAAAACGGCAGTGTTCTGTGACTAACCTGATAAGTCAGAGCTTGTGAAATTTTGCTGGTCATGTTTCACAGATCATAGCCGCGAAATAATTCATGCTGCTATGTGCGTTTTTGGTGGGGGAAGTGGTTCTCCGTCTCGTATGGCATTGTGTATGAGCAGTTCAAGGACCTCTTGTCCATGTTGGACTGCCTCGCTGTAGGTACTGCCGTGTGTTGCTGGCATGATGACACGCTCGGCCCATTCTGGCAACGTGACTAGATAGGCTTGATCTTCTTCTGACCACTCAATGAGCATCGAATAATGAAGATGGTGTTCATTCATGACTCATTACTCCGTCTTGCTCTTCAATCTGTCGGAGCAAGTCACGCACAGCTTTTTCTTGATATGGTTTGGCATCATCACCATCATGACCAGAGAGAATAAGCGTGCTTGCTGACACAAGGGGGTGTTTCCATTTGGTATGGCTTCCCTCCTGTGATACCTGATATGCTCCTGTTTTTTGCAAATCTGCCTTGAGCTGCCGTATCTTACGCGGCATGTTTACCTCTCACGTGACGATTGAGTTTATTATACCATAGAACATTCATCGCCATAGGTCAACCGAAATGGTACCTCCAGGCGGCACTTCGCCTTACTTCATTCCAGGAGAACTGCCTAGCAATAATTCACAGGTCCTGCCAGATAGGGCCGCAATGCGAGCATATCTGGCATGAACAAAGGTACCCCACCGAAGACAGAATATGCGGCGATACCACCAGAGATTGCTGAGTCTGTGTGAACGGAAGCACTTGCTGACTTGCGACGCTTGACACTTCTTCCTCGGCAGAAGTAAGATGAGTTTGAAAAGTTATGTCGAAGTTTTGGAAGGGTCGGCGGAGTTTCGCTTTTCCAACGTCTCAGTGGAGACCCATGCACCATGTCTATTCAGATTAGCCCTCATCTCCAGAAGGAGTCATCGTATGTCATTCCAAATCTGCATCAAAACCGAAAAAAACCTGGAGCAACTGGTCAGTGAAATACGTGATCTTTTCTCGCTGCCATCATTCAAGCAAGGTTCTTTTTCGGGTGAGTCGTATTGCCAGTTTGAGGTGTTAGGGCTGCTTATTCTCATCCATCGGGCGGAAGAGGAGGATCGCGACCCGGAGGTCATGCAGTACCCCTACTGCTTTGACCTACAAATGGCCTTTGCCGATCACACACTGGACACCGATGATGTGGAGTACCGCTTGCAGCCCTACTACGCCGAGTTGCTCTGTTTTCAACTTGGCCTGGATACGGCGTACCATGAGAAGCAGAAGACGGACCGAGCCTGGAAGATACGCTACCACTTTTGTAGTAAGAACGCGCACTGGAACGGGCATATTTTGTACGGTGAGCCTGGTTGGGAACCTGCCGTTCTGAAGTCTCCTCCCAGCCTCTGGCGTTCCATGCACCCTGTTTTCTAGTCCAGGTCCGATGATAAACAGCCTTTCTTTGATCAGCCCTTGCTGATTCCTCTTCAATCATGCTACTCTGTTATTAAGATCAACAGAACCAGAAAGGCAACAAAGTGACCACTGGCGAAGCAGTCGTATCTGTTCCACACAGAAGCAATTAAGAAGGAGCGAAGGAAACGTTATGTCCATCGAAATGCCGCTGGAGAGTGCACCTCTCGTACAGTTACAGCAGACTCCCATTGATCAAGTGTTGAACATCATTGATGAAGGGCTGGTCCACCTGCCATCCTATCGTGAACTCTACTATCGCTGGGAGCGCCAACAGTGGAGTGCGCAAGGGATTGATTTCAGTACCGACCGCAAACAGTGGGAGGGCATGTCGCAAGATGAGCAGCGATTGCGTTTGTTCGGCCTCTCAGCCTTCTTCCAGGGAGAAGCTTGTGTGACTGATACATTGGCCCCCTACGTGACGGCCATGCCGGACGAAGAGATGCGTATCTTCCTCACGACCCAACTGGTGGACGAGGCACGGCATACCGTCTTCTTCGCACGCTTCTTCAGGGAAGCTTTAGGCTTTGATAAGGGCAGATTGGAGGACACATTAGCAGTCGTCCGGCAGAACATGAACGCAGGATTGCGCTACATCCTGATCGATTCGCTGCTGGAGGTTTCCGAGTGTATTCGCCAGGAACCGCAGCAACTGGCGCACCTGGTCACGGGCATTACCCTCTACCACGTAGTTGTCGAGGGGATGATGGCGCTGGCCGGTCAGCGCAACATCCTTGACATCTATCGCCAGATAGATCTTTTCCCCGCCTTCCGTGGTGGCTTTACCGCCGTGGCACGAGACGAGTCACGTCATGTCGTCTTTGGCGTGAAGTTCCTGCGCGATATGATTCAAGGTGATGCTGCATATGCACGGGTGGTAGCCGATGCGGTCAACAAGTACGCGCCTACGGCACTCGATGCCATCTCGCCGACTGTCGGCGATGTGCCACGCATCATCGCGATGGGGCAAGACCCCTGGAGGGGACCCCGCTATGCACAGGATTCTCTGCGCAAGAAGCTCAAGGTGATCGGTCTGGATATGGAATTGCCTTTGGCACCGGTGCCACCGCCACCGTTCTAACATAGTAAGGAGAGTCGCTATGATATCCGCATTAGTCCTTATCAATGTCCAGCGTGGGCAGGTGAATGAGACAGCAGAGGCTCTGCTGGAGATCGAGGGGGTAGCTGAGGTCTACTCCGTGACGGGTGAGTACGACCTGGTTGCCTTGCTGAGACTGAAACACTACGAAGACCTGGCCGAGGTCGTCACTGCACGCATGGTGAAGTTGCCTGCGATTACGAAGACGCATACGTTGATGGCTTTCCAATGCTATTCGCGTGCAGATTTACAGCAGGCGTGGGATATTGGGGTGGAGTGAGATATTGGGCACCCACACAGGGTGCCCAGCCACTCGATTAAGGAGTCGTCATACAATAAGTGTATCAGAAATAACCGAGGGAACTGTTCTCATGCGCTTTTCTGACTATCGAATCTGAGATACTTATCTCCTGACGATTCTTACAGTACAAGCTTTGAGTCTGCTGACTCCGACATCCTCAATTTCGCAGAACTGTCACATTCCTAAAATGATAGCAAGTTTTTTACTCTTCTTACATTTCGAAATCTTCAATATCTACCGGAAATCAATGACTTTTACACTTTCCTTAATGCTCTGAGGAATAGTCAACTTATTAGAAATTCCAAATAATTCTAATTCTCTAAGGCTGTTCAACCCTGCTAATGCACTCAGGTCGCTCACTTGGGCACAGTTCCTCAAGGTCAGCGAGGTCAGTTGGGTCAAGTTAGCCAGTGGGCTCAGATCACTCACTTGGGCACAGTTCCTCAAG
>Ga0209283_10001675_pt1 | contig 12171 bp, 12 predicted proteins | sample CZO8metaG_2_FD_188354 | JGI IMG/M metagenome (GOLD analysis project Ga0209283, IMG submission 188354) | Vadose zone soil microbial communities from the Eel River Critical Zone Observatory, Northern California, USA - CZOApr15con2H1.8 metaG... | ecosystem: Environmental > Terrestrial > Soil >...
CCCGGTCCGCGAGCATCGCCGCCAGAACGCAGCCGCGCTCCATGCTGGTCAGCTCCGAAGTGGCAGCGCTCACCTGGCCTGTCCTGGCACCGGACGACCGTCCACTGGGAGGTGAATGAGAGGAGCAATCTAGATGAAACACAGCGAAGCAACGCCAGCAGCAGGAACACAGAGACCGCACGTCCTGGCCTTCCGCCTCGGCTACTCCACACACGAAGGGCTACGTAGCCCGCGCCGGGCAATGGACGAGATCACGGCAGGTAGTAATCAAAAGAATTGAGAGTCTTCATATAATTTGCTCGCTCAAAGGCTGAGGGCTCGGCCACGGCACGCTGGCTCATGCAGCCCTTCATCTGTGCAATCGACTCGTATTCGTTCTCCTCCATCCATCGCTCGATATCGGTGATGATATGTGGCAATCGACCAAGGCCATGCGCCAGCAGCTCAGACGCCATCATCGCCACGGAGGAGCCTGCCATCATCGCCTTGAGCACATCGTGCGCTGTGTGTACTCCACTGGTGAGCGCAAAATCGGCCGCGACACGTCCGTAGAGAATGGCAATCCAGCGCAAAGGGAGGCGCAAGTCGTACGAGGTGCTCAATTCGAGATCGGGGACGACCTTCATTTCGTCCAGGTCAAAATCTGGCTGGTAAAAGCGGTTGAAGAGCACCAGGCCATTGGCGCCCGCCTTTACGAGGCGTTTTGCCATGTGTGGGAGAGAGGTGAAAAAGGGGCTCAGCTTGATCGCGAGAGGGAGCCTGACCCTGGCTCGAATGTCCCTGACCAGGTCAACGTACCTCTGCTCCAGTTCCGCCGCACTGAGGTTGATGTCGGTCGACAGATAATAGATGTTCAGTTCCAGTGCATCTGCCCCCGCCTGTTCAATCTTGTGGGCATACTCGACCCAACCACCGGTTGAGACCCCATTCAAGCTCCCGATGACCGGAATGCTCACCGCTCGTTTGATGCGATGCAGATGTTCGAGGTAGGGCTCTGGCCCCAGGTTGTAGTCGTCCAGGTCGGGGAAGTAATTGAGCGATTCGGCATAGGAGTGGGTGCCGCGTTCGAGGTAATGATCGAGTTCATGGCTCTCATGGGTGATCTGCTCCTCAAACAAAGAATACATCACCACGGCTGCAGCGCCAGCCTCTTCCAGGCGACGCACCATATCCACCTTCTTTGAGAGTGGCGAGGCCGAAACCACTAGCGGATTCTTCAACTGCAAGCCCAGGTAGGTTGTTGTTAGATCAAGAGATGTCATGGTCATCCTCCTTCACCGTTGTTTTTGTGATGATCTTCAGCTAACTCACGATACTGCTGCCAGCGCACCTGCACATCGTGCTTGGCGTCCTGCATCAGCTCTTCAGCACGTTTCTCGTCACTCTGCAAAAGCATGCGATAGCGCGTTTCGTTGTAAGCAAACTGCTCCAATGGCAGCGTCGGCGCTTTGGAATCGAGCGTCAGGGGGTTCTTGCCCTCCTCGGCCAGCATTGGATCGAAACGATACAGTGGCCAGTATCCTGTCTGCACCGCCAGCTTCTGTTGTTCCAACCCCTTGCGCATATCAATGCCGTGCGCTATACAGTGACTGTAGGCGATGATCAGCGAAGGACCTTCATAGGCCTCGGCGTCAAGGAAGGCGCGCAACGTCTGTTGATCGTTGGCACCCATCGCCACGCGGGCCACATAGACGTTGCCATAGGCCATAGCGAGCATGCCCAGGTCCTTCTTTGGCGTCGCCTTGCCCCGTGCAGCAAATTTGGCAACTGCCCCACGTGGAGTGGATTTCGACGCCTGGCCACCTGTGTTGGAGTACACCTCCGTATCGAGCACGAGGATGTTGACATTGCGTCCAGAGGCCAGGATATGGTCAAGGCCTCCAAAGCCGATATCGTAGGCCCAACCATCCCCACCGATGATCCACACACTCTTGCGTACCAGGGCATCGGCCACACTCAGCAGGCTGTGCACGCGACTATCTTCCGGATCTTCCACACTCAGCAGCCGGCGTTTGAGCAACGCAACACGTTCCCGTTGAGCCTGTATGCCCGCCTCGCTCGTTTGATCGGCATCGAGGATCTCCTGCACCAGGTCCTCCCCCACAATAGCGGCGCAGTGTGCGAGCAACTCGCTGGCAAATTCCTGCTGCTTGTCCAACGTCAGGCGCATGCCCAGGCCGAACTCAGCATTGTCCTCAAACAGCGAGTTGGACCAGGCCGGTCCACGTCCTGCGCGGTTGACCGTCCAGGGCGTCGTGGGCAGGTTGCCGCCATAGATCGACGAACAGCCGGTAGCATTGGCGACAATCATGCGATCGCCAAACAGTTGCGTGGCCAGCTTGATATATGGCGTCTCACCACAGCCCGAACAGGCACCGGAGAACTCGAACAGCGGCGTAATGAGCTGCGAGTTCTTAATCGCTCCCAGGTTGAGGTGTGTGGCATCCACATCCGGCAGTGTGAGGAAGTACTCCCAATTGACCTTTTCACGTTCGCGTATGGGCGGCTGCGCTGCCATGTTGATCGCTTTCCGCCCTACCTGTCGCTTATCTTTAACGGGACACGCCTCCACGCACAGACCACAGCCGGTGCAATCCTCTGGCGACACCTGCAACGTATACTTCATGCCGGGGAACTCCTTGAAGTGAGCATCTATCGACAGGAAGGTTGATGGAGCCTCTTCCGCGTTGGCTGGATCGTAGACCTTCTCGCGGATCACCGCGTGCGGACACACCATCACGCACTTGCCGCACTGGATACAAATATCTGGATCCCAGACTGGTATTTCCAGGGCAATATTGCGCTTCTCCCACTGTGCTGTACCGGATGGATAGGTCCCATCGCAGGGCAGCGCGCTGACGGGCAGAGAATCACCTCGGCCCTCGATCATCGGACCGAGCACCCGCTGTACGAAATCAGGTGCTTCAGCCGGCACCGGTGGCCGCCGGGTCAGCATCGGCAGAGGTATCCCACGTCCATGTCCATTGGACGAGTGTCCGTTCGTCGGTGGAACAACTGAGGCTGGAACTTGCACCTGGGAGAGGTGTTCCAGCGTGGCATCCACCGCCTGGAAGTTCTTCTGGACGACCGCCTCGCCGCGCTTGCCGTAGGTCTTGCGAATACTTTTTTTGATCTGCTCGATTGCCTGTACCTCGGGCAAAATGCCGCTGATGGCAAAAAAGCAGGTCTGCATCACCGTGTTGATGCGCCCACCCATACCGATGTCGCTGGCTACCTTGAAGGCGTCAATCACAAAGAAGCGCAGCTTCTTATCAATGATGGTTTGCTGCACCTCCCGTGGCAAACGATCCCACACCTCCTCTGGCCCGTAGATGCTGGCGAGCAGGAAGACTCCTCCCGGTTTAGCGTACTTAAGCACATCGAAACGCTCCAGGAAGCTGAACTGGTGACAGGCGACAAAATTGGCTTGATCGACCCCGATCAGGTAGGGAGCGTGGATGGCATGCGGCCCAAAGCGCAGGTGGGAGATCGTTACCGAACCCGATTTCTTGGAGTCGTAGACGAAGTAGCCCTGCGCATAGTTGTCCGTCTCCTCGCCGATGATCTTGATCGAGTTTTTGTTGGCTCCTACCGTGCCGTCGGAGCCTAACCCCCAGTACACACACTGCACCGTTTCTGCACTCTCGATAGAGAAGGTAGGATCGTATTCCAGGCTGGTATAGGTCACATCGTCGTTGATGCCCACCGTAAAGTGATTTTTGGGTTCGTCCTGACGCAATGCATCAAAGATCGCCTTGACCATTGCGGGCGTGAACTCCTTCGAGGAAAGCCCATAGCGTCCACCGATGATACGCGGGGACGCGCTGGTAGGGTCTTTGGCTCTGCCTTCATTGACTGCCGTGACCACGTCCAGGTAGAGTGGTTCGCCAATACTACCCGGCTCTTTTGTCCGGTCCAGGACGGCTATCGCTTTGACAGTAGCAGGTAACGCTTGCAAGAAATGTTGTACCGAGAACGGGCGGAACAGGCGTACTTTGATCACTCCCACCTTCTCACCTTGTGCGGCCAGATACTCTGCCGTCGCCTGCGCAGTTTCGGCTCCTGAACCCATTGCGACGATCACACGCTCGGCATCGGGCACTCCAACGTAGTCGAACAGGTGATACTGCCGCCCGGCAACCGTGGCGAACGTGTCCATCGCCTCCTGTACGATAGATGGACATGCCTGGTAGTAGGAGTTCACGCTTTCACGGGCCTGAAAGTACACGTCCGGGTTTTGCGCCGTGCCGCGAATAAAGGGATGCTCAGGTGAGAGTGCACGCTGCCGGTGTGCACGCACGAATGAGTCGTCGATCATGGCCCGCATGTCCTCGTGGGTCAGTTGTTCGATCTTGTTGATCTCATGTGAGGTGCGAAATCCGTCGAAGAAATGCAAGAAGGGCACACGGGCCGCGAGCGTCGCCGCGTGTGCAATCAAGGCCAGGTCCTGAGCTTCTTGCACCGAGTTTGAAGCGAGTAAGGCAAAGCCGGTCGCACGTGTCGCCATCACATCTGCATGATCGCCGAATATGGAGAGTCCTTGCGCAGCCAGCGATCGTGCCGCGACATGAAAGACGGTGGGCGTCAATTCACCGGCGATTTTGTACATATTAGGAATCATCAACAACAGGCCTTGCGATGCCGTGAACGTCGTTGCCAGTGCTCCTGTTTGTAACGCTCCATGGATTGCCCCTGCGGCACCGCCTTCCGACTGCATCTCCACCACCAGCGGCACCGTTCCCCACAGGTTGACTTTTCCTGCCGCAGACCATGCATCAGCAAACTCGCCCATCGGTGTCGATGGCGTGATAGGGTAGATGGCAATTACCTCACTCAGTGCGTGTGCAACAGTAGCAACTGCCTCATTGCCTTCTATCGTGACCCAATTACGTTCCATGTTGTGCCTCCAAGACCCCTTTGTATGCTTCCCTCTAGCAAGCAAGAGAGGCAAGGTCACGTGTCGTCGCAGCCTGTACCCTCGATATGCTTGCATAAGATGAGCGATTCGTTCAATGGGTGCAACCACATTAAACGGTGGTCAAGGATGAAAAACCATGAAAATCACGCTCAGTTCATCAGGCCTCCACCACTTAATGTAGTTGTACCGCCAAACTCATCAACAGAAAAAATTCAGTTGGCAATACCTAGCTGCTTCCTGCATGCTCTCAGTACTGTATGCATGGCTCTTCATTTTCCCATTCGCATAGGCGGTCTTTAACGCTGCAAGATAGCTAGCAGCGTCGGCCAAGTCTTTTTCAGAAACCTCAACGCCCGTAACTATGGGGATGGCACGCTCTGCACCCTCTGAACCATCAAGGACTACAATCCGCTGAAACATTATTTTACTCCTTTCGACCGCGATACCCTGAGAGATCTGAGCGCTTCGCGGTACCTATCAACTCGTGCTACTTCTAGTAAAGAGTATATATTTGTCTGATCACAGCAGCATCACAGGGAGGAGCATTCTTCTCACAGTTGGGTCACACACTGTACTTTGGTAGCAAATGAGGAAGCCCTCAGCCTAGCCCAACAGGTGCCCGGCATCCAAAACGTCATCAAGTACCTGTTGATGGGCACCAGTTCAAATTTCGGCAATATGTTCAGCATGGCGGGAGCCTTTTCCTGGCAGGCATGACGATCACCTACCTGCTGCTAGTCGAACTGGTCAAGCGCCGATTGATGCGGCGACTTTCAGGATGAAACGATATGGTAAAGCATGTACCAAAGCTACACCTGGCCTTTGAAAAGTGAGGAGAATTGAGGTGATCTAGAAGGATCACCCCAGTTCTTCATGCCTGTAGAGCAGCCAGCGTTGCCGTATCCCACGTCACATGACTCTTGTCCATCATGTCTGGCGGGCGGACGATCAAGAGCGGTAGCTTCGTCGCGCTCAGGACCCGCTCGGTAATGCTGCCCATCGCCCAGCGTTGTATGCCACCGTACCCATGTGTAGCCATTGCGATGAGGTCACAGCCACCGAACACCCCGGCACCTTCCGCATCTTCCCCGTTCTCTGCCACCCTGATGAGTGCCGACGCCACATCCGTATCGACCGCGACTGACCAGGTGACCGGGACTTTGAGGTCCGCCACAGCAGGTGTTACCAGGCCTTCACGCAGATGCTCGACCGTAGAGCTGAGGTACCTCTTGGCCTTATGCAGGAACTGCTGACTGCCCTCGGGGTCTTTCTCCTCACTCTCAGGGGTCACCGGCTTCACCACCCGCGTCAAGTGGAGCATTCCCTGTGCAGGAGCCGCCAACGCAGCGATCAGCTGTGCAGCAGGTTCTATTGCCGTCTTTGCGTGTGAGGAACCGTCCAACGCGACCAGCGCACGCAGTGGGCGTATCGCGTCGGGATGGGGGCCAGCGGGTACAGGCCCACCCTCGCGTAAGACAAACACGGGGATGGGGGCATGACGGACCACTTTCTCCGCCACGCTGCCCAGGACCCAACGGGTCATGCCGGTGTAGCCGTGACTGCACAGGACAATCAGGTCCGCGTGGGAGGAGTTTGCAACAGAAAGAATGGCCGCGGCTGGTGGGCCAAAAAGGACCACCGTTTCTGTTGGGATGCCATCCAACGCAGGGGTTGTCGTGATGCCTGCCAGGTACTTCTTCGTATCAGCAAGGTCGGTATCAACGATTGTCTGTGCCATCTTCGGTTCTGATACCAAAGAAGGCCAAAACTCTACGGGCGTGTGTACCGCCCGCAGCAGGACGACCGATCCACTGGAGGCTCGCGCTAGACGTGCAGCGACAGGGATGGCACGTTCTGCACGATGTGATCCATCCAGTGGAACAAGAATTCGCTGAAACATCTTCTTCTCCCTTCAAAAGCACTAGAACACACCTACCCAGGTTTGCTCTTCAGCCCCTGTTCCCGCTTTCGTAGATCCCCGATTTATCGTGGGACCCTTCTCGGGTTCGGCATCCGTCTTCTGTGGCCGTACAATGAGCAGGGGGAGTTTCGTTGAGCCAAGCATGCGCTCGGTCACACTGCCCATCATCCAGCGCTCGGGGCCACTTCGTCCATGGGTCGCCATGGCGATCGCATCACAGGCCTTGAAACCTTCAATATCTTCCATATCTTCACTGACTTCCGCCATCTTCAGAAGCGCACTGGCCACATCCGTGTCCACGACCGCAGACGACGTGACTTGGAGCTTGAGACTTGCCAGACTCCCTTCTCGCAGCTGCTGCTCCACAGCACCGAGATAGGCATGCGCTTGCAGCATACCCTGCTTCTTCGCCTCTGCAAGGCTATCGTCTTGACCATACTCGTACATCGAAGGCAGGCGTAGCACTCGCACCAAATGGAGCGCTCCGTGAGCGGGTGCGGACAGTGCCGCGCTCAATTGCGCGGCTGGGGTCAGTGCCGCCTCAGCCAATGAAGAACCATCCAGTGGCACCAGAACATGCACTGGACGAGCACCCCCTTGATAGGAGGCGGTAGGTAGACTCTCACCTTCGCGTAATACGAGTACAGGCACAGGACTGTACCGTGCTACTTTCTGTGCCACACTTCCTAACACCCAGCGCCTCAAACCCGTGTCTCCGTGGCTACACATGACGATCAGATCAAATTTGTTCGAGTCTGCGACAGAGAGGATTGTCTGTGCTGGTATTCCAGAGCGCACTTCCAGGTTGATGTCGACCCTTGTCAGATCCTGTGACTGAGCAATTGCTGTCAGGTAGTCGCTTGCCCTGGCACGTTCAACCTCAAAGGCTTCTTGCATCAGATGCGGTGACTCCATGGCAAACCATGCGGCATCGATTGTAGTGGTGACGACCCGCAGAAACGTTATGGACCCCCCGGTGGCATGTACAATGCGTGCTGCAACAGGGATGGCGCATTCGGCACGAGGTGACCCATCCAGGGGGACAAGAATTCGCTTGAACATGGTATGTTCTCCTTTCGAATACCAGCAAGGGGCATCTCTACAAATGGAAAAACAAACACGATCGCCAATGTGCCCATGCATGGAGTTCATACCATCCACGCAACCATCGGTGATCTCTTCGCCTGGCTGTGTATCGCGGGGCTGGTAATCGTCACTGGTTTGGCTGTCGTGCAACGGCATCAGGTAAAAGCTACGCGGCTCGACGTGTTGAGTGCAGGCAAGATCATCAACAGAAAAAATTCAGTTGGCAATACTTCGCTGCTTCCTGCATGCTCTCAGTACTGTATGCTTGGCTCTTGCTCTTCCCATTCGCATAGGCGGTCTTTAACGCTGCAAGGTAGCTAGCAGCGTCGGCCAAGTCTTTTTCAGAAACTTCAACGCCTACAGCTATGGGGATGGCGCGCTCTGCCCCCTCTGAACCATCGAGGACGATAATCCGCTGAAACATGGTTTTGCTCCTTTCGACCGCGAGACTCTGAGAGATATGAGCGTTTCGCGGTACCGATCAACGAGTACTACTTCTAGTCAAGAGTATATGTTGGACTGATCACGGCCACATCACAGGAAGAAGCACTTATCTCACAGCTGTGTCACAGAGTAGTGGATCGGTTCTATGGGGTGCTTTCGTGGTGTATCAATGCATGGCCAGATGGAGCGCGGCAGTTCTCGTGGTGGAGAGCAGGTTGGGATAACTCCATTGATAATATGGCGGGAGGCAGTAGAGGTAGTGCATGCATGTCCATGTTGCATGGTGCCTCTTATCGGTACCCTGCAACATATCTGCATTACTTGGGTTTTTTGGCTCCTTGCGCATCAGGTTGGGCGGCAAGCAGATAGCCAATCCCGACCTTCGTGAGGATGTAGCAAGGATGGACAGGATCATGTTCCAGCTTGCGTCGCAGTCGGTTGATGTTCACCTGCAGCATAGTGAACCCTTTGAGCATGCGCCCAAGGTTGTAGGACCCCTCCGGCGTTTTCTGCTCCACCTTGGCACAGCCCACAGCGTCCCCCAGCAGGAAGATCTTGAGGTCCACTCTTTCCTTTGAGGAGGTCTTGACCGATGACCTCTGGTTAGACGCTTCGGGCATCCAGGTGAGCGTGCAGCAGGGCATAGCGCAGCTTTCAGGAACGGTCACGTCCCGCCAGGCAAAGCGGCGTGCAGAGGATCTGGCAGACCAGGTCTGGGGTGTGCGTGACGTGCAGAACACCCTGAGCATCGCAGGGCTCTAGTACAGCCTGGTGGAAGTAAGCGATCAGTTGGCTAGACCGTTAAGGACCGTCCTTTGTACGTCCATTTGACGGGACAATCCCTCGTTTGACAGCTTCTTGGGCTAGTTCTGTCCGGGACCAATGCGTCACCGGCCGTCCACTGTCAGCCGGGGATTCACAGGCAATCGCCAGAATCTGGACAATCTGTTCTGGCTGAAACACGGTCGGGGCTCCTGGGCGAGGTTGATCACTGAGGACAGCAGCGAGCAACTCCGGCAACAAGGGCTCCTGCTCAGGGTCCAGCTCTGCTGTTTTCAGCGCCGGCACCGCGGCGAGCCAGCACTGCCGCCAACAGCGCACCGTGCCTCGGGTCAAGCCCAGTTGATGGGCGACCTGGCTATTGTTCCCTCCCGCCGCCAAGGCCAGAATTTTATCCACTCCCTCCCTTCACTCGCAATGGCTCCTCCCTCCAGCACTTGCTCACGTGCGTAGCCGCAAAAGAATGTGACTCCCCTGTGACAATCCAGGCCATTGTCGTGATAGTTCGGTGATACCACTGCTGTATAGTTTCTCGTAGATGGTTCGGTTCTACAGGACAGAACTATGAAGAAGAGAGCGATGGTATTGTGACCCTTGATGCCTGGAGGGCAGACAGAGTCAAGAGCATACAAAGGAGTAAGAATCATGCAAGAGCGAATGTCGTTGATTGTCTTTTCAGGGACGGTCGATAAACTGATGGCGGCATCCATCCTTGCCACAGGAGCTGCGGCAATGGGATTGGAAGTAGAAGTCTTCCTGACCACCTGGGGGTTGGAGGCCTTCCGCAAAGACAACTACAAGACCAACACGAAGGTCAGCAAGGATTTCGAGGAGTATGCCCCCGTCATGATGGAGCAGATGATGGCGAAGCGCGTCCCTTCCTGGATGGAGAACTTCAAGAATGCCATGGAGGTCGGGGACGTGAAGATCTATGCGTGCAGCATGACGATGGAACTCTTTGATATGAAGCTGGAAGATCTGGAACCCGTCGTGACTGATGTCACCGGGGTCGCTACCTTCGTTGAGCGCGCCAAAGAGGGGCGCATCACGCTGTTCATCTGATACGTGTAGGGGCGACCACGAAGGTCGCGTCCCACGATGAATCGGGGACCTACAGTAGACCCCCCATTTATGGCGGGGCCTTCGCAGAAGGAGTTGATGACCGTGCCAGAACTGACTGACATTACGATTGATAAAGAGATCGATGCGCGAGGCAGCTTTTGTCCAGGGCCTCTTATGGAGCTTATTCGGGGCATGAAAGCGCTGCCCGTAGGTGGTGTGCTAGCCGTGCTTTCCAGCGATCCGGGTTCCGCAAAAGATATCCCGGCCTGGATTCAAAAAGCCAAACACGACTTCCTGGGAGCTTTTCCAGAGCAGGGCTACACGCGCTTCGTAGCACGTAAAGCCCATTAGTCATAGTCAAAGGAGGCAATTCCATGCCCCAACAACATATAGTGATTGTCGGTGGTGGTGTGGGTGGGACGATTGTGGCCAATGTGCTGGCACGCTCCCTGCACCGCCAGGAGGCAGAAATCACCCTGATCGATAGCACCGGGAAACATGCGTATATGCCCGGCTGGCTCTACCTGCCCTTTAACCAGCTCAGTGCCCAGAGCGATCAATTGATCCGCCCAGAGCGTGACCTACTGAGCAACCATGTGCATCTGGTCACAGGTGAGGTGCAAACGATCGATAGCCAGAACCGCGAACTCCATGTGCATCACAGCGTTGGGCTGGACGAAATCGTTGGCACTGGCGGAGCGAGCGAGGCGGTCTATCCCTATGATTACCTGGTGCTGGCAACCGGGGCGCGCCTGGTTCCATCAGACCTGCCGGGATTAGTCGAAGGCGAAGGAAAATGGCACCACTTTTATAGCGCCGAGGGATCACTGCAACTACGGCAGGCATTGCACACCTTTGAGGGTGGACGGATCGTGATTACCGTTGGCGGTATTCCGTATCGTTGCCCGCCTGCGCCACTGGAATTTACCTTCCTGCTTGATGAGTGGTTGCGGAAACGTGGTCTCCGAGACCGGACCGAGATTCACTATCTCTATCCGCTTCCACGCGTCTTTCCCATTGAGACCGTGGCAGAGGTGGCAACTCCTCTCCTGGAAGAGCGCAACGTCAACTATACCGTCTTCTTCAACACGGAAGCGGTGGACACCGAGCACAAAATCATCTCTTCTTTGGAAGGGGAAGAGATCCCTTACGATCTGCTGGTGCTCGTGCCGCCACATCGTGGTGCAAAAGTGATCGAGGAATCGGGTTTGGGCGATGAGCAAGGCTGGTTGCCCACGGATCGCGCCACGTTGGAGGTGAAGGGGAAGCCTCACATCTACGCGTTGGGCGATGCGACAGACCTGACCGTTTCCAAGAGCGGCTCGGCGGCCCACTTTGAGGCGAAAGTGGTGGCCCATCGTCTGATTGCCGAGATACGGGGTGAGGAGCCGAGCAATGGGGAAGCAACCTATGATGGCGAGGTGATGTGCTTCCTGGAGACAGGCCAGAACAAAGCGACCCAGCTCGTCTTCAACTATGAGCACCCGCCACATCCTCCACGGCCCAGCCTGTACTACCATATGGAGAAGCAGCTCTTCAACCGGGCGTACTGGCATCTTGTGCCGCAGGGACTGGTCTGAGACTCATCTCCCTCCTGGCCCATCTATGAGTATCGAGGCCCTCGTTGCGACCACCGAGAGGAGTCGAATAACCAATCAATCGAGCTGTGTGCCAACTGGCGGCTGAAGCATTCGCCGGTGAGAGCGGTCGCTCTCGTAGAGAAATGCATGCTTGTGGTGTTAAGGCATGGTTCAAATGAATGTGACAGTTCATTTCGCTTGCATATAACCACTCACGCTCCGCAAGCCATGGCACATTTAATTGCGACTGTTCAAACTGTCACATTTGACTGAGCGTGTTTTGAACCTTGCCTAAAGTTCATAATCGGCGATGGGCGCGGTAAACCGGCTCCTACTTCGTCTTTCCCCTGTTCCGTTTGGCCTCCAACAACTTTCCAGTC
>Ga0209283_10001676_pt1 | contig 12165 bp, 9 predicted proteins | sample CZO8metaG_2_FD_188354 | JGI IMG/M metagenome (GOLD analysis project Ga0209283, IMG submission 188354) | Vadose zone soil microbial communities from the Eel River Critical Zone Observatory, Northern California, USA - CZOApr15con2H1.8 metaG... | ecosystem: Environmental > Terrestrial > Soil >...
CGTGTAAACGCTTTTTGGATCTGAAGTCTGGTTGTAGGAGGTGTCTTCAGCAATTGACACCGGGGGACCGAGGATATGAAAAGTCAGAGTGACCGAGGATAGAGAGCCCGTGTTGCCGGCCGCATCGCCGAAGTCGACTCGAAGGGTGAGAGCCGCGGGGAACGCGTAAGTGAGCTGGTTGAGGGCCGGCAGATTTTCCGAGGCAAGTGGCAGATCGAAGAAGAGCTGGCCCGGCGCAGTACGCGCTGCAGGGGTCAGGTTCCCGCCGGCGTTGATGATGCCACAGGTCGGACAGGGCCTGAGACCGACGGAGTATGTGGCCGAGGTGATGGGTGCATCGACCTGCGGGGTGTAGCCGATTCGATATTGGAGGAACGGAGTGTTGCTGGTGTTGGCTCCTTCTAGATCCACGCCGGCCGGGGGAGTCGGGCCCCAGGAGATCCTCGTAGAAGTTTTCCAGACCGAGCTGCCGCTGGTGATGGGAACTCTTTGGGTCGTTTGAAAAGTGTACTGAACGGGGACGTAGGGGATTCCCGGGTTACTCTCCCGCACCCCCATGGTTTGCTCGTCGAGGTACGAAGGCAAAGGTTCGATCGCCGCATCGATGACGCGGTTGCTATAGAGAACTTCTGCGATGCGTTGGTAGGGAGGCGGCAAACCAGCTCCACTGGCCGGTGGGGAGTCATTGTCCTCCGCCCAGATCGAAATGGTGTTGCGGCCGTCCAAGAGGGGCACGGTGAAGTTCCAGACGCTGGAGTCGAAAGTGCCAACGACCGGCGTCGCATTTCCAACCTGCGCGAATACACGGGCAACCCCGTATCGCGTCGGGTTCGCCGCTCTCACTTGAAACAGAAGTGGCCGAGTACGGATGTATTGAGGGGGCGTTGAAACGAACTCCACCGTCGGTGGAACTCTCGTAAACGAAACGTCGGCAGAGCGACGGTATGGAGCGCCCAAGTTTTCTCCGCTGTTCGGAGGGATCGCATTGTCCTCGGCCCAAACCGATACCGTGTTTCGTCCAGGGTTTAGCGGAAGAGTGAAATTCCATAGCCCTGCGGCAGGGGCCCCTCGAATGGGATCGAGCGATCCATTTCTTGCATACACGGCTCTGATGCCTGTCGGTCTCGGGTTGGACGCGCGCACTCTAAAGGAGAGCGGGCTTTCGGGAACGACCGACGGGATAATGTCGACGATTTCAACCGTCGGTGGTTCGCTTGTGTACGGTTGTCCGGGCGTTCGGAAAATTCGTGGGTTCGAGTTGTTACTCGTCGTTTCCAGGAGCTGCCTCGCGTCCGCGGTGGTGATTCGTGAGCCGTTGCGACTGCTCTGCAAGAAATGTTCGAGGGCCAGTGCATAGCTGAGCCGGACGCTTTGCCCGTCCAGCTGATAGGCGGTAGGGCCCTGCTGGGTGAGCTGGCCTCCGGTGGGCAAAATGATATTTCCATTGGCGCTTTGCCCATCGAAATAGCCGTCGAACGAGACGTCTTCGTAAAGGGCCTTTGTGAGTGTGATGGCGGTGACAGCACTGCCGGGCGTTTGTCCTGCACGTTCGGAGATGCTTCGCGCGTGCATCGAAAGCGCGGCCAACAGGAGCCCGGCTTTGCCTGCTGTATCGTACGGCACACCCCCATCCGTGAGATCAGTCGGTGACGCCTGTCTCCAATCGAAGTTGCCGAAGTGAGCATTAAGATGCTGCCAGGCTTCGTTGTTGGCGGAGGCGAAGCTCTGCCCCTCGTCTTTGATGTAGTGGCCGGCGAGTCCCGCCGCCCAGTGCGAGATAGGCGTGATGACAATTCCGGAAGTGCTCGATAGCGCCTGATAGTCGGGAACGACTGCGGTCAGCTCGAACCCGTCGAGCCGAGTCGCGGTACCGACGGCCTCCTCAGAATAGCTACCACCGTTTGCCACGAGCAGGACGTGGCCGGCGTAGGCGGGCAGGGCGATGGAGAATTTGCCTGCCTCGTCCGTCGGAGCGGTCGCCAATAGTGTGCCGCGGCGCATTTGAGCGTCAAGCCGATAGGCGCTCACCAGTCCTCGGGAGACGGGGCCTTTGATGACAATCCCGGAGATGCTACCCGCAGCTCCATCGCGGAGGGTCACTTCACGTCCTCCGCCGCACCTAACAAGACCGAGCCCAAGCGCCACGACCACCGCCACAACGGCAACCAGCGAAAAATGTCGGGCCATGCAGACCTCCAAGTCTCTCCTGGAGTTTATGGAATTTACTTTAATCTAAAGTAAGTCTAAAGTCAAAAGGCCTCCCTGACAAGCACCTCGAAGACACGACCAGCGTCGAGAAGAAGAGTTTCGGAAGAGCTATAGCTTGGCGTTCCATCGGAATGGCTCACCGCGGTTTGCCCCGCGCCTCGAGCGATATCGGTCACGTCGTCGCCGTTGAGCTTGCCCAGCACGGTATTGGTGGTGTTCTTCAGCAGTTTGCTGGCCAGGCCCTCGCTGCTGGCTGGAGGTGCCGCAATTCGGCCACTGGCGGCAAGGCCGGGCTTGTTATCTTCGATGTCCACGGCGAGGCCGCTGAAAACAACTTCCGTATTGTCGGGCAGTCGGAGGCGGAAGAACTGCACGGTGAAGCGTCCGCCACTGGTGCGCGCCTGTCCGTAGAGCATCGTCTTCGACGGCAGGACGTCCTTGCCGTCCCTTAGGAACGGCCGCATCAGCGTGGCTTCCACCGGGCCATCGCCGATGGTTCGGCTGTCCAGATTGCTTGCAAGCCGCGCGCGCAAGTGGGTGCCGAAAGGCACGCCAAGCTTCTTCTCACCGAGCGTGGTCTGCTTGGCGAGTGCTGTGTCAATACGATGACCTCGCTGTAGCCAGGGAGGATCAGCGGACGCGGGACGGTGGTTCGCCCCCTTCTCCGGAATAGTGGGGCGGCCATAGGTGCTGGCCAGCAAGGCGTCGATGTTGGCCTCGTCGGAATTCTTGTGCGCCATGTCCGGCGCAACTCCGCGACGAGATCCCCGCTCCTTGGGAGCTTGGCGATTTGATCCGGCTCCCATCGCGTCCGCTCGGGTGCTGCTGTTGGGAGCGACTACGGGCGATAGAAGGCTGGAGCTAATGACGGGCTCATGCCCAAGCTCGTCGGCTGCGGCGGGAGGAGGCTGCTTATCAAATTTTGCGAGGAGGTTCTCGGGAGAATGGGTTCGCTTGACTCGCTTGGCGACGAGTAATGCCGTCGTCAAGACGGTGACGAGGAGACCGCTGAGTACCGCCAGGATTAGAGCCACTTTCCTCCGCCGTGGGAATGCCCGTTCGGCGACGGGTAAATTGCGAAGCGCGGAAGTGAGGAAGTCGCCAACTGGGAGCTCCCGCTCCTCGGCTGGGCCCGCTTCCGGTGGGACAAAGGCTCTTTCCTCGGCGATCGGGGGAGAGAAAGCCGGCTTTGAGATGGAGCCAGTCCGTGTGCTGTTGCGAGAGCTCGTCCAGGGTTCAACAGGAGGTTGGTTCGCCGGCCGTGGATCTGCGGGTGCGGGCAGCTTTGGAGGCTCCACCGGATGTACTCGTGTGTCGCTTAGCCGCGAATTCGGCTCAGCGTCTTGTTGAGCGGATGCCTCCGCACCCCTCGCGCACACGTCTCGAGTAGGCCCGTTCGATTTCGCCGGCGCGGGCGCTGAGAGCGGGACGTCCCAGGACGCATTAGCCTCCTCCAGAACCTTTGCGAGAGCGCTGCCCAGTTCCGATCCCGTCTGAAATCTGTTTTGCGGCTCTTTCTCGAGCAGCTTCATCGCGATGTCGTCCAAGGAGCCCGGGACGGAAGAGTTGATGATGCTTGGCGGCAGTGGAACCTTCTGCTCGATTTCTACCAGGAGGTCGATTTGGTTCTCCGAGTTGGATTCAAACGGGGACCGCCCAGCGAGGACCTCATAAAGCATGTAGCCTAGGGCGTGGAGATCCGTCGTAGGTCGATGCACGAACGGTTTCTCGTGTTCTTTTGTAACCGTCGAGAAAAAGTGCTTGCAGTACTCCGGGGTGAAGTTGGCGTGTGAGCCGACGATGTCATTGGCCTGGGTGACCGTATAGGCGGAGCGCGGGCGGGCAAGACCAAAGTCGACCAACACGGGCTCGCCATCCGCGCGTCGGATGAGGACGTTCTCGGACTTGAGATCTCGGTGATATATTTCGCAGCGATGAACTTCATTCAGGGCCAGTGCTATTTTTTGAAACACAAGCGCGATTTGCCGAAGTGTGGGGGTTTGCTTCCTCCGCCATTCGTAGAGCTGGAAACCGTCGACAAAATCCATGACGAGGTACAGGTAGCCGTTCTCCATTTCAGGCCAGTGCTCGAATCCGTGGACCTGAACTACGTTGGGGTGGCGCAACTGCATGAGCGCACCCGCTTCGCGTTTGGCGCGAGCCACATAGTGGATCCGGTCTTCTTCACTGAGGTCGGAGAACTTAAACGTGCTCAGCTTGAGCGCGAAGACCTGCCCGTCGCGCAACACTTTGTATAGCGCGCCGAATCCACCCTTCCCGACCAGCGTTACGACTTCGTAGAAGCCGATCCTGGTTCCGGGCTGCAGGTAAAAAGGTTTGACTTCGTCCAACATCGACGACTCGCTTGCTAGAGGTTGAGGTCCTCCAGCCGTACATGTCGATTGCCGTTCTTTTCGAGGAGCGAGATGTTGAATCGATGCTGAACGTCCTGTTTTGGGGTGTTGAAAACAATCACGACTCTTTCCGTTTCACCTGGCGGTAAGGCGGGAAGCTCCGCCGAGTGCAGCATCACTTTGACATCCACGGTTTGCGAACTTCCGGTTACGGCGACTTCGGGCCTGTCCAGCACCCAGGTCTTTGAGGGGTCGCGATTCTCTACTGTGACAACAACATAGGTAATCTCGAATAGTCGGTAGACGCGCTTCACCTCGACCAGCAAGCGGTTTTGCTTGTCGAGGCGGTGAGCCGTGTATTGAGTGACGGTGAAGGAGTGGGGCTTGCCCAGGTCCTGACCGAGGATGAGAGAGGCGATCTTGAAAATGCCGGCCTTCCCGGCGTTGGCCTGGCACTCATCAAGCTCCGATCGAACCTGAGACAGAGTTGTCCTCAGTGCTTGGGCCGAACCGGGCGCGGCGTGTTTCTCGACCGCAAGGGCGACATCGACCTGGATGTCCGCATCCTTGGGATTAGAGACAAGTTTGAAGGGGATCACCGTGCCATCGGCGAGGGTCACGGTCAGCGTCGTCAGGTTTCTCTTCCCGACGTCGGCTCTCGGAACGAGCAGAATGGCATTTTCTGTTAGCTGGGGCGGGAAGAAGTTCTTCGAGACATCGGCGAGAAGCGCTCCATTCTCCTTCACCGGAATCTCGAAGACGAGCGTGGTGGGAATTCCTCCGGCCACGTGGATTTCGGCGACTGAGTTCGCATTGGCGTCAGTGATCGTGAGGGTGCGGCGTCGCAGTTCCCGTTTGGACTGGACAGCCGAACTGTTGGGTGCGGCGAGGGCTTCCTGTGCCAACAGGCTCACGAGGATAACTACTGTCAACTCACGGAGCATTGCCTGACTCCGGTAACCCCGCAGCGTTCCTCTCGCCATTGACGCTGCTCTTGTTGTTGGCGGCCCTTACGCTGAAGTCAGCCAACTCCAGACCGTCTGGTTTGTCAATGCTACGGGGAACGACGCGTTCGACGATGTCGACCTCGAGTCGATCACCAACGGGGCCACTACCGTCCAGAATTCGGGACTTCGTCCGTGAAACACGGGCTCTTAGGTGAAGAAGCGAGTCAGCGCGTTCGAGTACTGAGACCTCTTCGATGTTCAACTCAGTGCGGACTTGAGCAAGTTTGTACGTTTGAAGGAGCTTTTGCTCCGCGGCTTCCTTGGAAATGCGTGTGCGGAGAGGCGCGGACATCATCGACAGCGCCTTTGGCCACGCTGTTTCAATTGTCGAAGAATTTACCGCCAGGGCGAGATTGAGGAAGTCTCGAGTGAAATGGAGGACGGTCAGATCACTGGGCTGCTGCTTCTGATCCGCAAGGAAACGCACGAGGGCCTCCCCAGCAAAGGTCGGGGTGAGGTACGTGCTCTTTCCGTCAGGCGCGACGACAACGATGTCCGCGGGTCTCTGGGACAGACGGATGTTCGCGAGGACGAGGAGGGCAATCAGGAACAACTCGAAAACAAGAACCCAGCTCTTCCAGGTCCCTTGGCGTGCGAAGGCTGCCCACACCGCCGGAGGACTACCCAGGGCCCGCGAAACGCGCGAATGGTGATCAGGGGATGTTCCGATGGATGATGTCCGATGCTCGAGACTCTTCAGGGCTCGTTCCTTTCGGGGCGTGACCCCTGGAGGGCCGCGCCAGCCCCTGCGCCGCCGCGAGTTCGGGCAACGACGCGGTGGACCGAACGCAGGCGAGTGGTCGCCGTGTCAATTCCTTGCTGTGCGATGTTCTTGATGGTGCCGCCCACCGTGGCGGCCGCAAGCCACGGGGTGACCAGCGCGGTCGCGATCAGCAATAGAGCCGTGACGACAGACGCGAAAGCCGTTCCGGCTCCCTCGAGGGCCATGCCCTTGGAGGCGACAGAGAGTGCGATGGTGAGGATGAGGCCGGAGAAGATCGGCCAGCTGAGGACGGTGACGAACATCCGGAACCAGCGGCCTGCAATGTCCGACGCCCGTGGGATGGAAAATACGAGGGCGAGCGGGCCCAAGACGTAGAAGAGGATGCCGAGCACACGCGCCAGAAATCCCATTACCCAGTGGGCCGCCTGGCCGATCAGCACCAGCGCGGCAACCAGGCTGTCGAAAACGACGCCGCCCAAGATGCTCCCGCCGATGCTCGCGCTCTCGACCGAATGTCTGAGCGCGTCGGCATCCTTGGCGTTCGCGGCCGCCTTTTGCGCGGCATCGTCAGCTGCGGACTTCTTGCTCCAGAGCTTCTGAAAATTCTGCGTGTGGGCTGTCGAAAAGGAGTCCCACACGTCCGGCGGCGTGACGCGCGCCGCCAGGCCTTCGGTGAAATTGATGACGCTGCCAAATACCGTTCCGTAAAACTTGAGGAGCACCACGAAGACGAGGAGGCGAAAGCCGAAGCCGGCATAGTCGCGGGGTTTTGTTGGCGATTGGCCGAAGACTTCCAGGAGAAGGCCGAACAAGAAACAGGGAACGATCAGGTCCATCGCAATGCCGAGCGTCTTGCCAAGCAGCTCCTTGGGTGTCCCGGAAGTGAGGTCCAGAACAGCTGGCCCATTCGCTGCGAAGACGACTCCTGGAACGAGGAGCATGGATAGATGGGCAAACCGGCGCATCGTCAGATTCCCTCAAAGACGTCGAGCCCCTCAGCCTTCAGCTGTGGCGGACGGAGCGTCATGTTTTGAGCGCCCTCGAGAATGATCTGCCGGCGCTCGATGGACTCTCCTATTTCCCGTTTTCGCTTGGCGTTTTCCTGCGCCAGGCGCAGGGCTTGGAGGCGGTTTGACTCCGCAACCTGGTCGGTCAGCTCGGTGGACTGCTTGAGCGATTGAATTTGAGCCATGCTGCCCGCTGCCTGGCATGCTGCGAGATTGCTGTCATCGGCGTCACCAGTGCATTGCTCTTGCAGGCTCTGCGCCTGCGCACGAGCAATCTGGTCTCGCCCGGTCTGTGACGAGCTGGCGGCGATCGCGAGCCCGGCTTCGTCATCGACGGACTTCATCTCGGCGTAACCGGCGACCGGGGGTACAGGCCCGAAGATGGTCCAAATGTTGTCGCGCGCCTGCTGCAGGAAGAGAGCTTGCTGAAGCTCAACGCACTGATTCCCGTTCCTTCCAGAGATGCAGTAGCTGAGGAGCCGACCCAGGCCTCCAGAACCATCTATTTGCGGACCACGACTCGCTTCGCGACGGAAATAGGCGATGTCCGGGTAAGCGCTCTCGAACGAGTGCGTGACTTCGTCCCTGAACATCTGCGCGGTGTAGTGCGAAAAATGCTGGTACGCCTTGTATGCGTCGTCCGCATAGGAAGCGACGCGCTTGGCGTCTTCGTAGGTCTTCCGCAAGGTGGAGAGTGTCTCTCCAAGCTTCGTGAGTTGCTGGGCGGTGTTGGTGACGATTGCGGAAAGCAGCGGCAAATCGCCTCCGAACAAATCCGCATGGGCGGTTTGCACACCCAGGCAGAAGACGAGAATGCCAGCGACAAATGAAAGCAAGCCTTTTCTCTGAGACATAAAATCCTTCGAGGAGCTATGCTGTTTTGGACCTCTGACTCTGGCGGCGCGCGCCATGAGGGTAGTAGGTGGCCAACCCTGTCAAAAGCTCGAGGAGCTCCATCCCGGAATTCTTCTCTGCGGCTCGTTCAACCAGGCGCCTGTCGTCGGGATCCGTGGTCAGAATCCAGTAAGCGAGCGGATGCAGTGCGAGCCTTACGGTCGTCACCATCTGCCCGTACAGGAGGAGAAAGTCCGAGTAATAGCCTGGTCGCATCGAAAGCTCTCGAAATGCGTCTGCTGATCGCGAGGAGAGCTTGAAGTAATTGACGATGGTGTCGTGGTTTCCGTCGTGGCGCAGGAAGATTTTGATCTTCGAGTTATTGACGATCGCGTCGACCGCCTTGCACTTGAGGAAGTCGTTGAAGCTCTGGGAGATCATCCACATCGCAAAGTCGAACTTCCGCATCTTGCGCCAGCATCCACCCAGAAAGCGTTCTCCGGCGTCATCCGCTCCCAGAAGCTCGTGCCCCTCATCAATTTCCACGAGGGTGCGCCTTCGTCGTTTGGCAGCCCGATCGGAGATGACCTTGATGATGGTGGCCATCGCCACCATTTTCGTCTTGGGACTCTTTGAGACATTCTGCAAGTCGAACGTGAGCAGTCGCGCGTCGAAGCGGAGGGTGGACGGGCGATTCAGAAATTCCGCGTAAATCCCGTCGCAGAAAATGGCGAGGCGGCGGGACACATCCTCTGAAATCCGCTTGTCATCCGGGTGAGCGGACGGGAACTTGGCAATGGCGTCCCGGAAGTCGGAGATGAGAGGACGCTGGTTAGGCCTTTCCCTGAACTTGCTCTCGTAGCAGTGCCGAATCGCCTTGGAGATGAAATCCACCTCCAGGTCGTCGAAACAAGGTCTGTTCCGGTCTTGAATACAAACTCCGATGAAGTTCACAACGTCAGCGATCGCGTCGTTGTCCAGCTGAGCTTTGTCGTCGAGCATCTGCCCGTAGTCAACGAAGGGGCTGATGCTCGTTTTGATATTTACCGGAACGTGAATACCGCCAACCAGCTCGGTGAGCGGCTTCCAGCTGTTCCCGTTGTCGATGAGAATGGCGTCGAGCCCGGAGGCGAGGGCGTCGAGCGTCAGCGCCCCTAGGCTGACGGACTTTCCAGAGCCTGTATCAGCGATGACCAACCCATGGTGCGCAGTTGCGAGGCTCTTATCGAACAGGTCGAAGCGAAAGCGGTCGCCCGCGGGTGTGGACATGACACTGGAGGCCCGACTGCAGCCTGGCCACGAGGCGAAAATGGGGAGGAAATCGGCTGCATTCCGGGACGTGCAGGCTTTCTTGCGAAGCTGATACGGGCCGCTTCCAGGCAGCATGGACAAGAAGGCGGGGAGCTGGGAGACATCCTCGACGAGCAACTCGGAGTTGCCCGCGACGTTGAACGCAGCCTTCGCAGCCTCGGTCTGCGCGTCGAGTCCTTCCAGTGTGTTTGCTTCCAGTAGGACGCTGGCCGACAGCGAAACAATTTTCGAGCTCATTGAATTGAGCTCTTGAAACAAGGCGCCGATGGACTGCTGTTTGGCTAAGTCTGCCTCCTCTTGTGCCACGCTCTTGCCTTGAAGAAACGGGATGGCGTGGCTGAGCGCGTCGACGAGTCCATGCTGCTTGTCGAGCCACCACCGCGCCCTGCCTTGGGCCTTCACGTTGACAGCGACGGCTAGTGTATAGGCGAATGGCTCCGGGTCCGCGGATGCGCCCGGGAGGGATAGAGACAAGAGCGGCTCGGCAGAGAAGTAGTCCGTTCCGGTTTCGGGCAGAATCTTGAGTGTCGCTACCCTGCGGTAGATGTCTCCCTGACGGAAGTGGCCTCGCGCTTCTTCGAGATCCTCGAAGCAAAGCTCTTCGGCTTCAGTGTACTCCGAGAGATGGTTGCCCTCTTGGCGGATGGTTTCGGGGCTCCACAGACAATCTCTCAATGAAACGTGCGGCGACAACAGTCCGGCGTCCGCTCGGTTGGGGTTGAGAAGCTGGTAATGCAGCGCCCAAAAGTCCTTGGGGCGAAACTCGCGCGCGCTGATGTGTAACTGGGAAAGACGCGCGACAACTCGGTCGCGCAGCACGGCGAGTCTTTTGAGGCGTGTTTGGTGCTCTTCCAGGGAGAGCTTGGACGCATCGGCAAACAGGAGTCGTGTTCCGAGCTGGCCGCGCGTGAACACGCTGCCCGATGTTGGTTCAAACGAGAGGAATAGGTAAAGGCGCACCCGCCGCAGGCGCTGTCGACGCAGCCACGCAGCGCGCGAAGTGACGTACTGTTTGAGAGCGGCTGGCTGCGCCTCTGCGCAGACCATTTCGTACTCGTGTGCGTCCTGCTGGCAAGTTGACGCAACCCGGTAGAGAAAGAGAAGAGAGCACCCGTCATCGAGCGACCCGACGAAGCTACGCAGAGCCTCTCCGAGCGTGACGATGTGCTCCTCCTGGGCGAATCGAACGTCAAGAGGAGTCAGCTCGAGCCCACCCACATAGTCGAGAGCTGGCGTGACGAGGGCCGTCACTGCTTCCTGGCGCAACGTGCGCCAGATAGGCACGAGCCCAGCCAAGGGGATGCTACTCATCGCTCTCCTTCGGATGAGCCTCGCGGAACTCGTAGGGCCCGAACGGAAACTTTGGGCATCGGGCGCGCGCGGCCGCGCTCAGGTGTCCTCGAGCCTGGAGTTGGCGGACTTTCCACGCGATGAAGTGCTGAACGAAAGCTGGCGCCCGCCCGCGATTGATAAGGCGGACGGCCGCGTACGCGGCGAGCGTGGTGATCGCCGAAAGGAGTGGAGGAAGGATCAGCACTGCCAGCGACCCAAACGCCATCATCACGAGTGCCTCGGTCGGAAATGCTAGGCCGAGAACCGTGCTGGTCGCCTCGATGTTGCGGTAGACCGGTGCTCGCATGGGTTCTCCAGGCGCTACTGGAGCGCGCCCATGAGGGCCGTGCCGGATTTGATGAGAAAAATTACGACGCAAACGGCGAACCCCGTCCAGAGTGCCGTCTTGGCGAACTCCGGTTTGATGATCGCCGCGATCGCGCACGCAACCACCGCCACGAAGCCAAGTGGCAGAACGATGTTATCCGATGCCCATCTGAGGAGGTTTTCGCCCACGTACGCGTGAGCCGATTGGGCGATGAGCACCAGAGCAACGGAGAGTGCTCTGGAGGCGCGTTTGAGAAAATCGCTCGCCGCGAATCTATGAGTGGGACGTATGGGGAGGGACATGCTCGGCTTCTCCTGGAAGTTGCCGCAGAGCGGCGTGGTAGTGGAAATTGTTCCTCTGTGACGCGACGGGAGAGTTCCGCGAGGTATGAGCGCGGCGAAAGTCGTGTCGGGCGCTCGAGGATGAAGAGAGAGACCACCAACGCGCCCGCAAAGCTGAGGGCTGCGATCAAATTAGACGAGTGGCTGATTCTCGCGAGGAGCGTCGTGCCATCCGGCTCTAGGAGGAGTGGGTAGTCGGCAGCGCTCGCGGGTGCAGTCACGCACAGAAGCAGAGACAGAACGAATCGCTGAGCCGGTCGACGGAGAAGCTGGAAGCGGACCAACGCGGATATCCGCGGGCAAAGTCCTTGCTGCTCGGACTGTACGGTTAGCGCCTGCCCGTCTTTGAACTCGCTGCTCGTTCCTCTAGGAGCGTCTGGTACCTGAGCGCGAGTAGATGTCGAACGTATTCGCGGTGTGTGGAAATTCTCAGGTTCTTCATGTCGGCTTCCAAAACATCCACCTGAATTCGCGGGAGCCCGAACATCGTGCGGTAGTCGTCGATCAGCTCTCGGACGAAGGCGGTGGTGCTCCCCAAACGCTTCGCCTCTTCCTTGATGGTGGCGGCTTGCTCGGGGGTGAAACGGAAGGACTGGGCGAAGTAGTCGTCTCTTGCGGGCGTCTTGGGCATTGGACGGGGTTTCCTTTCCCATGCGGTGCTGTTCTAGCACCTGTCAGGTTCTAAGTCAATCTCAAGAAAGACTCATCCAGGTTGAGCA
>Ga0209283_10001677_pt1 | contig 12162 bp, 14 predicted proteins | sample CZO8metaG_2_FD_188354 | JGI IMG/M metagenome (GOLD analysis project Ga0209283, IMG submission 188354) | Vadose zone soil microbial communities from the Eel River Critical Zone Observatory, Northern California, USA - CZOApr15con2H1.8 metaG... | ecosystem: Environmental > Terrestrial > Soil >...
CGCCCAGCACCTGGTGATCCTGAAGGAGAAGGAGGCGGACCGATACCTCCCGATCTGGATCGGGTCCTTCGAGGCCCAGGCGATCGCGACCAAGATCTCCGGCAACCCCCTGGGGCGTCCTCTCACTCACGACCTGATGGCCACCGCGTTCGGCGACCTCGGCGTCAGCGTGAAGCGCATCGTCGTGACCCGCCTCGCCGACCAGGTCTTCTACGCGCGCCTGTACGTGAAGCAGGACGGGCGCGACCTCGATTTCGACGCCCGGCCCTCGGACGCGATCGCGCTGGCCGTCCGCATGGAATGCCCGATCTTCGTCGCGACCGAGGTCATGGAAGCCGCCGGGATCATCCCTGAGGCAGACGAGACGTCGGACGACAAGGACAAGACGGACACCACGCCTATCGACGACGAGCGCCTGGCCGTGTTTCGCGACTTCGTCAACAGCCTCGACCTGCCCGAGCTCCCCGACGAGCCCAAGGCCAAGGACGAACCCGGCGGGCGCCCGGGCCGAGGCTAACGCCGCTGCCTCTCAGCGGCGATCTGGATTTCGCCCTTCGTGTCGTCGTCACCCTCATCCTCGCCATCGCGATCGGGACCGAGCGCGAGTACCACGGTCACCCGGCGGGGATCCGCACCATGGCCCTGGTCGGCGTCGGTGCATGCCTGTTCACGACGATCAGCCTCGAGTCGGTCTTCGGGAACCGCACCGACCCGACGCGTATCGCCGCCCAGATCGTGACCGGCGTGGGCTTCCTCGGCGCGGGCGCCATCCTCCGCCACGGCACCGACGTCAGGGGCCTGACCACCGCGGCCACCATCTGGGTGGTCGCCGCGATCGGGATGGTGACCGGTTTCGGAAATTTCAAGATCGCGATCTTCACCACTGTGCTCGTGCTCGTGACCCTGGTGGCGATCCGGCCGCTGGAGCGCCGCTTCTTCCATCGCCAGGAGGGCACGCACATGGAGGAGGACCACTTCAGTTGAGCAATGGTTCGGTAGCAATCGTCACCGATTCCACCGCCGACCTTCCTCCAGTGCTCGCCGCCGCCCGCTCGATATCTGTGGTGCCCCTGACTCTTCATTTCGACGGCAAGTCGTTGCTCGACGGCGTCGACATCACGCCGGAGGAGTTCTACCGCAAGCTCCCATCCGCGTCGACACACCCCACGACATCGCAGCCGTCGCCCGGCCGTTTCGCGAAGACATACTCCGCGCTGCTCGAGGACCACGACGCGGTGGTTTCGATCCACATCTCCGAGAAGCTGAGCGGAACCTACGCGTCCGCGCGCCAGGCGGCGGACATGACCGACCCCAAGCGCGTGCACGTCATCGACTCGGAAGTGGTTTCGATGTCACTGGGCCTTGTCGCCCTGGTGGCATCGGCCCTCGCTGCGCAGGAGCTCGATGCCGCGGCCATCGAAAGTCGCGTGCTCGCGATGAGGCCGCACGTCCACACGTACTTTTCGGTCGCGACCCTCGAGTTCCTGCGACGTGGTGGTCGCATCGGTCGCGCCAGCGCACTGCTTGGCTCGGTGCTGCAGGTCAAGCCGGTGCTCTGCATCCGCGACGGGCTCGTGACGCCTCTCGAGCGCGTGCGCACGTTTGACCGAGCGTTGAACCGCGTCGTCGAGCTGACGCGGGAGGTCGACACCGGCAAGGGCGTGTGCCTCATCGTGGGCCACGCGGACGCGCAGGCCGACGCGGAGCGCGTGGCACGAGAGCTCGAGCCGATCGCCGACACGTTGATGATCCAGCCCCTCGGTCCGGTCGTCGGAGCGCATGCCGGACCTGGCGTGGTCGGAGTCGGCTGCTATCCCGCGGAGCTGTTTCCCCTCGGGATCAAGCCTGCGCAGATGGCGGCCGCCACCGCACCGCGGCGGGACTGACCAGCTTCTCCAGGCGGCCTTCGACCGCGAGCGCCTGCAGGTGCGCGAGTCCTTCCTGGAGGGCAAGGCGCCTTTCATACAGGTTGTCCCTCGGGCCCCAAAGCTCCAACGCGACCTCCCACGCGGACCGTTCGCCGCCCGAGACAATCTCGAGAATCTGATCGAGTCTCCTGGCGTGATGAGCCGCCAGCGTGGCCACCCGACCCGCCGCGTCCGTGAATGGCCGACCGTGAGCGGGCAGGATGAGGCGCGGTTCGTAGGCGGCCATTCGCTTCAGGCCGTCGAGGTATTCGTGCAGCGGGTCGGGCGTGCTCTGCGGATGAAGGCCGATGTTCGGCGACAGCTCGGGCAGCATGTGGTCGCCCGCGAACAGCAGCTTCTCGCCTTTCTCATACAGGCAGATATGTCCGGGCGAATGTCCCGGGGTCCATTCGACTCGTAGCTGCCTGCGGCCCATCTCGAGTAGCTCGGCGCCGTCGAGCTGCACCGCCGCGTCTGCCGGCTTGACCACCTGGCTGAGAGCTCGCTGAGAGTTGCTGAGCACCTCCGCTTCGTCCTCGGGCACGCCGTTGACGAGCGCATACGTGTGCACCTCGCGGACCAGGTGCTCGAGCTCCACGTACCGCGGGTTGACGAGCGGGACCTCGAGGCGGTGCAGATAGAGGTCGGCGCCCCCGTCACCGGCAAGCGTGCCGGCGGCGCCGTAGTGGTCCGGATGGATGTGGGTGACGACGAGCCGGCGGATTCGTCTAGCGCCGACGTGCGACACGGCCGCTCGGATCGCGTGCACGGACTCGTCCGAGTTCATGCCGCAGTCGAGCAGGTCGACCTCGTCGCCGTCCGCGAAGAGGAAGACGTTGACGAGGCCGTCTTCGAAAGGGATGGGCAGGCGGAGCTCGAACACCCCCGTCGCGACTTCGCTCAGCGCGATCTCAACCACCGTCCCGGCATTGTCTAAGATGGGCGTGTCCGCCGCTGCATTTGCCCAGGAGGAGCGCATGTCTGAAGTCCAGCTCTCACCCGACCAGATCGTCGAGGCCCTGCCCAAATTCATCATCCCCGAGAAGGCGGGCAGCACCAAGGCCACCATCGTGTTCGACCTGAGCGGAGCGGACGCCGGCAAGTGGTGGGTGAAGATCCACGACGGCGCGGCCGAATCCGGCAAGGGCGAGCCTCCCGAGGCCCCGAACCTGACTCTTCAGGCGGACTCCGGCGACTGGGTGAAGATCATGACCGGCGCAATGGACGGCACCTCTGCTTTCATGCAGGGCAAGCTGAAGATCAAAGGGGATATGGGTCTTGCGATCAAGATGCAGACCCTGTTCAAGCGCCCCTAGTACTGAATCCCCTCTCCCCTGCGGGGAGAGGGCCAGGGAGTGGGGCGTGAGTTCAGTACTCGAACTTCCACGTGCTCAGGCGCGCGGACATCGGCGTCTCCAGGTCGAGGAGGTCCAACCCGGAACGAAGTTCGAGGATCACGACGTGGTGAGGCGTGAGAGCGATGCGCTTGCCGTCCGCCATCACCGCCGCTTCGGTCGCGTTCCCCCACTGGATCGACTGCAGCGTCGCTTGCGGGCTTGGCGACGGGCTTGGCTGTGGCGTCGGGGAGGCAGTTGGGGACGCGCTTGGCGAGGGGGTCGGGTGAGGGTTCAGGTTGGTCTGGACCCAGGACGCCAGGCTCGTCGAATCGCCACGCTCGTAGGTCGAGATGATCATGAAAGCGAAGCTCCCCACGTCTGGGGGCGGGGAGACGCCTTTCTCCGGCTTTGAACACGGGAGCTCGGCGACGCTGGAGGCGCAAACGGTGATATTGAGGGTCAGGTCGAGGCCGGGCGGAGTGAGGCTCTCCTGCGCGCGCTCGTTGTACCTCCAGAACTTGGGGTAGCAGAAGCCCCAGCCGGCCTGGGAATCCGCGAACCCATGGTCGCCGCCGGTGCAATTGAGATCCGATCCGATCTGGGCTACGCTTGGGGTGGGGTGAGTATTGGGGCCCACCTGGCACCCGGCAAGGGCCAGCGCCAGGAGCCCGACTGTAAATCTATGCATGGTCGGCTTCACAGGCGACTAATTGTGCGGGACCGGGTATGGATCTCATCCCATGCGTTGTGTCAGCGAATCCGAACGTAACGAGCTGCGGTATTACAGAAAAAGGGGGATTTCAATGGCGATTCGCAAGAGACCCGAGAGCGCGCCAGAGGAGATGCTCGAAGCCAACCGCAGGCAGCTGGAGCAGCTGGCGAACGCGTGCGGCGAGGAAGCCGGCCTGCACCGGCCCCTGGCGGAAGTCGTAGGTGGCGCGATCACGGGGATCCCTGAAGACACCGACCTGGCCCAGGCCCTGTCGGATCGGCAGACCACCGACCTCCTGGTTCAACTTCTCGACGAGAACCGCGAGCAGGTCGAGCGTGCCCTGGAGAGAGTGCGCGAAGGGGCCTACGGGATCTGCGAGGCCTGCGGCCGCCGCATCCCGGCCGCAAGGCTCAAGTTCCAGCCTTCGGCTACGCGCTGCGTCGAGTGCCAGTCGCACTGGGACCGCCTGAACGGTCGGACGGCCTAGCTAAGTACTTGTTCACCTCCCCGCCACGCGGGGAGGGCGCCGGCCCGCGACGCAGGCCGCCGGTGGGGCGTCGCCTTAAGCTCGTTTGGGGGAGCGAAGAAACGTAAATGCGAGCAACGCCGCTCCCGCGACGACCATGGCGCCGCCAATCCAGAACCATTTGATGTCCCCGGTCATGACGCTGCCCGGGATGTAGCCCAGCCCCTGGCCCGCGAACACCGCGCCCACGAGCACGACGAGCACGCCCACGACCGCGGCACCAGTCTTCACGGGTTGTATTACCTCGGGCAGATACGGACTATTCAGACCCCTCCATAGACGACCGACTTCTCCTCGGTGTACTGCAGGAACGCCTCGACGCCATGCTCTTTGCCGAACCCCGACTGCTTCGTGCCGCCGAAGGGCAGCTCGTCGTGTGCGATCACCAGGGCGTTCACCCACGTGTACCCGGCCTCGAGCTCATCGACGGCGCGGCGCGCGGCCGCCATGCTCGCGGTCCAGATCGATGACCCCAGGCCGAACGGCGTGTCATTGGCCAACCTGAGGGCCTCGTCCAAGTCCTTCACCCGCCGCACCGGCAGCGCCGGGCCGAAGACCTCCTCGGTCCACATGCGCGCACCATCGGGAACGTTCTCCAGGATCGTCGGCTCGATGAACCAGCCCTTCTCGTACTCGGCGCCGTTGGGCCTGCCGCCGCCGTAGACCACTTTGGCGCCGCGATCGACCGCGTCCTTGACCTGCGCTTCGACCTCAGCTCGCTGTGTTTGCGTGTGCATCGGCCCCATCCGGGTGTCCTTGTCGAGCCCGTTGCCAGGCTTGAGCTTCGATGCTCGCGCGACGAGCTTCTCCATCAAGGCGTCGTACACGCCTTCCTGCACGTAGAGCCGCTTGGTGGACAGGCACTGCTGGCCGCAATTGAAAAACCGCCCAACTCCGATCGCCCGCGCGGCACCCTCCAGGTCGGCGTCGTCGAGAACGATGCAGGGATCGCTGCCGCCGAGTTCGAGCGTGACCTTCTTCAGGTGCTCGGCGGCCTTGGCCATGACCCGCTTGCCGGTCGGCGTGGAACCGGTGAGTGCGATCTTCCGGATCAGCGGGTGCTCGACGATTGCCTCGCCGGTCGCCTGCCCGATGACGACATTGATGACCCCTTCGGGCAAGCCGCCCTCGATGAGGGCTTCGATGCAGGCAAGCGTCGAGAGGGGCGTGGTGCTCGCGGGCTTGAGCACGACCGTGTTCCCGGCCGCGATCGCCGGAGCGACTTTGTTGGCGGCCAGAGTCAGGGGAAAGTTCCAGGGCACGATGGCGCCGCAAACGCCGATCGGCTTGCGGACCACGAGCCCATAGGTCGTGAGGTCGGGCAGCCTGACGTGCTGACCATGAATCTTGTCCGCGAGGTCGGCGAACCACCCGATGTTCTCGCCGAAGCGCTTGGCCTCTAACCGCGACTCCAGCAGCGTCTTGCCCTGTTCCTTGGTCAGGATCACCGCGATCTCCTCGACCTTGCCGAGCATGTGCTGGGCGGCCTTGTGCAGGATCTCGCGCCGCTGGTTGGCCGGAAACTTGGACCAGGTGGTGAACGCCTTGGCCGCAGCCTGCGCGGCCTTGTCGACGTCGGCCGGTCCGCCGGCGGGCACCTCGTCAATCAGCTCACCGGTCGCGGGATTCCGGACCTCATACGTCTTGCCGGACGCAGCCCGCGTCCTCTCGCCTTCGATGATCATCGTCGCCATTCGGGCACCCCTCTTCGTGTGTTCTGGTTGTCTCGATAATTATCGGCGTCGTCGGCCAAGCGCCGTTGGGAGGGCTCTGGGATGTCTGTGAGGCTGGAGAAGGAAGGCGGCGTCGGAATCATCGTGCTCGACAACCCGCCGGCGAATCTCTACGACCACGCAATTCTGCGCGAGTTCGCGTCCGCGATCGACGACGCGAGGATGGACGGCGACATCCGCAACGTGGTGGTGACCAGCGCCGCCGAGAAGTTCTTCTCGGGCGGCGCGGACGTGCGCGTATTTGCATCAGGCACAGCGCGATCGCGGTTCATGTTGGCGGTGCTGGCCCACGAAGCGTTTCGGAAGATGGAGAACAGCCCTCTCATCTTCATCGCCGCCATCGCCGGCCACTGCCTCGGGGGCGGCCTGGAGCTCGCGCTGGCATGCGACCTGCGGTTTGCGGCCGAGGGCTCGTATCAGATCGGGCTGCCGGAGGTGAACCTCGGCCTTTTCCCGGGGTCGGGCGGAACGCAGCGCTTGCCGCGCCTGATCGGTAAGTCGAAAGCCCTCGACCTGATCGCCAACGCCACCACGCTCAAGCCTGCCGACGCGAAGGAGATCGGCATCGTCGACCAGCTGTTTCCCGATGCCGCCTCGTGCCGTGCGGGCGCGATCGAGTATGCGGCGAAGCTCGCCTCCGGGCCAAGTGTCGCCATCGGACATGCGAAGCTCGCGATCACCCTGGGTCTCGGCGGGCCGCTGGACCTCGGCCTGGCCATGGAGCGCGAGGCGATCGGGCGGGTGTTCGTGTCCGAGGACGCGGACGAGGGGATCGCGGCCTTCAGGGAGAAGCGCAAGGCCGAGTTCAAGGGCCGGTAGTCCGGTAGAACAAGAGGGCCCTCGTCGGAGGACCCTCTTTGGGAGGAGTGGTTCTGGTTACTTCTTCCGGTGGTGAATGCCATTCCAGAACGGGATGTAACCCTTCGAGATCCGGTCCAGCACTTTGTCCGCCTGCGCCTGCGTGATCTCTTTCTTGTCAACGAGCGCCTCCAGGCGCGGCTTGACGGTGGCGGCCAGCTTGGCGGCGAACTGATCCTTGGTCATGCCCCGGTCCTTGGCGAGGTCGCTGACCTTCTGGCCCTGCCGCAAATCCTCACGAAGCTGCGAGGGTGTGATGTGAAGAACGTCGGCTTCGGACTCGAACACCGCCACGAAGATTGCGCGGCGGTCCTTATGCGGGTCGGGCTTCGTGGGTTTGGTCGCGGCCGGCGGCGTCGGTTTGGGGCTCGGTGACGCGGCCTGCGCCAGGCCGCCGGCGACGCCGAGGCTGAGCAGCGCGGCGGCCGTGCCGGCGCCGATCGTTTTGATTGCGAGTGCTGCGAGCGGGTTCATGTCGGTCTCCTCGTGTGTTTTTTGATATCGACCCCTGCGGGCTGATGCTCACGATGAGGAGCCGCTGTCAGACGGTGGTTCTGGCGCCGTCAGGCTTTTGTAAGCGCGCGGCAATGGCTAGGAAGAGGGCGTGAGGGTGCGGATTGAGCGGCGAAAAGCACGTCATTCTTGAACTGCATTTTCGGTGTTAACGTATTGACTCCCAAACAAATGTTTGGTAGTCTTTGATCATGGCGGGGGAAGGGGGCACCCCCCTCTCGAAACTGCTGGCGGCGATACACGAGTTTCAAGCTCGGGATGAGCGCCGGGTAGACGCAAAAGGCCTGCGGGCCGGCATCGACGCACTCGAAATGGAGTTCGCTGGCGAGGTTCGCGAGGTCCAGAGGTCCGGTGATCACCTCATAGGCGGGAACATCAGCGCGGCGTCCTGGATCAGCCGGACCTGCGGCATGTCGGTACCCTCTGCGGCCGACCGGCTTTGTGTCGGCGAGCAGCTGGAGTCAGTGCCGATGCTTACTCAAGCGCTCTCCAGCGGGGAGATCGGCTACCAGTCGGCGTCGGTGATCTGCCACCTGCGAGACAAGCTGGGTGAGAAGCGCGAGTGCCTGGACGAAGAGCAGTGGATCGGCTTTGCCCGCGAGCATTCGGTCAAGGACCTGCGCTGGCTCTCAGCGCACACGCGCTACGCGTTGGATCCGGACGGGTTCGTTCGGGACACCGAGGAGAGCTACGAAGAGCGCTTCCTCCACATCAGTGAGATGAATGGGATGTACCACCTCAGCGGGGTGATCGATTCGGAAGGCGGCGCCGCCCTCAAAAGCGCGGTCGACGCGCTGGCCAAGCGACTCGGTCAAGACGACGGCCGGACGCCCAAGCAGCGTCGGGCCGACGCATTGACGGAGATCGTCTACAAGGCCCTGGACGAGGGCAAGCTGCCCCGGCGCAACGGGGTCTGGCCGCACATCACGGTGAGCACCACATTGGAAGGCCTGAAGGCCGAGCTGGGCGCGGCGGCTTCGGAGCTGGAGCCGGGGATGCCAATCTCGAGCAAGACTGTGCAGCGGCTGGCCTGCGACGGCACCTTGTGCCGGGTCCTGAAAGCAGACTCGGTGGTGGTGGATGTCGGCCGGGCGACGCGAGCCATTTCGCCAGCCCAGCGCCGAGCGCTGAAAGCACGGTACCGCGGCTGCTGCGGGCCGGGCTGCGACCGGCCCATCAACTGGACGACTCCGCATCACATCGAGTTCTGGTCTTTGGGCGGGGCGAGCAACCTGCCCAACCTCCTACCCCTTTGCTACTACCACCACCGCCTCATCCATGAAGGCGGGTGGCAGGTGGTCAAAGCGGGCGAAGGGATGAAGTTCATCCGTCCTGATCGCGTCATCGCAAGGCGCATCCGCGCGCCGGGGATGCGCTGGGCGGCCTAAGCGGGTCGCGTCCAGAAGCCGTCGGGGTCGAAACGTCGGATGGCGGCCAGCTCAGAATCGCTAGGGGGCGGAGTCTCCGCGACGTGGTCGGCGACTTTCAGGTCCCAACCAGTCTGCACGCGAACCTCGTCCACCGTGTGACCCGGGTGGACAGACGCGAGATGGGCCTCGCCGCCTTGCTCGGGGAACCGCAGCACGCACAGAGTCGTGATGATCGCCGCCGGACCTCCGCCCGGGAGCCCGTGCAGTTCTCGCCAACCGGGGGTCCCGTCGCCGTGGCCCGGCGACGTGACGAACGAAACCTTTTCCACCAGGCGGCGCCGTTCGTGGTTCATCAAAGTCACCCAGCGCCGGCTGAGGACTGCGATGTCTGCGCCTCCCCCGCTCCCCGGCAGCTTGACCGTCGGTTTCGCGTGATCGCCCACGTACGACGTGTTCAGGTTGCCGAAACGGTCGACCTCCGCCCCGCCGATGAAGCCGAGGTCGACGTGGCCCTGCGCCATCAGCGCCATCGCGTTCGACATCCGCGTCGCCCACAGCGCACCGGCGACGTTCGGTGGATCGCCCATCGTGCCGAGGAAGCCCGTCGCGGGCTGGTCCCGCATCAGACCCACTTCGAAAAGCCCTCGGGCGCTCGGTGCGTGCGCATTGCGCGCCACTGCGTAAGCGAGGATCGGCAGGCGCATCCCGACGAACACCAGGTCGCGGTCGCGGATCTCGCGCGAGGCCACGGCGACCATCAGCTCCTGCGGGGTGTAGGTCGGGTTACTCATCGCCGAAGTCCGCCGGAGCGGAGAACTGGTGGTGATGAATGCGCAGCGACTCTACGTCCACGCGCTTCAGATAGGTCGCGCGATCCGGCATTTCGAGGACCCACGTCTTCAGCCAGGCCGCGAAGCCCTCCGCCGTGCGCGATTGCTCCGCGTACTCGCGATAGAAACCGTGATCGCGCTTGAAATATCCCTGCACCGGCGATGGGTGTGCGCCGCCCGGCTCGTGGACGACCGCGACCACCTTGGTCTCCGGCAACAGAATCCGATTCGGATCGCTCAGGGTCACGTCGACGTCGACGAGCTCCTCGCAGGTCACGATCACTTTGTCCGCTGCCAACCCGGCCTCTTCCGTGATTCCTAGCGGCCCCCAGGCGTGCGCCCGGCCCATCGCGTCGGCCCGCTGGACGTGGATGACGGCAACGTCTGGTCGCACCGCCCCGACGTGGACGACGCCGAAACCCAACGACAGGTTCGGGTTCGTATTGAGGATGTCACTGCCGAGCAGGGTTCGCGTCGGCAGGTTCGGAACGTTCCACGCCGCCGCCCAGAGCGCGAGCGAGATTGAGAAGTTAGAGTGGTCGTGCACTTCGAGCGCTCGCGGGATGCCCTGCTCGCAAGCGCGCCGGTAGCAGTGGCCAAGCCCCTCGGACACATTGCCCACCCAGGCGACTGTCACGCGACGCACGCAGCCGGCGCCGATCCGCTGATCGAACAGCGCGTCCGAAATCGGTCCGACGAGCTCGAGGTCTCGACGCTGCTGCCTGATGATCTCGTGGCCCGCCGCGAAAGGGATCAGCGGTTCCAGCGATGTCCCAATCGCCACGGTCGAGCCATCGGGGACGAAGCGCGTGATGGCCTCGGCCATCGGCATCAGCTTCAGTGCGCGATCGACTCCATGTACGAGCGGTAGTTTCGTTCCAGCTCAGCCATCGAGTCCCCGCCGAACTTCTCCAGAAAAGCGTCGGCGAGCGTCAGCGCCACCACCGCCTCGCCGATCACGCCCGCCGCAGGCACCACGCACACGTCGCTCCGCTCGTAATGGGCCTCGACCTTCTCCTTGGTCTTGAGGTCGATCGACTGCATCGGCTTCTTCATGGTCGAGATGGGTTTGATGGCGACGCGCAGGTCGATCGGCTCGCCGTTGGTGACACCGCCGGTCAGGCCGCCGGCACGGTTGGTGAGGTGACGGAACTTGCCGCCCTCGTAGTCGATCTGATCGTGAAACTCCGAGCCCGGGCGCGCCGAGCCTTCGAAGCCCGCGCCGAACTCCACCCCTTTGATGGCGTTGATCGACAGCACCGCCTGCGCCAGGCGGCCGTCCAGCTTCCGGTCCCAGTGCACGTAGCTCCCGAGCCCGAGCGGCACGCCACGCGCGACGATCCGGAAAGTACCACCCAGCGTGTCGCCCCTCTCACCCACCTCGTCGATGTCGGCGACCATGCGCCGTGACGCCTCGGGGTCCGGGCACCGCACGGGCGAGGCTTCGATCTCCTCGACCGTGATTGTGTCCACATCGACGCCCTCGAAGCCGATGTCGGTGCGACCGATCGATTGGGTGAAGCTCAAGATCTCGACCCCGAAGTGGCCGAGCAGCTTGCGCGCCACCCCACCGGCGGCCACCCGGGTGGCGGTCTCGCGCGCGGAGGAGCGCTCCAGGACGTTGCGCACGTCCGTGTGGCCGTACTTGAGCGCGCCCGCCAGGTCGGCGTGCCCCGGTCGCAGCCTCGTCACGGGCTTGGGGGCGAAACCCTCAGTCGAGGCGGTCATCTCGGCCGTCCAGTTGACGTGGTCCTTGTTCTCGAGCACCAACGTGACCGGGCTGCCGATCGTGAAACCGCCGCGCACTCCGCTGACGATGCGCGCGAAGTCGGTCTCGATCTTCTGGCGCCCGCCACGGCCGTGGCCGCCCTGGCGGCGGGCGAGGTCGCGACGGAGGTCGTCCTCCGAGATCGCAAGCCCGGCGGGCAGGCCTTCGATGACCACGGTCAGCTGCGGACCGTGGGATTCGCCGGCCGTGAGCCATCTGAGCATTGAGGCGATGATAGAGCCCGGTGCGGAAACGCCTCGAGGTGGCGATGGTCGACGTCGGCGGCACCCTTTGGCCGAATTCATGGCCATTTCGGGAGAGCGACGCGCTCGGACGCCGGCAGCGAATCGCCGACGTCATGCCCGGGTTGACGCCCGAGGCGGCAGACGCCCTGGCGACGGACCTGATCCAGAGCAGTCGTCCCGGCGACGAGAAGCGCAGCATCTCGACGGAGATGGAGATCGTAGTCAGCGCTGAGGAATTGATCGCCGGCTCGTTGGCGCGCCAAGGCCTCGCTGCGAACGCGGACACCGTGGCGCGCCTCCGGCGGGCTATGTCGATCCCAGTGTCCGATCGGATGAAACCGCTGCCCGGCGCGCTCGAGTTGC
>Ga0209283_10001679_pt1 | contig 12159 bp, 9 predicted proteins | sample CZO8metaG_2_FD_188354 | JGI IMG/M metagenome (GOLD analysis project Ga0209283, IMG submission 188354) | Vadose zone soil microbial communities from the Eel River Critical Zone Observatory, Northern California, USA - CZOApr15con2H1.8 metaG... | ecosystem: Environmental > Terrestrial > Soil >...
GCGCGTAGTTGTAGTGCTCTGCCTTCCTGGAACGTTGGGCGCAAATAGCACATTGCACAGCGAAACGATACCCCAGGCCAGCAGGGCGTACACAACCATGGCGACTATTGTTGAGGTTTCAAAGACACTCTTACCCAGGGCCTGGTCGTTGAAAATGCCGTTGAAAGCTACCACAAATATGTGGCTCAGGTTGTACAGGAACGTGATAAAAGCGTTGTCCTGGTTCGCGCCCAGTAGCCGGAAGAAGAAGCGCAGCAGCAATATCACTTCCAGTACGGTCAGCACAAAGTAGATGATTCTTGAGATCCAGTAGCGCATATTGGCCCGCCGCTGATTTTGATCTTCAAACCCCCTCGACGCTCAGTACCGACTCATGTTACAATACTTCCAACAGATTTTTCTCAAAGCATGAGCCTCGAGGAGGCATATTTAATCACTGCTGCTATTGACCTAAAATAGAGGAGGGGGCATTGATATGTCAGGACATTCAAAATGGGCGCAGATTCGCCGCTCTAAAGGCGTCAACGATGCTCGCAGAGGACAACTCTTTACCCGCCTGGGACGCGAAATTGTGGTAGCCGTGCGGGAGGGTGGGGGTGGCGACCCCAATGCAAATTTCCGGCTGCGCATGGCTGTACAACGTGCTCGCGACGCCAACATGCCCATGGACAACATTGAACGCACGATTAAACGCGCCCTGGGCGGCTCAGAAGGGTCCGCACTCTCAGAGAACACCTATGAGGGATATGGACCTGGTGGAACGGCGATACTGGTCAACACTTTAACGGAGAACCGCAACCGGACAGTCGCCGAAGTGCGCAATGCCTTCAACCGCAATGGCGGGAACATGGGTGAAAATGGCTGTGTAGACTGGTTGTTTGAAGCCAAGGGTATTATCGAGGTAGAGCTACAGAAGCATGATCCCGATGAACTCACGCTGGAGGCAATCGACCTGGGGGCCGACGATGTTGACCCGGTGGGGGCCGATGACGAGGTCGTGACGATCTATACCGATCCGAGCGACCTTGAAAAGATTCGCCAGGAACTGGAGGCGAAAAAGTACAAGGTGGTGAAGGCAGAGAGTACCATGTTGCCGAAATCCAGGCTGGAATTGAGCGATGAGAAGGTTGCGCACCAGGTCATGCGCCTGGTTGAAAAGCTCGAAGACCTGGACGACGTGCAGAATGTGTATACAAACGCTGATTTCCCTGAAGCGTTCGCGGCCTCTTATGAGGATTAGCTCATTTCACCGGTCGGCGGCGAAAGGACAGGCCAATGGGTAATGTACCGGCATTGCCTGCTAGCCCACGTATCGTGCTGGGCATAGATCCGGGTACGGCCATTGTGGGATATGCGGTAGTGGCTGCCAGAGGCGATGAATTGAGCATGATCATATGCGATGTAATTACGACACCGGCACGCATGCCACTGGCGGAACGCTTCCAATTGATCTATCACCGCTTGATCGAGATTATCGGGACCTATCATCCACAGGAATCCGCGATGGAAGAGCTGTTTTTTGCCAAAAATGCTCGTACCGCGATGACCGTTGGCCAGGCACGCGGAGTAGCGATGCTGGCGTTAGCCAATGGCGGCCTGCCCATTTCTGAATATACCCCCAAACAGGTCAAGCAGGCGGTGACGGGCTATGGCGATGCTCGCAAGGAGCAGGTGGGGGAGATGGTGCGTATACTTCTGAAGCTATCTACCGTCCCTCGACCAGATGATGCTGCCGACGCGGCTGCCGTAGCCATCTGCCACCTGCACACGGCAAGTATCCTTACGAATAATTTTATGAAGCTCAGATAACAGGTACGACGGTCTATACTACCCAAAAGGTAGAAAAGTTACTTGTAATGGCAAATAGACGTTTACCTATTGTACAGAAGAGGTTCGGGGTAACGGAAGATGATTGCAAGCATCCATGGCACACTTGAGATATGTCGAGCAGACCAGGCTATAATACGAGTTGGAGGCTTTAGTGTACGAGTCTTTGCTCCTTCTTCAACGCTTAACCAGTTGACTGAAACGGGTATGGAGGTGTCGCTCTATACTCATTTTCATGTGCGTGAGGATGGAATGGCCCTGTATGGCTTTTCCGGTGAAGAGGAGCGCAATGCCTTTGAGCAGCTGATCGCCATCAGTGGGGTTGGTCCCAAGGTTGCCTTAGGGTTGCTGTCTGTGATGGATGCTCGTACCTTATTCAAGGCCATCGCTGATGAGGATCAACAGAAACTGGCCCTGGCTCCCGGAGTGGGTAAACGCCTGGCGGCACGGCTGGTACTCGAACTGAAGGGAAAACTCCCTTCATTGGTCGCGCTGACCGGGGGTGCAGGCGGGTATACATCGGGCAAGACGCAGTCCGAGGTGCTGGAGGCACTGGTAGGCTTGGGATATTCCGCGGCAGAGGCTCAAGCGGCACTGGGAAAGATTCCTCAAGACCAGTCGATGACATTGGAGCAGCAAATCACCTACGCCCTGCGCTCTTTTGCGCGTGAATAATTCCTTTATTTTTCAGTGGAGGGCGCAGAGATGGCAATGGATGAATTGCTGCCAGCCGCGTGTGCTTTCGCGGTCTCTGTACTGGCAGAACGCGACCTGGACCCCGACTCCGTACCAGAGGAGGCAATTGAAGCGGCAGAGTATCATATAGCTACCTGTGTGCGCTGCTTGAGCTCAACTTCTGTGGGTACGCCGGCACGCAAAAAGAAGAAAGTGCGCCGTGCGGCAGAACCAGACTATCTTGCCCAGGGCTCTACGCAGACACTCATAGATGAACCTGTCCCTTCTCCTCAAATGCAAGCATCGCCGTTACCGGTGCAAACGCCGCCAGCGGCAGTAACGCCCGTGCCCGTATCTTCATCGTCCCTACCTGCCTTGATAAACGGGCCTCTGGACTGCCAACGGTGCCGCCTGGTGCTGCAAGAATATGCGGAGGCCATGGACAGTGGACAAAATGTTGCGACCCTTTATCCCGAAGTGCATGACCACCTGTTGAGCTGTGAAACTGGCTGCCTGGTACTGCTAGATTTGTTCAGACAAGAGGCGAAGGCCAACCGTAAGTACCGTCGTCGCCCCATACGAGACCCGTTCAGTGCGATTGGTTGGGAGTTGACCGGTTTTTTTCGCGGTGGACAGGTACCCATCTCGCCGGTGGCACTTTCTTATGGTACGCTTCTGCTCCTGTTGCTTGTTGCGACGTTCAGCGTCTATTTCAGCATTCGCTGGGACGATGCACGGTATTATCATGCTCCGCTGATCAGACATAGCATTCCCACACCGGACGGCGTCGGTCTGAGCGATGGACTCAAAATCTATGATGCCTGTAACGCGAACGGCTATCAATACAAACGTGAGGCGGCACAGGCAATGCAGCACGGCGATTTTACGAAAGCGGATTCATTGCTTACATCCGCTACCAATGCCTCTATGACCGATACGACCGGCTGCAATGGGGCAGAGGCGGCGATTTACCGCGAAGACTTACAGATACGCCAGTCAGGCCATCCTTTTGCCATGATCGTGGTAAGTTTTGATAGCGGACCTGGGAATGCTGACCCGCAAGGTGGCACGGATCGCCATGTGCTCTATGCAGCCTATACACAGGAGTTGGTAGGGGCTTATATTGCGCAGCAGCAATACAACTCTACCCAGATACAAACTCCTGGGGCACCTTTGTTGTATCTTGTACTGGCAAACACTACCGGTGTCGAGCAAGGTGCTTTGCAGATTGCTAATAGCGTTGCCTCTATGGGTACGGCGACAAACCTGCAACAATTCGGCTTGCAAGTGAGAGGCCTGCATCCGCTGCTGGCGGTGCTTGGTCTGGGGCCAAGCAGCCTGGCACAGGTTGTGCTGCCGGTGCTCTGCCGTGCCGGTGTCCCTCTGATTGTGCCCACGGCGACGGGAGGGTTCATTGTCGACCTCTTATCCCAAACGTCGCTCTATCGACACTGTACGCCAGGATTTGCCTTTGTACGCTTCTCGCCTGACGACGCAAGCCAGAGCACGCTGGCAGCCGACTACGCCTATTACCGGCTGTATGCTACGAATGTGGCAATCTTTTACGATCCCAGCAACCCATCCTCTACAGGCTCTGCCCAGGCATTTCGAGACGCTTTTACCCGGCATAGAAGGACAAGAATTGTAGCTCTGGAGACGGCCGTTGCCAGTGGGCTGCTCGATGCAAATGGACGCCCACAGGCTTCACGAGATGATCTGCTGGCAGGTCTCAACGATGCTCTACAGGCAAAAATTCACCCAGACCTTATTTACGCACCTTTGCTGACCAATGACGTGATCACCTTAGCGCAGACTATCGCGAGTCTTCCCCAGGATAAGCAACCTATCTTGATGATTGGTGGTGAATTTGTGCAGCCCGTGGCACTGCAAGGACTGGTACAGTGGGCACGCCAGCAGCAATTGACCCTGCCACACATTTTCGTTTCTGCCTCCTCGGCAGCACGCCCTCCAACCAATGGCGCATGGCAGAAACAGTTCTATGCACGGTTTTGTACGTCTTTTGCAACTCCAGGCAGCTACTGTAGCGGTGCCGCCGCCTTAGATCAAGGGGCACTTTTGTTCGGCGATGGAGTGGAAATTGTGGTCAATGGCATTGGTCCCCTGAGCGATGCCAGCAAGCTGCCTACAACGGCGCAACTCGTGCAAAGTATCAGTGCTGAGAAGTTCGCGGGGATTAGCTGTCCAATTTCGCTTCACCTGTGGAACAATGTGCTGGTGACCAGTACGAGAGTTCTGCCTGTGATTTTGGGAATACAGCAGGATGGAAGCATCCAGATAGTTGGATAGTTCTTCCACAATGGGCAGAAGTGGTGGTTCGGGCGCAAAATGAAATTTGCGCCCGAACCACCACTTCTGCCCATTGTGGAAGAACTAATGATTCTGGGGTTATAGGATGAGTTTGCGTTCTGCTTCGATATAGGTGGGGCCGGCTTCGACGAAGCCAAGCCGGTGGTACAGGTTGACTGCTGGCACGCCAAGCGTGACATAGAGAATGACCATGGAGTAGCCTAACTCGTGCAGGTGTTGCATCGTCTTCACTGCTAATAATTGGCCAAGGCCAACATGGCGAAAGGACGGAGCGACGGCGAGGTGACGAATACGTGCGACACCACGCTCAAGATGAGCCATGATCGAGCCTGCCAGGTTAAAGCGATCCAGGGAATGTTCGGTAACAAAGCTGCACTCAGGGATGAATGGGCCAAAACGGCCTTCCAGAACAGCACGGGCTTCCGCACGCCAACCAGTGAGGTCGGGGTGCAGGTTATCTGGCCCGCCGGAATAGGCACGTTGAAGCAATATACCAATCTGATCTCCATCGTCATACGCCATCTGGCGGACACGCAGAGAGGCTGGCAATGGAGACAGGGGCACCGATACCTGGGTAGATGCCATCATACCTGTGCGGCGACGCAACTCTTGAAAGCCCGCGGCGGCAAATGAGGCAATGTAGGCGGCAGGATAGGTTGCTTTGAGGTGACGCACATCGAGGGCTGCGGAGCGCACCAGTGCTTCAGTTACCACCCGGGCGGCTACTCTCCCACCTGCTTCTGGCAAAAGTACCAGCCCATCTAATTCGGCAGTATCGCCATTGGCGAAGAAACGCAGGCGTCCGATGGGGCTATCATCGCGCCAGAGGAGATAGCGCTGCGCCTGCTGCTCCGCATCCTCTTCTTTGTAGCGCACGATTTGCGAATCTTCGGTTTCAAAGGGCATCTGATCGGCACTGCGGCGGGTCACGGAGACCCAGATGGCGGCATCTTCAGGTCGGGCTTGTTTCCATTCTACAGCATTGCGATTGGTCTCTGGATCAAGCATAACGCCTCCTCCTCTTCATTTATTCCGACTCGGCAATGTACGAGCATCTACCACATAGGTGGCTCAGATTTGCCTGACAATATAGAGTATACGTCATGGAAGAAATATGCTCAAGAGGCCATCTTCACTTGCACACGGGATTTGTATGTACTATTGAATAGCGGATGAGCATATGGTATGCTCTTGCGGGAACACACAGGAACAGGATAGGAGCTGTGAGGCATGGAATTGCTGGTCGTGACCCTGGCACACACCATACCAGGGAGAGATGCTGATGGGTTGGCGCGCATACGCTTAATTTCAGAGACTGTACGCAACGCGCACGGGCTGGTGACGGCACGTTTTTACCGCAGCCGGGGAAGTGAATCCTATTATTTTATGCTCACAACGTGGGAGGACGAGGATAGCTGGCGAAAAGCACAGGAACGGTACAACCCGAAGCTACTGCTGTTAGGGTCGGCTAGCGAATTACTCTTAGACCCCCCTGAACAATGGTTGATGCACTACCTCTGGGGCTATAGCCGTCCCGCGGCGGAGCCAATCCTGGCGGCAGCGCATTTAGCAACGATGCGTCCCGACCAGGCGGAGCGAACACAACGAGGCTGGATTGAGAGCTTGCGACGCCAGGCGGTACAACCAACACTGTCGCTTGCATTTTTGGCACGAGGCGTCAATGAAGATGCAACGGCTTCTCTGCCTTCTCTATCATTACACTCGACTGCTGTGGCAGACAGTCCCTATGGGTCAATTTTCCTCAATATATTGAGCTGGGCCAGTGAGGCTGATCGAGAAGAATTTTATGCTGATCTCAACTACCAGGCGATCAGTCGTTTTCTCGGCAGTGTGGGTGTTGTCCAGATCATCACACTTGATCCGCTGTAACTCATCAATCATCGGAGCTTTCTGCTACGGGTTTTTTGTAATATTTATACAGTTCCAGGCGGAGCAGCTCAGTGTCAGCCCACATTTGACTGGTGAAGGTATGGTATTCACCGTCACAGAGAGGGACTGGACTGGCACATTTGCGATGGGGAGTCAGTCGAAAACGGATGGTATTACCTTGTATCTCGACCCAAATATGGCGACGAGTATAGCCTGTACCCCATTTAAGAAGAAGCATTGAGTCGTATTCCTCAAACGTTCCTCTTCTCCTGAGTTCATCTTTGTTGAGATCCTGGAGCATCTGAGCGAGGCCGCTATCTCGCAAGACTTGTTTTGCGTGCTCGCGCACGGCTAAACGCCTGGCCTCAGTCTCCTGGTTATTGAGGGTACTTTCTAACTCTCCCTGGCTCGTAATACTCACTTCCTTATCATTGGGCGATATGTTCCTACAACAGCATAGCACAAATTAAGAATAGCAGGCCAGAACCAAATCGGATATTGAAGCACCCATGCAACAATTTGAGCCTTTGACAGAGTCAAAGGCTCAAATTGTTGCATGGGTGCTTCAATATCCGGGATCACTCATGGACATATCCGGTAAGATGAGCTAGAAGACCTGGTGTTCATATTCTGCCAGGATATCCTCGTCGGCAAAGTGCAGCAAATCTTGCAAGGTATGGCCGTTTATCGAGAAAGCGAACGCGGGAGGGTGGTGAGAAGATGGCATAGAGCCAGCAGCAGAAATTCGCTCCGGCTGCGCTTTCTCTTGTTGCGATGAAATATAACTGACGTTACTGATAGATTGCTTGGCATTGCGCTTAGCTTCGGCGGCCAGATAACTCACTTCCTGGATGCTATGTAGTCTGCCCACCTGGTTATTGACCACACCGATGGATAACGAGACTAGAGGAAATTGGTATGGGCGTCCTTTACGGTCTACTCCACTGATAGAACCGCGCCTTAAATCCTCCGGGCGATATAAAGCCGCGCTCTCCCCCTTATATCTGGTAGAAATATGGCGACAGAGGGTTGTAGCGCAATCAGGCGTGGTTACTACGACAAAGTCGTCGCCTCCGACATGCCCTACAAAATCGTCAGAATTGCCGTATTCATAGACGATCTGCTGGCAAATACGCCCCACCAGTAGGATCATTTCATTGCCTGTGAGGAATCCATAGACATCGTTAAAGGCCTTGAAGTTGTCCAGGTCGAGATAGAGAATACTCCAGGGATCCCAGTTGGCGAGCTTGTAGTTGATCGCTCGCACTACCTGTAAACCACCGGGTAAACCTGTGAGGGGAGAGAGGCAGCTTTGTTGGATACGGCGCAATTGACGGCGCACACGCGAGAGTAATTCTTCGGTATTGAATGGTTTTGTAATAAATCCGTCAACGTCTCGTTCATAGGCGCGGATTTTGTCCGCCGGTCCGCCTAAGGCACTCAGAGCGATGATAGGGATATGCATCGTTTTTGGATGGTTACGCAATTGCTGAATGACTTCATAGCCGTCTAAACCTGGTAAACTTTGCGAACCATTGCCAGGCAGCATAACGTCCAAAATAATCAGATGCGGCGTCTCACGAAGCGCATATTGTACAGCATCTTCGCCGTTAAGGACAGTAGCCACCCGATACCCCTCGATCTCCAGCGTTTCCTTCAATAACCTGGCGATCGATTGCTCGTCCTCGACGACTAAAATGTTGACCATAGGTGCTCCTACCTCTACATTTCACAAGTACTACGATTAAGTATACTCCACGAGAATCATGTTTGCCATAAAAGAAATGAAAAATTGTTCATAACTACTATGACTGATCGCATGATTGGGGTACTTGTACTACCCCTGCTTATGGGTATACATAACAGCTTGCAACATGATATATCAGCGACGGTATATGCCGATGCAAGGCCAGTCCCTCGCAAGTGGGTAGAACTTGCAAGGATATTTCCCGGCAATAGCGCAGCCTCATTGCTACAAGCATTTATAGTCTTTACCTGTCAAAACCAATCCCCCCGAAGGATAGCATACAGGTGGAGTGTACAAGGAGAGAGGGCGAAAATAAAATAGTCAAACTTATTCCTTCGTTGGATTACCGTCCGTCTCTCTTTGCGTATGATAGGTGTACCGCCGCCAAAACCATGAGGGTTGTGGCGAAAATTAGGATTTGATCGACGTATCTAACATATTGCATCCATGTATGTAGATATGCCAACCTTTATGTCATACTTAAGTATAACATCCTTCTGCGCATATGCAAAGTGTTTGTTGTACAAATTCGGTGTCAAATTGTGTAATTACGTCAAAATTGCTAAATTTCTCTCAATATTTCCCATGATTTTTTGCCGCCATCTCTCTTCTGTTACCCGTCAAAAACAGAGGTGTGGTGGAACGACTGCGTCGCTCCACCACACCTCTGTTTTTGACGGGTAACATGTGTCATCCAGGACTTTTTAGAGATGAGGTAAAATAGTTTGTTGCTTCACTATAGCTGATACGTTATAATTGGAAGAACATTCACCTGATACATACTTAAAACTACTGATGCCCACCCATTTTTTGAGAAGGAACCAACGTATCGTTATGAAAAAAGCCACAAACGCAGCTACTACTAAGAGGCAGACTAAAGGCGAACGAAATCCAACAGAAAAGAACCCGACTGCAACAGATGAGAGCGAAAGTCAGCAGGACATACTAGAGTTGCCCTTACTCCCTGTGCGTAACACCGTACTCATTCCTAACCTGGTGGTGCCCTTGTTGGTTGGGCGCGAACAGTCGATCAAAGCCCTGGATGAGGCCATGAGCAAGGGGCGCACTGTTTTCGTGGTCACCCAACTTGACGAGGAATTAGAAGACCCGGGCCCCAACGATGTCTTTAGTGTCGGGGTAGAAGGGGTTATTGATCGTCTCCTGAAGATGCCCGATGGCACTACCAGCGTGCTTATTCGCGGGCGACGGCGTTTAAGACGCATCGAGTATACCCAAGAGATGCCCTTCATGCGGGTGCGCGCGGAAGCCGTACATGAAGAAGCGGAGCCAACCCTCGCACTGGAAGCACTGGTGCGAGCCGTGCTTGCCCTCTTTGAAAAATGCATCAAACTGAGCCATACGCTCCCCGATGAAGCCTATATCACGGCGATGAATATCGACAAACCAGGCTGGCTCGCCGATTTTATTGTTTCATCGATTGAACCATCCATTGCTATACGCCAGGACATCCTGGAATCATTCAATATCGAAGAACGGCTGCAAAAGATTAGTATCCTGCTTTCTAAAGAACTGAATATCCTGGAGTTAGAGTATCAGATTCATAGTCATGTGCAGCAAGAGGTTGATAAGACGCAGCGCGATTACTTTCTGCGCGAACAGCTCAAGGCCATTCAGAAAGAGCTGGGCGAGACCGATCCGACCATGCGCGATAACCAGGAATTGCGTGAGAAGATCGCCACCTGCGGTATGCCAGAAGAGGTCAGGATACGGGCGAATAAAGAACTGGATCGCCTGAACATGATGCCCTCCATGGCCCCCGATGGGGGAGTCATCCGCACCTATATCGATTGGCTGGTGAGCCTGCCGTGGAGCAAGACGACCATTGACCGGCTGGATATCAAGGAGGCCGCCGCCATTCTCGAAGAAAAACACTATGGCCTGGAAAAGGTCAAAGAGCGTATCCTTGAATATATCGCGGTCCGTAAGCTCTCAAAGACCATGCGCAGCCCGATCCTGTGCTTTGTTGGACCTCCTGGAGTGGGCAAGACCTCTCTAGGTCGCTCGATAGCCGAGGCACTCAATCGTAAGTTTGTGCGCCTGTCGCTGGGTGGTATACACGATGAAGCCGAAATCCGCGGACATCGCCGTACCTACGTAGGAGCACTGCCGGGGCGTATTCTACAAACCATGAAGACGGTAGGCACTACCAATCCCTTGTTTGTACTGGATGAGATAGATAAGATTGGGGCCGACTTCCGAGGCGACCCCTCCGCGGCACTGTTAGAGGTGTTGGACCCCGAGCAGAATAACGCTTTCTCCGATCACTACCTGGAGGTTCCCTATGACCTTTCACAGGTGATCTTTCTCACGACGGCGAATGTCTTACATCCTGTTCCCGCCGCGCTGCGCGACCGCCTGGAGGTCATCGAGCTACCAGGCTATACCGAGGAAGAGAAGCTCCACATTGCTCGCCAGTTCCTCATCCCGAAGCAGATGAGTGAACATGGGCTTAAAGCAGCGCGGGTCGAGATCAATGATGAAGCTATCCACCGCATCATCCGCGAGTACACCTTTGAAGCTGGTGTACGCAATCTGGAGCGCGAAATAGCGACGGTGATGCGTAAAGTGGCACGCAAGGTAGTGGAGGGACGGCGCATCAAAACGAAGATCACGGCTGAGAAGATTCCTGACTACCTCGGCACGCAGAAGCAGTTCTATGGACAAGCAGAAGACGAGGACGAGGTGGGGGTAGCGACAGGGGTGGCATGGACAAGTGCGGGTGGCGATTTGACGACCGTCGAGGCAACGCTGATGGATGGGCGCGGCAACCTGACCCTCACGGGACAGCTGGGCGAGGTGATGAAGGAATCGGCCCAGGCGGCACTTTCATATGCCCGTTCGCGAGCAGGGCAGCTTGGGTTGGAGGCTCGTTTTTACGAGAAGTACGATATCCACCTGCACTTGCCCGCCGGTTCAATTCCCAAGGATGGTCCATCGGCTGGCATTACCATGGCAACCGCGCTGATTTCGGCACTGACGAAACGGGCCACACGGCGCGACGTTGCCATGACCGGGGAGATTACGCTGCGTGGCCGTGTGCTACCTATTGGCGGACTCAAGGAGAAGGTGTTAGCGGCCCACCGCGCTGGTATTAAAACGTTTATTCTGCCGAAACGCAACATGAAGGATTTAGAAGATGTGCCGCGTGAAGTTCTCCAGGAAATGCGCTTTGTGCCGGTCGAAAAGATGGACGATGTGATAGCGGTTGCCTTACATGGTGTATCACTTTCTGCTGACATCGATGGGGTAGTACATGCTAAAATGGTCGAGAAACCAGTTCAGCCGAAACCAGGTTCACGCATCCCGGTGACCAAATTGATGCCCGTAAAGAGCAAGGTACCCTCTCCGCGGGTACCGGCAATAGGTACCTCCACTGTGGACGTGTGAACTCTGTCCGTGGATAAAACATGTTGAGTAGCGTCAAAAGGAGTTGTTATGATTTTCTGCGGCCAGTGCGGCCTTAAATTAGCTCCTGACGATACAACGTGTCCGCGCTGTGGCTCAGTGACCGAGCCTGAGTTGGTGCTGAACCCGCAATTTTTGGACCAACATGTAAATGATCCAACCATAGCATCCGCGCCACACGTTGTACCCAATACGCCAATGGCTGGCACACAACGTCCTTTGGGAACTCCTACCCCACCACAGCAGCAGAAGTTGGTCTTGCACCC
>Ga0209283_10001680_pt1 | contig 12153 bp, 10 predicted proteins | sample CZO8metaG_2_FD_188354 | JGI IMG/M metagenome (GOLD analysis project Ga0209283, IMG submission 188354) | Vadose zone soil microbial communities from the Eel River Critical Zone Observatory, Northern California, USA - CZOApr15con2H1.8 metaG... | ecosystem: Environmental > Terrestrial > Soil >...
TGTTGGGAACATTCGCAGGTGCAGCTGCACTCCTCGCCGTAATCGGACTTTACGGCCTCATCTCCTATTCAGTCGTACAAAGGACGAAGGAAATCGGAATTCGGCGGGCGTTGGGCGCGCAAAGAAGCGACATTCTTTCCCTGATGGCGGGACCGGTCGTCCGCCTTACGCTGACCGGCGTTTTGCTCGGGGTTGGCGGTGCCTTCGCGCTGACTCGATTGCTCAAGGACATGGTATTCCAGGTCAGAGCCACAGACCCGGCCACGTTTGTTGGTATTTCAATACTCTTCGTTCTGGTCGGCGTGGCCGCAAGTTATGTCCCCGCGCGACGGGCGGCAAAAGTCGATCCCATGGTGGCGCTGCGCTACGAATAAAAATCCCGATTCATGAACTGAGAGCGCAATGATCCAACTGAAGAATATCGAACGCAATTACAAGACCGGCGCCGGATACACCTGGGTATTGCGCCGGGTGAATCTCGACATTCAGCAAGGCGAATTCATCACCGTGATGGGACCCTCCGGAGCGGGAAAGTCATCCTTGCTGAACGTGCTGGCGCTTCTCGACGACCAGTGGACGGGTGAGTACTGGTTTCGCGAGCAAGCCGTTCATGATCTGAAACGCAAGCAGCGGAGCGAGTTGGCGAAGAAGAATGTCGGCGTGGTCTTCCAGAGCTACCACCTGCTCGACGACCTCACGGTTCAGGAAAACATTGATCTGCCGCTTTCCTATAAAGATATTCCGCGCGGTCAGCGGCAGGGCTTGGTGGCGGACACCCTTGATCGCTTCCAGATCGTAGCGAAGAAAGACCTGTACCCCAGCCAGCTTTCCGGCGGCCAGCAGCAAATGGTGGGCATCGCGCGCGCCGTCATCCACAAACCCTCGCTGCTGCTCGCCGATGAGCCTACGGGGAATCTGCATTCGGGCCAAGCGAAGGAGATTATGGAACTTTTCCGGGATCTGAACCAACAGGGAACAACCATCGTGCAAGTCACCCACTCGGAAGCGAACGCGGCCTATGGAAGCCGCACGATTCAAATGCGGGACGGATGGCTGGTCGGCGATACGGCGAATCCGGCTCTTACTCAACCGACGGAGGTCAACGCATCGTGAGGTTTCAGGGTTCTGGTTTCTGGCAACGGGGAATCGCCATCTTATGTGTGTACGGGACGTTGGCTGGCAGTCTTGGGGCGCAGGTCGCGACTTCGCCTCAGGCGCAGAGTTCAACCACATCGCCGCAGAGCGCCGCACCGCTCCGGTTTGAGATGCCAAAATCTCATAATCCACTCAACGCCTACTCGCCCGAGACCGTCCCGGAGCCCGCGCTTGCGAACTCGGCGCGCCTGATGCAGCTCATACGGAACGGAAAGCTCTATCTTTCGCTGAAAGATGCGATCGATCTTGCCCTCGAAAATAATCTCGATTTGGCCATTGCCCGCTACAACCTGCCCATCGCTGACACCGACATCCTGCGCACCCAGGCAGGCGGATTCTTCCGCGGTGTGAACACCGGAGTGGTGCAGGGAACTCCAGGTGGTGGTGTAGGAGGTTTTGGCACAGGTGCTCCGGGCGCAGGCGCCGGCGGCACGTCGAGCGGCGCGGGTGGCGCGGGTGCAGGCGCCTCGGGCTTGGTTCAATCCACGCTCGGTGCCGGCACTCCGGTGTCTTCATATGATCCCGCGGTTACTGTCACGGTCGGAGCTGAGCATCAAACCACGCCACTCGCCAACCTGCAAATCTACGGCGTGCCTTCGCTCCAATTGAATACCGGTCAGGGCACCTTTGGCTACCTGCAGGCTTTTCCGACCGGTACCAGCATTTCTTTCCTGTTCAACAATAACCGCCAGTCGACCAATAGCCCTTTTCTCTTTCTGTCACCGGCCACCAGCGGGATGTTCCGCTTTACGATCCAGCAGGAATTACTCGCAGGCTTCGGATTCGGGCCCAACCTGCGTTATCTTCGCATCGCTCGCAATAACAAGAAGATTTCCGATATCGCATTCAAAGATCAGGTCATCGCCACCGTCACGCAAATCGAGAACATTTATTGGGATCTCGTCAGCGCCTACGAGCAGACCCAGGTGAACGAGCAATCTTCAGCCTTCGCTCAACAGACCCTCGCGAATGCCAAGAAGCAGCTGCAACTGGAGAGCATTCCTGAGATGGACGTGATGCGGGCGGAAGCCGAAGTTTCAAGACGCGACCAGGATTTGACCGTTGCCCGTACCAGCCTGCAACTCCAGGAAACGCTCATGAAGAATGCCGTCACAAAGAGTTTGTCCGACCCGCTTCTGGAGGCCATGCCCGTCATTCCCACCGACCGCATGCAAACTGAAAAGATCGAGGCCAGCTCACAGATTCAGGACTTGATTGCTCACGCCTTGCAGAACCGTCCGGAACTCGCTGAGACCGACATAGACCTGCTAAACCGTCAGATCAGCCGGAACGCAGCGCGTAATGCGTTGCTGCCATCGCTTTCGCTGGTAGGGTTCTACGGAGGCTCAGGGTTGGCGGGTCCACTGAATCCTCTGTGTCACGACTGCACTTCAAACGTGCCGGTTGATTTCGCGGGAGCGCTGGGAAACACATTCAACAATTCTTCTCCCGATTACTATGTTGGTTTGAACCTGAACATCCCCATCCGGAACCGGGTCGCCAAGGCTGATCAATATCGCTCCGAGCTTGAGTATCGACAAGCCGAGCTGCGCCGGGAGCAACTGAAGAAGCAAGTCCGCATCGAGGTTCGCAATGCGCAGTACGCACTCGAACAAACCGGTGCGAGGGTGCAGGCCGCGCGCAAGGCACGAGACTTGGCCCAACGCACCTTCGACATCACGAAGAAGGAACAGGACCTGGGAGCGGGATCGAGCTATCAGACCCTGACCGCCCAGCGCGATCTTTCGCTGGCTGAGTTGGATCTGGTCAGCGCAATGACCATCCATGAGAAGGCCAAAATCGAACTTGATCGTGCCACCGGGACGACTTTGGAACATAATGGCATCCAGATCCAGGACGCGCTCAACGGTACCGTCAACACGGCGAATCCATAGTTGGACGTATTAGTTCAACCTGCAACTTAGAACATGCGGCCCTTTGCCAAGTCGGAAGAGATCCCCACCGCCACCGTGCTGGAGGGTATCAAGGACCGCCCCTGTATTTTGGCCGCGGACGATCAGCAGCATGTCCTCGAAGCCATCGAACTACTGCTGCGCCCGCAGGGATACGACGTGGAAACGGCGCGGTCCCCGGCACTGGTTCGTGAAGCACTGGCTACCGGCTCTTACGATTCCGTCCTTATTGATCTGAATTACACACGGGACACAACTTCCGGCCGGGAAGGCCTCGATCTCCTGTCTGAGATCGTTGCACAGGACAACACGACGCCCGTCATCGTGATGACGGCGTGGGCCAATATTGACCTGGCAGTGGAAGCAATGCGCCGCGGGGCACGTGACTTCATTCAGAAGCCTTGGGAAAACGAACGCCTGCTCGCGATCCTGAGGACACAGGTGGAGCTTCACCGCGCGCTTCGGGAAGCTCAGCGTCTGGCAGCTCAGAATCGCCTGCTCCAAGCCGAAGGCCGGCCTCAGTTCATTGCGACCGCACCTGCAATGCAACCGCTGCTCAGCGCTATGACTCGCGTGGGTCCATCGGACGCCAACGTCTTGATCACGGGCGAGCACGGCACCGGCAAAGAGGTGGTAGCGCATACGCTCCATGCCCTGTCTATCCGGGCGTCCCGTCCCATGATCGCCGTAAACACCGGCGCGGTCCCTGACGGCCTGTTTGAGAGTGAACTCTTCGGGCACGTGAAAGGTGCATTTACTGACGCCCGTTCCGATCGCATCGGCCGCTTCGAACTCGCCGACGGTGGAACCATCTTCCTGGACGAGATCGGCACCGTGCCAATGCATCAACAAGCAAAGCTGTTGCGCGTGCTTGAAGCGGGTGAGGTGGAGCGGGTCGGCTCGTCGCGCCCCCGCCGTGTTGACGTGCGCGTAATTTCCGCCACCAACACTGACCTTCGAGCCGCCTGCGCTTCCGGGCAGTTTCGCGAAGATTTGCTGTTCCGCCTGAATACGGTTGAGATGCACGTGCCTGCTCTACGAGAACGCCGGGAAGACATTCCTGTCCTTGCGGTGCACTTTCTCTCGCGCTACGCATCGCGTTACCGGCGGCCAGTCCAGGGATTCGAGGCTTCCGCGTTGCAGTTGCTCATGCAATATTCCTGGCCAGGAAATGTCCGCGAACTCGAGCACACCCTCGAGCGTGCGGTCCTGATGTGCCATGGAACTGAAATTGAACGCGCTGACCTGGGATTGGACTCAGTGCGCCAGCAGAGTCAGAACCTGGAAGATCTCAGCCTTGAGTCGGTGGAAGCGATTCTGATCCGTAAAGCCCTGCAGCGTTCTCACGGTAATATAAGCCAGGCCGCCGAGGTGTTGGGGCTCAGTCGCGGAGCTCTTTATCGGCGGATGGAAAAGTATGGGCTCTAGCCCGCTAGGGACGAATCCCACACTCCGAAAACCTCCACGCAAGCGGGCTCGCCTGTTGTACGAACGGCGGATCACTCTCTTCTCACTGTTTGTCGCCCTACCCGGCATCCTCCTCAGCGGCGCCTTCATGTGGATGCAGCCTTGGTCTTTGGAGACTAAGTTCGCGCTGACCTTCGCCGAATTGTTCGTTTGGTGGCTGCTCGCGATGGCGTTGCAGGAGCAAACCACGCGGCCACTGCAGACTCTGGCCAATGTAATCGCCGCCCTGCGTGAAGAGGATTATTCCTTTCGAGCACGCGGCGCAGCCACGGATGATGCGCTGGGCGAGCTGTCGCTTGAGGTGAATGCCCTGGCCGACCTGCTCGCCGATCAGCGTATTCGAGCCATTGAAGCCACGGCCCTGCTGCGCCGCGTAGTCGAAGAGGTCGAAGTGCCCCTGTTCACATTCGACCCGGACCAGATTCTGCGCCTGGTCAACTCAGCCGGAGAACGGCTGCTGCAGCAGCCCTCCGTGAGACTTCTGGGTCGCACCGCCAAAGAGATTGGGCTGGACACTTGCTTGTCTGTGGAAAGCGGCACCCTGATTCCGTTGCATTTTCACGGCCCGAACGCGCGCTGGCTGGTGCGCCGGAGTTCATTTCGGCAAAAGGGTGTGCCTCATACTCTGGTCGTTCTGTCGGACGTGAGCCGGGCTCTGCGGGAAGAAGAACGCAGCGCCTGGCAACGTTTGATTCGCGTGCTAGGCCACGAACTCAACAATTCACTCACGCCAATCAAGTCAATTGCAGGCAGTCTTAATGCTCAGGTCTCCCGTACTGTTCACGACGCCGATGCGCGGCAGGACTTTCAGCGCGGCCTGGCCATTATTGGCACCCGGGCCGATTCCCTCAATCGTTTCTTGCAGGCGTACCGTCAACTCGCCCAGATGCCCCCACCCGTTTTCCGCAAGATTGCGCTCCACCCGATTGTCGAGCGGGTTGCTGGACTCGAGACAAGAGTGCGAGTGCGGGTCATTCCCGGTCCTGACATCGAGTTGATGCTTGATCCTGATCAGTTCGAGCAGATGCTCATCAACTTGCTGCGAAATGCAGTCGAGGCGGCCCTGGAGCCACGACGCGCCGAAAACGGATCCCAGGAGGGCACCGCGGATCCTCATGTCGTGATGCATTGGGACCTCACCGAGAAGGATCTGGTTCTCGCCATCGACGACAACGGTCCCGGATTTCTCAATCCCAGCAATGCCTTTGTTCCCTTCTACACGACCAAGCCCGCCGGAAGCGGAATTGGCTTGGTCCTCTCCCGGCAAATCGCCGAAGCCCACGGCGGCTCGATTGAGCTACTGAATCTGAGTGACAAGAAAGGATGCCGGGCAAAAATCGTGCTGCCGCAAGTTCAGCCTGCTGCATAGCATCCAGTACTGGGCTACCAGAGGCGAAATGGCTGCCACCACAAACCGACCAGTCGGATTCGCCACACACGTGCCTTGCCCACCCGCGTTCACTTCCCTATCATCGCAATAGAGCACTGGGGTTTGCATGCCGGAAAAGAAACCATCGAAGCCGCACGTCGCCGAAACTCCGATCGCGGACGTTTTCGAAGACCGCCATCCTTCCGACGGCGAGAAGAACTGGGCGGAGAAGACGCTTGCGCCGACGCTCGAAAAGTCCCCCGAGCGCCCGATCGGCGCGCCCACCGGCGTGAATCTCGATGAACACGGAAACGCGCGCTTCACAACAATTTCCGGCGTTCCCATTCGTCGCCTTTATACGTCGGCCGATCTTCCCGATGACTGGAGCGAGCAAAATTATCTTGGCCATCCGGGAGAGCCGCCCTTTACGCGTGGGATTCACGCTACGGGCTATCGCGGCAAACTCTACACTATGCGGCAGTTCTCCGGTTTCGCCTCGCCGGAGGAAACCAACCAGCGCTACAAGTATCTGCTCGAGCACGGCGGCAGCGGGCTTTCGGTGGCATTCGATCTGCCCACGCTGATGGGATACGACTCCGACCATCCGGCGAGCGAAGGCGAGGTGGGCAAGTGCGGCGTGGCCATCGATTCGCTCGAAGACATGGAAATTCTTTTCGGCGGCATTGATCTGGAGAAAACTACTGTCTCGATGACTATTAACTCGCCTGCGTCGGTGCTGTGGGCGATGTATCTGGTCGTGGCGGAGAAGCAAGGCGCGGACTGGAAGAAGATTTCCGGCACGATTCAGAACGACATTCTCAAGGAATACATTGCGCAGAAGGAATATATCTATCCCCCGGCGCCGTCGATGCGATTGGTAATCGACACGTTCGAGTTCGGATCGAAGTTCACGCCGCGGTTTAACACTATTTCGATCAGCGGATATCACATCCGCGAGGCAGGCTCAACGGCACTGCAGGAGCTGGCGTTCACGCTGTATGACGGCGTGGAGTACGTGGAGTGGGCGCAGCGGCGCGGTCTTGACGTAGACGAGTTTGGTCCGCGGCTCAGCTTCTTCTTCAACGCGCACAATGATTTCTTCGAGGAGATTGCGAAGTACCGCGCCGCGCGCAAGATCTGGCATCGAGTGATGAAAGACCGGTTTGGCGCGAAGAACCAGCGGACATGGCTAATGCGTTTCCACACGCAAACGGCTGGGGTTTCGCTGCCGGCGCAACAACCGATGAACAACATCGCTCGAGTAGCGTTGCAGGCCCTTGCAGCGGTGCTGGGCGGAACGCAATCGCTGCACACCGACTCCTATGATGAAGCCCTGGCCCTACCCACTGAAGAAGCCGCGCGTATCGCACTGCGCACGCAGCAGATCATCGCGTACGAGTCGGGCGTAACGCAGACCGTCGATCCGTTGGGCGGCTCGTACTTCCTGGAAAACCTGACTTTGCAGATGGAAAATGGCGCTTTCGACTATTTCGGCAAGATGGACGCTATGGGCGGCATGGTCAAGGCAATCGAACGCGGCTATCCGCAGAAGGAGATTGCCGATGCATCGTACCAGTACCAGCGCGCCGCAGAGGCGAAGGAAAAAATCACTGTGGGCGTGAATGAGTTTGTCATCGAGGAAGACTCCCCGCATATTCTCTACATCGATGAGAGCGTGGCCCGGCAGCAGACGGCGAAACTGAAGGCTCTGCGCGCGCGGCGCTCCAATGACGAGGTGCGGCGCACTCTCGACGCTCTCAAGAAAGCTGCCGGCCAGGAGCCGAAGGCTGGCTCGAACGGGAATGTGTCGACCTCCAACACCATGCCGTACATCGTGGATGCGGTCCGCGCATATGCCACCGTGGGCGAGATTTGCGAGGCCTTGCGGCAGGTCTATGGAACCTACATCGAAGTGAGCATCACGTAGAAAATCCCTTGCGCCGATCCTGCTGCTATCAGCCCGATACGGGAGCGGCGGCCAGAATATCTGCCCTTCCGGGCTTAAATTCCTGTCGCTTCGGCTTATGATTTTGAGGTTGCAAATTGCAACCTCAAATGAAAAACCAGACAAAAGCAAAGTTGCTCCGCATGCCACGAAGCCATGGGAAACCCGCAGTCTCGGTGGAATCACGGATATTCTTCCTTCGCCACCGAAGAATCATCCTCGACACGGACCTTGCTGCGCTCTATGGCGTGGCGGTGAAGCGTTTGAATCAGCAAGTCAAACGGAATCAGGAACGATTTCCGTCCGATTTCATGTTCCAGCTCACCAGCAAAGAACACAAGATTTTGAGGTTGCAAATTGCAACCTCAAAAAAGGGCAGCGGCGGAAGAAGATATTTGCCTAACGTATTCACCGAGCATGGAGCGATCATGGCCGCGACCGTGCTCAATTCCGAGCGGGCCGTCCAAATGAGCGTTTTCGTCGTGCGGGCCTTTGTTCGATTGCGCGAGATGCTGGCTACGAACCGGCGACTGGCCTCCAAGATCGATGAACTCGAGAAACGCATGGACTCGCACGATGGCACAATTCAAGATCTCATCGATGCGATCCGGGAACTTATGACTCCGGAAGACGAGCCACGGGTGCGGATCGGTTTTGAACTTCCGACCGCCAAGGGGAACTGCTGAACTGGAGATGGCTTCGCCGCAATGCGGGGCGTGAGAAACCTCGCTTGGAGTGATCTCTGCTAAACTGGCGCGCATGAATGGCACGACACGCCGACAGTTTCTGACGCAGGGAGCAGGCGCGACTGCGGGAATGTGGCTCTTGCCGACGTTGTCTCGCGCAACGGCCGCATCTCAACCCTCCATCAAGTTTCCTTCTGAAGCAAGCGAACGCGTGGCGGTCGCTTCTTATCCTTTCCGCGAATTCATCGCGGGAGAAGAACACAAGAGCGCTAATCCAACCATCGAGTTGAAAGATTTCGCGGCACGCGTCGCGGAGAAATTCAATGTTCACCGGATTGAGCCCTGGTCGGCGCACTTTCCTTCGACTGATAAGAAGTATCTGGCGGACTTTCGGGCGGCGGTCGAAAGGGCCCGCTCCGGGATCGCCAGCATCGCAGTCGATGGAGAAAACAGTTCTTACGCGGCAGACCGTACAGAACGCGAGAAGGCTGTTGCCTTCAGCAAACAGTGGATCGACGTGGCTGTGGGGGTCGGGTCACCGAGCGTTCGCACGAACATTCCTGGGGCGAAGGATGTGAAGCCGGATGCCGATCGTCTGACCGAAAGCTTGCGGCGGGTCGTGGATTATGCGTCGTCGAAGAATGTCGTCGTACATCTGGAGAATGACAATCCGGTCAGTGAGGATCCGTTCTTTCTAGTGCGGGTGATCGAGAGAGTCAACAGTCCATGGCTGCACGCGCTCCCAGATTTCGGCAATACGCTGAACGCGCATGACGAGGACTATGCATACCGCGCGATTGACGCCATGTTCGCGCATGCGTATGGCATCTGCCATGTGAAGGATGGCGAGGTCAACCAGCAAGGCAAGGCCACGCGCGTGGATCTTGCGCGGACGTTTGGGATTTTGAAGAAGCACGGTTACAAAGGGCATTGCTCGATCGAGTACGATGCCCCCGGCGATCCCTACAAGGCGACGGCGGAATTGGTAGAAAAGACGGTAGGGTTTTTGTCCAAGTAGAGCCTATCAAGCAGATGTGATTCGTTTTTTGTTCGCCTTTTGGTGACTCCTGTGATACACCTATGAACCATGCGAAGCGCCGTCAGACATCTTAAGAAAGCCGACCCGGTGATGCGGGCGATTATCGAACGTCTTGGGCCGTTCCGCATGCAGTTTGGACCTCCTGAGTTTCATAGCCTGGCGGAGGCGATTGTCTATCAGCAGCTGAACGGGAAGGCGGCGGGAACCATTTTCAAGCGCTTCGCCGCCCTCGCGGGAGAGCCGCTTACGCCCGAGGGAATTCTCAAACTCACCAATGACCAGATGCGAGGAGTGGGTTTGTCAAAACAAAAATCGGCATACCTAAAAGACCTGGCGGAAAAAACGGCATCCGGATTGCTGGATTTTGCGAAGCTGCCTGACTTGCCGGATGAGGAAATCATTGACCACTTGACGCAGGTCAAGGGGATTGGCGTGTGGACGGCGCAAATGTTCCTGATGTTCACCCTAAGGCGCCCGAACGTGCTGCCGACAGGCGATTTCGGGGTGCGCATGGCGATGTATAAGCATTATCTCGAAGGGCAGCGGACGAAAGTGCCGGCGAAGAGGAATGGAGCCAAGAAGTCTGCGAAGAAGAGTCGTCCGCGGAAAATCAAGCTGCCCACGCCCGAGCAGATGGAGAAGATCGCGAATTGCTGGGAGCCTTACCGTAGCGTGGCTTGCTGGTATTTGTGGAAAAGCCTGGACGTCAAAACCCTTTAACCACTCACGATGGCCCGTGCGAGAATAAATAATCGCCGGAATCTAAACCGCAGCCTACGTCCCTTCCCCTGTGATCCCCCGTGCCCTCTGTGGTTAAATGGTTTGCGATGGCTGATGCCAAGATTCGCGTTCTTGTAGCCAAGCCCGGGCTTGACGGGCATGACCGGGGAGCCAAGGTGATTGCGCGGGCACTGCGCGACGCTGGCATGGAAGTCATTTACACCGGTTTGCGGCAGACGCCGGAGATGATCGTCAGCGCGGCATTGCAAGAAGATGTGCAAGTGATCGGGCTGTCGATTCTGTCGGGGGCGCACAATGCCATCGTGCCGCGCGTGATGGATCTGCTCAAGCAGAACAAGATAGAGGATGTGATCGTGCTGGTGGGCGGGATTATTCCTGATCAGGACGTCGCTGGGCTGAAGAAGGCGGGTGTGGCGGCGATCTTCCAGCCGGGAACGGCGATGGACGACATTGTGAAGTTCATCCGCGGCAATGTTAAAGGCCAAGGCGTTCCGGCGGGAGGTTAGCGGAGGAGTTAATTCGCCTTGCCACGCTGGTCGCATCACTCCTATCTTTTCAGAGTTTGGGGGCGCGCAAGCGATAGCCGGGCCTTGCCCAGCCGGACAGCCGAGGGCGGCCGTCCCCCACATGAGCATTGCTGGAGTCAGCCGCTATACACTTAACTGCTTCCCATCTTGATCGATTGCATGCCTACTCCCAACCTCTCCACTATTCGCCAGCAACTGGAAGGCACTGTTGGTCCTTCGCCGTGGTACTGGAAGACTTTTCCTGCCTTCCGTTCGCTGGCCGGCCAGCGTTTTGAGTGGACTCATCATGGCGAGCAAGGGCCGGTCGGATATTTAGTTACGCTGGCGCTTGAGCAGGAGCCTGAAAAGCCGCGGCTGGCATTGAATACTTACTGCCGGCCGTTTCTTGTGCCGCCGAATTATCTCGGGATTTGGTGCCCGGAAGGGCGCAGCCTGCGCCTGATTTGTTTTGACCCCGACCAGCTTAAGGCCTTCGATCTGGCTGAGGTTGCCGGATGGTTCAAGCCGTCGAGCGATCGCATTTATGCAACGACCGCGCCGGTGGCGGATTTCGAAGGGCCGCTTGCGCTGGGACCGGGCATGCATAAGATCCAGGTCCCTCAGGAATTCGCTGCGGTTGACGAATTGATCGCTCCCACCAGCTACAAGGCGCTATCGAAGGACGATCCGGCGTTCGCTCTGTTTGTTTTCTATCTGCAGGCGGGATTGGTGGAAGTTCTGCCACAGAAGTGGTTCACGGCGGCGCAGTACGACGTTGGGCGGCAATGGATTTCGCGTGCGGCGCGTGAGGCGACGTCGCACCGCATCTTTGGCGACTGCTTCGGGGTGGGGACTTTTCTGCTGGAAGAGGACGGCTGCCGGCTGGCGGAATGGGTGGAGAGAAAGTCTTGAGCTTATTCCGGGAGGAGGAACTGACCCTCCCCCGCCGAGCGTTGCCGTAGCGGCTAAAGCCGCGGCTGATTTTGCGGCACTTACGGCGTGGCTAGAAGCCGCCCCCTTTCACAACTCAGATCCCAGATCGGATCAGCCGCAGCCTGCCGGGGGCTCTACGAACCACTCGTCGCAATCCACCCGAGTTCTTCCGTCGATGTCTGGCTCACACTTCGAACTCGCTAGTCAAAAGGATGTACGCATCTTGCGACTTCAGTCCGGGGACGGAACAAACCGGCTGGGCCGGGGGTGCATTCTTGCTCTGACTGAGGTGCTGCGGCTAGCTTACGAATTCGCGCATGAGAAAAATAAGAATCGCTATCATCGGGGTGGGGAACTGCGCCAGTTCTCTCATCCAAGGAATAAACTTTTATCACGGCT
>Ga0209283_10001684_pt1 | contig 12139 bp, 10 predicted proteins | sample CZO8metaG_2_FD_188354 | JGI IMG/M metagenome (GOLD analysis project Ga0209283, IMG submission 188354) | Vadose zone soil microbial communities from the Eel River Critical Zone Observatory, Northern California, USA - CZOApr15con2H1.8 metaG... | ecosystem: Environmental > Terrestrial > Soil >...
CAAGCGCATCTTCGAGAACGTGTCGAAGGAAGCGTGGAAGCAGTGGCTCGAGCACCAGAAGATGCTGGTGAACGAGAACCGGCTCAACCTCGCCGACAAGAAGGCGCGCGACTACCTCGTGCAGCAGATGGAGAAATATTTCTTCGGCAGCGGCGCCGACGTTGCCGCCGGCTATATCCCGCCGTCACAGAAGTAGGCCGTGGCGCCGCGCGAACACGCCCCTGAATGGCCGCATGGACACCGATACGCCACGACCCACCGAAATCAAGCTGCACCAAAAGTCGCGGGTGCTGGAGATCTCATTCGCCGACAGCAAACCCTTCCAGCTGCCGTGCGAGTTCCTGCGGGTCTATTCGCCTTCCGCCGAAGTGCGCGGCCACGGCCCGGGGCAGGAAGTGCTGCAGACGGGAAAGAAACACGTGGAGATCACCCGTATCGAGCCGGTGGGCAGCTACGCCATCCAGCTCACCTTCTCCGACGGCCACGACACCGGGATCTACGCATGGGACCTGCTGTACGATTACGGCCTGCACCAGGAGGAGATGTGGCAGCACTATCTCAAGCGCCTGGAAGAGGCCGGGGCGAGCCGCGAGCCGGGCCCCGCGCCTTTCGCGCAGCGGCCGAAATCAAAATAGCTGAACCGCCACCAGCAACCTTCAACTAGGTTCGGGCAAACGACTCCGAACGCTACCGCACCCTCGCCGAGCCAATCCGGGCGCGCCCGTCCCAGGAGGAACTCAAGCGGGTAGAATACGTCAGATAGAATACCTCAATCTGACTGCCGGCGGTGTGGCCCTGCACCGGGGTTACAAATTCTAGTGAACATTGAAATGATGTCCCAAGTTGCACCACTTCCTGCGCCAGCAGCGACTGGCCCGTTCAAGGTCGTCCTCATAAACCCCTATGAGCTGGGGCGGCAGCCGTTTGCCCTGGCGGAGCCTGCCGCTTGGCTGAAGCGCGACGGCTTTGCGGTGACCTGCCTCGATCTTTCGCTGCAGAAGCTCGATCCCGAAATCCTGGAGGATGCGGGCCTGGTGGCGCTTTATGTGGGCATGCATACCGCCACCCGCATCGCGGTGGCGGCCCTGCCCCGCATCAGTCGGCTCGCCCCGAAGGCCCACGTCTGCGTCTACGGGCTCTACGCCCCCATGAATGAGGCGCTGCTGCGCGGACTGGGCGTGGGCACCGTGCTGGGCGGGGAGCTGGAGCCCGCGCTGGTTTCCCTTTGCCGGCGACTTCGGGCCAATGGCACGGCGATGACCCAGAGCGAGCCGGTCATCAGCCTGGGCAGGGTCGCGTTCGTGGTGCCGGACCGCAGCGTCCTGCCGAAGCTCTCCCGCTACGCCCACCTGGTGCTGTCGGACGGATCCACCCGCGTAGCCGGGTTTGCCGAGGGCAGCCGGGGCTGCAAGCACCTGTGCCGGCATTGCCCGGTGGTCCCGGTGTACCAGGGAAAGTTCCGCATCGTTCCGGTAGACGTGGTGATGGAAGACATCCGGCAGCAGGTAAGAGCAGGGGCAACCCATATTTCCTTCGGCGACCCGGACTTCTTTAACGGTCCCACCCATGGCCTCAGGCTGGCGCGGGCCTTGAACGCAGCATTCCCCGACGTCACGTTTGATGCCACCATCAAAATCCAGCACATCATCGATCACGCCGAACTGCTGCCCGCGTTGCGGCGCAGCGGGTGCCTGTTCATCACCTCCGCGGTAGAAGCGGTGGACGACGACATCCTGCGCGTTCTCGCCAAAAACCATACCAGCCGGGACTTTGACCGGGCGGTGGCGCTCACCCGCGAAGCCGGCATTGCGCTCGCCCCGACCTTTGTCGCCTTCACCCCCTGGACTACATTGGCAGGCTACATCGCCCTGCTGGAGCGGCTCCTGGAACTGCAACTCGTGGAGAGCGTGCCGCCGGTGCAGCTCACCATCCGGCTGCTCGTTCCCGAAGGCTCTTATCTTCTGAAGCTCCCCGGCTTCAAGGAGAAGCTCATGGCCTTCGATCCCAGGCTCCTGGGCTATCCCTGGGACCATCCCGATCCCCGGGTGGACCGTCTGCAGCAGGACCTGCGGGCCCGGGTGGCCCGCTGTGAAGAGGCAGGTCTTCCGCGCCGCGAAGTGTTCGCCGCCATCTGGCGCATGGCCCACGAGGCTGCAGGGCGCCCGGCGCCCAACCTCGCGGGCAAGCTGGGATCTCCGATCCCGCGTCTGTCGGAACCGTGGTACTGCTGCGCCGAGCCCACCGACCAGCAGCTCCAGTCTTTCTGATACCGCCGATCCATGAAACGCGTCCTGCTGCTTCTGCCCACCACCGGCTACCGCAACAACGATTTTCTTACCGCCGCGAAAAAGCTGGGCGTGGAGATCGTGGCGGTGGCCAACTACTGCCACCAACTGGCCCCATCCTGGGGCCTGCCTGCCATCATGGCGCTCCATTTCGACCGGCCGGAGCAGGCGGCGGACACCGTTCTGCGGGAGATCAACGGCAGCCTGGATGCGGTGCTGGCGGTGGACGATGCGGGCGTCGAGCTTGCGGCGCTGCTTTCGGAGCGTCTTGGCCTGCCGGGGAATCCCGCCCACGCGGTGCGCCGGGTGCGTGACAAGCTGGCGTTTCGCCGGCTGCTCCAGGAACGGGAATTCCGGTGTCCTGAATTCCATCACCTGGCGACTGGCGAAGACCCGCGGAAACTGGTTCCCGAGTTGAAGTTTCCGGTGGTGGTGAAGGCCCGGCGTCTGTCGGGGAGCCGCGGCGTGATCCGTGCCGATGATTCCGAAGAGCTGGTGCGGGCCGTGAACTGGGTGCGGGCCATCCAGTCCCGGGCCGACCGGGACGCCCAGGAGCTGGGCCTCATCATTGAGGACTTCATTCCGGGACGGGAGTACGCCCTGGAAGGCACCCTGGAACGGGGGGAGCTCACCACCCTCGCCCTGTTCGACAAGCCCGATCCCCTGGACGGGCCCTACTTCGAGGAAACCCTCTACGTCACGCCCTCCCGGCTGCCGGGGGCGCTCCAGGACCGCATCCATCAGGAGGTGGCCCGGGCCTGCCGCTTTGCCAGGCTCGCGGTTGGGCCGGTCCACGCCGAAGTGCGGGTCAATGACCAGGGTATCTGGATTCTGGAGGTCGCGGCCCGCTCCATCGGGGGCTTATGCGGGCGGGTGCTCACCCATTCCCTGGGCATGAGTCTGGAGGAGCTGATTTTGCGCCAGGTGGTGGCAGAACCGCTCGCCATTGCCGGCGAGGGCGGCGCCGCGGGAGTCATGATGATCCCGATTCCACGGCGCGGCATTTACCATGGGCTCAAAGGCCTGGCCGCCGCGCAGTCGGTACCTGGCGTCACCGGGGTGACCATTACGGTGGCGCCCGGCCAGATCATTGCGCCGCCGCCCGACGGGGCGAGCTACCTGGGGTTCATCTTCGCCCGGGCGGCGCGCCCCGCGGATGCGGAAACGGCGCTGCGCAGCGCCCATCGCCGGCTGCAATTTGATATCCGCCCCGAGTATCCGGCGATGGAAGCGCCCGCCGCCGAGAGGCCTTAATGCACTATCGCTACAGCCCGGTGAGTCGCTGTGACGCATCGGGATGCGCCTCCGCCGGCGACTAGATCGAACATGAAAGTTGGGAGTATAGACTGATCGGGTTCGTCCCCGGAGCCGGTCATGACATCCTTGAGTAGCCTCAACGCCCCATTCAAGTATCGGCACTTCGACCGTTAATCTGCATGGACGGATCGTCGAACCCACTCACGCGTCGCGTTCGCAAAGTTGTTGCACCAGAACTCGTTGATATGACCGCCGGGAAGGAATAAAGTGGTCGAACAACAATTATAGGAGGGGAAACCATGGCCAGGAAAATCACGCTCAACGTGAACGGCAAGGTCGCCACCGTCGAGGTGGACGACCCGCAGATGCCGCTTCTGTACGCCCTGCGCAACGATCTCGGACTGCATGGCCCGCGCTTCGGCTGCGGCCTTGGCCAGTGCGGTGCCTGCACCGTGCATATCGACGGCAAGCCGATGCGTTCTTGCTCGTTTCCGGTCGGCAACGCGGGAAAAAGCCGAATCACTACGCTCGAGGGCCTCGGCACCTCGGCCAATCCGGATCCCCTGCAGAAAGCGTTCGTCGAGGAACAGGCGGTGCAGTGCGGCTATTGCATCAACGGCATGATCATGCAGGCCAAGGCCTTGCTCGACCGGAACAAGCGGCCGAGCGAGGACGAGATCAAGCGGGCGCTGGCAGGCAATCTCTGCCGCTGCGGCACCCATGTTCGAATCGTGCGCGCTGTCAGGCGCGCCGCGGAAATGGCGTGAAGGGGGCGATCATGCTGAACACGACACTTTCCCGCCGCGATTTCATCAAGGCGAGCGGCTCGCTCGTCGTCACTTTCACTCTCTCCGGTCTGCTCGGCCGGGTAAACATTGCGGCGGCGCAAGCGGGCGCATCCAAGACCGCGGCCTCCGACCAGGTGGACGGTTTCCTCGCCGTGGACTCAAACGGCATGGTGACTTGCTACTCCGGCAAGGTGGACCTCGGCACCGGCGTGCGCACCGCGTTCACCCAGATCGTTGCCGATGAGCTGGACGTGCCGTTCGGCAACGTCAAGATCGTCGAAGGCGACACCCTGCTCACCCCCGACCAGGGGCCGACTTTCGGCAGCCTGTCGATCCAGAACGGCGGCATGCAGATCCGCCAGGCCGCCGCGACGGCGCGCGTAGCGCTCGTCGGCGAAGCAGCCAAACGCCTGAATGTCCCTGCGGGCGAGCTGATCACGCAGGACGGCGCGGTGGTCGCACCCTCCGGCGGCCGGAAGCTTGCCTACGGCGAGCTCCTGGGCGGGAAGAACTTCGAATTGCAGGTCGATGCCAAGGCTGCGGTTAAAGACCCGTCGCAATACAAACTCGTCGGCAAATCGCTCCCGCGCCTGGATATTCCCGCAAAGGTCACCGGCGAATTTACGTATATGCAGGACTTCAAGCTACCGGGCATGCTGCATGGCCGCGTAATCCGGCCTGCGGCGATGCGCGCGGAACTGCTCTCGTACGATGACACTGCCGCAAGGAAAATCAACGGGTTCTTGCAGACGGTGCGCCAGGGCAACTTCCTCGCGGTGGTCGCGGAGACCGAGTGGGCGGCGATCAAGGCGGCAAAAGCGGTGAAGACGAAGTGGTCGAATTGGCAAGGCCTGCCCGACCGGGCCAAGCTGTGGGATCACGTGCGCTCCACCAAGATTAACAGCAATGAGGTGCTGCAGAGCGTGGGCAATTCCGCCGAAGCGATGAAGAACCCGTTCAAGCAGGTGAGCGCGACCTACGACTTCGCCATCCACACCCACGGCTCGATCGGCCCGTCGTGTGCGGTGGCCGAATGGAAGGACGGCAAGCTCAACTGCTGGAGCGCTTCCCAGCAGACGCACCTGCTGCGCCGGCAGCTCGCGGGGATGTTCGGCGTGCCGCCGGAGAGCGTGCGCTGCCTCTACGTCGACGGCTCCGGCTGCTACGGGCGCAACGGCCACGAGGACGCGGCGGCGGACGCAGCGCTCCTCGCGAAAGCCGTCGGCCGGACCGTGCGGGTACAGTGGATGCGCGAGGACGAGCACGGCTGGGACCCGAAGGGGCCGCCGACGCTGCTCGATTATCGCGCCGCGATCGATGCGTCCGGCAACGTGGTAGGGTGGGAATCGGAAGTCTTCATCCCCGAGCGGCCGAAGCAGATCGCAGTGACGCTGATGGCCGCCGACCTTGCCGGGCTGCCCAAGGAAGACCCGCATCCGGGCAACATCCACCAGTCGCTTGCGATTCCGTACACCTTCTCCAACATCACGGCAACCGCGCATTGGCTCGCCGAGACGCCTTTCCGGCCTTCGTGGATCCGCACGCCGGGACGGATGCAGAACACCTTCGGCAACGAATCCTTCATCGACGAAGTCGCGTTGGCCGCGGGGGTCGATCCGCTCGAATTCCGGTTGCGCAACCTCAAAGACCCTCGCGGCATCGAGCTCCTGAAGCGGCTCGCCGAAGTCGCCGACTGGCAGCCGCGCAAATCTCCGCGCGGGGGCTCCGGCGAAATCGCCAGGGGCCGCGGGCTTTCGTACATCAGGTACGAGCTGGTCCGGACTTACGTGGGAGTAGTGGCCGACGTCGAGGTGAACCGGAAGACCGGCAAGATCCGCGTCACGAAATTCACCGTGGCGCACGACTGCGGCCAGATCATCAATCCGGACGGCCTCAGGAACCAGATCGAGGGCAACGTGGTGCAGACGGTGAGCCGCACGCTGATCGAGGAATTGAAGTTCAACCGCTCAACCGTGACGAGCCGCGACTGGAAGAGCTACCCGATCCTTACCTTCCCAGACGTTCCGGAAGTGGCGATCGAGCTCATTGACCGCCCGTCCGAGCGGCCCTGGGGCGCGGGCGAGCCGACCGCGGCGGTGGTGCCGTCGGCGATCTCCAACGCGGTGTTTGACGCCGTCGGCGTGCGCATGCGCTCGGTGCCTTTCGTGCCCGAGAAAGTGCTCGCGGGGTTGAAGACCGCCTGAGGCCGCACGCGCCTCATGAAACCGTGCGCGTGGCGAAGGCTTCGACCAGCGCTGCATTGAGCGGCGACGATCGGCGATCAGCGCCAGTAGGCAAGAACCATCGCGATGATTTGAAGATTCACAAAATGGTAGGCGGCATTGAGCCCAAACAGGTTCCAGCTCTTGCCTTCCCAGGCAACCGCTCCCAAAAGCATCGGGATAAAATAACCAATCCAGGTGAAAAATCCGCTGAGGAAGCCGTAGACGTAGGACGGCCCATCTGCCCCTGCGCCCCACACGGATGGGCGCCAGACTTCGACGGTATACGCCAATACATAGGCCGTCAAGAACGTCCCAAGTAGCGTTAACCCCATCCCGCGTATCATGACTTTAGGATCCGGCTTCTGGTTCATTCGCATCTTCATGAGTTTCGCCCATGTTTTCCCAAACAGCGGCCCATGCCAAAGCCATCCGAAAAGGAAACTGACGACAACAGCTGCAATCACTGCGATGAAATTAATATGAATCTGTGGGTGCATAACTCCTCCTCGATGATGAATCGTTGACCATTCGTTCGATTTAGTATTCGGTCCCGCTGCATCTTTACCACATTACCGCCATAGCCACTCTTGCCGGAGCTTCAGCCGCTAACCCGCGGACGGTAATTGTAATTTTAACGACATCCGTCACCGGCGAGTAATATTATGGCCAGCGATAGGATTATGATCAATCGCTGCAATAGAGATTTTAGGAAAACCGCCACTATCGGAACGGCAACCGGTGGCAATTTCCCCTATGAAACACTGTATCTGCGCGAGTGTGCGCAGGCCGGCAAGAAGGTGTCAATCAACTGGGCTTGAAAAGGACCGGGTCGGCCGGCCCGAGCGATGCCGCCAAATCCAAAGATCGCAATGATAATGTGACGTTGACGCCGGTGATACTTAAGATTCTCCACATGACGTTTACGCTTGCGGATAGGTGATGCGCCCCTGCTCTAATCTGGCAAACGGCGTCAACTTATGTGGTGTCGCCCGCGTCGCGCTGCTGATTTCACAAATCTCCAGCCCGCGCACTAACATGGCATCCGCAATCAAAGAGCGATGGCAACGAAAAGGCGCGCCTTCGGCGCACATCATGGTGACACGTTGTCCCTTTTGCGCATAGTCGATGATTTCCTCCAAGGCCTGAGAAAAAGCCGCTGTGCCCATATAATCGGCATAACCGCGAAAACTCTTATTACGCCAGCCGGTATTCACCGAGTCTTTCGCGGCATGGCGCAGGCCGCCGAGATTTTTACAGTGCAAGTAACGAATGCCGGTGGCTTTTAGCGCGTCAGCCAACGTCTCTTTATTAAATTGCGGATTGTAGCGCGAGCGGGGAATGGTGCGCACGTCGACCAGCAGCGTGATGTGGTGTCCCTGCAGCATTTCGATAAATTTCTCTATCGGCCGGGTGGAGTGGCCAATGGTAAAAAGTGGCTCCATAGTGAACCCCTTATCGGAATTTTGCTAAAACGGGGTAAGATGCCATGTCATTCAAATGCGGCGTTTGCCGGTAAGTTTCAATACAATCATAAACATGGATTTCCTACCCGTCTTTCTCAATATTAAAGACAAGCCCTGCCTGGTCGTGGGCGGCGGCGAGGTGGCCGCGCGCAAGGCACGGTTGCTGATGAAAGCCGGGGCGCAGGTCACCGTGCTCGCGCCAACCTTGGGTAGTACCATGACGCAACTGGTCGCGCAAGGGAAGATCGTCCACCGGGTACAGGAGTTGAATGCGGACGCATTGGGATCTTTCGAACTATTAAATGATCATTTTTTGGTTATTGCCGCCACCAGCGATGCCGCCGTGAATCAACAGCTTTATGTGGCGGCGCAGGCGCGGGGCATCCCGATTAATGTGGTGGATCAGCCTGCTTTATGTTCGTTTATCCTGCCTTCGATTATCGAACGGGCGCCGATTATGGTTGCGGTTTCTTCCGGCGGGGCTTCGCCCATTCTGGCGCGGCTGCTGCGCGCGCGGCTGGAGGCCTTCATCCCGGCGGCTTATGGGCGCCTGGCGGCCTTGGCGGGCCGGTTTCGCACGAAGGTGAAACAGCGTTTTTCCGGTCCGGAGGCGAGGCGGCGATTTTGGGAGAAAGTCCTGCAAGGACCGATCGCGGAAATGATGATGGCGGGCCGCGATGCGGCGGCACACCAGGCGTTGGAGGCGGCGCTCGATCACACCGCGCCGGAGAGTTTAGCGCAGGGCGAAGTGTATTTGGTCGGCGCCGGTCCCGGCGATCCGGATTTATTGACCTTTCGCGCCCTGCGTTTAATGCAGCAAGCCGATGTCGTGGTTTATGATCGCCTGGTGACGCCGGTTATTTTGGAATTAGTGCGACGCGAGGCGGAGCGCATTTACGCCGGCAAGTCGCGCGACCACCATGTCTTGCCGCAGGAAACTATTAACGACTTATTGGTGCGTCTGGCGAGGGAAGGTAAGCGCGTGCTGCGGTTAAAGGGCGGCGATCCGTTTGTCTTTGGCCGCGGCGGCGAGGAAATTGAAACGCTGGCGGCAGAAAAAATCCCATTCCAAATCGTCCCCGGCATCACCGCGGCAAACGGTTGCGCCGCTTATGCCGGCATCCCGTTGACCCACCGGGACTATGCCCAGTCGTGCATTTTTGTGACTGGGCAATTGAAAGACGGTAGCGTGGATTTAAATTGGCCGGTGTTGGTTCAGCCGCGCCAAACCATTGTGGTTTATATGGGGCTTTTAGGCGTGGAGGTATTATGCCGGGAGTTAATCGCCCATGGCATGAACGCGGCGGTGCCGGCGGCGTTGATCGAACAGGGGACGACGCCGCATCAGCGGGTCTTGGCCGGCACGCTGATGACGTTGCCGGAGATGGTTAAAAACGCGCAAGCGCGGGCGCCAACCTTAATTATCGTCGGCGAGGTGGTGCAGTTGCACAATAAGCTGGCGTGGTTTGAACCGCATTTAGATAAGTGACATATAATCCCCACTTTATTTCAGGTATTCTTCGTATCACTCTCATTGTTAAGGTTGCAGAACCCATGCAAGATTTAAATCCGCTGTTGGTTAAAATCAAAGATCTGAGAAGCCGTTCGGATACGTTAAGGGGGTATCTTTGACTTCACCGGCAAGCAGGAGCGCTTAGCCGAGGTCCAGCGGGAACTCGAACAGCCGGATATTTGGAATCGGCCTGAGCTGGCGCAAACACTGGGGCGCGAGCGCGCGAAATTAGAGCTGGAGGTGGGGGTGTTGACCCGCTTGAGCGCCGGTCTTACCGAAGCCCAGGAATTGCTGGAGCTGGCGCGTACGGAAAACGATGCCGGTGTCGCCGATGCCGTTGCCAAAGATCTGGAGCGCCTGGACCGGGAATTGGCCGAACTGGAATTCAAGCGCATGTTTTCCGGGGAGATGGATGCACATAATGCATTTGTCGACATCCAATCCGGCTCCGGCGGCACCGAGGCGCAGGATTGGGCCAATATGCTGCTGCGCATGTATTTGCGCCTGGGCGAGCGGCGCGGGTTTAAAACCGAATTGATCGAGGCGTCGCCCGGCGAAGTAGCGGGGATCAAGAGCGCGACCATCAAGTATACCGGCGACTATGCGTACGGCTATCTGCGCACCGAAACCGGGGTGCACCGGCTGGTGCGCAAATCGCCGTTTGATTCCGGCAATCGCCGGCACACCTCGTTTGCCTCGGTGTTCGTTTACCCGGAAGTCGATGAGGATATCGAGATCGGGATCAATCCCGCCGAGTTGCGCGTCGATACCTACCGCGCGAGCGGTGCCGGGGGCCAGCATGTCAATCGCACCGATTCCGCTATCCGCATTACCCATGTCCCGACCGGCATTGTCGTGCAGTGCCAGAGCGACCGCTCACAGCATAAAAATCGCGCCTCGGCGATGGCGATGCTGAAGGCGCGTTTATACGAGGCGGAAATGCAAAAGAAGCGTGCCGCGCAGCAGAAGCTGGAGGACAGCAAATCCGACATCGGCTGGGGCAGCCAGATCCGCTCATACGTTTTGGATCAATCGCGCATTAAGGATTTGCGCACCGGGGTAGAAGTCGCTAATACCCAGGCGGTGTTAGATGGGGATTTAGATAAATTTATCGAGGCCAGCTTGAAAAAAGGGTTATAGTTTGCCGATACGATTATGTCTTTGAGTGCAAAAGAGAATATATGGCTGATGAGCAAGAAAAAGTAGTGGACGAAAACAGCTTAATCGAACAGCGGCGCGCCAAATTAGTGGAGCTGCGCAAAAACGGAAATGCTTTTCCCAATCATTTTCGGCGTGATGCCTTGGCCGCCGAGCTGCACGCTCAGTACGATAGCGCCGAAAATTCCGTGCTGGAAGCGCAGGCGGTACGCGTCAAAGTCGCCGGGCGGTTGATGGCTAAGCGCATTATGGGCAAGGCGAGCTTTGCCCATATTGAAGATATGTCCGGCCGCATCCAGCTGTTTTTGCAGCGCGATCTTTTGCCGGCGGGCGTCTATAACGAAGGTTTTAAGAAATGGGATGTGGGCGATATTATCGGCGCGGAGGGGAGCCTATTTAAAACCCAAACCGGCGAGCTTAGCGTACGCGCCGATGAGGTGCATTTGCTGACCAAATCCTTGCGTCCGCTGCCGGAAAAATTCCACGGTTTGCACGATCAAGAGACGCGTTACCGGCAGCGGTATGTGGATCTGATTATGAATCAGGCCACGCGCAACGCCTTCCGCGTGCGCGCCGCCGTCATCAGCTATTTGCGGCAATTCTTTGTTCAGCGCGGTTTTCTGGAAGTGGAAACACCGATGATGCAGACGCTTCCCGGCGGCGCCTTGGCACGCCCGTTTATCACGCATCATAACGCGCTGGACATGAAATTATTCCTGCGCGTTGCGCCGGAGCTTTTCTTAAAGCGCCTGGTCGTCGGCGGCTTTGAGCGCGTGTTCGAGATTAACCGTAATTTTCGCAATGAAGGCTTAAGCACCAAGCACAATCCGGAATTTACCATGCTGGAGTTTTATCAAGCCTATGCCGATTATCGCGATCTGATGGATTTAACCGAAACCTTGATGCGCGAGTTAATGCAAGCGGCGTTAGGCGTGACCACCATTACTTACCAAGGCGAGCAATATGATTTCAGTAAGCCGTTCACGCGCATGACCTTGAAAGAATCGGTCTTGCATTTTAACCCTAAGCTTAAGCCGGCTGATTTAGAAAATATCGATATCCTGCGGCGGGTGGCGGAGTCGTTGCATATCCCGGTTGAGGCGAATTACGGCCTGGGCAAATTGCAGACCGAGGTATTTGAAAAGACCGTGGAAACCAATCTCAAGCAGCCGACTTTTATTACCGCTTACCCGGCCGAGGTCTCGCCGTTAGCGCGGCGTAGCAACGCTGATCCGTTTGTTACCGACCGCTTTGAATTCATGGTCGCTGGACGTGAGATTGCCAATGGCTTTTCCGAGCTCAACGATCCGGAGGATCAGGCGCTGCGTTTCCGGAAACAAGTGGAGGAAAAGGCGGCCGGCGACGAACAGGCGATGCCGTTTGATGCGGACTATATTCGTGCGCTGGAATACGGCATGCCGCCGACAGCGGGGGAGGGCATCGGCATCGA
>Ga0209283_10001687_pt1 | contig 12128 bp, 14 predicted proteins | sample CZO8metaG_2_FD_188354 | JGI IMG/M metagenome (GOLD analysis project Ga0209283, IMG submission 188354) | Vadose zone soil microbial communities from the Eel River Critical Zone Observatory, Northern California, USA - CZOApr15con2H1.8 metaG... | ecosystem: Environmental > Terrestrial > Soil >...
GTTATTGAAAAAGCTGGTTATGGGAAATACTTTTTTCACCGCACGGGTCACAGCATTGGAGAAAGAGTGCACGGCAACGGCGTGAATATGGACGGGCTCGAAACACACGACGTGCGGCACCTGATCCCACGCACGTGCAATTCCATTGAGCCGGGAATTTATCTGCCGGAATTCGGAGTGCGCAGCGAGGTGAATGTGTATATCGGGGATGGCGAGGCTCGCGTGACCGGAGCGGTTCAGAAAGAAATTCTAGCCTTGCTGGCATAAGCCGGAAATAGAAGGAAGAGGGGATGGCAGACGAGACAGTAGTACCGCCGGCTCCGCCGCAGAATTCCAGAAGCGAGACGATCGCATTCGCCATCGGCGTGGCAGGATGGCTCGTGCCAGGGCTGGGCCACGCTCTCTTGAAGATGTGGGGCCGTGCGGTGATGTGTTTTCTGACGGTTGGCCTGTTCGTGATTCTTGGCGCGGGAATGCGGGGCAATGTATTTAGTTCAAGTGGGAACGATGCTTTCGATACCCTGGGCTTTTTGGCGGATCTGGGCACGGGAACGTTTTACCTGGCGGCCAGGTCGTTCGAAACGAACGGAGCGGACGTCTCGCACGCCGGCGGCGATTACGGAACGCGTTTCCTCGCCACTGCGGGGGTATTGAATCTGCTGGCGGCGTTGCACTCGTATGAAGCAGCGCGAGGACGCAAAGCATGAACGCAGGAATGGGATTCAAGCTCGATCATCTGCAATCCATGCTGCTCTTCGCGCTGCTGATCTCCATCGTGTTTGGTTTTCTGAGCCGGCGCCGCCCGATGGACCGCGTAAAATACATCGTGTGGTCGCTGTTTCTTTTTCTGCTGATCGGCGTGGGAATCGGATGGGCGATGTATCCGTTTTCACACTGAAAGAAGGCGATTTTCGCGGATGAATTGACAGTAATTTTCCGCCAATGGTATTGTGATTAGAGCGGGCCGAGGTAGCTCAGTGGTAGAGCAGCCGATTCGTAATCGGCAGGTCGTGGGTTCAACTCCCACTCTCGGCTCCACCGTTCTTGCAAGTCCCACGACATCAATCAGTTGACCTTTTGGCTTTCTGTATCCGCTGAAATCTTGTGAACATTAGTGAACAAAACCTCAGCAACTTTGTCGACCGCACGCCGTTGTGCATCAGGGATGGCATGCATGTAGACATTTAGCGTTGTTTAAAGGTCCGAATGGCCGAGAAGTGACTGGGCTGTTCGGAGTGATTCACCCACCTCAGCGAGCTGCGTTGCATGCGTATGTCTGAAGCTGTGCCAGGCGATCAAGGGTAGCCCCAGGGTTTTGCACGCTGGTCGCAAAACACGGCGGAGTAGGTTCTTCGGGTTGAGCGGCGTCTGGTTGCGGGTTGTGAACACGAGATCCTCCGGACCCCTTTGCCGACAGCCGGCAAGGTGTGTTTGAAACGCGTCACACACAGGCTTGCTGATCGGAATATCTCGTCTACTGCTTTTTGTCTTTGGCGAACCAAACTTACCTTCCGAGACTGTCTCTCGCACTTGGATAACACCACGATCTAAATCAAGGGTTTTCCATCGCAGTGCAAGGATTTCGCCGATTCGCATGCCTGTCAGAACTGCAACGAGCACGAGAGCACGACAAGGTTCGGAAAGGGAAGAAAGTAATCGTCCTACTTCCTTCGGATTGAGATAGAGCCTCTCTGTCTTTGGTGCACGATCGCCAATGCGAATCCCTCTTGCAGGGTTTTGCTCAAGGAGATTCCAATCAACAGCGGCCTGCAATACCTTCGAAATTGCAGTCCGCATACCGTGCGCGCTCGAACCAGAAAAGCCGTTCTTTCGTTTGTCGGCCAAAAACGTTTGGACATCCACCCGCGTGATGTCGCAAAGCCTTCTTGGGCCGAATGTAGGAAGGATGTGGCACCGGAGCTGCACTTCGTAGTAGCGAGACGATCCTGACCGAAGCGTGGGTATTACGCCTGGCCTCCACATCTCGTTAATGAATTGCTCCAGCGTCATGGTCGATTGTGGACGTTGACGGCCTTGATTGATTGGCCTGAGTTTGGCCTGAAGGAGATCCCTAGCCTCCTTCTTGCCCTTAATCTCACTGGCTGTCCCGAGCACTGCGAAGCGAAGAATCCGCTTCACTGTACCATCGGGTGCAATCACGTCTTCTCTCCAGCGAGCTGTCCAGACCTTTCTTCTCTTGCCGCGTCGAAGAAAAACATGCCCTTCTTGGAAACGCGTGCGAATCGTGAACTCCTTTCCGATTCGCGCGCCCTTTTCCTCACCGTGTGCCATTGTACTCTGAGACGCAAGAGTTTCGGCGCATTCCCAGCCGTCGACGTTGAATCCACGCGAGCACGTCCGCCTCATCAAAACGCCAATACTTTCCTAGACGGAATCCAGGTATGCGGTCCGGACACCTGTCCCGCGTGTGCCCGTATACCCATGAGGCTGGCACCTGCAGAAGGTCAGCTACGTCGTGGACGCTGAGAAGTCGGGCATTCTCCGTTCTCTCTCCTCCTGTGGCTGCGTTCGTGGCCTCAGCGACGGATGGTTCGAACAATGAGATTGCACCGGGCATGTGCGGGGAACTTTCATCTCCACTGGGGATTCCTGACGCTCCATTCGACTGGGATTGAGAGTGGCTTACTACAAGGCGCGGGGCATGCTGTCTTGTGGACGCTGTGTTCTCGCGCGCACCGAATTGGGTTGGACGGACTTTCATGTTTGCTAGACGGCCTTCGCAAGAACGTCTCCTTTAGCTTTTTCGTTGTTGTGGTTGTTTGCGTGTTGGTCTGCCCAGCGTCTGAAGTCGTCATCCTTGCGGAAGAGCAGCTTCAGGGCTTCGGTGATCACGTAAGACGGCGAAGCATCGATGAACTCAGCATAGAGCTCCAGCTGAGTCTTTACCGATTCTTCGACACGGGCTTGGATGGTGACTGCTTTGGGCTGTTTTGATGGTGGCTTCAATATAGACAACGGGCTTCTCCTTTCGTTTTCATTCAAAGTGTCAGACGTCATGTCTGACAAATTCTCAGTTCTGTGCATGCAACCGCGCAGACCGCTGACACGAAGTTCATTTGAGGGCGGGAGCGACCACACGGCAACCGTGACGCACGGTGCGTCAAAGGGTGGGGTAGCTCCCGCCCTCATATCGTTCCAGCCCTCGTGCAGTGCGACCGTGTTTAGAACCTCTATCGCAGTAATTTGTCTAGCTTTGCGCGCAGCGCTCCGATGAAGTGACCGATGAAGTGCCCCGTGAAGCACTGGGGTGAAGCGCTCTTCACCTCGAGTGTTCAGAAATGCACGCAAGAATGAGGATGCAGCACTGGTGCGACGCAAAAAGTCTGCATCGGCCGAACCCACCTCGGTCCGACGAAGTGTGTGGTGGGTTAGCTTGTGATCTGCGTGGTCAGTCATTTGTGCCTCTGAGAAAAGAGACGTTTGCCCCCTATTAGCCTGTCCAGCTCGATGCGAGATCAATGTGTCGCCACGGAAAAATAGTTTCGTTTGTCTTGCGGAACAGCTCTCGCTGGGCACGCGAACAAAACGCGGTCACGCGTCCTGCGTAACGGGCGGGAGCGACCCGACGAACTTTTTGGGCGGCTGAAAGCCGAAAAAGTGGGGTCGCTCCAGCCCAACGCGGTGTTTTGCCCGCGTCCAAATTGATTGTCGCGCCATGCGCAACTTCATGTTCCTTGGGCACTTGCTCGATCGCCAAGGTGACCGCGAGGGTGACGGATATGGTGATCTGTGTCTTTCATGCACCCGTCACCCTCCCGCGTTGCAAATAGCGACGGAGGCTCTTTGAAATAGTCAAGTCCCACAACATTAAGAGGCCTCGGAAATGAAAAAGCTCAATAGCAATGTTTGCCGCCTGACCTACAAGAAACCGGAGCGAGCCCCTTCATCGTAAAAAGTTCACCGATGCCCTCTACTTACTAGGGAACATCTAGTCGGGAAAAAGTAAGAAGAAACTCTAATCCCTCGGAGGGTTCCGGGCTGCCAGTGAAATCCCGGTAACAGTCCCCTACTTATTTAAGGAACATCGAGAATGGGAAAAGTAAGAAAAAATCTTAATCTCCCGGAAAAATCCCAGTTCGGCAGAGAAATTCCGATCACAGCCCCATACTTAATTAAGGAACATCGAGAAGGGAAAAAAGGAGAAAAAATCTTGGTACTAGTACATTTTTCCAACGAGTTTGCCGGGTAGTGAGGGGACCACAGTGAGGGAAGATGTGACAATCCCTGTAAATGCACACACACAGTCAGCCGGCAGTTCCGCCCTTGCCAGCTAGGGTTATGAGAAGTGGCCGCGCAAGTTCTTGCCCACGGAGCGCTCGCCCTGGCGTCAGAACTGTAGTCTGCGCGCTGATGTCGCCTCGGATTACAGAATCGTCTCTCTTCCAGGAAGCCAACGAATTGCAGGTCAGAAATCAGTCAGCGAATGCGTGGGTAAAGCAACGCGCACCGCGTTTAGGACTGCGGCGAGGTCGATAATTTCCTGTGCCACGGCCCCACCGATCGGCGGCAGGTATCCGAACGCGGCGGCGATCATTCCCAAGATACTCAATACCATCCCCCCGATGGCGGATTGAAGAGCAATACGACGCATGCGCCGCGCGATATGAATCAGTTCGTCTACTCGACTCAGGGAAGTCTCCAGGATAACTGCGTCAGCGGCCTCGGACGTAATATCGCTCTGCACTCCAAAGGCAACCCCGACCGTTGCGGCTTGCATTGCCGGGGCGTCGTTGATGCCATCCCCAAGGAACAGCGTAGGGGCCTGCGCCGCCTCCTTGCGGACGATAGCAACCTTGTCCTCCGGGCTTTGGGCCGAGTGCAGTTCCGTGATTCCAACTTGCTGGGCTAGGCGCCGCACTTCCTGGTCGCGATCGCCTGAAACGATCAGGACACGGTTGACCGCATGACGCGGTCTTAAATGCCCAATAAAAGTGCGGCTTTCTGTGCGAGGCATGTCCTGGAAACGAAAGGTAGCAGCAAATATGTCGTCGATGAAGAGCAAGCACTCTAACCCCGGAGCGACCGGTGGTAAGGCAAGCTGTCTTTCGATCACCTTCTTACGGTTCGTAATCCAGACACTGTGCTGGCCAACCCTTCCTCTGAGTCCCTCACCGGGTCGTTCGCTGATTTCCGAAACGAGTTCCACGGGGAGCTTGCGTTTTCAGCTGCCTCAAGAATCGCCCGGGAAAGGGGATGTTTTGCCAGCTCAACCGGTCGACGCAACACTTTCTTGAAGTTTACTCGCAGGAGTTTGAAATCCTAAAGTTTTTCTTGGGCGCTGATTTAATCGCAGCGCCACTTTGTCCAGATCCGTTTGCGTATAGCCGGACAGGTCAGTTCTCCTAGGGAAGTATTGTCGTATTAGCCCGTTCGTGTTTTCGTTCGAGCCGCGCTGCCAGGGACTTTGCGGATCACAGAAATAGACTTTCACATCCGTGGCCATTGTGAAGGTCTTGTGCTTGGCCATTTCCAGTCCGCGATCCCAGGTCAACGAGCGGCGCAGCGCCGCTGGGAGTTTACGTGCATGTCGAGTCAGTGCAGCGACCACCACCGCCGTGTCTTTGCTGGGCACCTTGATGAGCGTCGTAAAACGTGAATGACGTTCCACCAAAGTCACCATGTGACTGTTCCTTGAGCCGCTCAGGAGATCGCCCTCCCAATGACCCGGTATGGCGCGGTCCTCAACTTCAGCGGGCCTTTCCCGGATGGAGATGGCATCTACGATTTGACCACGCGAGTCTTTCAAGACACGAGAGTGCTGCGAACGGCGGATGCGGCGCTTGGACCGAAGATGTCCAACCAGTTCTTTTTTCAGCGCTCCCCGCGCTTGAATGAACAGGCTACGGTAAATGGTCTCGTGGGACACGCGCAGGCTCTCGTCATTGGGATACTGGGTCTTCAGCCATCCGGAAATCTGTTCCGGCGACCAGTCCAACAGCAGTTTACTCGCAACGATCTCCTGCAGCTTCTCATGGATAGCAAGAAGGCAGGGTTTCGGCCGCAAAGCCGACTTCCAAGCTTGGGCATCCGCTTCATTGGCTCGATATTCAGGACGGCCACCATGACGTACCACTTCCCGGCTCACCGTCGACGCGGCTCGGTCCAGAAGCTGGGCTATCTTACGAATCGACGAACCGGAAGCAATCCCTCGAGAGATGTCCTCTCGCTCAGGCAGTGTGAGTGCCAGCAGCGAGCGTCGACGGGTTACCGGAACAATCCCACCGCGAAGCGACACCACACAGCGAATTGATGAATGACTCTTGCCGAACGCACGCCCAATCTCATGCAGCGACTGTCCCGCCTTCCAACGGCGCCACAGGTCGCTCTTCTGCATCGCAGAAAGCCCAAATTGTTTACCTTGTCTCATACAACACCACCTTTAGAGAGCAGACTTATATCAGATGGTGTTGCATCGACCCATTGAGACCACCGCGGTAACCGGAGAAGTGCCGATCAGCGTTTTCCACTCTCGGTAAAGTCCAAAATCGCCGCTGTCCCGAATGGAACCGCGGCGATTACTACAATCTATAAGTTGATCTCGGACTATGATTCTTTTTCGACCGTCACCTTGATTTGGGCGGTGACATCGCGGAACACCTTGATGGTCACTGGAAATTCTCCGATGGTTTTGAGCGGCTCGCCAAGCTGCGCCTGGCGCTTGTCGATCTTGAATCCTTGCGCCGCGAGCGCTTCCGCGATGTCGCCGGAAGTTACCGACCCGAACATCTGGTCGTTCTCTCCGGTCTTGCGCGCGAACTTCAACGCAACGCCATTTAGCAATTCGGCTTGCTTCTGAGCAGCTTCCAACTCCGTGGCGGTTTTCTTGGCCAGCGAAGTACGAATCCGCTCGATGGCCTTCAAGTTTCCCGCGGTCGCCTCGACGGCCAGCTTTTGAGGCAATAGAAAATTGCGCGCATAACCCGGCTTCACCGTGACCACGTCACCGCGGTGGCCCAGCTTTTCTACGTCTTCCTGAAGAATAATTTGCATGTCTTCTCTCTAAGCTCCTGAATCTCTTGGCTAACGATTTCCTAGACTGGCAGGAATCGTGCACAACGCAGAAAAACAGTTTTACACTCTCCCTAAGTCTTTCTTTCACTGAACACAGACGACTGAAAACCGAGAACTTCTCCTTAGGCCTTCGGCGCTTCAGTGCCCGCAGCCGGTGCAACCGCGGCCGGCGCAACCGCGATTGGTGCGACCGCTGCCGCATGACCCGCCGCAGCAGCTCCTGGTACCACGACGCGAGGTGCTTGCGTGCCCGCCGCACTGCCCGCAAAGGGCAACAAGGCGATGTTGCGCGCCCGCTTGATGGCCACGCCCAGCCAGCGCTGGTGCCTTGCACATACTCCCGTCATCCGGCGAGGCAGAATCTTCCCGCGCTCCTGCACGAACTGCGATAGGATGTCCGCCCGCTTGTAGTCGATGAAGTCCATCTTCTCGACGCAGAACTTGCAAACCTTTTTCTTGCGGAAATACTGGCGCTTGCCCCTTGGTCGGCCCCCGGGACCGCCCGGACCACCGCCGCCGGGTCCGCCGCCTTCGCGCCGCGGACCACCATGCCCGCCGCCCGGTCCATGGCCGCCATGACCACCGCCGCCTTCACGCCGCGGAGCTCCCCCCGGCGCTGGTGCTTGTTTCTGTTCCTCTGCCATACCTTCCACCCTTTCACCTATCGCCCCGATTTGACGGGGATCAATCTTCTTGTGAGCCCGGCGAAACCGGAGCCACTTTTTCCCGATTCAAAAAATTTTCCGGCGCGCAGAGCTAGCTGCTGGCCGCTGCCTGCTCCGGAGCTGCCGCCGCTGGCGCGGGAGCCGGAGTGCGGCGCGGACGCCGCGCGGCGCGCTTGTCGCGCTTCTGTGAAAGTTTCTTCTGACGCTTCAAATCTTCATCCAGCCGTACGGTCTGATACTTGATCACGTTGTCCTGCACGCGCAGACGCCGTTCCAGCTCTGCAATCAGTTCGCCGTGTGTGGTGCGAATTTCTTGGTGGACATAAATTCCTTCGCGGTGCTTAGCCACGCGATACGCCAGCTTCCGAGTTCCCCAGTGCTCCGTCTTTTCGATCTTGCCGCCCTTTTCCGCGACCGTGTGCTCGATGACCGTCAGCACTTTCTTGATCTCTTCTTCCGGCGTCGCCGGCCGCACGATGAAAACCAAATCGTAGTAACGCTCTTCCATGATGACCTCTTTTTCTTTTGACCCCGAACGAATCGGCGTCGCTTCAAAGCAGTCCCGGGCGCGCGGCCCGGCAAATTCGTCTTTACTTCTCTTCGTCTTCCGGCTCCGACGGTTTCCGCCGGTTGTACTTGGTCATCGCCGCGTCGAGTCCCTGACTCAGGATCATTTCCACGGCATCTCCGGCTTCGCCGATCATTTCCGCCACTACTTCCAGTTCCGCCTTCTTCATCGGCCGCAGGACATATTCTTTGCGGCTGCTCAATGGATGATCCGGTCCGCAACCCAGCCGCAGCCTCGCAAATTCCTCTGTTCCGACCGAACTGATCACCGACTTCGCGCCGTTATGGCTTCCCGCGCTGCCCTCGGGATGAATTCGAATCGTTCCCATCGGCAGTTGCGCTTCGTCCCACATCACCAGCAGATCGCTGACATCGAGCTCGTACTTTCCCAGCAAATCTCTCACGGAGATGCCGCTGAGATTCATGTACGTCTGGGGTTTCGCCAGGATCACTTCTTCCCCGGCGATTTTTCCCCGGCCCACCAGCGCCTTGCCCTCGGGCCGTTCCACGCGAATCCCGTTGCGATTCGCGAGTTCATCCACCGCCATGAAACCCAGGTTATGCGGCGTCCACTGATACTCCGGATCGGGATTCCCAAGTCCGACAATGAGCCGCATAGACCTTTTTCCAGCCGTCCGCAAGAAACAGGACGAGCGTTACTTTTTCTTTTCGCCCTTCTCGCCTTTTTCGCTCTTCTCGGCCTTGGGCTTGGCTTCCCCTTCGGCGCCTTCTTCGCCTTCCACTTCCTTCTTGCCCTTCTTGATGACTTCGGGCTCGGCGGGCGCTACCGTTTCCGCTGCCACAACCTCCGCGGGCTTTTCTTCTTCCACCTTCAGAGTTACGACGTGCGCCAGCACGCGCTCCGGTTCGGTCAGCAACTTCATTTTGGTGGTGTCCAGCGGCAATTCGCTGGCGCGAAGTTGCGCATTCAGCATCAGGCCGCTTACATCCACCCGGAATTCGGTGGGGATATCCGCAGGCAAACATTCGATTTCCACTTCGCGGGTGACAACTTCAAAGACGCCGCCCTGCACCTTCACGCCGGAAGGCTCGCCGAATGTATGGACCGGAACTTTCACCTTCATTCGAACGTCCATGGCCACCCGGAGAAGATCCACGTGCAGCAGGTTGCCCGTGACGGGATCAACCAGCCAGTCCTTCAGAATCGCGGGCTCACGCTTCCCGCCGAGATCCACCTGAAAAAGCGTGTTGTGCCCGCTCTCAGAACGCAGAATGGCGCCGACCTGCTTTGCGTTCACCGACAAGGTGATCGCTTCGCCCTTGCCGCCGTACAGCACGGCCGGCAGTTTTCCCGATTGCCGGAGCCGCCGCGCTTCATTCTTCCCGCGCGTGGCGCGCGGCGAACCTTGCACTACAATTTTCTCTGCCATATCCTTCTTCCCTTCCGTCTACCAAATCCGAGCTAAATTCTTATATTTTCACCAGCAATTTAAATAAACAGCTCGCTGATCGATGTCTCTTCGTGAATCGAGCGAATCCCGCGTGCCAGCAAATCCGCGACGCTCAGCACCTTGATCTTCCCCATCTTCTTGGCCGCCGCACTCAGCGGCACGGAGTCCGTCGCTACAATCTCCGTGATGTTTGACTTCTGGATCCGTTCAATGGCCGGGCCGGAAAGCACCGCGTGCGTGCACGCGGCAAACACCTGAGTCGCGCCTTCCCTCAGCAGCGCGTCCGCGGTTTTCACCAGCGTTCCCGCCGTGTCAATAATGTCATCCACCACCAGCGTGCTGCGCCCACGCACGTCTCCGATCAGGTTCATCACTTCGCTAACGTCCACGTCCACGCGGCGCTTATCCACGATCGCCAGCGGAGCATCCAGCTTCTTGGCAAAAAACCGCGCCCGCTCCACGCCCCCCGCATCCGGCGAAACCACCGTCAAGTTCGGCAGGTCCAGCTGCCGGAAATGTTCCACCAGCACTGGCGAGCCGTACAGGTGATCCACCGGCACGTCGAAATAGCCCTGAATCTGCGGCGCGTGCAAGTCCAGCGTCAGCGCCCGGCTCGCTCCCGCGGTTTCCAGCAAATCCGCCACCAGCTTTGCGGAGATCGGAACTCGCGGTTTGTCTTTGCGGTCCTGCCGCGCGTAACAGTAGTACGGCAGCACCGCAGTGATGCGCCACGCCGACGCTCTCTTGAACGCGTCGATCATCAGCAGCAGCTCGAGCAGGTGGCTGTCCACCGGAGCATGGCACGGCTGCACGACAAAAACGTCCGCACCGCGAACATTTTCCAAAATCTGAAAATAAATCTCTCCGTCGCTGAAGCGCCCCAGCAGCGCTTTGCCCAATGGCACTTCCAAGTGACGGCAGATGCTCTCCGCCAAAACGGGGTTAGCGGTCCCTGAGAAAATCTTAAATCGATCGTCGTTCACGACGCTCGCGCTCCATGTGACCAGTCAGCGGCCACAACGTCTTGCATGCAACCAAACCGGAAAGATCTTCCACCATGGGATGGAAACGAAGAGACGCTGAGGCAGAATCCACGACACGCTTGCAGACTACTCTGCGGTGCGCATCAAACGAGCGTACCTGTCGCGCGAGACACTCTCGCAAACGAAGGTCTGGTCGTGCGGAAACCCAACAGCGGCTCGGCGCGCCATCGCTGGGCTCGGGAAAACTCCAAACACCGCCGAACCGCTACCCGCCAGCGAGGCTTCTGCAGCTCCTCTTTGGAGCAACTCCCGCTTGATTCGATCAAGCCGGGGATGACGCCGGAAAACCGGTCTCTCAAAATCGTTGGAAAGGCCGCTTCCCTGCTCGCTCCAGCATAGAGCACAGAACTGAAAGAGTTTAGAGGTTACGGCTGATTTTGTCAATTCGAACGGCTGGGCCTTCAGCCAGCGGTAGGCATCCGGAGTGGGAACATGAATCTCTTCCGGCGAGACTACCAGAAAGTGCAACTTGGAAATGTCCGGCAAAGGATAGATTTCGTCACCTTTGTTCACTCCCAGCGCACGCCCACCCAACAGAAAAAACGGCACATCCGCGCCTAGTGCCGCGGCAATTTCCAACAATCGCGCTGTCGCCAATTTCTTCTTGGTGAGCCGCAGATATCCCAGCAGCGCCGCGGCGGCGTCACTCGATCCTCCGCCCAGCCCACGGCCCGCAGGAATTGTTTTCTTCAGGTTGATTTCCACGCCGCCGCTGACTTTCAGTTCGCGCCGCAGCGCATGCACCGCGCGATATACAAGATTTTTCTCCGCCGGTTCCGCGGAGAGCGGCCGGTTCCCTTCGACTCTCAGTGCAATTCCCTCGCTGCGTGACGCACGCAACCGCAATTCGTCGTGCAGCGAGATGGCCTGAAAAACAGTGCGCAATTCGTGAAATCCATCGGCGCGTTTCCCAAGGATATCCAGGCGGAGATTGATTTTTGCGAACGCGGGGATGCGAACTTCAGGCATGCGCAGGATTACGGCTTGGCGTCGCTGGCCGTGGATTTTTGCGCCACGCGATGCTTCGATTGCGAGAGCTTCTTTTCGAGTTCCGCAACTTTGTCGGTCTCTAGGTCCGCGGGCAGCGAGCGGTGCCATTCCGCGAGCGATTTCTCCCATTCAGCCGCCGCCAGGTCGCTTCGGCCCAGCTTAGCGTAGAGATCTCCGAGGTGCGCATGGATCGTCGCATCGTGCCTTTCGCGCTCCACGGCTTTGCGCAGCGTGCTTTCCGAAGCGTTCAGCTTATTTTCTTTGAAATAAATCCAGCCCAAGCTGTCCAGGTATGCGCCGTTGTACGGATCTTCCTTCAGCGCCTTTTGCACCAGCGCTTCCGCTTCATCCAGCCGTATCCCGAGGTCGCCCAGCATATAGCCGTAATAATTCAGCACCGGAGCGTTTTTCGGATTCAC
>Ga0209283_10001690_pt1 | contig 12125 bp, 8 predicted proteins | sample CZO8metaG_2_FD_188354 | JGI IMG/M metagenome (GOLD analysis project Ga0209283, IMG submission 188354) | Vadose zone soil microbial communities from the Eel River Critical Zone Observatory, Northern California, USA - CZOApr15con2H1.8 metaG... | ecosystem: Environmental > Terrestrial > Soil >...
TAGATTTCTCAACGCACCTGCGCCTTTGGACTTTTGCGGTCAAACGGCTTGCTAATTTCCCCTTAAAGGTATAAAAGTATCCAACTTTCGTTAACAAGGAAGCTTTGACAAGGGAATAGGAAAGAAGAAGGTAAGGCCGAGACGGCGGGTCAACGGCCCCCTTTTGGAAGTTTCCCTTTTCTTATTCAACGGACAACAAACCATTCGAAGAGCAAAGGAGAAAACCATGAGAAACAAGTTCCTGACGACGATTACGGTGGCTGTGTGTCTGGCGGCCGGACTGGCGCAACCATTGCGCGCGCAGGAGGACACGAGGAGGTTTCCGCGCCCTGCGCCGAGGAGTGGTGCGAGGTTCGCTCTCGCGCCGGATCCTGCACAACAACCCCCGGGAGGCCAACATCCCCTGCAGACCCTGGAGGATTTGCGCGGAGAGCTCCTCAGCCTTGCCGACAGCGTCCAGGAGTTCGCCGGCTTAGCCCCCGCCGAGCTTTTTGACGCCGACAGTCTGCAACAAGCCCGAGTCCAGATTCAGCAGATGCCGGCCCAATCGCTCAATACTCTTCGTAAGGTAATCGATCCGGGGAAGTTGCACGACCGGCTCCTGCGGGCCCGGGCTGCGGTCGGGCAATACTCCAAGAGCATATCGGGCACGAAGATGATCGCCGGCTCGATGCCCAGCTTCTCGCCCGGATTCCCTAACGCCAATGGCTTTTGTACGAGCGCCAACGGCACCGACGTGAACAGAATACCGACGGCTGTGGTCCTGGCCGCCGATGTCATTTTTTTCGTCGCGGATACAGTTAGGGAGCTCGCCCAGGATGCTTGCAAAGAAGACGTGGCGGGGTTCAACGCGAGCGCGGCGTGCATACCCGTGGATATCATCTGGGTCATTGCCAAGGCCGTGGACGAGGGGATCCACTTCTGCGATGACGACCTGACCGGAGCCGTAGTCGACGCCAACTTCGCCCGCCTCAATCACATCCACGATGATCTCGCCGCCGTGCAGACCGGCGTCAACACCGTTAGCACCCAGGTCTCAAACGTAGGAACTCAGGTCTCAAACGTTGACACTCATCTCTCAGCGGTTGACGCCCATCTCTCGGCGGTATTCGTCGCGCTGTCGGCTCAACTCACCACTCTGCAGGCCTCCGTCGACCTGGCCAATCAGCGGCTGCTGAAAACAATAGCCGGAGAACTGCAAATCATGAAGCTGGAACTGACGCCGGAGGGTCAGCGCATAATCCTAAACTCGATCCTGGCTTGCACAGGCTCCAATTGTCCGACGAACCTCCTGGCGAATTGCACCGGCCCGGGCGGCGCCTGCTCTTGGAACAATGTCGGGCCTCTCCCGTAGACGTGTTGCAATCAGCCGCACCGTGCCCCCAATAAGACTGGGGGCACGGGACGTGCCTTGCTATCCATGTCTTCACCCAATACGAAGGAAAACAATTTTGTTTACTCAACAGGTTTGCAGGTGTATAAGGTTCGCCATCCAGGCTCTTCGGAAAGGAACTACTTCCGAAGTCTCAAGTTTGCGTTTCCAGATCATTCAGTCTCTATTTGTCCGTCTTTCCACCCAGGGGAGGACACCATGAAAAAATCGAAACCAAGAATCCTGCATCGCTTTGCGGCGGCGTGCTTCGGTCTCGAAAAACTCTTGCCTCAGCAAAGGCCGCGGAAGCACAACCCGCTTCTTCTCGCAGTGCTCCTGACTTTGATCGTTTGCGTGGCGCTTGCGTTAGCAGATGGTTTGGGCCAATCGGCTCCTCCCGCCGGGGCAACTCTCCCGCCGCCTCCATCCGCTGCCTCCATCACGGGCGTGGTGCATGTCGACGATTGCAATGATCCTGAGAGTGCCCTCCCCACATGGATTTGCCGCGATGTGCCGAAAAACCTGATTACTCCGGGTTATCCATACTACGTGGGCCACGACGAACCGGAGATGCAGTTTTACTCCAACAAGCTTGGTTCGGGGAATAACGTGCAATGGAAGATTAAACTGCCGGCGGCCGATCCAACACCTGACCAGGCCGGAACCAAGATCGCCAATCGCGAGCTGTTCCCAACTTTCTGGTTTAGCATCGCGCTCTGCGATCCGGAGTCAAAGCCCTTTGGCGCATGTACGCCAAATAGCGATTCGAACACCTCTGCCTCAGGGTCAGCAATCCTTGAATTGCAATTCTATCCTCCTGGTTCCAGTTGCCCCGGCGACGATTCCAAGTGGTGCGCCTCTTTGACCATCGACGAACTCAGCACAAACTGCGACGAGCCGATCACGGCGGCCCCCATCACCACCGATGGAACCCCCGGGGGTCCTCGCTTGCTGATGTCCCCCTCCGACAGCATCCGCATCACCATCAAGGACACCGCCAACGGCCTCGAAAACGACGTTGAGGATCTCACCGCCGGAACCTCGGGCTCAATGGTCGCTAGCGGCGCGAATGGCTTCGTGCAGGTCACCGAGAGCAACCATGCGGTCGATCCCACCGCAACCTGCACCAAGAATCCATTCAATTACCATCCCGAGTATTTGACTGCGTCCACCGCCAATAACGGTAGCTGGATCAACGCCAACATCAATTTCAGCTTCGAAATCGGGCACGGCGAGGTTTGCGGAAATTCCTCCTGCTCCACCAAGCCCGATTCCGACGCGGACGATACCGGTTGCGGGACCGTGCTCGGGGTCGGCATTTGCACCGGTGGGGACGGCGACCATGACGGCAATTCCTATATCGCGGATTGGCCGGATGGCACCGCCAATCATCCTAGCTCGCTGATTATCGGCAATGTTCTGGATGACGGGATGGGTCCGCTCAGTTTCTCCAGCGGCAGCTACCAGGCTCCCTATGGCACGATTTTCTTCCAGCCTGCCGGTGTAGCTGGCGCGTTTTATCCGTTCTTCAGCCAGGCTGGAACCGGTCACTCGTGCGTCTTCAATTTTGGCAACGACATCCCGGGTACTACCACCAATGACTTCAGCAAGGCCGCGCAGTATGGAACAAGGATTACCAACCCCTGTACCGGTGCGCCCATCGCATTTTGCAAGAACACCACTGCCCCAACCGACTTGAATGTCTGCACCGCTGCAACCGCTTCCATTGATAACGGCTCGCTCGACACTGATGGTGACGCCCTAACCTTTACGCCAGCTCCCGCAGGACCATACGCACTCGGGACGACTCCGGTCACCCTGACGGTCACGGACACCGAGAATCTCTCGGATTCGTGCTCGGCGAACGTCACCGTGGTCGACCAGCAAGCCCCCAACATCTCGTGCCCCTCGCCGGTCGTTGAATGTACGAGCCCGGCGGGCGCTATGGTTACATTGAATCCCAGTGTTTCAGACAACTGTCCGGGAGTCGGCTCGCCCGTTTGCTCGCCACCCTCGGGAACGACTTTCCCGCTCGGCACCGATCCATTCACTTGTAACGTCACGGACGCTTCCGGCAACATGGGCTCTTGCAGTTCCGCGGTTAAGGTTCAAGACACGACGCCTCCGGTAATCTCCTCGGTTTCCGTGAGCCCCAGTATCCTGTGGCCGCCTAACCACATGTTCGTGCCGGTGTCCGTCGCCGCTGTGGCGCACGACACCTGCGATCCCAATCCGGTGTGCTCCATTATTGGAATTGCTAGTAGCGAGCCCCCGACGGGTGGTGGCAGCGGCAATACGTCGCCGGATTTCGCGATTACCGGGCCGCTGACCGCAAATCTGCGCGCCGAACGCGATGGCACGGGCTCGGGGAGATTCTATACTCTGACTGTGCAATGCACGGATCATTCGAACAACAGCTCGCAGGCGACCACCACGGTGTTCGTCCCGCACAATCAATAGAGAGGTGTTAGCCAGGCGGGGGACCAAAATCCCCCGCTCCGCTTCGCTTCGCCGCCTAGCTCTTGCGAATTCTGGGGAGCCATATGCTCCTCACCCTTGATGTCTGTTTCCGCTCTGCGTATATTCGCCGCATGAATGTCGGCGCACTCTATGCCCGATGGACGTGGTTGCTGTGTTTCTTCACCTGCGCGGCGTGCTTTGCGCAGAACGCCGACTCGGTCAGGCACGATGAAGCCGTCGCCATCGTCGGCGGAGAAACCATTCGCGAAGCCGATCTCCTGCCTGCGGTTCAAGCCCAGCTGTTCAAGTTACGCACCCAGGAGTACGACCTAAAAAAGAAGGCGCTGGACACCCTCATTGAACAAAAACTCCTCCAATTGGCAGCTAAAAAGAAAGGAACCACCACAGAGAATCTGTTGCAACAGGACGTGGATGGGAAGGTGCCCGAGCCAACCGACGCCGAGCTCCAGGCCTACTATCTGGGCCAAAAGGACAAGTTGAATCGCCCCTTCGACGAAGTGAAAGATCAACTGCGAGTCGGACTCAAACAGGCGAGGATCCAGGAGGCCCGGCAGGCGTATTTGAGGGGGCTGAGGAAAGACAGCGATGTCAGGGTTCTGCTCGACCCACCCAGAATCCGCGTAGGTTACGATCGCGCGGGCTACTCTTTCCGCACGGTCGCTTCGATCAGCCCGTGCGGCTCATCCGTCGGCAGGAACACTTCGCCGGGGTTGTCCATCCCAAACGGCTTCAAGTCCACGAGCAGGTAGTGCTTATTCGGCAGGGAAAGGCGAATCTCGCGGACCGGAAATTTGGTGGACGTGACCGGGCTCGAACCGGCGACCCCCTGCTTGCAAAGCAGGTGCTCTCCCAACTGAGCTACACGCCCACACCGGGAACTTTAATTGATTCTAAAGCATTGGCAACTGTTCGTAAACTCCTTGAACACCTGAGAGTCGCCCTGACGAAGCATTTGGGCATTACGGCTTGTGGCTCTGCCTTTACCCCTCCGGACGGGACCCGGGGCATTGCGTTCAACCTCAAGGATGACGGAGGTACAAGTCGGACCTGATCGGTGATGCAACCACATGTTTCAACGGAAAAGATTATTTCACAATGACGGTTAAATTCGTAGGAGGCGCCGGGCCCGATTGTGGTGTGTAGCAGTTGTTCGGGTTGAAAGCCAATACGCTTCCGGTTCCATCCGCGGGCCCGGCCATGACGTTCGCGAAGCAGTCCTGCGCCGGTGTCGTGTAGGCAAATCCTCCCAGATTCGCGATGTTCCCACCCGTTACGTCCGGCCCGATTGGAGGCCACGCCTTCGCGGAGGGCCACCACGACGGCTTGGTGCTAAGGTAGAAGGAAGGCGGAAGAGCGCTGCTCGCTGGAACGGGGTTGGCATACGGGCCAATCCCGCTTGGTACTTCGGAATTTACGAATCTCGCTGCTGCGCTCACCACGTCGTAATTACCCCAGCGCATGATGGTGGTTGCTACCAAAGAATCACTCTGAATTGTGACCGTGCCTTCTACGTTCCCGGCTCCAAGGTCATAAATCGAAGCGGATGCATTCACCCCTTTGGAGGTTTGATAGGTCGTGTGATACCCGAACTGGCCCAGCACATTGCCGATGATGTTATCGTAGCGGTTATAAGATTCCAGTTGTATGGGGACGGTGACTTGAGTCTTGCCTGACTCCCATCCCACGGCCCGGTTGCGGAACACCGTGTTTAGGCCGGAAGTACCATGGAACACATCGCCCCAGTACCCAGATCCATTGTTGCCCTCGAAGAGGTTATACATCGCGCCCGCGTCGTGTCCGATAGCGACAGCCTGTTGCAGCCACGTCGCGACAGTATAAATATCATGAATGGAGAAGTTGTAGGCAAACACCGAGCCTTGCGATGGCCCCATCATAACAGGGGCCGTAACCTGCTGAAATATATTGTTGACTACAAGGTTGTCCGAGGAAATGAAAGATTCCGTCCCATAACTCTGCGAAGCGGAGTTCTTCGTGCCAAAAAAGTAGCTGTCCTGCACTTGATTGTGTGCCGCTTGAAAAAGCCAGACATGGTTGCGGTTGGCACTTATGGAGCGGACCCCTTTTACCCAGCAGTTGAAGGCATTGAAAAACGCGACCCCGCTCGTTTCTCCGGTGCTGTTTGTGTGGTCCATCGAAAGGTTCTCGATGCCGGCGTTCTGGAATTGCACCGCGGGCCACCACGCTCCGGGAGAAAAACTGCTCGCCCAATTCTGGGCATAAAGTCCCGGCGTGATCGTGTACGTGCTTCCGCTGATGGCTGTGATCTTTACGATTTGGATTTCATTGCGGTCTACGCCACCGACAGCGCGGCCGGGAGCAACGCCTTCAAGGGAACACGGGGCAGTAGTGTTGTCGCAGATGAAAAAGTTGCCGTTGTCTGCCGATGAGTTAGCTTGGTCGAGGTAAATATACTGACCCACGGACAATCCGCTGCTCCCAACGCTAGTCAGGGTGATTTGAGTTGTTCCGGCAGAATAGCCTCCAGACCAACTTGCCGCTTGAGTGCCGCCAGGGGCAACCCACGGACTACCGTAGTACGTGTTTTCTCCCATGAAGCAGACGTCGGCAAACAAGCCACCGCACGAATTATTGCCCGTGAACACTAGAAAGGTTTGATCGGCACCCGCTCCGCGCAGAGTGACACCTTTGGCCATCACGATGCCACCAGACAGATTGTAAGTTCCAGCAGCTAAGAAGACTACCTGCCCGCTCGGGCAAGCGGCGATTGCGCTGTTAATCTGCGTGTAGGTCGCACTGGAAGTCAGGCTCGAGCAGATGGTGCTGCGGGAAGGAATACCGCCTACGACGCCTGCGCTGGACCAGTTAATCGCGCGGGTTGGATCAACGATGCCAGACCAGGACTGGCCATACAGACTTCCAGAGAGGCAGAGCAGGAGGAGCGGGAATAGATACCTTTGTTTGTGTCTCATTCTGGTTCCCCGACTGTACCGCTTCACGGGACCAATAGATCTGTACCTTTCAAGTTCATCAGCTCCCCGTACATTTGTTTAGGTAAGCGGATGAGCGGATTCCTCAAACATAGAGCAAGTTTAACGTTCGGCGGAACACCCGAACAAGTGGTATGGCGACCAGTTTGCGTACAGGTGCGAGACTGTCCTCAAGGATGGCCTAACGATGAGATCCACATCACCGATGCGGATGCGTTCCAGCGACGCGATACTGTGAGGCCGGTGGATGGCGGGTGTGCGTCCCGGGGTGAACCATAAATAGGACACAATGCCCAGCCCCGCCAAAGCGAGCCCCACGATGCTCCACATGACCTTCTTCATCTACAATGCGTACACCCGCATGAAACAAGTGAACAACGTAAGGCTTTGACTTGCATTTAGTGGCACCCTAACATACGCCGACTGGGGTTCCTGCGGCACTCATGATCGGCCAGACCATCTCGCACTACCGCATCCTCGAGAAACTCGGCGGAGGCGGCATGGGTGTCGTCTACAAAGCGGAGGACACGCGGCTCCGTCGCTCCGTTAGTTTGAAATTCCTGCCTGGCGAGATGTCCCACGACCCCACCGCTCTCGAGCGATTCCGGCGGGAAGCGCAGGCAGCATCGGCGTTAAATCACCCGAACATCTGCACGATTTATGACATCGGCGAGCAAGACGGCCGGCAATTCATTGTGATGGAGTTTCTCGACGGCCAGACCCTGAAGCACCTCATTTCCGGCAAGCCGCTGCGGCTTGAGCAAGTGCTGGAGTTGGGGATCGAGATCGCGGATGCCCTCGATGCGGCCCACAACAAGGGAATCATTCATCGGGACATCAAGCCTGCCAACATTTTTGTCACCGAGCGCGGGCACGTCAAGATTTTGGATTTTGGGCTAGCAAAGCTGGTACCCGCGGGCGGTGCGCTGAATCTTTCGGCCATGCCCACAGCCAGTGAGTCAGAACAGCTCACTCGCCTTGGCTCGGCGATTGGCACCATCACGTACATGTCACCCGAACAGGTGCGGGGCGAAGAGTCGGATGCTCGCACCGATTTGTTTTCGTTTGGTGTGGTGCTCTACGAGATGGTGACTGGGGTTCTGCCCTTCCGCGGCGAGACCTCTGGCGTGATTGCGGAAGCGATTCTGAATCGCAGGCCGGTCGCGGCAGTCCGGCTGAATCCCGACCTTTCTCCAAAGCTCGAAGAAGTCATCAACAAGGCGCTGGAGAAAGACCGGAAGCTGCGCTACCAGAACGCCGCCGATATGCGCACGGATGTGCAGCGTCTGAAGCGCGATTCAGATACGGGCCGTTCAGCCGTCGTTGCATCCGAGCCCGGGTTAAGGTCTGCCAAGAAATCCACTCGGTTTCCATGGGCGGCGGTCACGGGCGCAACTATTGTGATTGTCGGATTGTCCGTGGGAGGTTGGTTGTTTTTCTCCCGCAAAGCGCACGCGCTGACCGACAAGGACACCATCGTCCTCGCGGACTTTACCAACACGACCGGAGACACAGTGTTTGACGGCACGCTGCGGCAGGGCCTCGCAGTGCAGCTTGAACAATCACCGTTCCTCAGCCTAGTCTCCGATGAGCGCATCCAGCAGACGCTGCGATTGATGGGGCAACCGCCGGATGCGGTGCTCACGCCGGAGGTCGCCCGGGACCTTTGCCAGCGCGTAGGAAGCAAGGCTTACATCGGAGGCTCGATTACCAATCTCGGCCAGGATTACGTGATTGGCCTCCAAGCTGTGAACTGCGCGACAGGCGATTCGCTGGCACAGGATCAGATGCAGGCGATAGGCAAGGAAAAGGTCCTCGATGCTCTGGGCCGCGGGGCCACAAAGCTCCGAGAGAAGTTGGGCGAATCGCTGGGCTCGATTCAGAAGTTCGACGCACCGGTCGAGCAGGCCACTACGCCATTGCTCGAAGCACTTCAGGCCTACAACATGGGATACAAGGCCCTCACAAATGGTGAGTTTGCCGCCGCGGTGCCCTTGGCCCAACGGGCCATCCGCCTCGACCAGAATTTCGCCATGGCCTATGCCTTGCTCGGGGACGATTACTCCAACCTCGGAGAAAGCATTCTGGCGGCAGAGAACTACGTGAAGGCCTACGAGCTGCGAGATCGGGTGAGCGAGCGGGAGAGGTTCTACATTGAAGCTGACTACTATCAGGACGTTACAAGTGACTTGGAAAAGGCGCGCCAGATCAATCAACTCTGGGCGCAGACCTATCCGCGAGATTATCTGCCATCAGTCAACCTGTGTAGCATCTACGGGAATGTCGGGCAATATGACAAAGCCCTTGTGGAAGCCCGCGAGTCATTGCGTCTCGGCCCAGCGAATGGTTATATTTATGCCTCCCTCGTCACCGCCTACATGAATCTGAATCGCCTCCAGGAGGCCCAGGCCACGGCTGACGAGGCGCTGGCGAAAAACATTGATTCTGCTCTCCTGCACATCACTTTGTATCAGTTGGCCTTCTTAAAAAACGATGCGGCGGGGATGGCACAGCAAGTCGCCTGGTCGGCGGGCAAGCCGGGAGTGGAGGACGTGCTGTTGGCAAGCGAAGCGAATACCGTCGCCTTTTCCGGGCGGCTTGCGAAGGCCCGGGAGTTCTCCCGCCGGGCGGTGTCTGCGGCCAAGCGGGCCGAAGAGAAGGAGGTGGCGGCAAGCAATGAGGCCGGCACGGCGATGATGGAAGCCCTCTTCGGCAATGCAGCTCAGGCTCGCGAGCGTGCCGCCGCAGGACTCGCGCTTTCCACCGGCCGGGATGTGCAGTACGGAGCGGCGCTGGCGCTGGCTTTGGTGGGGGATGCGACTCGGGCACAGGCACTGACGGATGATTTAGCCAAGCGCTTTCCGGAGGATACTATCGTACGTTTCATCTACCTGCCGACTCTGCACGCTCAGCTCGCGCTCAACCACAACAACACTTCGAAGGCCATCGAGACTCTTCAGGCCGCAATTCCCTACGAATTGGGGAGTGTAAGCTACGGTGCCCTCTATCCCGTCTTCGTGCGGGGTGAGGCCTTTCTAGCCGCCCATCACGGAAGCGAAGCCGCAGTCGAGTTCCAGAAATTCCTCGACTATCGCGGAATCGTCGTGAACCAGCCTATCGGCGCCCTCGCCCATCTCGGCCTCGCCCGTGCCTACGTGTTGCAGGGCGACACCGCGAAAGCCCGCGCCGCGTATCAGGATTTCCTCACGCTCTGGAAAGACGCCGACCCCGACATACCCATCCTCCTCGCTGCCAAGTCCGAGTACGCGAAATTGCAATAGCAGACGGGACGAATCTGCAGGAACCCTGTCATCGGTACGCGGCGGCCTGGATGCTGTACAGCTCCGAGTACTGACCGCTTTTGGCCATCAGCTCATCGTGCGTGCCCACCTCCACGAGCCGCGCCCCGTCGAGCACCACGATCAGGTCGGCCATGCGCACCGTCGAGAATCGGTGGGAGACGAGGACGGTGATGCGGCCGTTGTCGCGCTCGCCGGTGCCCCGCGCTGTTGCGGCGTAGCGCTCGAACAGCGCGTGTTCAGTCTCCGCGTCCAGCGCGGCGGTCGGTTCGTCGAGAACAAGCAGCAGCGGCTGCTCGCGCATGAAGCCGCGCGCCAGCGCGAGCTTCTGCCACTGGCCGAACGATAGCTCCACTCCGCGCGGCCACGTCGGGCCGAGTTGCGTGTCGAGGCCGGACGTCAGACGGGCGACGACGTCGCCGGCGCCGGCGCGCTCGACAGCCGCGAACACGGCGGGCTCGTCGTCCAATCGGGGGACGTCGCCCAAGCCGACCGTGTGCCGCGCTACGAATTCGAAGCGGAAAAAATCCTGGAATGCGCCCGCGAGACGCGCTCGCCACTCGCCGGCCGGCACGCGCTCGAGCGGCGTGTCGTCCACGAGGATCGCACCGGAGGACGGCTCGTACATCTTCGCGAGCAGCTTGACCAGCGTCGTCTTGCCCGCGCCGTTCTCGCCGACGATGGCCACGACCGCGCCCGCGGGCAGTGTCACCGACACGTCGTCCAGCACAACGCGAGAAGTGCCGGGGTACGCAAACGACACGTGGTCGAGCCGGATGCCGCCGTGCAACACGGTGGGAACCGGCAGATCGCCAGACGCAGCCTCCGAGGCGGCATAGTCCTCGAGCCACGCGAGCCGCCGCGATCCGTCCATCCAGAAGCCGCGCAGGAATCCAATCTCGCCGACGGTGGCGCCGATGTACGCCGACAGCCGCGCACCTGCGGCAAGCACCAGCAGCACCGCGCTGGCCGGCGCGCCGAGGCCGGAAGACACGAACACGACCGCGCCCACATACGCGAAGCCGAATATGGCCCACGCCAGCGCGTGCCAAAACGCCGAGCCCCACCGAGCGGTCGCCACGGGTCCGTACCAGCGCTCCCACGCCGCTCGGCGCTCTGTAATGAGGCGCTCGCCGATGCCGGTGACCCGCACTTCCTTCCCGGGCGGCGCGGTCGTGGCGATGGTGAACAGGTGACGCGCGAGCCGATTGGTTTGTGCCCCGCGCTCCTGCGCGGCTCTCTCCACCTCGGGCCGCCACGTTGACGTCAACACGGTGGGGACCGCGAACGCCGCGAGCAGCATGAGCGCCGGGTGGATCGACGCCAGCAGCGCCATGGTCACGCCCAGCCGCAGGATCCATCCGAGCGTGGAAAACAGCGACATGTACATGTGGTCGAGCACGAACACCTGATTGCGGAGCATGGACAGCCGATCGAGATACTCCGGGCGTTCCTGATGCGCGATGGTCGCCACCGATGCCTGCAGTTGCGCGACGTGCGACTCGAGCGCGATGGTCACCTTGTCGCGGAAGCGGCGTTGCACGCGCGTGCTGACCGTGCGGAGAAACCACGTCGCGGCGGCCGACACGCCGAGGCCGATCGCCGCGCCCTGCACCATGCCGGGTCTGTGCTCGAGGATGCCTTTGCCGAGCAGCATCAGCCACAACGCGAGGAGCGCATCGGGCAGCGCGGCGAGCTGCGACAGCGCGAGCGCCGCGACCATCAAGCGCGGCTCGTGGCGATATCCCAGCTTGCACAACCGCCACATTGACGACAGCGCGGGAGGTAGCGGGTCAATCGCCCCGGGCGCGCGATCTCGATCAGGAGAGGACGTCATACGTGGTGCCCTCCTCCTCCGGGACGTTGAAGCGCTGCGCCTGCATATCGAACATCGTCCGGTAGCGCCCGGCGAGCGCCATCAGCTCGTCGTGCGTGCCGAGCTCGATGACCCGGCCGTGCTCGAGCACGCAGATGCGATCGGCATGGCGGACCGTGGAGAAGCGA
>Ga0209283_10001692_pt1 | contig 12122 bp, 12 predicted proteins | sample CZO8metaG_2_FD_188354 | JGI IMG/M metagenome (GOLD analysis project Ga0209283, IMG submission 188354) | Vadose zone soil microbial communities from the Eel River Critical Zone Observatory, Northern California, USA - CZOApr15con2H1.8 metaG... | ecosystem: Environmental > Terrestrial > Soil >...
CGGTCGGATGTCACTACGTGATTTTGGGCCACTCGGAGCGGCGTCAATACTTCGGCGAGACGGATGAGACGGTGAACAAGCGCGCCAAAGCGGTGGTCGCCGCGCGGATGATTCCCATCCTCTGCGTCGGAGAAACGCTCGCCGAGCGGGAGGCAGAGCACACGCTTGTGGTGGTGAGCCGGCAGCTTCTCGCGGCGCTGCAGGGCTTCAGCGGCGGCCAGGCCGAGCACTTCATCATTGCCTACGAGCCGGTATGGGCGATCGGAACCGGAAGGAATGCGACCAGCGAGCAGGCGCAGGAAGTCCATGCGCACATTCGCGAGCAGCTGGTCATGCTGTTTGGTCGGGAGATAGGCGAGCGCATCCGGATTCAGTATGGCGGATCGGTGAAGGTGGACAACGCAGCCGAGTTGCTCGCGCAACCGGACGTGGACGGGGCCCTGGTTGGAGGCGCCAGCCTTAAAGCCTCCGAGTTTTCGGCCATCGTTCGCGCAGCGAGCTGAGCCGGATCGGAGTACCCTCGGGTTGTCACTCGAGGGGAAATTTGACTATGGTGCCCCCTCCTTTTTGAACGGAACCGAATGCTGACCTTCTTTACGGTGGTGCACATTTTTCTGTGCGTCTTCATGATGTTTGTGATCTTGCTCCAGCCCGGCAAGGACGCGGGGATGGGCGCCGCATTGGGCGGAGGAGCGGCCACCAGCGCCTTCGGCGGCCGCGGCGCGGTCACCTTCTTGAGCAAGTTGACCGCGGTGTGCGCCGTTCTCTTCTTCATCACCTCGCTGGGACTCTCGTTCGTGGGCACGCGCGCGTCCGTCGCGACCGGTCCAGAGCAGGTTTCGGGTCCGAGCAAGAAGGGAAAGGCAGCGCCAACCGCCGCAGATGGGGGCTTCACGACAGGACCGGCCGGCGAGACCGCTGATGGAGGCGGGCCGACTTCGCATTGACGGAAGTGGGCCGGCTCAGCAGTATGCAACCCAAGCCCAGGTGGTGGAACTGGTAGACACACCATCTTGAGGGGGTGGCGCCGCAAGGCGTGCGGGTTCGAGTCCCGCCCTGGGCACTAAAAAGCTACTGTCACTTCAGCTGCTTGTGAGGCCAAAACGGCATTTTTCGAATCGGGTGCCCCTAGGGTGCCCCTCGGCAGGTCGTCGAGGACGCTCACCGCGTCCTTGCGAACTGTAGGCGAGAGGTGGGCGTAGCGCATCGTCATCTCGATGGTCGAGTGCCCGAGAAGCTCTTGAACCGCCTTGAGCGGTACGCCTCTCATGACCAAATGGCTGGCGAAGGTGTGCCTCAACGCATGCCATCCGATGGGACGAACCCCTGCTGCTTTGGCCAATTTGAGAATCGCGTGAGCCGAATGATGATGCGGGTTGCGCATGAAGCCGCCGTCCTTCTGCGGAAAGACCCAAGGTGATCCCAGCCAGCGAGGCCATTGCGCGAGAGCGCTCAGCGCCTTCTTGTTGAGCGGGACCTCGCGTTCGCGGCCACCCTTTGGAGTGCCGAGGTGACCTCGATAGACGTTGAGCCGAACCACGAGGCGACCAGCGGAAACATCCACTGCATCCCAGCGCAGGGCGGCGAGCTCCCCAAGCCGAAGGCCTGTGTTGAGAGCAAGGATTGCCATCGTTCGCCAGCGGCCGGGCTTCGTCCCATCAACTAGGCGGTGCGCATCCTCGTAGTTCAGATAGTCGATTTCAGGCTTGGCGACCTTCAGCCACTGAATATTCGGAAGTTCCGCTACCAGCCGGAACTTCTTGGCGACTGAAAGCAGGCTGCTGAGCACCGCGAGGATGTTGTTGATGGTCTTCGGCTTGAGGCCGGAGTCGAGCCGATTCGCCTTGAATCGCTCGATCTCTGCATACCCAATTGCGGACAACTTCTTGCGCCCAAGCATGGGCACCAAGTGTTTGCGCAAGATGTCTCGATTGGACTTGATAGTTGAGTATTTGTTGTTCGTCTGCGAGTAGGCGAGGAACTCCCCCTGGAACTGTGCCAGCGTGGGGACCTCCTTCTCCTCCTTTCCGTAGGAGCCATCGAGGAGCGACTGGCGCACTTGTCGCTCGTACTGCTCCGCTCCCCTTCGGGTGTTGACGGGCGAAGCCTTTCGAATCCGCTCGACACGACCCTCGGGGTGCTGGAACTTCACGTCGACAAGCCAGGTCTCCAGAATGCCTCCTCCTGGGTACTTTCGCTTCCTGAGTCGTACGCTCATGGGTTCTCTCCGAGCGCAGGACCGTCGTTACCCCGGAATGCTTCTAGCAAAGCGCTCCGACTGACGCGAATGCTTCGGCCGAGTCGGATTGCCCATCGGGGTTGATTGAGTCGAATAACCTCGTAAAGAGTCTTTCGATTTACTCTCAGGAGGACGGCGGCCTCGTCCACAGTGAGGATGTCAGGAACATCAGTGGCCTGGGTCCGTGGCGTATCTGTTGTAGTGATGTGCGGCTGCAACGTTGTGTCAACGGAGGAACGCATCATCGATGGGCACCGACCAGGAGCCAGTCTGGGTTCACCCGATAGGCAGCAACCGAGCTGCGACCAGCGATCTTGCTCGGGGACGGCTGGGTCGAATACGCCTGAAAGAATCTTAGAACGGCCGCGACGTATCCAGGCGTCTCACTGTTTTGCGGTATCGGAGCAAATATTTTTCGCGGGCGTGCGTTGTAGGCGACGAGAACGCTGATCAGGTCTCCACGGTAGTAGCGGAGAAGGACCGCCAGAAGCCTGGTACCTGCAAGGATGTTCTTTGCCGGATCCCAGAGATCAGCTTCGGTAAGACCTACGCGCGGTGCCGTGTACGGCATCACTTGCATCAGGCCGATCGCCCCCGCCTTCGAGATCGCCCCGGGGTTGAACCTGCTTTCTCGCTGAATGACCGCCCTAATGAGGGCAGTGGGAACAGGGTGAACGTGTTCCACATCCCTGACTGCAGCGGCAATCTCGGCTTCAAATGAGGCGGCAGGAGGCGCTGAGACGAGGAAGGATAAAAGGCAAATGAACACCACAGTTCCTAGAGTTGGCCGAACCCGATCCTGCGTTCCTTGGAAACAGGTGGGTTCATCAGCTGTCGAATTGCGTCGAACACAATAGTGAATTGGGCGTCGTACTTCCTCTCGAGCGCGGCAAGCTTTTGAGCTAATTCCTTATGGCTCAAGAGCATCTGCCGCAGCTGGACGAAGGCACGCATGATCGCGATGTTCACCCGGATTGCTCGAGTGCTTCGCAGGACGCTCGAGAGCATCGCGATGCCCTCTTGAGTGAAAGCGTAGGGCGCGAACCGGACCTTCATGAGCGATTTGTTGAGGTGGATTTTGCGGTCACAGAACGTGACCGCAGATGCTCGAACTCGCGCGCATTGAGCTGGAACATGAAATCGTGAGGGAAGCGCTTGGCGTTGCGCTTCACAGCCTGCATCAATGCCTTGGGCTCGACCTCGTACAAGGCAGCCAGGTCGGTGCTCAGCATGATTCTTTGGCCGCGAAGAATCAGAATGCGGCGCGTAAGTTGCTCGATCGGAATAATCTGACCCACCGAGAACTCCTAGATGTACCAACTCCAGCTGAACACGAGACGCGCGCTAAGGGCGAAGGTGGAGTCTGGGCCGAGGAGCTGCTCGTATCGCGGCAGAATCGACAGGCTCCAGTGATCTCCAACCGCCCACTCGACACCTGCAAGAGCCGCGATGACGAGGTTGTCGCGGGTGAGGTTCGGCAAGGTGAGCCCATAGTCGCGTGGATTGTTTGGGTCGAGGTCATTGATGTGCTGAAAACTGCTGTAGACTCTGTGTGACCATCCGACGTCCGCGCCAGCGACGAATCGCCAGACGCTGCCTGTCAACACCCGGCCCCCAACGAAGGCGCTGTACCGGTAAAAGCGGTGCTTCAATGTGCCCGGAAAAGAGCCATCCGGGGTCGTGACAGTGACGCCGTTGTGAAAATAGGTGACGGGCGGCTCGAACTCGGCGCTGGTTGCGAGCTCGATCCAGTTACGCACGGCATACCGAAGTCCGAGCGAAGCAACGAATAAAGTTCCAAGCACCGATCCCGATGTTGGGGCATAAGGCGCGGGAAGCGCGAGAGCAGTCCCGCCCGCGCCGATGTCGAGACTCAAGGCGCCACGATCAGCAAGCGCCGATCGAGGTGCATTGGCCAGAAGAAGTAAAAGAGCCGCAGAGGCACGCACCGTGTGTGAGATCATCGGTGGAGGATGCAGCACACCTGAGAGGTCGCGTTGGGCAGGTCTACGGGTGTTCCAGCGAAGCTCCAGATGCATGTCCACTTCGCCGTTTGGCCTGTCGATGTGAAAAATGGATGACTGTCGGCGACGTACGCATCGGCGCGTCCTTGACCGTAACAGGAGCCCGTAAGACCTAAGTCTCGCGCGTCGTCGCATTCGGCTGTAAGCGTCCAGTTGTTGGCTGCGTTCGCTCCAACAGCCGTTCTGCAATACAGATCAGAGTGGCTCATGTACCATCCATTGCCCGGTGGTCCCTGTGCCCCTTGGGGGCCGGTTGGACCTTGAGGCCCCGGCGGACCTTGGGCGCCCGCGGGACCAGCCGGCCCGGGGTCGCCCTTGTCTCCCTTTGCGCCTTGCGGCCCGGACGACGAGCATGCGATCGAAAAGAGCGTCGCAGAGAGAAGAATTGTTTTTGTCATCAGTGGCCTACCTCCCTCTGGACGCGATAGCTGGCGATCGGACGGCCCTCACCGAGAGGGTCGGGTGGACTCGAACTGGGCGCGAAGGCAGAAAATATGGCCGAACCGTCGAGACGCTCGGTGGCCGCGATCAACACGGTCGCGTACCGGTAACCTCGGTAATGCAGGCACGACGCGGGGGGAAGAGGACAGCACAAATACTCGTTCCCATCGCGGACCCAAAAGTCGTACTGCCAATTGTAGTAGTGAGGTTGGCCCGAGGGGTTTTCGAGAACTTCGTAGTCGAGCGCCGGATGGTAGCCCTCTGCGAATTGCCTTCCCGTATAGACGACCACGCCTCCCGGGTTTGGTCCAGCGGCGGGCGAAACAACGTATCTTCCACCGACGTTGGCCGCCGGCTGCGTTTCATCGTCGAGCCTCCACACGCTTGAAACCAAGTTTGTCGAGCCGGTGTCGTACGGTTGGTCCACGCCAGATACGGGGCCGGGCGACGGTAGGAGACCGCAAATCATTTGAGAATAGGGCCCCGCCCAGAGCACAGGGAACATGGTCCTGTATTGGTTGTAGTTTGTCCCGCAGGGGAAATTGGGCGTTCCACAAGTTGGGCCAGCAATCGTCCAGTTGTAGGTCGGCTGAATTTGTCTGCTGTCGCGCCAGTACGGCTGATTCCACTGCCAAACTTCAGCGTTCCATCTGTTTGTCATGCCGAAAGGGCCGGGATTGTCGATGCGCACCTGGACTGGCGTCGAGTGGGGGTTTCGAATGATATACCGAATGAACCGGACGACGTGCTCGGTCCCAAACGTGCTTCGCGTCCAGAGGCTCGCGTAAGTGCCGTTGGAGATCCGGTGTGTGTAGACGCTTTTTGGATCTGAAGTCTGATTGTAGGAGCTGTCTTCAGCAATCGACACCGGGGGACCGAGGATGTGAAAAGTGAGAGTGACCGCGGATAGAGAGCCCGTGTTACCGGCTGCGTCGCCGAAGTCGACTCGAAGGGTGAGAGCGGCGGGAAACGTGTAAGTGAGCTGATTAAGGGCCGGCACATTTTCCGAGGCAAGTGGCAGATCGAAGAAGAGCTGGCCGGGCGCAGTACGCGCTGCAGCGATCAGATTTCCGCCGGCGTTGATGATGCCACACGTTGGACAGGGCCTGAGACCGACGGAGTATGTCGCCGAGGTGATGGGTGCGTCGACCTGTGGGGTATAGCCGATTCGATATTGGACGAATGGAGTATTGCTGCTGTTGGCTCCTTCCAGATCCACGCCGGCCGGGGGAGTCGGGCCCCAGGAGAGCCGGGTGGACGTTTTCCAGACCGAGCTGCCGCTGGTGATGGGAACCCTTTGAGTTGTTTGAAAAGTGTACTGGACCGGGACGTAGGGGATGCCTGGGCTACTCTCCCGTACTCCCATGGTTTGCTCATCGATGTAAGAGGGGAAAGGCTCAATCGCCGCACCGATAACGCGGTTGCTGTAGAGCACTTCTGCGAGGCGCTGGTACGGAGGTGGCAAACCAGCTCCGCTGGCGGGTGGAGAGCCATTGTCCTCTGCCCAGATCGCAACGGCGTTGCGACCGTCCAGGAGGGGCACGGTGAAGTTCCAGACATTAGAGTCGAAAGTGCCAACGACCGGCGTTGCGTTTCCGACCTGCGCGAGTACCCGGCCAACCCCGTACCGTGTCGGGTTCACCGCTCTTACCTGAAACAGAAGCGGCCGTGTACGGGTGTATTGGGGGGGCGTTGAAACGAACTCCACCGTCGGCGGAACTCTCGTAAACGAAACGTCGGCAGAGCGTCGGTATGGAGCGCCGAAGTTTTCACCGCTGTTTGGAGGGATCGCATTGTCCTCGGCCCAAACCCATACCGTGTTTGGGCCCGGATTTAGGGGAAGAGTGAAATTCCATAGCCCGGCGTCGGGGGTCCCTCGCACAGGATCGAGCGATCCATTTCTCGCAAACACGGCTCTGATGCCTGTCTGTCTAGGGTTGGATGAGCGGACTCTAAAGGACACCGGGCTTTCGGGAACGACCGATGGGATGGTGTCGACGATTTCAACCGTTGGCGGTTCGCTTGTGTACGCTTGCCCGGGCGTTCGGAAAATGCGTGGGTTCGAGTTGATACTCATCGTTTCTAGGAGCTGCCTCGCGTCCGCGGCGGTGATTCGCGAGCCGTTGCGATTGCTCTGTAGGAAATGTTCGATCGCCAGTGCGTAGCTGAGCCGGACGCTCTGCCCATCCAGTTGATAAGCGGTAGGCCCCTGCTGGGTGACCTGGCCTCCGGCGGGCAAAATGATATTTCCACTGGCGCCCTGCCCATCGAAATAGCCGTCGAACGAGATATCCTCGTAAAGGGCCTTCGTAAGGGTGATGGCGGTGACAGCACTGCCGGGCGTTAGTCCTGCTCGTTCTGAGATGCTACGCGCGTGCATCGAGAGCGCGGCCAACAGGAGCCCGGCTTTGCCTGCTGTATCGTACGGCACGCCGCCATCCGTGAGATCCGACGGCGGTACCTGTCTCCAATCGAAGTTGCCGAAGTGAGCATTGAGATGCTGCCAGGCTTCATTGTACGCAGAGGCCAAAGCCTGTCTCTCGTCTTTGACGTAGTGGGCCGCCAAGCCCGCGGCCCAGTGCGAGACTGGCGTGACGAGGATGCCGGAAACTGTGGACAGGGCCTGATAGTCGGGGACAATCGCGGTCAGCTCAAAGCCGCCGAGCGAAGTCGCAGTGCCGACCGCCTCCTCCGAATACGTGCCTGCGTTCGCGACCAGAAGAATGTGCCCGCTGTAAGCGGGCAGTCGCACGGAGAAGGATCCGGACTCGTCCGTTGGGGCGGATGCCAATAGATCGCCTCGGCGCATCTGAGCGTCGAGGCGGTATACGCTTACGAGGCCTCGGGCGAGTGGACCTTTGATGATTCGGCCGGACACGCCGGCGATATCTCCATTTCGGAGACCCACCTCGTGTCCACCGCCACACTGAATGAGGGCAAGCGCCAAGAGAATGACGGCGCTCGCGATCGCTGCCGCGAGAAAATGTCTGTCCATCGCACGCCTCCATCCTCTCCTTTGGGTAAGAATCACTATGAGCCCACTTTAATCTAAAGAAAGTCTTAAGTCAAAAGGCCTCTCTGACAACCACCTCGAAATCGCGCCCCGCGTCCAAGAGCAGCGTTTCGCCGGAGCTGAAGCTAGGGGGCGCGTCGGAGTAGCTAAGGGCGGTCTGGCCAGCGCCACGGGCAACGTCCGTGGCGTCATCGCCGGTCAGTTTCCCCAGTACCGTACCGGCAGTGTTCTTCGCGACTCTGCTGGCCAGGCTCTCCTTGCTGGTTGGAGGTGCCGCGATGCGACCGCTTGCGGCAAGGCCAGGCTTGTTGTCGTCGAGATCGACCGCTAGCCCGCTAAAGGGCACCTCGGTGTTGTCGGGTAGCCGCAATCGGAAGAACTGCACAGTGAAGCGTCCACCGCTCGTGCGCGCCTGCCCATAAAGCATAGTCTTCGACGGTAGGAGGGTGTCGCGGTCCTTAAAGAACGGCCGGATGAGAGCGGCTTCCACGAGGCCGTCGCCGATGGTCCGGCTGTCCAGATTCGTTGCAAGCCTTGCGCGCAGGTGTGTCCCGAAGGGCACGCCCAATTTTTTCTGCGCCGCAGCGGTTTGTTTCCCAGCAGCACCGTCCATGCGACGGGCGCGTTGCAGCCACGGCGGATCGTCAACCGCAGTCCCCCGCTCGGGCGCCTTTTCGGGAATGGTCGGTCGGCCGTATGTGCTTGCCAACATGCCGTCGATGTTGGCGGCTTCGGAACTTTTTGCGTTTGTCTTGCGCGCAGCTTCTCGCTTCGAGTTGTGCTTTTGGGCTTGCTGCTCGCGCCCCGTCTTGTCGGTGACTATTCTTGCGGCGGATTTCGATGCAGGGAGCGGCGGAAGGAAGTTCGGCTCAGTTTCGGGCGGCAATTGAGCCGCCGGTGGCGCCGAGGACGACGATGAAGTTTGGAATTTGGTGAGGAGGCTTTCCGGACGGCGAGCTTCCCTGGCTCGTTTGCTTACAATCAGAGCCGTCGCAAAGATCGCGACAAGGAGAATGCCAACCACTGCCAAGATTGGACCCGCTCTGGTTCGTGATGAGGCTGCACGGCTCGATGCCTTCAGTCTTTGAATGGCCGAAGTGAACGAGTGCGGCTTTGGCGGCTGTTGCTCGGCAACCGCCTCGCCTTCGGGCAATTGAAATGCTCTTTGATCGATCGGAAGAGTGAAATCAGCTTTGGCGTTCGGAGCGGCCTGCGTGTCCGTTGGCGCAGCTTCCGGCTCAGTAGCAGGTGGGTTCTCCAGTTCGTTCGGTTTCTCTCGGGCCTTGGGTACAGCTGGTTCCTCTACAGGCCGGACGGTGTCGCTTCCGCCTCGAAGTTGTTCGGCCTTCTCGTTTGGCGCTGCACGCGGAGCGCTCCGGCGCACGTCGAGCGTTGGTCCGTCGGCCTTAGCCGGGGCGGGCACCTCGAGCGAACCATCCCAGGAAGCACCAGCGCGCTCGAGCGCCTGTGCCAAAGCAGCGGCGAGCTCCGCTCCCGTCTGGAAGCGGTTTTGAGGATCCTTTTCGAGGAGCTTCATCGCGATCCCCTCCAGAGCGCCTGGGACGTATGGATTGATGACGGTCGGTGGAGTTGGAACCTTGTCCTCGATTTGAATGAGCAGGTCGATCTGCTGTCCGGTGTCCACGTCGAACGGCGGTCGGCCTGTCAGCACGTCGTAGAGCATGAAGCCGACGGCGTGTAGATCCGTGGTGGGCCGGTATACGAAGGGCTTCTTGTCTTTTCCGGGGGAGAAGGCGTGCTTGCAGTACTCGGGAGTGAAGCTTGAATAGGAGCCGACAATCTCATCGACGTGCGTGACTGCGTAGGCCGACCGCGGACGAGCCAAGCCAAAGTCGACCAGGATCGGCTCGCCGTCCGAGTTGCGGATGAGGACGTTCTCCGATTTGAGATCCCGATGGAAAATTTCGCACTCGTGAATCTCGTTCAGCGCCAGCGCAATTTTCTGAAACACGAGCGCTATCTGCTTGAGCGACGGTAACTGCTTTTTCCGCCAGTCATAAAGTTGCAATCCCTCGATGAAATCCATGACAAGGTACAAGTACCCGTTTTCGATCTCCGGCCATTGCTCGAAGCCGTGGACTCGAACCACGTTGGGGTGGTGGAGCTGCATCAGCGCCCCGGCTTCGCGCTTGGCGCGGGCCATGTAGTGCTTCCGATCATCCTCGCTCAGCTCAGAGAATTTGAAGGTACTCAGCTTGAGCGCGAAAACCTGGTCGCCGCGAGTGACTTTGTAGAGCGCGCCGAATCCGCCCTTACCGACAAGCGTCACGACTTCGTAGAAGCCGATCGGCGTTCCCGGTTGGAGATAGGCAGGGTTGATTTCGTCGGCCATAAACCGACTCCGCTCGCTAGAGGTTCAACTCCTCCAGCCGTACATGCCGATTGCCGTTTTTTTCTAGAAGCGAGACGTTGAATCGGTTCTGAACGTCCTGCTTGGGCGTGTTGAATACGACGATGACTTTTTCTGTTTCGCCTGGCGGCAGGGCGGAAAGCTCTGCCGCGTGCAACATGACTTTCACATCAGAGGCCTGCGGCTGCCCTGTCACAGCGACTTCGGGTCGATCCAGCACCCAAACTCTGGATGGGTCGCGATTTTCAACGGTAAGGACAACGTATGTGAGCTCGAAGAGCCGGTAGACGCGCTTCACCTCCACCAGCAAGCGGTTTTGCTTGTCGAGATGGTGAGCCGTGTATTGAGAGACGGTGAACGAGTGGGGCTTGTCCAAGTCTTGACCGAGGATGAGTGAGGCGACCTTTGAGATTCCAGCCCTGCCCGCGTTGGCCTGGCATTCGTCAAGTTCTGATCGGACCTGCGTAAGCGTTGCTCGAAGAGCCTGACTAGAGCCAGGTGCGGCATGCTTCTCGAGCGCCAGTGTGACGTCGACCTGAATATCGGCGTCCTTTGGATTTGAGATGAGCTTAAAGGGGAGAACAGTTCCGTCGCTGAGTGTGACGGTCAGCGTGGTGAGACGCCTTGGCGCGACGTCTGCCCTGGGAACCAGGAGAATTGCGTTATCTGCGAGCTGAGGAGGAAAGAAATTTTTCGAAACATCGGCTAACAATGCTCCGTTCTCTTTGACCGGAATCTCGAACACGAGCGTGGTAGGAACTCCGCCGGCCACGTGAATTTCAGCCACAGAGTTCGCATTTGCGTCGTTGATGATGAGAGTGCGGCGACGCAGTTCTCGCTTTGGAGGTGCGGACGGATTCGGTGCACCGAGAGTTTCTTGCCCGAGCAGGAGCAGCGGTATGGCTACTGTCAATTCACGGAGCATTGCCCGCCTTCGGGCCGCCAGCAGCGTTCCTCTCCCCCTTGACGCTGTCGCCGTCTTCGACGGCCCTCACATTGAAATCACACAACTCCAGACCATCGGGTTTGTCAATGCTACGGGGAACAATGCGCTCGACTATATCCACCTCAAGGCGATCCCGAGAGACTTCAGTACCGTCCAGAATCTCGGACTTCACGCGCGAGACGATCGCTTTCAAATGAACGAGTGAATCCACGCGTTCCAGAACCGAGACGTCTTGGATCAGCAACTCCGTCCGGACGCGCGCGAGCTTGTACGTTTCAATCAGTTTTTGCTCAGCACTTTCCCTGGCTACTCGCGCGCGTAAGGGCGCCGACATCATTGCGAGTGCCTTTGGCCACGCTGTTTCAATCGTTGACGAATTCACCGCCAACGCCACGTCAAGAAAGTCGCGAGTGAAGTGGAGCACGGTCAGGTCGCTTGGCTCTTGCTTCTGATCCGCCAAGAAGCGCAGGAGCGGTCCGCCGGCAATGGTTGGCGTCAGGTAGGTGCTTTTTCCGTCGGGGGCGACGACCACGATGTCCGCCGGCTTTTGCGAGAGCCGGAGGTTCGCCAGGATGAGCAGCGCTATTACGAAGAACTGAAGAATGAGGACCCAACTCTTCCAGGCGCCTTGGCGAGCAAACGCAACCCAGATTGCGGGGGGACCGAGACTCGACCGTGCATCAGCAAGATGGCGATCGGCCTGCCCTCCCATAACCTCCTGAGCCTTCGTTTCACTCTCCCGCTGAAGTGTCGGGAGACGACGTCATCTGAAATTTCCGAGGGCCGCGGCTCGGAACAATTACCCGGTGGATGGATCGGAGACGAGCGGTTGCCGCGTCGAGTCCCTGCTGGGCAATGTTTTTGATGGTACCTCCGACCAATGCGGCCGCGAGCCAGGGTGTCACCACAGCAGTGGCGATCAGCAGTAGAGCAGTAACGACAGAAGCAAAGGCCGTTCCAACGCCTTCCAAGGCCATACCTTGAGCACCGACGGAGAGCCCAATGCTCAGGATAAGGCCAGAGAATATCGGCCAGCTCAAAATGGTCACGAACATCCGGAACCAGCGCCCTGCGAGGTCCGACGCTCT
>Ga0209283_10001695_pt1 | contig 12107 bp, 10 predicted proteins | sample CZO8metaG_2_FD_188354 | JGI IMG/M metagenome (GOLD analysis project Ga0209283, IMG submission 188354) | Vadose zone soil microbial communities from the Eel River Critical Zone Observatory, Northern California, USA - CZOApr15con2H1.8 metaG... | ecosystem: Environmental > Terrestrial > Soil >...
CGCGTGCAGCCTACGCGTGATGCGACGGGAATGTCTGGGAGCGGTGCCGCCGTACGCCGGCATGCACCGGTTCGTTCCGACGCTGATCAAGCTCGCCGGTTTCCGCGTCGTGGAGGTTCCGGTCCACCATCGGCCGCGGAGGTTCGGTCGGTCGAAGTTCGGGGTGAACCGGGCCCTGCCGGCCTTTGCCGACCTCCTGGTCGTGCGCTGGATGATGCGCCGACGTCTGCGGTATTTGATCGTCGAGCAAGACTCCGTCGCCGCCGGCCTGATGCGACGTCAGCCGCCGACGCCGAGGTAGGTTGTTGCGATCTGGGGGTCGGCCCGGAGGGCGTCCGGGGTGCCCTCGAAAACGATCGTCCCGTGGTCGATAACGTAGACGCGGTCCGCGAGCCGAAGCGCCAGCTCGGCGTTCTGCTCGACCAGCAGCATGCTGACACGCTCGCGCTTGAGCTCCAGGACGGTCCCCATCACCGCTTCCACGACCAGAGGCGCCAGCCCCTGAGACGGCTCGTCCAGCAGGAGCAGCTCCGGCCCCGTCAGCAGGGCGCGGGCGATGGCGAGCATCTGCTGCTCGCCACCCGAGAGGAAGCGGCCCCTGCGGTCGAGCACCTCGCGGAGCTTCGGGAAGCGCTCGAGCATGCTCTCCATCGACCAGCGCGAGCCCGGCCGGCGCGCGATCTCCAGATTCTCGCGCGCGGTGAGGTAGGAGAAGACGCCGCGCGTCTCTGGCACGAGCGCGATCCCGAGCTTCGAGATCCGGTGGGGTGGGAGGCCGGCGATGCTTCCTCCCTTGTAGGTGATCTCGCCGCGGCGGGGCGGCGTGAGGCCCGTGATGGAGCGCAGCGTGGTGGTCTTGCCCGCGCCGTTCCGGCCGAGGAGCGCCACCACCTCCCCTTCCCCGACGTGCAGCGAGAGGCCGTTCAGGATGTGGCCGAGCCCGTAGTAAGTATCGATGCTGCGGACGTCGAGGATCATGGCGGCGCGATCCCCCCGAGGTAGGCGCGCCGCACCTCGGCGTTTCGCTGAATCTCCGCCGGCACGCCTTCCGCGATCACGCTCCCGAAGTGCATCACCGAGATGCGGTCGGACATGCTCATCACGACGTCGATCTTGTGCTCGATGAGGATGATGGTGTAGCGCCCCTTGAGCTTGCGCACGAGCGCCACCATCTTCTTCGTTTCATCCGGTGACAACCCCGCCGCCGGCTCGTCCAACAGGAGGAGGCGCGGGGTGGCGGCCAGCGCGATGGCCAGCTCGAGCTGGCGCTGCTCTCCGTGCGAGATCGCGCGGGCCGGCTCGCCGTGCTTCCCGGCGAGCCCCACTTCCTCCAGCATCGCCATCGCGCGCTCGGCGAGCTTGGGGTAGCCGTCGGTCCGGCGCCACGCCAGGCCCCGCCAGGACTCCTGCCGGGCGAAGGCCGCCAGCCAGACGTTGTCCAGCAGGGAGAGCGTGGGAAAGATGCTCGTGCGCTGGAACGAGCGCGCGATGCCCAGGTGCGCGATGCCGTGCGGGGGCGTGCCGGCGATGTCCCGCCCGTCGAAGACGATCCGGCCCGATGTGGGCGCGAGCTGCCCGGTCAGCAGGTTGAAGAACGTGGTCTTGCCCGCCCCGTTGGGCCCGATAACGGAGTGCAGCGAACCCTCATCGACGGCGAGCGTGACCGCGTTGACGGCGACCAGAGCCCCGAAGGACTTTGTGAGCCGATCGGTTCTAACGAGAGGCATCGGCCCGTGTCGCGGGGTGCGCGGCGCGCCACGTCCAGAAGCGCGCCCACGCCTCGACCACCCCGCCCCGGAAGAACAGCACCACGACGACGAAGGCGACGCCCAGCAGAAGCGGCCAGCGCGCCCAGATCGCGCTCACCGACTCCGACAGCCAGATGAAGACGAACGAGCCGATGACGGGACCGTAGAGGGAGCCAGAGCCGCCGATCAAAGTGGCGAAGACGACGTTGCCGGAGAAGACGAACCCGATGGACTCGAGCGGCACGATGCCGAAGAGCATGCCGTAGAGCACGCCGGCGAGCCCCGAGAAGGCGCCGCCCACCACGAAGGCGGCGAGCTTCATGCGGGGGACGTTGTAACCGAGGGCTTCGGCCCGCAGCTCGTTGTCGCGGATGGATTGTAAGATCTTGCCGAGCGGCGACTCGACGATGCGTCGCATGACCCAGAGCGACAGGAGGAAGAGCAGCGCCACCGCCGCGTAGTACGCGAGCGGCGGGTGAATGTCGAGGCCGAGGACGCTCGGGCGCGGGACGCCGGGCATACCGTCCTCGCCCCCTGTCACCGTCGTCCACTGGTAGGCCGTGAAGTAGAACATCTGGTTCAGGGCGAAGGTCAGCATGATGAAGTAGAGGCCGGACCGCTGGACGCAGAGGTAGCCTACCAGAGCCGCGGAGACGGCGCCGACGGCGATGCCGGTGGCGAGCGCGAGGAAGATGTTGATGCCGTAGTACTTCAGCAGATAGCCGGCGGCGTAGGCGGCCGAGCCGAAAAAAGTCGCCTGGCCGAACGAGAGCAGCCCCGTATAGCCCATCAACAAATTCAGGCCGAGCCCGAAGATCGCGAAGATCCAGATCTCGGTGGCAATGCTGTGGCGGACGAAGATCGGCAGCAGGACGACCGCCGCCAGGATGGCGAGCCACGCTCGACTCATCGGATGCCGAAGAGACCCTGCGGGCGCACCAGCAGCACGGCCGCCATGACGGCGAAGATGACCGCCACCGAGGCCTCGGGCCAGATCAGCGCCACCAGGCTCTGGGCGACGCCGACCAGCAGCCCGGCCACGATGGAGCCCAGCAGGTTGCCGAGCCCCGCCAGCGCGACGACGACGAAGGCGATGCCGAGCATGTCCACGCCCATCCACGGGTTCAGCCCGCGGATCGGCGCGGTCAGCGCCCCGGCGATCCCGGCGAGCACGCAGCCCAGCGCGAAGGCGGCGGTGAAGAGGCGGTGGATGTCGATGCCGAGCAGCGACACCATCTCCTTGTCCTCGATGCCCGCCCGCATGATGGCGCCGTAGCGCGTCCTCTCGAGGAAGAGCCAGGCCCCCAGCACGAGCAGCGCCGCCGCGACCATCACGAAGAGCCGGTACTTCGGATAGAACGTGATGCCGAGGTCGACACCGCCGCGCAGGAGGGGCGGCGGGAGCTGGCTCATGCCGACCGGGCTCCAGACCACGATGATGCCCTCGGTCACGATGAGCGAGAGGCCGAAGGTGAGCAGGAGTTGGTAATCGTGTCCGGCGCGGTACAGCGGCCGGATCCCTCCGTATTCGATCAGCACTCCGATCAGTCCCACGCCCAGCGGGGCCAGCAGCAGCGCCAGCCAGAAGTTTCCGAGGAGCTGAATCAGCGTGAAGAGGAAATACGCGCCGAGCGCGAAGAGGGCGCCGTGGGCGAAGTTGGGAATGTTGAGCACCCCCGTGATGATGCTGAGCCCGATGCCCATCAGGGCGTAGAGCATGCCCGTGGCGAGACCGTTCAGGAGCTGGCTGAAGAGGAGCGCGGAGTTCAGGTCGGTCCTAGAGGGACCCGATGTCCTTGCAGGCCGCGTACTCCACCGGCAGCGGCGTCGAGCCCGTGGCGATGATGTCGGCGAAGTCCATGGGGCCCTTCATCGCGTCCTTCTTCTTGCACCGCATGAAGAAGTACGGCCGCAGCGTCTGGTGCGTTTTGGGCTCTACGCGCATGCGGCCCACCAGGTCGTCCACCTCGAGGCCCTCGCAGGCCTTCACGACGTCCGCGACCTCGGTGGACCTGGCCTTGTCCATGGCCGCGAGCGTCATGCGCGTCATGCCGTAAGCGGCGGCGGGCGCATAGCCCGGAGGGCCGCCGAACTTGGTCTGGTAGCTCTTCACGAACTCGCGCGCGACCGGCGTGTCCGCCGTGTAGTAGAAATTCGAGCCGACCCAGAGATTCTCCCGAATCTCCGGGGCCAGCTGCACCAGCTCCTCGACGCCCGAGGACCACGTCATGATGAGCGGGAGCTTCGGCGTGAGCCCGAAGTTGAAGATCTCGCGCGCGCCGGTGACGGCGTCGAGCCCGAAGTTGATCATGACCACCACGTCGGGCTTGTTGCCCGCCGCCTTGGTGACGTAGTTCGAGAACTCGCGCTCGCCGAGCGGATGCCGGTCGGCGCCCACGAACTCGATCCCATGCCCCTTGCCCACTTCCTTCACGTACTTCTCGACGGACCAACCGAAGGCGTAGTCAGCGACCAGCAGGTGCCAGCGCTTGGCTTTGGGGTTAGCCTGCATGAAGGTGTCCACCACGGTCTTGGCGGCCGTGTACGGGCTCGCCGCCCACTGGAACGAGTAGCGGTGGCAGCGCGCGCCCGCGATGTCCTCGGTGCCTCCGCTGAAGTAGTGGAACACCTTCTTCCGCTTCGCGACCTCCGAGACGGCCAGGGCGACGCCCGACGACCACGGGCCGATGATGAACTTGGCCCCGTCGGAGTCGACCGCTTCCTCGGCCCGGCGCGTGGCGCTGCCCGCTTTGGTTTCATCGTCCCGGGTGATGTACTTGATGGACTTGCCCTGCACCTTCATCCCCCGCTCGTCGAGGGCCAGCTTCATGCCCCGGTCGAGGACGGGGCCCACGTCGGAAAAAGCGCCGGTGAACGACCAGAGGCCCAGCATGACGACTTCTTTCTGCTGGGCCCTGAGTACGGCCGGAAACCCGAGCCCCGCCCCGGCGGCCACGCCCCCCAGTTTCAGCACGTCCCGTCGGGTATATCCGCTCATGTCGGTCCTCCGCGCTCGTGTAGGTTCGATCGTTCCCGGATGGCTTGGTGGGGCGAGAATCAGACCAAGTGGGCCCGGTGTCAAGCCGCGGGGGGCGCAATCGGAAGGAGAACCGTTAGCAGGCTGCCGCGGCCCTTGACGCCGTCGCTCTCCACGCTGATCGTTCCGCCATGGAGCTCGACGAGCTTCCGCGTCAAGGCGAGGCCTAACCCGGTCCCGCCGTGCTCGCGGGCATACGAAGAGTCGACCTGCTCGAACGCGTCAAAAATCCGGGCCTGATCCTCGGGCTTGATACCAATCCCGGTGTCCGCGACCATGATCCGCAGCGCGCGGTTCGCGCTCTCGCCGGCCGCCAGCGCTGCGCTGACCGTGTCGGCCGTCACCTTGACGTACCCGCCGGGGCCGGTGAACTTGATCGCGTTGCTCAACAAGTTGTAGATCACTTGCTGCAGCCGGTGCCGGTCGGCCGTGATCGTGGGCAAGGCATCGTCCACGTCCGCGCTCACCGTGATGTTCTTCTCGCGCGCCAGCGCCTGGACGACGCCGACGACCTCCCGGAGGTCGTCGGCGACGGCCACGCGCGTGAGGTCGAGGGTCAAGCGCCCAGCATCAACCTTGGCCAGATCGAGCACATCATCGACCAATTTTCGAAGGTGCCGGCCCCCGGCGAGGATCGTCGTCAGATATTCGAGCTGGCGCTCGTTCAACTCTCCGTACGTCTTGTTCGCGAGCACCTGGGAGAATCCGATCACGGCGTTGAGTGGGGTGCGGAGCTCGTGGCTCATCGAAGCGAGAAACTCGCCCTTGGCCCGACTCGCCCCTTCCGCGGCGACCTTGGCGTCGAGGAGCTGCCGCGATTGCTCCAGCAGCTGCCGAATGTAACGCTGCGCTTCCGCGTGGAGACGGGCGTTCTCGAGCGCGACGAGGAACGCCAGGCCGACCGCCGCACTCAGTGCGGTCAGCACTCCGGTCCACGTGCGCGCCTCGAGGCGCGCGGCCTCGGCCTGCGCCGCGAGAACCCGCGTGTGGATCGCCGCCATCAGCCCGTCCAGGCTCTCCTGGACCTCCTCGGCGCGCGGCCGCGCCTCGGCGTCGGTCAAGCGCAGGGCCCGGGCGCGGTCGCCGCTTCGGACGAGCGCCTGCCCCTGGGTGACGATGCGGCGGTACCCCTCGAACGCGGCGCGCGCCGCGCCGAGCTTCACGGCCTCCTGCTCGCTCTGCACGTACCCCGCGAGACTTTCGAGATCCTCGTCGATCCGCGCCGCCCGCTCGGTCCACGCCGTCGCGTAACGCGCGTCACCCAGCACCACCGCGCGCATCTCGAGCTGCACGAGCGGCGCGATCGACTCGCGAGTGGACGCGGTGAGGCGGATCGCGGGGACGGTGCGGGTCGCGATCTCCCGGTTGACGGACACGAGATTGCCGACCGCGTGGAAGCTGAGGAACCCGACGACCGCGAGTATAACGATGACGAGTACCGAGGTCAGGAAAGGTTTCGCGGCAAACCGCATGTCAGGAAAGACCGCAAGACGCGGACCATTTCCGGACAATCACGACAACTGCTGATGTCGTGGGCACTTACCCCGTCGCAGGGTCTTGATCAATCGGCTCGGTCGGGTGATTTCTGACCAGCCGACCCCTTACGATGGCTCGACAGTGACCAGCTCCGGAGTCAAATGAAAACTGGCTTCCGGAGGGAACGGCTTTGGGGCAGCGCGCGGCGCTGCCCGATGCCGTCAGCTTTCATTGCCGCGATCAGCGTGCGAGCGGATCGGGGCGCAGCTGAAAGTGTACGACCACGGGCTTCTTTCCTTTGCCGCCTTCCATGAGCCAAGGCGCCCGGTCTCCGCTGGTCGTCCACAACCCCCGGCCCTTCCAGCCGGCGCTCGCGTCGTCGATGCGCCCGTCGAACCCCTTGGCGTAGAAGCCCAGCGGGTACGGGACGCGCAGCAGGATCATCTTGCCGTCCTTGAGTGCGACCAGGCCGTCGTTGAGGTTGGCGGTCGACATCGGCACGTCCTCGCCGAGCCCGAACGTGTTGTGCTGGTCGACCCAGGTGTAGTAGCTCGACTCGGCGCTGTTCTCGCCGATGCCCTGGAAGCCGGGGCCGGGGTACTGGTAGAACGTCCAGCCCTCCGGGCAGTGATCACCGGTGGCGTTCGGCCCGTTGAGCGGCCCCTTGCACTTGCGCCGGTCGAAGCTGCCGATGTGGCCGCTTCCCATTGACGCCCACACCACGCCCTGCTTGTCGATGTCGGCGCCACGGATGCCGAAATAGGGCTTTGGCACGTTGTAGATTTCCGCGAGCGCGGTCGCCGGCGGGTTCGGCCCCGGAACGAGCCGCACGACTGCCGCGGTACCGCCGAAGACTCCGACAGAGCCCCAAATGGACCCGTCGACGGGGCTCGGCATGACGGCATAGAAGCCTCCGCCGATGCGCTTGTCCTTGGTCGGATCGACTGGTTGATCGGGCTCGACGTAGTCGTCGCGCTTGCCGTTGCCGTTGGTGTCCAGCACGAACGCCGTCCACCCCTGTGCCTTGGCCGCGTCACCCGTCTCGTCGAACAATCTGGTGTTGACCCAGCCGATCACCGGGCCGCCACCGCTGGTCCAAAGCGTATCGTTGGCGTCGTAGCCGAACTGCAGATGATGCGTCTGGAAGCAGGTATCGACGAACGTGTACTTCATCGTCTTCGGGTCGAGGAACGTGAGGTGGCGGTTCGCGTTCTCAACCGGGAACAGCTTGGCCGAGGGATGGTCGGAGCCCTTCGTGCAGAAGCCCGGGTTCTTCGGGCCGCGCACCGTCGCCGCGAACCAGACCCTGCCTTTCTTGTCGAACATGCCGTTGTGGTTGTTGGCCTTGGTGTCCCAGATCTTCTCCTCGCCCCAGTAGGGCGAGGGCGCCATTGGCCTGGGGATCGCGGCGTGCCCGGGCCCGAACGCCTCCGGCGTGTCGGCGTCGCGCACCGGAGCCGTGAAGCTCGTGACGGTGTGCGTCTTGGGATCGAGGATCGGGTAGACGTCCGTCGCGTATTCGGGCGAGCCGTAGACCGGCCCGTAGGCATTAACCGTCGGATAGCGCCGATCCGAGGCGATGAGGTCGTGGAGATACTTCTTCGGGTCCCCCCACTCCCACGTCGTGACGACGATGTTACGCTCGACGCCTTGTGGCCGCGTCGGCTTGCTGTGTGGCAGCTCACCCTTGGCGATGCGGTCGGTCCAATCGCCGAAGTACTTGAACGGCGCGCCGCCCAGAACCCCGGTGAGCGGGTTCAGCATCAACGGTGCGGCCTGTCCCGACTGCACGCGGCGGATCCACGCCTTGTCCGATGACTCGAACTGGCCGAGCGCCGCGGGGATCGTGCGGGTGGACAGCTGGCCCAGCTGATGGCAGCCGACGCAGGACCTGTTCTTCACCACGGTGAGCCAGTCGCTCTGGGTGATCTTCGCGGGAATGTTGCTCGTGCCGCCGAATTGGCTCGCGTCCGGGATCTTGAGCATCGAGTACCAGTAGAGCGCCGGATAGTATTGCGCGGCCGCGGCCGCACTCGGCGCCGGTATCGCACGGAGATTCAATAGCTTGCCGGGCTCGCCGTCGACCTTCGCCGAGTCGACGAGGCCGTAGCCGCGCGCCCACACCTTGTATTTGGCTTTGGGAAGGTCGGGCACCACGTACCGGCCCCGGTCGTCGGTGACCACGATCTTGGCGAACTTGGTGGGAAGATCGCTCGTCTCCGCGATCACCCACACGCCGGCCTCCGGCCCGTTCGGCCCCGCGACCACGCCGCCGATATCGTCGCTGTCGATGCGCACCGCTTCGCTTGGGGCTGGCTGGGCGCTGAGCGTGACCGCCGAGCCGGCCGCGACCATGGCGAGCGCGCCCGCTGCCATGGTCAAATACCACGCCTTTTTCATCCTCATGACCCCGCTCCTTTCATCGCTTTCCGCTGTCCCGTGCAGGCGCGTTGCGCCTCGACCACCGAATTCGACCGCCTATTGTGCTTCCCGCGGGCTTTCGCCGCAATGGGCTGCCGCCCCCGCTACAGCGCTCGTGCCGGGACCTCGAGCCGCGTTGGTCGTTTGGGGTGAGGGACCAGCCACAAGACCAACCCAGCCGCGCCGTAGCAGATGATGAACGCGATCAGCGCATGCGTATAGCTCTGCGTCTGGTCGTAGATCCAGCCGGTGAACACCGCGGCGGGCATCGAGGCAAAGCTTTGGAACATGCTGATCCAGCCACGGATCGTGGCGAAATGGGTGCGACCGAAGCAGTCGCCGACGAGAGCCCACGTCACGGAGTTGATGCCATCACCAAACGAAAACAAGATGGCGAAGAAGACCATCGGCCAGAGCGCACCGTGGCTGTACGTCAGCACGAGGAGGCCCAGGGCACCCAGTAATACACCCACGGCGCCGATCCTCTGTTTCGACTGCCGGTCACCGAGCCATCCGGTCAGCGGCCGCACGATGACGGTACTGAGGGCCGTCAGCCCCACAAAAAACGCCGCCGTCGCCTCGTCCAGCCCCTTCCAAACCAGCAGCGGCACCAGGTGGACGGATACTCCGCTATAGGGAATATTGCGCAGGCCATGGAAGGCGGCGAGCAGCCAGAAGGCCGGCGTCCGTAACGCCTCCCTGGCCGTGAACTCCTGTGTGTCCCTGAGCCGATGCACGGGCCTACTCGCACCTTCTGATGGGTCGTGAGAGGCCCGACGCTCGCCGTCTGGAAGCAACCCCATGCTCTCCGGAGAGCGACGGATGAACAGGACCAGGGGAAGCAACATGAGCACGACGAGACCGGAGAGGAACGCGGCTGGCCGCCAGCCCAGCTTCAAGACGGCGAGCGCCACCAGGGGAAAGATCAAGACCCCACCGATGGCCTGGCCGGTTTGGACGATGGACATGGCGAGCCCACGCTTCCTGCGAAACCAGTGGTTGACCGCGGCCATGGTGGCCTGGTTGAAGCCGGCTTGAAAGCCAACGCTCAGGGGGCCAATGAACACCAGGACAAAGAGGACATAGCTAGGAGTGAAGGAGAGCAGCACGAACCCCAGCCCGGCGAGGGTCGTCCCGACGACCAACATGACCCGGACATCGAACCGATCGATGAGGTAGCCCACGAGCGGACCTTCCAGGGCGGACTCCAGTTTGGCGAGCGAGAAGGGCAGAGAGGTTGCGGCCCGACTGAGGTGCAGCTCGGTGAGAACGGGGAGAAAATACAGAGTGAACCCGGTGTTGAACGTCCCGCCCTTCACGGCGTCCTGGACGCAGCCGATGATCACGATCCACCAGCCATAGAAAAGGCGGCCCGGGCTTTGCGCGAGTGATCGCGTCATGACTTGGGGTTGAGAATCCTGAGCGGCGTTCCTCGCAGGTAGGCCGCGATGTCTTCGACGCTATCTCGATAGCGGACCCGATACTGCGCCTCTGTCACATAACCGGCGTGGGGCATGAGCAACGTATTGTCGAGCTGCGTGAAGGGATGGTCGGGCGGTAAAGGTTCCTGGTCGAAGACGTCCAAGCCGGCGCCGGCGATGGCGCGCGCCTGGAGCGCACGTACGAGAGCCGTTTCGTCCACAATGGGGCCCCGCGCCGTATTGATGAGATAGGCCGTGGGTCGCATCAAGCTCAGCTCACGGGCTCCCACCAGTCCCCGGGTTCGTTCACTCAGTTGGACGTGGATCGTGAGGATATCCGAGCGGGCAAACAGTTCGTCCCTGGTGACCAACGTCGCCCCGCACTGGGCGGCTCGCTCGGCTGTCAGGTTCTGGCTCCACGCGATGACCGACATCTCGAAGGCTACGCCCACCCTGGCAACCTTGGCACCCAGCCGCCCCAGGCCCAGAACTCCCAACACCCTGTTCTCGAGACTCATGCCGACCGTCGTGCCCCAGTGTCCGCGGCGCGTCGCGGCGTCCTCGCGCGGGATGTGGCGGACCAGGGCCAAGATCAGCCCCCAGGCCAACTCGGCGGGCGGACTTTCTGGACCGCCGGCCGTGCCGCATACCAGAACCCCAAGGTCTGTCGCAGCCTCCACGTCGATCGCCGCGTTGCGCATACCCGTCGTCACGAGCAGACGCAAGTTCGGCAAACGCTCCATGAGGTCGCGACGGAAAGGTGTGCGCTCCCGCATGCAGGTCACGATATCGAAATCCCGCAATCGATCCGCCAGGGCGTCACGATCGGTCAGATGATTCCGGAAGACCTGAACGCGACAATCAGGAGCCAGCGTGCTCCAGTCGGCCATCTCCAGCGCCACGCCCTGGTAGTCGTCGAGAACCGCAACCCGAGCCATCGCACACCTCCCTTGCTTACGGTCGCCGGCCGAGGCCGAGAAACAGATCTCGCGTAACCAACTCGGCAACTTCCGCGACCGGCTTGTCGAGCACCCCGTCGACGAGGAGGGCTGAAAGGCCGTGGACGCTGGACCACGCAGTGAGTGCGAGATCTGCCGGCGGCTCCTCCGAGCGCACGAGTCCCGCGCGCTGACAGTCCGATATTGCGTCGACGACCACGTTGAACGTCTCCGTCGCGATCTGTCGCAGAGCGGGAAAGGCTAACCGATCGGCTATCTCGCGGCCGAACATGACGCGGAAGTGTGAGGGGTGCGCCGTGGCGAATGTCACGTAGCCGAGCCCCACTCCCCGAAGCCGCTCCAACGGGCCGTCACCGCCGGCGCCTGCTGCACGACGCATGGCGGCCATCAGCGAACGGAAGCCGTCCTCGGCGACGGCGGCCAGGATCGCCTCCTTATTCGCGAAATGTCTGTACGGAGCGGCCTGTGAGACGCCGGCCAAGCGAGCGGCTGCCCGCAGCGTCAACGCCGCTGTCCCTTGCGTCTCCACAATGTGCAGTGCCGCATCCAGCAGCGCCCGCGGCAAGTCGCCGTGGTGATATCCCTTGGCGTGCCCGGGCCGCCGCGACCCGCGCCGGTTGCTAGGACGTTCTTGCCGCTCGCGCTGTCGCACGTTGCTCTCAGGGTAGCCGTTCAGTGTTGACACCGTCAACATTTCTATGTTAACGATGTTCTCATCGAGCCGTGACCGGGACCTGACACCATCAGGCCTCCTTGGAGGGTGAGCATGCGCACACGACGCTGGGTCCGGAAGTGGAGCCACGACCTCGAGGCCGATGGATTTTCGCCGCTCCCGACGCAGGTCATCTCGAACGAGGAGTACGTCCCCCTGCCCCAGACGTTCGCGCAACAGCGCGTCGCCGGGCTGCTCGAGGAGACCGCACGAGCGGTATCCCGTCGGCGACCGACGCGCGCAACATTCTGCCGCCGAACAAGATGGCGGAGACGCGCAACGTCATCAACCGCCTGGCCGCGTCGCAGCGGCTCATCGCGCACGGGCTCGTTG
>Ga0209283_10001703_pt1 | contig 12091 bp, 5 predicted proteins | sample CZO8metaG_2_FD_188354 | JGI IMG/M metagenome (GOLD analysis project Ga0209283, IMG submission 188354) | Vadose zone soil microbial communities from the Eel River Critical Zone Observatory, Northern California, USA - CZOApr15con2H1.8 metaG... | ecosystem: Environmental > Terrestrial > Soil >...
AAGGTCATGGGGAAGACTCGCTCATACAATCGTTTATCGCTCAGCCAGCGCCCACTGATCTGCGGTGTCATGGAGGAGGTTGCCCAGGTATCCATCACGTCTTCTTCTGGTGTGAAGGAGGTGCTGCCACAGTCACAGGCTTCGGGCGGATTCTGCTCGGTTGGGTCCACCGGAAGTTGCTCTTCGCCGGCAAGTATGATCTTACCGCAGGCATCACAATACCATACGGGGAAAGGAACACCAAAGTAGCGCTGGCGGGAGATGCACCAATCCCAGGCCAGGTTCTCCACCCATTCACGATAGCGCACCTTCATATGAGCGGGGTACCAGGTAACCTGTTCGCCCGCTGCAAGCCATTCTTGCTTAGAGTCAAGTATGCGAACGAACCACTGCTTCGTCACGATGTACTCCACGGGTACATCATCGCGCTCATGAACGCGCACAGATTGGATGATAGAGTGCTTATCGAGCAGCAAGCCACGGGCCTCCAGCGCCTGGATGATGCGACGCTGGGCGACTTCAACGCTCAGGCCCGCGAATTCGCCGGCCAGGCCGGTCATTGTTCCGTCTCGCTCGATAGCTATCTTGAGGGGCAGATTGTACTTGTACCACCATTCAACATCGGTCACATCTCCAAATGTGCAGCACATGACAGCGCCGGTGCCTTTTTGCGGGTCTGCTTTCACATCTGCAAGTATAGGTACCTCAAATCCAAACAGAGGTACGGTCACGTGCTGTCCGATGAGCTCCTGGTAGCGTGCGTCGTTTGGATGAACGAACACGGCGACACAGGCAGGTAACAGTTCCGGCCTGGTAGTGGCGATAGGAAGCGTCTGCCCATTCTCAAGATGAAATGCCAGGGTGACAAATTCGCTCTCGCGTTCGAGGTCGGTCAGTTCCGCCTGCGCGAGGGCTGTTTGACATTCAGGGCACCAGATGGTCGGGGCCTCCCGGCGATAGACCAATCCTTTGCGATAGAGGTCGATAAAAGACAGCTGGGAAGTGCGCCTGGAGAGGTCATCGATTGTGCGATAGGAATAACGCCAGTCTATCGAGAGCCCAAGCCGCTGCCAGAACGCCCGGTAGTCCGTCTCGGCCTCCTCACTGACCTCCAGGCATTTCTGGATGAAGGCCGTACGCCCCACTTCGGGAGCAGTGGTGTGCAAGCGCTTTTCAACAAAGCGCTCGGTGGGAAGGCCGTTGTCGTCGTAGCCCATCGGGTAAAAGACATTGTAACCATGCATGCGCCAGAAGCGGGCGAAGAAATCGGTCTGGCTGTACGAATAGGCGTGACCGAGGTGAACATTCCCCGAAACCGTTAGCGGGGGCGTGTCGATAGAGTAAACCGGCCGCTCGTCTTCAAGAGAAAAGTGGTAGGTGCCTGATTTTTGCCAGTAGGCCTGAAGTTCTGGCTCGGCTGTTCTTGGATCGTAACGTTTTGGTAAACTCATGACAGTCTCCTCCTTAGCTACCTCCACACTTTTCTTGGCCGCTCCTCGGGCTTCGGTTCGAGCGCCGGGCGTTCCTGGATCAGGCGCAGGGCCTCGGCAATCGCCCGATCCAACTGGGGGTCAAAATTGTTCACATAGTCTTGTGGCGCAATATCAATCTCGATGTCAGGATCGGTTCCATAGTTCTCTACGTTCCATCCCACATCCTTGAACCAGAAGGCGAACTCGGGTTGCGTAGTCACTGTGCCATCGACGAGCGTATGTCGAGGGCTGATGCCGATTACGCCGCCCCAGGTGCGTTTGCCGATTAATGGTCCCAGGCCCATGAGCTTGAAGCCGTGGCTGAAGATATCGCCATCCGAGCCGGCATGCTCATTGGTAAGAGCGACCATCGGACCACGCGGTGATTCAGAGGGATAGGGTTCTGGTTGGCCCCAGCGTGGGAAATCGTAGCCGATGCGCCGCCTTGCCAGTTTCTCCAGCAACAGGCCGGAGACGTGTCCCCCGCCGTTAAAACGCACATCGACGAGGAGCGCGGGGTAGTCATACTCGGCCAGGTAACTGCGGTGAAATTCTGCAAAGCCTGCTGGTGACATATCAGGAATATGGACATAGCCCACCTGGCTATCCGATCTTTCGTGGACAATGCGGCGGTTGTTCTCGACCCATTCTCGATAACGCGCAGGTCTTTCATCCCCTATAGCTTTGGCAGTGACGATACGCGTCTCTTTTGAACTGGCATCTTCGATAGCGAGTTGCACCTCATTGCCTGCCTGATTCACCAGCAGTTCTTGTGGGCTGCGCTCAGGTCCTACACGCTGCCCATTAATGGCGAGTACGGCGTCACCTACGTGAATATTCAGTCCGGGACTGGTGAGCGGCGCGGTCGCATTACTGTCAGTTGGATCACCCTGCAAGATGTGCGCTATACGATAGCGGTTATCTCCAGCATCATAGCTCCAGTCTACCCCCAAGAAACCCTGCTGGTAGTGGGGTCCATGGCGATACTCACCACCTATTTCATAAGCATGTGAGGTGTTCAGTTCGCCCTGGAGTTCCCAGAAAAGGTCGGAGAGTTCCGAGCGTGAACTGACGCGTTCGACCAGAGGAGCATACTGGGCGTAAATGGCATCCCAATCGATGCCCGACATGTCTTCCGTCCAGAACTGCTCGCGCTGCAGGCGCCAGGCCTCAGCGAACATCTGCTTCCATTCGGCAGCCGGTTGCACCGAGACTTTGATGCGGTTTAGATCGAGCCAGCCTGATTCGCGGCTGGGGCGATCACCATTGTCTGATTTGGAGGGTTTCTCGCCAGCCTTCAGCACACGCAGGCGACGTCTGCTGCGATAGATCAAGGTTTTACGGTCGCGCGAGAGGTTATAGTCACCGACGCCATCGATAAGCGTCTCGTATTTGCGCTTTTCGAAGTCATAGCAGTCGATATGTCCCTTCGGTTCACTCTCCCAATCCCCGTGCTGGTTAATCGATCCCTGGATGGGGTAGACCAGGAAGAGTACCTTGCCCTTCATACCGCGCACGGAGTAATAGCGTCCCTCTGCTACGGGGAAGGGTATAGCTCGCGAGGTAATGCCTTCCAGGTCGATGACTATTGCGGGGGGCTTTTTATCTTTAGCGGTCTCTTCCTGCTCGGCATCCTCCGCATGTGAAGATTCCTCGTTGTCACCCTGCTCTTTCTTAGGGGCCGCTTCTTCCTTCTCTTTCTCTTTGTCATCGGGAGCCTTGGGCTCCGGGATGAAAGGAGAGCGCAGGTCGCGCTGCAGTGTGATGAGGTAGGGTTTCACACTTTGAGGAAAGCTCAACTCGAATTGCAGGCTGTCGTACACGGGGTTGAGAATACGGTGTCCCAGGAAGTACAGGTACTTGCCATCGGGATCAAACGAGGGCGCGACATCTTCGAGAATTGGCTCGGTCACGAAATGGGTTTCGCCGGTCTCCAGGCTGCAGAGTTTGATAGCGGTTTTCTGATTCGAGAAGGTGAAGCCATAGGCCAGCCAGCGTCCATCCGGAGACCAGGCAAAGCCCCTTATACGGCCGTAGTCGCTGCGATCAAGCACGCGCGAGGTACTTGCCTCCAGGTCAACCGCGAGCAGTTCATTGCGATGATTGGTAATGGCAACCACGTCACCGGTGGGCGAAACAACCATAGAAACGGCTCTTCCAAACTCGATATCGGCAAACGTCTTAGGCTCGCTGCCCTCTTCGGGATTGAAGATGAGCAGGCTCTCGCGACCGGTTGCGTCGTTGATGGCAACCAAACGCTTGCCATCATTGAGCCAGTTCAAATTGCGATAGCGCACGCCATCGGGTTCACCATGCTGGAGTACAGGTCCTTCCCAGTTGCCCATTGAGAAAGCCTTGCCGCGCGTGGTGAGCACGACGGAATACCCCCGGGGGTTCAATGCATAGCTATCGAGGTAGTTAGCGGCCGGGACGAACTTGCGGTTGCGCTGAGTGCGTATGCTCGGCAACTCTGGGGTGAGGTGGCGTACTTCCGCAGTTGCGGGATCAAACAGGTAGAGGTCAGCGCCCGCGTGATATACCAGGCGTTGCCCATCGCTCGACAGGTGACGGGCATAGAAATCCTGGTGATTAGTGTGGCGGCGTACATCCTCGCCCAAGGGCGTGCAAGAATAGATGTTGCCAACTCCTTCGTGGTCGGAGAGAAAGTAGATGCGCTCGCCCACCCAGCACGGGTCGGCAATGTTCCCATCGAGCTGGAGCAGTCGCTGGAACGTTCCGTTACCGCTGACATCGCACCACAGGTGCCCAACCCTGCCGCCCCGGTAGCGTTTCTGGTAGGCAAAATCCCGCACGTTTATATTGCGGCCGAGCACGACGCTCCCGTGGGGGCCATATGAGATGGCATTTGCCAGGCCGAAAGGAAGCTGGCGTGGTTCGCCGCCCGTGGGATTGATCGAATAGATGGCCTCAAAGCGTGCAGCGAATTGTCCTGTATTACTGGAATAGAGTATCTCGTCTCCGCCAGGTGACCAGCCTGCTGCCTTGCAAGAAGAGGCGGCTTGAAAGGTAAGACGTTTGGCAAGCCCGCCTAGCGCAGGCATGGCGTAGATTTCGCTGGGGCCTTCTTCCTCACCTACAAAGGCGAGTTGTGTCCCATCGGGTGAGAAACGGGGGTAGCTCACTTCAGCCACACCCGCTGTCAGGCGCTCGGCTCGTCCGCCCTCGCTCGACACGAGCCAGAGGTCATCTTCAGAGACGAATACGATAGTGTCCTGGTGGATTGTTGGGTAGCGTATATAACCCTGGGATGACATATGTTCTCCTTTTTAGAAGCCATTGGGGGCATTCGTTGAATTGACAGGTTAGCAATCGACATTGGATTTAGTAGCGCTAGAGAACCTGAGGCTGTTTTTGACCTTTTGCGAAGGCCAAAGGCTTCGGTAGTGTTAATTCTACACCAGGAATGGCGGCATGAGCAAGAGGACGGGTAGCTCTCGTCACGCAGGAAAAATATGGCGCAACTGTGGCGCGTTTGCTCCGTATTTTTTTGGATATGGCGCAACTGTGGCGCGTTTGCTCCGTATTTTTTTTGGATATGGTGCAGATACGGCGCGTTTGCTCCGTATTTTTTTGGATATGGCGCAGATGTGGCGCGTTTGCTCCGTATTTTTTTGGCTTGCTTATGCCCTAAACCAAATGGGGAGCTTGGCTGTTGCTCTCTACCGGCCAACGATGGTTTGCTCATGATCGATATACCTCAATTTACTTATGGGTAGTGATGCCAAAATGTGGCAACAGGTTTCCTTTCATGCCTGCTAACATTGCTATTCTATTTGGGCCTGCTTTATCCAGCAATATGTTGTTTTGGTTAAGTCAGACACACTGAGACATGCAGAGCAGGGCTTGCTACTCCTGCTGAATAGAGTCTAAACTAGTGGTCAGTCCAGTTTGTTTTTGATTTTAGGATAGAGAGCATAGAGCTTACTTCGAATGTCGTTGGAGATGAAGCGCCATGAGATGGTGCAACGATGAGTCTTGAGCCTACTTACCAAAGCGGTAATGTGTTCGCGCAAGGCTCTCCTGCGAGAGGAAGATATCTCCCACCGTGTTCATATCCAACGTGCTAAACGGGCGACTGTTCGCTCACGCCCAACGAGATACATGCTCTCAAAAAGAGGAGGGCTCACATCACCTCCTGACACGGCCACACGCAAAGCTAATAATGCCTCTCTCGGTTTGAGGGCCAGTTCATCGATCAGTGCTCTCGTTGTAACTTCAATGGATGAGATGCTCCACTCGACCGTCTTCATTGTCTCGGTGCTCTGCTGGATAAACCCACGCGATGCGCAACGAGAGCCACTTTCGGCTAAAGTGGCTTCGGAGACCAGTTCAATCGTACAAAGGCCCAGAGAAACGCGTGTTCCTGTGGTATATTGAAAGAACCAGGGGTGCAAAGAAACGTTGTTCATCAGGATGCGATGCCCCTGGAGAATCGAGAGAGGCAAGGGAGTGCTATGAGTCGTTCCTTCCTCCTGTATGGTGACACCCGTTTAGGGGTTCTGACGCGGTATGAGACTGATTGGCCGTGGACCTTTTGTCATTTTGTTGCCGACCCGCCTTTTGCAGGGATTCACCCACTCTTTGAGGAGTCATTCCGACTCCTAGAACGCTGGCGTCAAGGCGGTGACCGGGAAGCTTGGGTGAACGTCTATGAGCAGATCGCAGTCCTGGATCTCTCTCTGAGAGACAAGGGAGGGAGAAAAGGGAAACCATGGAGACTGCACATCCATGATCACGTGGCCTGGTTCCGTCTGTGTCCGCCCCACTGGCAAAGAGAAGCTTGACTCACGAAGTGAATCGGCCATAAAGTTCCGCTCGGAGAGGCAAGCCTGTCCGAGGCAAGGGATTGGAAAGGCCTGAGGCGTTCCGTTCCGCCTTACGCGCTGGCCAGATCGAGAGAGTTGGCAAACGCTGTTGGGACGCCGAACAGTCGGATCGTGATCCGTCTGGGGACGGGCATTGCGAGCCAGCCGCTGTGCCCAAGCGAGACGAGCATGAGCACGCTGCGCACGGGAAAGCGGCGCGAACGTGACGGTTGGAGTGGCCGTGTGTGTGCCATCCCCCGACTGTACCTGAACCTCGACGCTTTGGGAACGAAGGAGGTGGATACACGCGTGCCGATGACCCCTTCGACTCCAATCCTGCCAGAAGAGCGGTTCATCTCCGACAATGAGAGGATGGAGGAGCACGCTAACCTGGCGCGGCTTTGCTGTGGCGACGCCATTCCACTGGCACTGCTCGCGCAGCGGACAGGGACGACAACTGCGGATGCTGGCTCCATACACCACACGCAGGCTCCCATCGGCTTCTCTGCGGTGTTCATGTGGGATGAGTTTCTGGTCAGCGGGGCACCGCAGCGTCCCATCGGACTGGAGAGCAAAGTCTTGCCCCGAAAAGCGACCAGTTTTCCAGGACAAGCCCACGTGAGGGGGAGCATAGCCCGAGGGAGGAGCGGTGTGCGGTGAAGGAGAGGGGAGAGCAGGAGCAAATTCGGTCGTGCGTACCGGATCAGGATGAAGCTGATGTCCCAGCTCCAGGCGGAGGTTCCACACCCATTGCGATACCAGTTGCCAGCACTCCTGCCCCCAGGCTGCGTGAGAGCACCAGCGATCTGGGTCGATCTCCTGATCTTCATCAGAAAGGAGCGGCTCGAAGGACCCACGATGCAGATACAACTCAACGACGTCAGAAGCGGCGAACGCTGGCTGCGGCAGAGTGGTGAAGAAGAGTTCATAGACGATGCCTGCACGCGTGACACCAACCGGACTTTTCTTTTTGCTGGCTGGATGGGTCGCTACCACCACGCGGCAGGGCACGCCCTCGGATCCTACCGGCACCTCAGGACAGTCGTAGAGGCTACGCACCATCTGACTTTCCGGACGCTGCTGGAACTGATCTGGGGGTAGGTGCAAACGCGCCTGGACAAGCGGATGATCGAGCACCGTGTACTCTTTGCCGCGCGTCACATAGGCGAAGCCGGACAAGTCGGAGAGCACGGCCCCGGTGCCATATTGTCCGTCGAGCCGGAGCAAGGTGCGCGCCTGTAGGAGCTGGTGCGCCGTGAGGTAGCGACCAATGGCCGCAAGGCCCTGACGCAGTTCCTCTCGGTAATGACCGTTGCCTCGGTTGCCAAACGAGCCGAGCCACTGGAAGCTGTGGGTCTGACTGATGACGGTGCGCGTACGCACCAATTGCCCGCGCTTGCGCCCCCGGTAACCAGGGGCACAGACATCATCCAGTCGGCGAAAGGCCGGGGGCAGTTCTTCTGTCTGGGGCAAGGCGCGTTGGCGGGCCGCCTCACGCGTGCCATCGAGATCAAAGACCGCCCACGTGTTTCCCGCTCGATCCACCAAGCCCCCGGTTTGCTTCTCGTTTGAGCCTTTCGCGAGCGGGCGGCTGAGCAGATCATCGAGAAAGAGTGTGCGTAGGGCTTCGACGGGTGCCTCAGTCAGCGCAGCCAAAAAGCGTGAGAGGGTCGAGCGAGCTGGCAGTTGGTCACGCTCAAACAACGCCATGAAAGGGACCGCAAAGGGTTGGAGTCTCTCGTAGAATGCTTCCAGGGTGCGTTCCCCACTGATGGCATATCCGAAGAGGACCACGAGAAAATCGATCACGTCGTAGCGCCCGAATCGCCGCCGCGCAAAGCGCACCCCCTCGCTGATCTTGGCCAGGACTTTGTGTTTGCGAAGATGCGTCGCCATCAGCACGACTTCGCCAAACCAGGAAGGGGTCGAGGGAACAGACTCCGCAGAGGTCTAGATGCTTACCGCTCCATCGGCGATACTGGTCATATCTGCCTCCTTGAAGGAATGTGTTTGATACTTCCTTCTCAAAGAGTCACATTTTTACCCCGGCTTGCTACAGCTTAGCAGCTCGTTGCACATCCTGTGGGCTCTAGAGGTAGTGAAAAACAAGCTGGGCAGAAAAACTCCCTCTGAGGGATAAAAACTCTCTCCTTTACGGTAATTGTTCAATTAGTCCGGTGCAACCACGCAGGATATGTACCGAATTTATTTGTCAATATGCATGAGGGAGAGGGCAGATTTAACGAGCTCGCCTCGACTCTGTGTGCGAACATTCCAGCGATCCCGGCACCTGGCTCGTTGCTCATGCTCTCCAGCTACTCTCCAGGCGGCTTGATCTGGCAACAATGCTGGATATTCGCATGGCAACGAGCGCGTGCATCAGCTTGTTTCTCCTCTCGGTGGCTGACTTATGGCGTTGGCTCTAGTGTTTCCCCAACCAGTCGAGGATCGTTTGCGTTAGCCACTCGGGACGGCCCGCATACACATTGTGTTCGGCGCCTTCGGCCACCAGCACCTCCGCCGTGCGAACGCGAGCAGCGAGTTCGGAGGCGAGCGCAGGCGGGGTGAAGATGTCATGTTCGCCAGCGATAAGGAGTACGGGACTCGTGATATTGCCCGCTTTTGAGAGGCTGACGTCGCCTCCAGCCCCTATGATGTCGGTTTTGGCATTTGCCATGCTTTGCGTCATGACACGAGCGTTGGCCTCGCCGTAGGTGGCGATGAGGAAGTCGTGGAACCCCTGAAGCGGCGGGATGGGATGGTCAATGACGTTGTACATCGCCTCCACCAGATGTCCGCTGGGATCGCTGATCGTGCCCGCCGCGCCCCAGGTCACCACAGAGCGCGTCGCGCCGGGTGTCAGCGCTGCCATGAGCAAGGCGGTTATGCCTCCATCGCTGAAGCCGATCAGGTGCGTCGGTCCGGTCGCCAGGTGCTGGAGCAGGGCCACAAACGAACGCGCATCATCTTCATAGTAGGTGGCGGTATACGTGCGTGGCTGCGGTTCCGAGCGACCGGAACCGGGCAGATCGGCCGCGATGACCCGGTAGCCTGCCGCCACCAGGGCTTCCCTCAAGGCCGAAAACTCCTCGATACTCCCGGCGAATCCAGGGAGTACGAGCACCGGAGTGCCACTGCCCTGTTCTTCATAGTAGATACGACTGGTGCCGTGCTCGAACCAGGCCATCCGTACCCTGCGTGTGTCGGTTCGTCCTGCATCTCCCTTCTGCGAAGATGCATTGGTCGGTTGTGTTGTCATAAGTTTCCTCCTTTGTGTGTTATGGGTCATTCTCGTTTGTGAGCAGGTTCCCACCGAGAACTGCTCTTGAGGAAAGTATGCCCCACAGGTATGCGATGTGTCGTCAGTGAAATTACGACAGTGTCTACGCAGACCACACGACAATTTTGTGGCAGAATACGCACAGATGTGCTACACTATGGTTCTGTAATGCATTTGATACCCTTCTCAGGCCAGCCTGAAGAACTATCGGAGGCACACCGCAGTCACGCGCAGGCCGCACCTGAGAGGCATAAGAGCCACTGTGCAAGAGCCATCACCAGAGGGGAGGTCCTTCGATGACGATCCCGTTCCATCAGCCCGTTGTCTGCCCGATCCTCATCGGGCGCAGCGCAGAACTGACCGCGTTGCAGGACTGTCTCGAAGCTGCCGCACGTGGGCAAGGGGGTGTCGTGTTGCTGTCCGGGGAAGCCGGCATTGGCAAATCGCGGCTGGTGGCCGAACTGCGACGGTCCGCCGAAACTTTTGACTTCCAGTTGCTCGGCGGTCAGTGCTTCCCAACCGATCGTGCCTGCCCGTATGCTCCCTTATTTGACCTGCTAGGCGCGTTCCTGGCCCCTCTTTCACCATCCCAGATCACCACGGCGCTGGGAGCATCCGCACGCGCACTCTTTCCCCTGCTTCCTGAGCAGGTCCAGCACCTGCCCGAACTGGCAAGCCTCTCTCCAGTCTCTCCCATAGACCCTGAACAGGAGAAACGCCGCCTCTTCACCCAGCTTTCGGAGGTCTTCCTGCGAGCCACGACCAAACGCCCGCTCCTGCTGATGATCGAAGATCTCCACTGGAGCGATGAGAGTACCCTGGAGTTTCTGCTCTTCTTCGCGCGTAAGGCAGCAGCGCAGCGACTCCTGATGGTGCTCACTTATCGCAGCGATGAGGTACACAGTCCGCTGCGCTCTCTGCTAGCGCAGTTCGACCGCGAGCGGCAGAGGCAAGAAGTCATCCTGCAACCACTGAGCTTGGCCAACGCCGAGGCGTTCCTGCGGGCCATCTTGCAGGGAACTCGTTCCCTACCAGTGGGCATGCTTGATGCCCTCTATGACCTGACTGAAGGCAATCCTTTTTTCCTGGAAGAAGTGCTCAAAGCGCTGATCGTGGCCGGGGAGCTGATTGAGGACGTGGACGGCTGGCGCTGGAAGCGCACGGGTACCTGGCACATTCCACTCAGTCTGCACAATGCCGTCGAGCTGCGTCTCACGCGCTTGAGTGCTGATGCCCGGGTGGTCTTACAACTGGCGGCGGTGGCGGGACGACGCTTCGATTTTACCCTCCTGTTGCAGATCACGCACTACGACGAAGCGTCTCTGGTAGAGCTGATGAAGGAGGCGATCGCGGCTCAGCTGGTCGTCGAGGAATCAGCCGAGCAGTTTGCTTTCCGCCACGCGCTCACCCGGCAGGCAATCGCCACAGGATTGCTGGCGCGAGAGCGGCGCGCGTTGCATGGCACCATCGCCCAGACGCTGGAGCGCTTGCATGAAACAGCGCTGAATGTCCCCCTTGCCGACCTGGCGTATCACTTTGCCGAAGCGCAACTGTGGAGCAAGGCCATGGAGTACGCAAAGCTGGCTGCCGAGCAAGCACAGACCTTCTTTGCCCCGCGGGCCGCCGTGGAACAGTGGACGCGCATGGTGCAGGCAGCAGGGCAGCTCGGGCAGGCGGTACCTTCCACCTGCTACCGGGCACGCGGCCAGGCCTACGAGATGCTGGGCGACTTTGAGCAGGCGGAGGCAGACTTCGAACGAGCCCTGCTCGCGGCGCGTCAGGCGCAGGAGGGGCGCCTCGAATGGCAGAGTGTCCTGGACCTGGGCTTTCTGTGGACGGGTCGCGATTACAAACGAGCCGGAGCGTTTTTTCAACAAGCGGTCGATTTGGCGAGACGCATGGGCGATGCGGAACTGCATGCCCACAGTCTCAACCGGCTGGGCAACTGGCTGCTGAACACCGGGCAGATCGCCGAGGTCCAGGAGAAACATCAGGAAGCGCTGGCACTCTTTGAAGCACAGCACGACCAGCCTGGGATGGCCGAAACCCTCGATCTGCTAGGGACCGCCTCTCTGCATCTGGGGGACGAGATCACTGCGGTACACATGTACGAACGAGCCGTTGAACTGCTGCGCGCGGCGGGTAACCGTAGCGTGTTGTCCTCCTGTCTGACTATGTGTGCGAGCAGTGCCTCCCCAAGGTGTGGGGATACGACCTGTACCGCCAATTGGAGCCTGGCGGAATGTGAGCGTGATCTGGCTGAGGCGTTACACCTGGCACGCGAGATCGAGTGGGCCGCCGGGGAAGCCTTCACCGATCTTATTTTTGGCGTGACCCTTGCCTACTTTGGACGGTTGGGGGGCGCTCTGGCGTACGCGCAGCAGGGACTGCGCCTGGCGACAGAGATCGATCACCAGCAGTGGGTTGCCGGCGCGCATGATGCCCTGGCGCGCACCTCGCTGTTTCTGCTGGCTCCCGAGCAGGCGTTGTTCCACGTGGAGGCCGGGCTCAAG
>Ga0209283_10001704_pt1 | contig 12080 bp, 16 predicted proteins | sample CZO8metaG_2_FD_188354 | JGI IMG/M metagenome (GOLD analysis project Ga0209283, IMG submission 188354) | Vadose zone soil microbial communities from the Eel River Critical Zone Observatory, Northern California, USA - CZOApr15con2H1.8 metaG... | ecosystem: Environmental > Terrestrial > Soil >...
TTCGATATCCTCTTACTTCGGCCGGGGTAATTCGGCGCGCTCGCTCAAATGGGAATGACTTTGCTTTCCTCATATCGTTTCCTTTCTCTGCGCGTCGCCTTGCGAGCGCTGATGATTCGATGTTTGCTTCACGAGGTACTTCGAGCCGATGGTTGGCTCCGGCGTGCTCTTCTTGGGGCTGAAGCCACGCGCGGCGGTGCTTGGCGATGCCAACCCCGAGCTGATGCTTTGCTACGAGGTGATTCGCGACCAGGTGGATGCTCTGCTCCAGGTGCTGCGCGAGCACCGCAACACTGCCGAGCACTACCACGCAGTTCGAGCCCAAGCGCCCGAGGCCCTTTCCCAGATCGAGCGTGCGGCACGCTTCATCTTCCTCAACAAGACGTGCTTTAACGGCCTCTACCGCGTCAACCGGCGAGGCCGCTTCAACGTGCCCTATGGGCGCAATATCTGGGCAAACTTCACGGACGAGGGCGTCTTGCGGCGCGTCAGTCAATGCCTCAAGGGAGCGGAGCTACGGGGTGGCGACTTTGCGGACATCTGCGCAGACGCTGCCGAGGGGGACTTCGTTTACTTTGATCCGCCTTACATCACTCGGCGCGCCGCGCGCATCATTCGGTATCAACCCGGCAGCTTCTACGAAGCTGATCATCGGCGACTCGCCCGCTACGTTCGGGAGCTGGACATGCGGGGATGTTTCGTGATGGTCAGCAACTCTGAACACCCGCTTGTCTTAAAGCTCTATCAAGGGTTCCGCATTGATTCCCTCGACGTGCGCCGCAAAGTCAATGCCGACGCGACGGCACGAGGGGGGTGGAGAGAGCTGCTCATCCGAAACTTTGACCAGCGTGGGAATCTGCTGACGCGGAGGCGGATGCGAACCCCGCAACTTTGCTTGCCCTGGTCTTGAGTCGTTTGGCGGGGGCTTTTTCAAATGTCGTCGCAAATGACGAGGGGGCACAGCCCTCGAAGACGCCGTCGAGGTAGCTCTAGGCTCGAGCGATTCTGGGAGGCGCACGCCGCCGACTTGCCTCCAGGAGCGAAGGCGATCGTTCATTGCGAAGGCGGGAGACGGTTTTGTCCCCTCCAGCTTTGGGACATACAGACCGGCGGGGCGCTCCGCTCTTCTTCGAGGGTCAGCCTCAACTTCCGGTCGGTGATGACGGCAACATCAATTTTGTATTCGGCTCGCAGGCGCCCGGAGGACTGGACCCCTCCGAGTTCCCTTCCGGCTCAGCTCACGAACCGCGGTCGCTGGAGCGTGAGCTGCTCCTATTTCCGGCCCAATGGATACCGGCTTCAAACTTGCTGTGTTCGTCGTTGGCGGCGGTGCCCTCGTCGGCGCTTGTTACTGGCTGTTCCGGAAGCTGTTTCCTCCTCCGCCCGATGACCCCACTGCTCCCAAGGGGCTCCTCGAAGGTTCGACGACTGGGGCCACGCCGACCGACCACCACCACCATTGAATCGCTGGAGCTCAAAGGAGTATTCAAACGGCGTTTTGAGCCGAAGAGGTGATCGCCTATACCGCGACTAGCGGCGTGTCACCTCTGCGGTTGAGGAGTCTGCGTCGAGCGATGTCGACGGCTTCGCCGCAAATGTCATTGCCCTTGAATGCTCGTCCGAGGTTCAACGCCGCAACTCCGACGGAACCCGCCCCCATGAATGGATCGATAACCAGTTCACCGTCAACGGTGCTCTGACGCACGAGCACCTCGCTAACCTCAACGGGCTTCTCTGCTGGGTATCCATTGTAGATCCGAGGGCACTCAATGATGTCGGCAACTCCCAGGTCGTTCAGCTTTCTTTTCCCTTTTTCGAAGAAGAGGATCAGCTCGTATCGAGATCGGTAGTGGTACCCCATCCCGATCCTTTTCTTGTCCCAGACGAGTGGCTTCCAGAACTTGAATCCTGCTTGCTCCGCCATGGGCTTCGCGATGAAAGCTGTCTCGGGATCGCAGAACAGGTAAAAATGTCGATTCTTTCGTAATACACGGAAAGCTTCGCTGAAGAGCGTAGGAAAACGCGCATTCGGGAAGATGGTAAACCAGTCGTTACTGGAGGCCTTACTGTGCTTGAGCCTAGTCGTGGTCCCGATCGCCCTGTGCTTCTCAAGCGATTCATAGGGCGGGTCAGTCACTACTAGGTCGACTGACGCGTCTGGTAGCGTCCGCAGCCACTCGATCGCGTCGGTTCGTGCCAGCGACGGACCTTCAGCAAGTTCCATCAGCATCGATGCGTCTACTACGCGGAGCATCTGACAGCCCCCAAACTTCCTGGTCGGTGGCAGGAAATGGCGCATAGGGACCTCTCTGATACGCTGCTATCAAAAGGGCCCGGGCCCTGGGTGTAAACCATGCCGATCCAGACGGGCGGCTCTGGCGACGAGCCGATTGCAAAGCTAGGTGGAAAGCCCTACCGACTATTGGTTGCCGCACATGTAGCGAAGGCCTTCGCGGGAGCCGATCTTTTCGTGTACGAGGAGGTTCCTTTCGGCTCGTCGATCATTGGCAAGGATCGGCACGTCGACATCCTCGTCCTATCCAGGAAGACGGGGCGCGCCGTCGGACTCCAGGCCAAATATCAAGCTGTCGCTGGCACGACGGACGAGAAGATCCACTATGCGCTCGCTGACTGCGCGGCAATGTGGATCCCATCTGTCGTAGTGTACGGCGGGCCCGGCTGGTCACTTGGCGTGAGGCATACTCTCGAGGCATCGCGCCACGCCGTTCGTGCTGAGGTTGTTAATGGAAAAATCAGGGAGTCGGCCGAGCTCGACAGCTTTGTCGCGGCTCAGTTTGGCCTTTGGGCCACAATCTTGAAGAACAAGAAGCCCGTTGCAGCGACGTAGGCAGTCATAATTGGATAGACAGTCCCGCGCACATGCGGCGTCGACTCCGGGAAGCAATTAAGCGGCGGGTGCGGGCGGAGGCTGAGAAGGAAAAAGCCCAGAAATCCCAGGTTGAAGCGATCCGAAGACTCAAGGAACTGCAGCTCAGCGTGCGTGATACCGGTGATCTCTTGGGGCTTTCATATCAACGGGTCCAGCAGCTTATCGACCAGGTGCCAGGGGCGCGCTGGAAGGGAGAATGAGGGCGACCGTGCGTTCCTGGAGTAGCAGCTACCAAACGGTTGCTACTTCGCGTGCCCGTCGAATCGGGCGGTCGCTCGTCAACAGAATCAAGCCGTGAACTCTCGCTGTGGCACAGATCAGTCTATCCGCCGGATCCGAGGCAAACTTGTTCGAGAACTGCTCGGATTCGATGGCCACTTCGGCCGTTAGAGGCAAGATGTCCAATTGAGGAATGGATGAGGCAAGGCGCAACCAGTCAGCCCACGAGAGATTGGGCGTGTCGACGACGATCCGGCCCCGAGCCAATAGCCAAGACGCTTCCTTGAGAGAGATGGCAGCGAGCCCGACCTTTTCCTCCGAAAGTGAATTTAGCACCCGCCGCGCGCGGGCTCCAAGACGTGAGTCATTCAGCACGGCCCAGATCCACGCCTGGGTGTCGAGGAGGTATTTCAAGAGCCTTTGAACCACTCACCTTCCGGGATGCGAACCCGGTCGAGATCGACCAGGACTCGCGCGGTACCTTTCAGGCAACCCAACAACTTCTCAGCGGCGACCCGGTGGCGTTTAGAGGGTTGAAGCAGAGCGACCTCGCGATTTCGCCGCAAGATAGCGATCGTCTCACCGCGCTCCGCCTGCCTTACGTAGCTGCTGACCCGATTCCGGAATTCGCCGATTTTGACTCTTCGCATCCTCAAGAACATAGCCAAGTAACTTAGCCATATCAAGAGAGGGGGGGTTCTCTGGGGCACAGAAGGTCACTTCGGGTCCGCTTGAGGGCTGTGCGTCGAGCGTGCTCGGCGCGCTGTTAGCCTCCTCTGTGGGATGGGCATTCTCAAAGTTCCGCAGGTCGTCATTTTGACTTGGCTGAACGCTTTGTGAACCGGTCAGCGATTGCACCGAGCACGAAGCCCCAGCCTTCCTGATGACGTCGGCCCAGTTCATCCTCCGGGAGGTTGGCATGGCGAAGTTTCACGAGCGTTTGATTGCCGTGGGGCTCAAAGGTCAGCGTGACTACTGACTCGAGACCGCGAGTTGCCTCGGATACCCACGGTCGCTGGCTGGCGAATGGCGCTCGAGAGGCTCGCCGCACTCGTCGAGGCGGACTAGAGTGGACATTTCGAGGAGGAGGAGAGTCCAGCTCATCGCGTGGGTCGTGCTGTTCTGCTCTTGGCTGATTGGCTGCGCCGCCCAGGTGCCAACTGTGCAGCTCAGCGAATCAAGGTCGCGTGAGCTTCGCCAGAACATGAAGATCTACACCCGAGCACAGCTCGACGAGGGGTCTGTCGACCGCCTTGGTGTTGTTAGCGCGATATCGTGCGAGGCCAATTTCTGGGAGTCGGCATCCGAGCAGGACGCCGTGGACCAACTTCTTCAGAAAGCATCGCAAGCTGGCGGGACCGGCATTGCAGACGTCTCCTGCGAGCACTGGGGGAGCAACAACTTCGAAAACAGGTGCTGGAGTTCATACACGTGCACCGCGGCAATCATTAAGCTGAGTCGTGCGCCGCCCACGGTGAGTGGCTCGACGGCGTCGAGTTCGTCCGGGACTGGCTTCGTGATTTCGGCGGAGGGCCACATACTCACAAACAGCCATGTGGTCTCAGGCGCAAAGTCCATGACGGTTACTTTCAATGGGGAGACCCTGCGGGCCTCAGTTGTTCGTGACGACTCGCAGAACGATTTGGCGATCATCAAAGTAGATCGGCGGAGTACGCCGCTCGAATTCAGGGATGACGGCCGAGTGCGGGTCGGCGACGCCGTGATGATCATCGGCTTTCCGCTTTCGGTCACCACAGGGAACGTCACGGCACTCTCCGGCATCAAGGATGATGTTCGATTCATGCAAGTCTCAGCGCCGGTGGAGCCTGGCAACAATGGAAGCCCTGTCTTCGATGAGAGTGGACGAGTCATCGGCATCGCGCTCGGCATCGGGAGTGTGATCAAAGCATCCATTGCCAAGACACTCATGGACGCGAATGGCATCAACTTTGTAGTCAGCATGCTGACCGAAAGAGTGTCTCAGACGTTACGGATACTGTCCGCAACGCCATCGTCTTAATTGAGAGCCGGTAGAGTTCCTCAGAGGACTTTTCTGGTTCCGGTAAGGGATGACCATCGCGGGCGCGTCTCTATCGTCCCCGACTTGGACAATGCTTTCGCTCGACAAACAACCTTCGGCCAGACCGCGCGGCACTGCGAGGCGGCTTGCCTAGTTGTAGGTCGCGGAAAACGCGAGGGCGTATACCCAGCTAGTTAACGTCGGCGAGGAGCCACCACTGTCCTTGTTCCAGGAGGACGATGCGTGTCCCACGAGACCTAGACCCCAGTGGTCTCCTACCCACCACTCCTTGCCGAGCGCTAGCCTTGCGCCAAAGCCCACGTTCGAGCTGGAGTCCCTACCATTTGCCGTTAGTGACATGCGCGTCAGCGCGACCGTGCCTGAGAAGTAAATGTTTGCGGGCATAAAGTAATACGTGCATTCCGGCCCCATTCCGACCATTGTCAAAGAGGCGTTAGAGGCGGTCACAGATTGGCCCGAGGATAGCGAAACGTTCGGATTTACGACGACGCCATCATAGAGGTGGGCCGCGAGGATAACGTTCTCCGCCACGGCACCACCGATGGCGAAACCAAATACGCCAGCAGGGCCAGAAATGGTCAGGTCTCCGGAAGTGGTGCCCGTCGGCTCGGAGGTCATCATGTAGCCAGCGCCCAAGTCGGGCCGCAGGAAAAGACCGAAGTGGCGGTGCACTGTGGCGTCACCCGGAGGGGCGACCGGCATTGAAGATGCCGGACCTGGCTGGCCGTACGTGGAGCCGCCAACGCAAAGGATAGCTGCAACAACCAGCGCGAAAATCTTGATCATGGACACTCTCTCCTGGACACGATTCTGCAGCTGGAAAGCCGCGTGCGAACGACGCCGGAATTGCCCAACGCAGTTTATCGCGAATTACAGGCGTTTATTGCAAGAGCTGAAAGTACCGTCACGGTCAGCCCTTCGCGTTACTTGTGCGTCGAGAGATTGCGTCTCTTTGTGCGCCCACCGAAGCGGTATTGCGGGTCTGAGCTAGCTCTCAACAAGACGGAATGGAATTAATGCGGAGTGCAAGTGAGAGTATCGGCGCCGCACTCGCACTCAATTCATTCATTTGTTGATGTGCCGATACAAGGTAACCGTCCGCCCAACGGCGCCTTTCGGCATCACGGTGAGCACCCATCTTCAGGAAGATACCTCCTTCGTCTGTGGCGTAGAATCGGCCAGCGGAGCCGAGACGATAAGCCAACCCTATTCAGCGCAGCTCCACGGTGCGACGGCGCTTCTCGTGGTGCTCGCCTCCTCTGTCTCGCTGGCCCAAGCCAGGACTATCGAGAATCGCCATTTGACGTGGTCCGACTTCAAAGGAAGCCCTGACAGACAGAGTCCCGACGATGCGCGTACCTATTGGTTTGTGAGGTACCGTTACGACGACCCAGCTCAAGGCAGCGTGCGGCCGGTTGTGAGCGTATGGAACGAGTTTGGTGAGCAGTCTTGGGTGAAGTGGGACACTCCTCGCGAGAATGAGAAGGACCAGCTACTCAATCACGAGCAGGGCCACTACAGCATGGGTGTGTTGTGCGCTTTGGAGTTCAAGAAGGCGGTAGAGCAGTCATCGTTCACCGCCGACTATCCCGCCGAGCTGAATAGAATCTTTTCAAGTGTGCTCAAGAAGTATCAAGACATGGAGAAGCTCTACGATCTTGAAACAAGAGGCATGTACGATACGGCGAACCAGCAAGCATGGGATGCCCGCCTTGGCCGCATGATCGACGAGCTGTGGCGTTACAGGTAACGACGGGGTCGAGAGGGGCGCCTTTCGAATAGCTGCCATGCCGGAGGTGATCTGCAGACGCGCACGTTGGCGCGCACCGCCTCGCGGATGATCCCATCTGGGTCGCCCGGTCGAACCAGCCCCTCGATGTGCGGAGCAATCCGGTCGGTGATGGAGCGGAGGTTCTTCGACTCGGGGCCGAGACCTGTCTCGATCGCCTTCACCGTAGCGGCGATCGCGCCGCAGCGCGTGTGGCCCATCACGACGACGAGCCGCGAACCGAACTGCGAGGCTGCGAACTCAATCGACCCGATCACGGAAGGGGCGACGATGTTGCCTGCGACCCGGACGACGAACAGGTCGCCGAAGCCTGCGTCGAACAAGATCTCTACCGGAGTCCTCGAGTCCGAACAGCCCAGGATGATCGCGAACGGGCGTTGGGCTTCACCGGCAAGCTGTCGGCTCCACCCGCGCGCCGATGACGTGCCGCTCGCCTCCCGAAAACGACGGTTACCCTCGACCAGCCGCTGTAACGCCTGCTCTGGCGATAGCGAGCTTGGATCCCAGGTGTGAGGCATCGCTGCATTTGATATCACGCAGGAGAGGGTTTCTCATGGACAAGAAGACCAAGTTTGGATGGATGTCGATACTCGCCCTAGGGGCGAACTTCTCGCTCGCATGGGGTTCGGCCGTTGAAGACATTAGGGCGGCAAGGAAACGCGGAGATCTCGATGGAGCGATCCGGCTCGCTACGCAGGCTTTGGCATCCGGTGAGCTATCCCTCGAAGATCAAGCGATTGCCTTCTATAACCGCGGCGTCACCTGGGAGAAGAAGAAAGAACTTGAACGCGCCATCGCCGACTACAACGAGGCAATCCGACTGAATCCGCAGTATGCGGCCGCCTTCAACGAACGCGGCATCGCCTGGGGCGAGAAGAAAGAACTTGAACGCGCCATCGCCGACTTCAGCGAGGCAATCCGGCTGAATCCGCACTATGTGCCCGCCTTCTACGACCGCGGCGTCACCTGGGAGAAGAAGAAAGACTACGACCGCGCCATCGCCGACTACAACGAGGCAATCCGGCTGAATCCGCAGTTTGCGCTGGCCTTCCACAGCCGCGGCATCGCCTGGCGCAAAAAGAAAGACTACGACCGCGCCATCGCCGACTACAACGAGGCAATCCGGCTGAATCCGCAGTATGCGGACGCCTTCTACGGCCGCGGCGTCGCCTGGCGCGAGAAGAAAGACTACGACCGCGCCATCGCCGACTACAACGAGGCAATCCGGCTGAATCCGAAAGATGCGGACGCCTTCAACGAACGCGGCATCGCCTGGGGCGAGAAGAAAGACTACGACCGCGCCATCGCCGACTACAACGAGGCAATCCGGCTGAATCCGAAAGATGCGGACGCCTTCAACGGCCGCGGCGTCGCCTGGCGCGAGAAGAAAGACTACGACGGCGCCATCGCCGATTACAACGAGGCAATCAAACTGAATCCGAAAGGTGCGCTCGCCTTCAACAACCGCGGCAACGCCTGGTACGAGAAGAAAGACTACGACCGCGCCATCGCCGACTACAGCGAAGCAATCCGGCTGAATCCGCAGTTTGCGGACGTCTTCGGCAACCGCGGCCACGCCTGGTACAGCAAGAAAGACTACGACCCGCCGACTACAACGAGGCAATCCGGCTGAATCCGCAGTTTACGGACGCTTTCTACCGCCGCGGCATCGCCTGGGGCGAGAAGGAAGACTACGACCACGCCATCGCCGACTTCAACGAGGCAATCCGGCTGAATCCGAAAGATCCGTTCGCCTTCTATTGCCGCGGCATCATCTGGCGCGAGAAGAAAGACTACGACCGCGCCATCGCCGACTACAACGAGGCAATCCGGCTGAATCCGCAGTATGCGGCCGCCTTCAACAACCGCGGCATCGCCTGGCGCGAGAAGAAAGACTACGAACCCGCCATCGCCGACTTCAACGAGGCAATCCGGCTGAATCCGCAGTATGCGAACGCCTTCAACAACCGCGGCCATACTTATTTCTACCGGGGCCAGTTTGAGCCGGCGGCGGCCGATTTGGCCAAGGCCCACGAACTTAACGCCGAAACCCACACTGCGATCTGGCTCTACCTCGCTCGTGCGCGTAACGGTACCGACGGCAAGCCCGAGCTCACCGCGAATACGCAGAACATCGACGTCACGAAATGGCCGGCACCCGCAGTGGCGCTCTATCGCGGCATCCAGGCGCCCGACGGATTCGTCGCGCTCGCCGCCAACTCTGATGCGAACACGCAAATCAACCAAATGTGTGAAGCGAACTTTTATCTCGGTCAGTGGTATCTGCTTAAGGGCAAGCAAGCCCAGGCGCGCTCGCACTTCACCGCGGCGCGGGATGCCTGCCCACCACACTGGTTTCAATACGGCGGCGCGGTCGCGGAGCTAGCGCGAATGAAGTAAGAAATCTCGCGTGCGAAGGAGAGAGTTTCTCATGGACAAGAAGCTGATTGCCAAAGTGTCGGCCACCATTAATGCCCCGATCGCCAAGGCTTGGGACGCGCTCGTGACGCCCGAACTGATCAAGCGCTACTTCTTCGGAACGACGGTTGTGTCGGACTGGAAAGAAGGCAGCTCGATCACCTGGAATGGGGAGTGGCAGGGCAAGACTTACCAAGACAAGGGCGTGATCCTCCGTCACGATCCGAAACGGATGCTGCGATACACGCACTTCAGCCCGCTCTCAGGTCTGCCGGATAAGCCTGAAAACTATCATACGATAACTATCGAGCTGTCCCAGCAGGGCAAAGGCACGAACGTGTCGCTGGCTCAGGACAATAACCCGACGGAACAGGCGCGCGAGCACTCCGAGAACAACTGGAAAACGGTCCTCGACGGCCTAAAAAAGATCGTCGAGCAGTAGAGTCGCCCCAATTGGGTTCGAGTCCACGTCGGCGAGGTAAAAGTAGCCGCGGTGAACACTCAAAAGCGAGATTCAAGCAGCGACGTTGGCGAGCAACACTTCATTGATGACAGTTTGATAGCCGACGCCGCGTTTCTTGGCCTCTCGTTTTGCCCAAGCAACGACAAGTGGATGCAAGCGAATCGCAACGGGTAGATACTTCGCGCTGGCAGTCTTAGGCGGCCTTCCGCGACGCCGCCCGCGCTTTTTACCGAGCTTTGCCTCAATCGCTTTTCGGTATCCTTTTACTTCGGCCGGGGTGATTCGGCGCGCTCGCTCAAATGGGAATGACTTTGCTTTCTTCATATCGTTTCCTTTCTGTGCGCGTCGCTTTACGAGCGCTGATGATTCGATGTTGCCCCTCTGCACGAATGGTAAACACCACGACCAGCACGTCACGAGTAGATCTTCCGATGAGGATCTCCCGCAACTCCGAGTGCGAGTGCGCCTCATCGATCGCAATCAGCGCAAATGGGTCGTCAAACGCCAAGATCGCGTCCTCAAAGCGCACGCCATGCTTCCTCCGGTTAGCTCGTGCTTTGATCGAGTCCCATTCGAAGCTGAACCGCACATTTATAGTATATACTGCTTTTCAATGCCCCGGCTTGCCCAGGCGGCTACTCGGACTCGAGCGTCTTGACATAAGTCCCGGCCCGTCGCAGCTGCTGCTCCAGCTTTGGCAGATCTACTTTGGTCGGGTCGTAGACGACCTCATTCGCTTCGTGAGAGCCACTCCATCCACTGGAGACAGACTCGACACCGGGCAGCCCATCCAGGGCCTGCTTGCCGGCGTCGTATCAGGTGACTGCGAATTTCGCTTTCTTCATTCCAGGTCCCGCCTCGTGATTCCCTACGCCCGTTAGCGACGACGTGCAAGCCAAACCCAGCAAGGCCATCACCGTTAGAATTGTCTTTCTCATAAACTTTCTACGCCAGACGGTCAGAGTTATTGAATGAAATCAACTCTGAAGATGTAATCCGTCTCGATCGGTTGGCCATTCCAGAGTGCGGGTTCATACCGACGCGCTTCAAGGGAATTGAGGGTCGCGTCATTCATGCGCGAAAGCTTCTTCAAGGCACGACAATTCCGGACTCGCCCTTTTGTGTCGATAATGCACTTCGCCACAATTGTCCCTTGGACGTTCTCGAGCAGCCCCGCACCGGTGTATGTCGGATCCTTGCCCGCGATCAGTTGGGCGCGGATAGGAAACCCGCGTCGTAGCGTACGAGCACGCGCTCCTCCTGTAATGAGAGGAGAGGCCTCGAGGCTAGGTGAGGTTTGCTCGTTGTTGGACCGGACCAGTTGGCTTGCAGAAACAAAACCAGCTGCAGGCTTGGGCGTGTTACTTGGTTTGGAATTCCCCAATTTTTAGCTTTGCTCTGTATACACGCATCAAAGGACTGAACTACCGTCGGCAGCGTGGATAGCCACCGCGCACGTGACTGGGCTTCTTGCGGCGGACGGTTGCTGTCAGGCAAAAATAATGTCGCTTGACCAACCCAACTGAGGGATGGATCCGATAAACAAAGGCATTGTTCGATTTCCTGCCGATGTGCCTCTGCAATCTCGCGGACCTTCTCGATGTCTTGCGCCATGTGTGCTTGATCGGGAGCCGGGAATGCGGCCGGCGGAGCGTGGCCGCACGCTGTCACCAAAAGTGCAACTCCTACGTCCAGCCAGCAGCTTCGCATTTCGCGGCAGTACCATAGGTTTTCGAGCGACCCAAGGTCGTCGCGCACTTAGTCCTCCGAAAGACCAAGGCCGTACTGGCTCGCGCTCGACGACCTGCTAGAGTGGACTGTTTCGAGGAGAAGGGTTGAGAGTCCAGCTCATCGCGTGGGTCATGCTGTTCTTCTCTTGGCTCATTGGCTGTGCCGCCCAGGCGCCAACTATGAAGCTCAGCAAATCAGCGTCGCGTGACCTTCGCCAGAACATGAAGATCTACACTCGCGCACAGCTCGACGAGGAGTCTGTCGACCGGCTTGGTGTTGTCAGCGCGGTATCGTGCGGGGCCAATTTCTGGGAGTCGGCATCCGAGCAGGACGCCGTGGACCAACTTCTTCAGAAAGCATCGCAAGCTGGCGGGACCGGCATTGCAGACGTTTCCTGCGAGCACTGGGGGAGCAACAACTTCGAAAACAAGTGCTGGAGTTCATACACGTGCACCGCGGCTATCGTTAAGGTGAGCCGTGCGGCGCCCACGGTGAGTGGCTCGACGGCGTCGAGTTCGTCGGGGACTGG
>Ga0209283_10001707_pt1 | contig 12074 bp, 10 predicted proteins | sample CZO8metaG_2_FD_188354 | JGI IMG/M metagenome (GOLD analysis project Ga0209283, IMG submission 188354) | Vadose zone soil microbial communities from the Eel River Critical Zone Observatory, Northern California, USA - CZOApr15con2H1.8 metaG... | ecosystem: Environmental > Terrestrial > Soil >...
AGCGCTCGAGAAAGCGCCGAGCCTGCGCCCCTCGCTCGTCATCACCGATCTCATGATGCCCGACATGGACGGCCTGACTCTCCTGCGCGCGCTGCAGCAGGAGATGCCGCGGGTGCCGGTGATCATCCTCACCGGCCGGGCCACGGTGGATACCGCGGTGGGCGCGATGCGCCAGGGTGCGTACGACTACCTCACCAAGCCGGTGGACCTCGACCGGCTCCGGCTGCTCGTCGAGAAGGCCCTGGACCGGGCGCGAACCCTGGACGAGGTCACGATCCTGCGGCGGCGCGTGAAGGACGTCTGGGGGATGGGCCGGCTGATCGGCCGCAGCGCGCCCATGCAGGAGGTCCACCGCCTGATCGAGCAGGCCGCGGCCACTTCCGCTCCGGTGCTGATCCACGGCGAGACCGGCACCGGCAAGGAGCTGGTGGCCCGCACGCTGCACGACCTCTCGGCCCGCGCGGGCGGCCCCTTCGTGGCGGTCAACTGCGCGGCCATGCCGGAGACGCTCCTCGAGAGCGAGATCTTCGGCCACGAGCGGGGCGCCTTCACCGACGCCCGCGACCGGCGCGAGGGCTGCTTCGAGCTGGCCCACGGGGGCACCCTCCTGCTCGACGAGGTGGCCGAGATGCAGCCGGGCACCCAGGCCAAGTTCCTCCGAGTCCTCGAGGAGGGCTCATTCCGGCGGCTGGGCGGCAAGAGCGAGATCAAGGTGGACGTGCGGGTGGTGGCCGCCACCAACAAGGACCCGATCGCGGCCCTGAAGGAGGGGGCGTTTCGCGAAGACCTGTACTACCGGCTGAACGTCTTCACCCTGTCGGTGCCGCCGCTGCGGCAGCGGGTCGAGGACATCCCGTTGATCGTGACCGGGTTCGTCGAGGAGTTCAACGGCAAGTACGACAAGCGCATCACCGGCGCCGACGACGCCACGCTCAAGATCTTGATGGCAAACCCCTGGCCGGGCAATGTCCGCGAGCTGCGCAACGTGGTGGAGCGGGCCTTCATCGCCTGCGAGGGCGACCTGCTCACCCCCCGGTACCTGCCGAGCACCTCGCCGGTCGCGGCGGCCACCGCCTGGAGCGGCGATCCCGACGCCCTCACCGTCCCCATCGGACTGCCCCTGCGCGAGGTCGAGAAGCAGTTCGTGCTGCGCACGCTGGCCGCCGAGAACAACAACAAGACCCGCGCGGCCGAGCGGCTGGCGATCAGCACCAAGACGCTGCACAACATGCTCCAGCGCTGGGGGCTGCTGGGCCGCACGTCCGCCCCACGGAACGGCCCGTGATCGCGGCGATGGACCGGACCGTCGCGGGGCTGCTCGAGGAGCTCGACGCGGCGATCGCGCGGCAGCGCGACCTGCCCGACGAGGCGCGCGCGGACCTCGCCGGGCGCGTCGCGGCGCTCCGCGGCTCCGTGGAGCGGCAGCGGGAGGCGGAGGGTGCGGAACGGCACCAGCTCGGCCACGACCTGCGGGCTCACCTGAACGCTATCGCGGGCTGGACCCACATCCTTCGCCTGGAGAGCACCACCCCGACCACCATCGGCCGGGCCGCCGAGGTCTTCGACCGCAGCGTCCGGACTCTCACCGGGGTGATCGAGGCCTATACCGCCGCGCGCGACCGCTGACCCTTCCGTTCCGGCCCATTGACAAGGCCATCGTTTCGACGATAATCACGGCACTCCCGACCCGACTCAGGCCCAGTCCCAAGCTCCCAAGCGCTCCGACTTTCGTCTCATGGAGGAGACGGTGATGATCGGACCCCGGCGGATCCGTCTGACGGTCCTCGCGGCGGCCTTCCCGGCCGTCCCGCCCAGCGGTCCGCCGTCCGCCCGCATCGCCGCACCAACCCCCTCCCGGAGACCGTAGGATGAAGCCTGTCCGCTCGACCGCTCTCGCGCTGACCCTGGCCCTCGTCCTGACCGTGCTCGCCGGGGTCCTCCCCGCCCGCCCGGCCGCCGCCGCGGGCCCCGAGGGGCAGGCGACGTGGGCCGTGCACATCACGCTGGCGCCGACCTGGTTCGATCCCGCGGAGACGTCCGGGATCATCACGCCGTTCATGGTGCTGTACGCCATGCACGACGCCCTCGTGAAGCCGATGCCGGGCAAGCCGATGGCGCCGTCCCTCGCCGAGTCGTGGACCCAGTCGAAGGACGGGCTCGTCTACGAGTTCGTGCTCCGGAAGAACGTCCGCTTCCACAATGGCGACGTGATGACCGCCGAGGACGTGAAGTTCTCCTTCGAGCGGTACCGGGGCGCGAGCGCGGCCCTGCTCCAGGGCAAGGTCGCCCGGGTGGAGGTGCTCGACCCGCACCGCATCCGCTTCACCCTGAAGCGGCCGTGGCCCGACTTCCTGGCCTTCTACGCGACGCCGGCGACCGGCGCCGCCTGGATCGTGCCCAAGAAGTACGTCGAGCAGGTGGGCGAGGACGGCTTCAAGAAGGCGCCGGTGGGCGCGGGGCCGTACAAGTTCGTCTCCTTCAAGCCGGGCGTCGAGCTCGTGCTCGAGGCCCATGAGCAGTACTGGCGGAAGATCCCCACGCTGAAGACGCTGGTGTTCCGGACCATCCCCGACGAGTCCACCCGGCTGGCCGCGCTCAAGCGCGGCGAGGTGGACGTGGCCTACTCGATCACCGGGCCGCTCGCCGAGGAGGCCAAGCGCTCGCCGGGGCTCGCCCTGGTGCCGACCTACTTCACCTTCACCACGTGGCTCGTCTTCACCGACCAGTGGGACCCGAAGTCGCCCTGGCACGACCGCCGGGTCCGCCTGGCCGCCAATCTCGCGATCGACCGCGCGGGCATCAATCAGGCCGTGTATCTCGGCCTCTCCAAGCTCGCCCATTCGTTCATTCCCCAGGGCATGGAGTACTTCTGGGCGCCGCCCGCCTACGCCTTCGATCCCCGGGGTGCCAAGCGGCTCCTCGCGGAAGCGGGCTACCCGAACGGCTTCGAGTCGGGCGACCTGTCGGGTGACACGATCTACGGGGTGGCCATCGGGGAGCCGGTGGCCAACTATCTCCAGCAGGTCGGCATCCGGCTCCGGCTGCGGCCGATGGAGCGGGTCGCCTTCTTCAAGGAGTACGGTGAGAAGAAGCTGCGCGGGGTGATCTTCAGCGGTAGCGGAGCGCCCGGCAACGCGCCCATCCGGCTCGAGCAGTACGCGATCACGGGCGGGCGGTACGCGTACGGGGCCTACCCCGACGTGGACGGCCTCTACACCGAGCAGGCCAACGAGATGAACCCGCGGGTGCGCCAGCAGATCCTCCACAAGATGCAGCAGCTCATCCACGAGCGGGCGATGTTCGGGCCGGTGATCGAGCCCGCCTTCCTCAACGGGGTCGGCCCGCGCCTCGAGGTCCACGGGCTGGGTCTCGTGGCCAATCACGCCTACTCGGCGCCGTACGAAGACCTGCGCCTGAAGAAGCCGTGACATGAAGCGATACATCGCCAAGCGCGTCGGCTTCGCGGCGATCTCGCTCGTGCTGCTGTCCGTCACGATCTTCCTGTTGGTGCGGCTGACCGGCGATCCGACGGTGCTCCTGGTCGAGCCGGGGGCCAGCCAGGCCGACCTGGAGGCCGTCCGCAAGCAGTTCGGCCTCGACCGCCCGCTCTGGGTGCAGTACGGCCACTTCGTGTCGAGCCTGGTGCGCGGCGACCTCGGCCACTCGTTCTACTACCGCACCCCGGTGCTCGAGCTCTATCTCTCCCGGCTGCCCAGCTCGCTCCTGCTCGCCAGCGCCGCGATGGCCTTCTCGCTCCTGATCGGCATCCCCACCGGGATCATCGCGGCGGTGCGCGTCAACCAGTGGTGGGACAGCGCGGGCAAGGTGTTCGCCCTCCTCGGGCTGTCGCTGCCGTCGTTCTGGGTGGGCCTCCTCCTGATCCTCTTCTTCTCGGTCTACCTCGGGTGGCTCCCGTCCTCCGGCTCCGGCACCGCGGCCCATCTCCTGATGCCCGCCTTCGCCCTCGGCTGGTACTTCGCGGCCGCCCACATGCGGCTCACCCGCTCGTCGATGCTGGACGTGCTGGGCTCCGAGTACGTGAAGCTGGCCCGCCTGAAGGGGCTGCCGGAAGCGCTCGTGATCGGCAAGCACGCGTTCAAGAACGCGCTCATCCCGGTGCTGACCCTGGCCGGGATCAATCTCGTGATCATGGTCAACGTCGCGGTGGTGGTGGAGACGGTCTTCGCGTGGCCCGGCATCGGCCGGCTCCTCTACGAGGGCATCGCCTTCCGCGACTTCCCGATCGTGCAGGCCACCGTCATCCTGAATGGGGCCATGGTCGTGATCGTGAGCCTCCTCGTCGACATCCTCTACGCGGTGATCGACCCGCGCATCCGGCTCGCCCGATGAACGGCAGCCGCTCGGCCGCGCTCACCGTCGCCTGGCGCGTCGCGTCCTTCGCATCCTTCCGGACCGAGGGCTTCCCGCTGATCCCGATGGCCATCCTGGGCGTGCTGATCTTCGCCGCGGTCTTCGCCAACGTGCTCGCGCCCCACGACCCCGAGGTGGGCAATCTCGGCGAGCGCTTCCGCCCGCCGGCCTGGCAGCAGGGCGGCAGCGAGAAGTTCCTCCTGGGTAGCGACCACCTGGGGCGCGACGTGCTCTCCCGGCTCATCTTTGGCGCCCGCATCTCCATCGTGGTGGGCTTCACCGCGGTGGTGGTGGCCGGCCTCCTGGGCACCGGGCTCGGCATCCTGTCGGGCTTTCTGGGAGGCTGGGTGGATCAGGTCATCATGCGGGTCACCGACGCCTGGCTCGCGCTGCCCGCGCTCACCTTCGCGATCTTCCTGGCCGCGGTGGTCGGGCCCAGCGCGATGAACATCGTGATCATCCTGGGCTTGGCCTACTGGACGCGCTATGCGCGCGTGATCCGCGGCGAAGTGCTCTCGCTCAAGGAGCGCGACTACGTCCGCCTCGCCATCGTGGCCGGCTGCTCCAAGCGCACGATCATGAAGCGCCACATCCTGCCCAACGTGCTCAACTCGGCCATCGTGCTCGGCACCCTCATGCTGGGCGTGGTCGTGGTGACCGAGGCCGCCCTCTCCTTCCTGGGGCTGGGGGTGCCGCCGCCGCAGCCCGCGTGGGGGCTCATGCTCGCCGACGGCAAGAAGGGCATGATGGCGGGCTACTGGTGGCTCACGGTGCTGCCCGGCTGCTGCATCATGTTCATGGTCCTCTCCGCCAACCTCCTGGGTGACTGGCTCCGCGTGAAGCTCGACCCCCAGCTCCGTCAGCTGTGACCGCTCCGCCCCTTCTCGAGCTGCGCAACCTCTCGACGCACTATGTCAGCGCGCGGGGCACCCGCGTGGTGCGCGCGGTGGACGAGGTCTCGCTCTCCCTGGAGGCGGGCAGCACGCTCGGCATCGTGGGCGAGTCCGGCTCCGGCAAGAGCACGCTCGCGCTGACCATCCTGCGCCTGCTGCCCCCCGCGGCCCGAATCACGAGCGGGGAGATCCTCTTCGAGGGTGAGGACCTGCGCACGAAGTCCGACGTGGAGATGCGGCGGATCCGCGGCCAGCGCATCGCGATGATCCTGCAGGATCCGATGGCGTCGCTGAACCCGCTGTTCACCATCGGCGACCAAGTGGCCGAGCCGCTCCGGGTGCACGAGGGAGTCGGCCGCCGCGGCGCCTGGAGCCGGGCCACGGATCTGCTGAAGGCGGTCCGCATCTCCGCGCCGGAGTCGCGCGTGCGCGAGTACCCCCACCAGATGTCGGGCGGCATGCGCCAGCGTATCGTGGGGGCCATCGCCATCTCCTGCTCCCCGCGGTTGCTGATCGCGGACGAGCCCACCACGAGCCTCGACCTCACGATCCAGGCCCAGTACCTGAACCTCCTGAGGGACCTGCAGCGGCAGTACGAGCTGGCCCTGATCTTCATCACCCACAACCTCGGCATCGTGGCCAAGATGTGCGACCAGGTCGCGGTGATGTACGCGGGGCGCCTGGTGGAGTGGGGGCCGGTGACCCGGATCTTCGACGCGCCCGCCCACCCGTACACGCAGGCCCTGCTCGGCTCCATCCCGCGCATGGGCGACGGGCGCGAGCGTCTGACCGCCATCGAGGGCCAGCCCCCGGACCTGGCCGCGCCGCCGCCCGGCTGCGCCTTCCACCCCCGCTGCCCGCAGGTGATGGACCAGTGCCGTGAGCAGGCGCCGCCCGAGACGGTGCTGGCCCCGCGTCACACCACGCGTTGCTGGCTCTCGGTCCCCGCTCCCGAGCCGGCGACGGTGAGGTGAACGTAAAGATGGCCACCCCGATCCTCGAGGCGCGCAACCTCACCAAGCACTTCCCGGTGAAGCGCGGAGTCTTCGCCAAGACGCTGGGGGTGGTGCGGGCGGTGGATGGGGTGAACTTCTCCGTCAGTCCGGGCCAGACCCTGGGCCTGGTCGGGGAGTCGGGCTGCGGCAAGACCACCACCGCCAAGCTGGTGCTGCGGCTGGAGGAGCCCACCGGCGGGGGTCTGCGCTTCGAGGGACGCGACATCGGAGGCCTCGAGGGCAACGACGTCAGGCAGTATCGACGGGCGGTGCAGGCCGTGTTCCAGGACCCCTTCGCGTCGCTCAACCCGCGGATGCGCGTGGACGCCATCATCGCCGAGCCCCTGATCACCCACGAGCGCCTCGACGCGCCCGAGGTCGCGAAGCGCGTGAGCCGGTTGCTCGACCTCGTGGGCTTGCCGGAGCGCTCGGCCCAGCTGTTTCCGCACGAGTTCTCGGGCGGCCAGCGGCAGCGCATCGCCATCGCGCGGTCTCTCGCCCTCTCGCCCCGACTGATCGTGCTCGACGAGCCGGTCTCCGCGCTCGACGTGTCCATCCGCGCCCAGATCCTGAACCTGCTGCGCGACCTGCAGGCCCAGCTCGGGGTCTCCTACCTCTTCATCGCCCACGATCTGGCCGCGGTGGCGCACATGAGCCACACGATCGCGGTGATGTACCTGGGCCAGATCGTGGAGATCGGCGACGCAGCGACCATCGCGACCCGGCCAAGGCACCCCTACACGCAGGCCCTCTTCGCGGCGGCCCTGCCCTCACACCCGTCGGAGCCGCGCGAGGAGCTGGTGCTCACGGGCGAAGTGCCGAGCCCGCTCAATCCCCCGCTCGCCTGCCGCTTCCATCCCCGCTGCCCGCACGCGATGCCGCGCTGCTCGACCGAGGAGCCCGTGCTCCGCGAGACCGACGGCCGGCTCGTGTCCTGCCACCTCTACACGTCGCCCGCGTAGCCGGTCCACCGGGAAGCCGCTTCGACCCGGACCGAGTCGTCCCCGGCGAGGCGGACCACCTCGCCGATCACGATCGTGGCCGGAGGCGACAGGTGGCGGGCCCGCTCGGCGATGTCGGCCAGGGTGCCGGTGACGACCGCCTGCGCCGCGGTGGTCGCGCCGCTGATGACGGCCGCCTTCGTTGAAGGCGGGCGGCCGGCGGCCATCAGTCGCGCGGCGATGGTCGGGAGCGATCCCACCCCCATGAGCACCACCAGAGTCTCCACGCCGCCGGCGAGGCCTTCCCAGTCCACGTCCGCCGCCGGCTTCGACGGGTCCTCGTGCCCCGTGACCACCGCGAAGGAGGAGGCGAGCCCGCGATGCGTGACGGGAATCCCAGCCGCGGCGGGCGCCGCGACGGCGGAGGAGATCCCCGGCACCACCTCCACCGGGATGCCGGCCGCGCGGCACGCGATCACTTCCTCGCCGCCGCGCCCGAACACGAAGGGATCGCCACCCTTCAGCCGGACCACGAGCCGGCCCGCCTCCGCGTGGTGGATGAGCAGCGCGCTGATGGCGGATTGCGGGATGCAGTGCCGGCCCCGCGCCTTGCCCGCGTAGATCCGGAGCGCGGCCGCGGGCGCCTCCTCGAGGAGCGCGGGGGCGACCAGCCGATCGTAGACGACGACGTCGGCGCGCCGCAGCCAGCCGAGCCCCTTCACCGTGATGAGCTCGGGGTCACCCGGGCCCGCGCCCACCAGCACCACCCGGCCGCTAGACACCGAGGCGCTCCCGGAGCCACTCGCGCGCTTCCGCGGGCCGCCCCGCCGCCACCAGCCGCTTCAGCTCGCCGTCGAGCGCGTCCCGCCACCGCTGCGCGTCCAGCGCGATGCCCGCCTCCCGGAGCCCGCGCCGCACGTCGGCCACCACCTCGGTGAGGGCGGCGTAGTCGGGCGGGAGCACCGCCTCCAGCTCCTCGCGGACCATGTGGGCCACCGTGGGGCTCGCGCCGCCGGTGGACACCGCCACCGTGAGGGGCCCGCGGCGGAGCACCGAGGGCAGGATGAAGTCGCAGCGCGCGGGATCGTCGGCGCAGTTGACCCAGATGGATCGCTCGCGCGCTTCCGCCGCGACGAGCGCGTTCACGTCGTCGTCGTCGGTCGCCACCATCACCAGCGCGAAGCCCGCGACGTCGCCCTTGGTGTACTCCCGCGGCCACCAGCGGAGCCGCCCGTCCCGCGCGATGTCCAGCGCGGCGGGGGCCAGGACCGGGCTCACCACCGTGACGCGGGCGCCCGCGTCCAGGAGCCCCGCGACCTTGCGCGCGGCCACGACGCCGCCCCCGACGACGAGGCATTCGCGACCCTCCAGATCGAGCATCACCGGAAAGAGGAAGGCGCTCACGGGGTGGGGGCCTCCGGCTCGGGCCGGTCGGCCCGCGGAAAGAAGCGCACCAGGCGCTCCATCACCTGGGGCAGCTCGTCGCACGGCACGTCTTCCAGGATCCGGACCGCGGCCTTCGCATCCGTGCCGCCGCGCCCGCCGACGAAGACGTGGACGCCGTCCACGATCTTGCCGTTCACCTTGACCTTGCAGCCCTGCAGCCCCACGTCGGCGGTGTGGTGATTGCCGCACGAGGCCGGGCAGCCCGACCATCGGACGGTCAGCGGGCGGGTGCGCCCGAGACGACCCTCGAAATCCCGGGCGAGGGCCATGGCGCGGGTCTTGGTGTCGATGAGGGCGAGGTTGCAGAAGTCGGTGCCCGTGCAGGACACGAGCCCCCGCTGGATCTCCGAGGGGTTGTACGGCAGCTCCTTGAGGAGCGGCTCGTCGAGGAGCGCGCGGATGAGGCCGTCGGGCACGTGCGGGATCAGCACGTTCTGGGTCGGGGTGAAGCGCAGCTCCGCTCGGCCGTAGCGCTCCGACAGCCGCGCCAGCTCGAGGAGCTGGTCGCCCGTCACGCGCCCGACCGGCGTCTTGAGCCCTATGTAGTTCAGCCCGGGCTGTTTCTGGCGGAAGAGACCCACGTGATCGTTCGCGGACGAGCCCCGCGCGTCACGGCCCGCGGGCGGCAGCGGACGGCCCAGGCGCACTTCGAGCTCTTTGCGGAAGCGCTCCGGACCCCAATCGGCAATCAGAAACGCCAGGCGCGACTTGCTGCGCGACTCGCGGGGACCGTGATCGCGGTAGATCAGCGCGATTCCGGCGCAGACCGCCGCCGCTTCCTCGGGCGTCACGAAGGCGTCGAGCACCCAGGCGAAGACGGGCCCGCCGGAGCCCTGCTTGCCGCCCACCGCCACATTGAGGCCAGCGACCCGCTGGCCATTGACCATCCGGATGGCCGGAGTCATGGATACATCCTGGGTCTCCCCGCCGGTGCAGTGCTCGGGACAGCCCGTGATCGTGACGTTGAACTTTCGCGGCAGGTTGGTGAAGGCCTTGTTGCCGACGAAGATCCGCTGGAAGTCGCGCGCGATCGGCGCGGTGTCGAAGAGCTCCTTCGGGGTGAGGCCGGTGGCGGGACAGCCGATGATGCCCCGGATATTGTCCATGCCGGTCTGGAGGCTGGTGAGCCCCGCCGCCGCGATCCGGGCCATGACCTCCGGCACGCCCTCGATGGTGACCCAGCGGAGCTGCACCTGCTGGCGGGTCGTGATGTCCGCGATGTTCCGGCCCGACTCCCGGGTGATCTCACCGAGGAGCCGGCACTGCGCCGCGGTCACGATGCCGTTGGGCATGCGGATGCGCATCATGAAGTGCCCGGGGGTGGGCCGGCGCTGGAAGACGCCCACCCACTTGAGGCGCTCCTTGTCGTCGTCCGCGATGGTCTTCCATCCCTCGCGGGCGAAGCGGACGAGGTCGTCCATGACGTCGAGCCCGTCCTTCTCGGCCTTCAGCGCCTCGATCTTGTTCATGCTTTTTCGGCTCCACCTCGCCCGGCCGCCCCCCGTATGCGCACCGCGCAGGCTTTAAGCTCGGGCTGGTGCGAGAGGGGATCGCGCGCGCTGAGCGTGAGGTTGTTCGCCGCCTTGTAGAAGCCGAGCCGGCGGCCCCAGTGAAACGGCAGGAAGCACGTGCCCTCCCGGATGGTCCCGGTCACCCGCGCCTGCGCCACCGCCTTGCCCCGGCGCGAGGTGATCTCCACGAACTCGCCGTCGCCGACCGCGGCGCGGCGCGCGTCGCCCGGATTGAGCTCGAGGATGGGCTCGGGTGTCCTCCGCATGAGCGCGGGGGAATGCGCGGTCCGGGTCAGCGTGTGCCAGTGGTCGCGGACGCGCCCGGTCGTGAGCGTCAGCGGGAAGCTCGCGTCGACGGGCTCCACCGGCTCGGCGTGCTCGACCGCGACGAAGCGCGCCCGGCCGCTCGGCGTCGCGAACCGCCCGTCCGTGTAGAGCCGCGCCGTGCCGGGGTGGTCCGCGGCCGGCACCGGCCACTGCAGCGGGCCCTCCCCGCGCAGGCGGGCGTGGCTCGCCCCCGAGCAGTCGCACGGCGTCCCCTTCGTAAGGGTCGCGAACTCGTCGAAGATCTGCGCCGCGCCGTCGTAGGAGAAGGCGTCCTTCCAGCCCATCTCGGCCGCGAAGCGGCTGATGATGACCGCGTCGGGCAGCGCCTCGCCCGGCGGATCCACGAGCTTCGGCAGATACGTCAGCCGGCGCTCGGAATTGGTCATGACCCCCTCCTTCTCGGGCCACTGGGCGGCCGGGAGGAGGATGTCGGCAAAGAGGGTGGTCTCGGTCGGGTGATAGACGTCCTGGACGATCACCAGGTCCGCCTGCCTCAGCGCCTTCTCGACCAGGTCCAGATCCGGCATGGAGGCCGCCGGATTGGTGCAGAGGATCCAGACCGCCCGCACCTCGCCCGAGGCTAAGCCCTCGAAGATCTGAAGCGCCGCGCGGCCGGGCGCGGGCGCGATGCGCCCGGGCGCGACGCCCCAGTGACGCTCGACCGCCGCCCGCGCGGCCGGGTCCGACACGGACCGATAGCCGGGCAGCAGGTGGGCGAGGCCGCCGGTCTCGCGCCCGCCCATGGCGTTCGGCTGGCCGGTCAGGGAGAAGGGGCCGGCGCCCGGCCGACCGATCTGTCCGGTGGCCAGGTGCAGGTTGATGATGGCCGCGTTCTTGTCGGTGCCCACGTGGCTCTGGTTGATCCCCATGCTCCACAGCGTGAGGGCGCCGCGGGCGCGCCCGAAGCGGCGAGCCGCCGCCACCACGCTCGCGGGCGAAAGGCCGGTCGCGGCGGCGGCGCGCTCGGGCGGGTACCGCTCGATCACCACGCGCAGCTCGTCCCAGCCGGTGGTGCGCGCGGCGATGAAGGCGGCGTCGAGCACGGCGTCCTTCCAGAGGACATGCAGCATGCCGTGGAGCAGGGCGATGTCCGAGCCGACGCGGAGCGGGAGGTACAGGTCGGCGATGTCGGCGGTCTCGGTGAAGCGCGGGTCGGCCACGATCACCGAGACCTCGCCCGGCGCCGCGAGCTTCCGCTTCTTGATCCGCTTGAACACGATGGGATGGCAGTCGGCGGTATTGGTGCCGATCAGAAAGAAGCAGTCGGCGGTCTCGAGATCCTCGTAGGCGGTGGGCGGGCCGTCGGCGCCCAGGGAGCGCGTGTAGCCGACGGCGGCCGAAGCCATGCACAGGCGCGAGTTCGTGTCGAAGTTGTTGGTGCCGAGGAAGCCCTTGGCGAGCTTCGAGGCCACGTAGTACTCCTCGGTCAGGAGCTGGCCCGATCCGTAGAAGGCGACCGCGTCGGGCCCGTGGCGCGCCACGATCTCCCGCACCCGCTCGGCGGCCACCCGCAGCGCCATCTCCCACGGCACCCGCGCGAGCTCCGCGTCGCGGCGCGCGCGGAGCTGCGGATACAGCAGGCGGTCCGGC
>Ga0209283_10001710_pt1 | contig 12069 bp, 10 predicted proteins | sample CZO8metaG_2_FD_188354 | JGI IMG/M metagenome (GOLD analysis project Ga0209283, IMG submission 188354) | Vadose zone soil microbial communities from the Eel River Critical Zone Observatory, Northern California, USA - CZOApr15con2H1.8 metaG... | ecosystem: Environmental > Terrestrial > Soil >...
GCGCACGGCGGCGGCGGGCGGCCTCGAGCCGCCGGCGCAGCTGCTCGCGCGTCGCGATCTCCGGCTCCTCGGCCTCGTCTTCGTCGTCGGACTCGGCGGCCTCTGCTTCGGCTTCCTGCAGCAGGCCGCGCACGTCGTCGACTTTTTCTTCGGCGAGCTCCTTCAAGTTGCGGAGGCCCTTCGTCACTTTGCGGCGCGTGCTCTCGCCGCCTTCGGTCGGCGCGAACACGAAACCCGCCACCGCGCCGAGCACGATGCCGAACAGAAACGCGCCAAACCCTCCGCTGCGCTCACTCATTCGCCAGCCTCCGCGTCATCGGGTGCCGACACGAGCGCGGCCCGCGGCGCAGCGTGCGACACGAGTTTCGGTTTGACGTACCGATCGGTCGCCGCGCGCGTGCCCTTCACCCGCAGCTGCTCGAACAGGAACGCGAACGTCTTCTCGAGATCGGCGCCGATGGCGGCGCGAACGTCCGCGGGAAGATCCCAGAACCGGCGCTTGAAGGGCCCGATCGCTTTCTTGCGGCTCTTGTAAATGAACTGCTCCTCGGTGTCGCCCTTTTTCCACTCTTCTTTCGCTTCGCGCTTGACCCACTCGTTCACTTCGCGCCGCAGGTCTTTCGGCAGCGCGGGGTGATCCATGACGATGGTCTGGAAGTTCGTGGCCAGGTGGATCTCCACCGCCTCACACTGCGGGAACTGCGAAAAGGCTTCCGGCGGCAGCGTGGAGGCGCCGTGCTGCACCGCGCCGCCGAGGCCGTACTTCGTCCGGGCGTCGTGCGACAGCGCCTTGAGTGCCTGCAGGTCGAGCTGCACCTTCGCGATCGAGCCGTCGGGCAACACGACGCCACCGTGACTCGTGCCGGTCTGGACCGAGATCTTCGAAATGCCCGCGTACTTGCCGCGCTTGGCGAGCGAGCGGTTGTAGCCTTCCATGAAGGCCTTCAGCTCGTGCACGTCGCTGTTCTTGCCGCCGACCTCACCGATCTCCGCGCCCACCGAGGCTGTCACGTCCTCCGGCTCGCGGTCGCGGATGAACTGGGTCAGCTCGGCGGCGCGCTCGTAGTTGGTGCGCTGCTGCTCGTCGAGATTCGGTTTGGAGAGGTCGACGAGCGTCGAGGTATCGATGTCGACGTTGTAGAAGCCGGCATGCAGCTCTTCCTCGATCAGCGCGCGCAACGCCTTGAGCTCGGCGTCGGGATCGGCTGCGTATTTCTTCGCGTTGACCTGCACATGATCGCCTTGAATGAACAGCGGCCCCGTGAATCCCTCGCGCAGCGCCGCGGCCGTCATCACCGCGACGTACTCGGCCGGGCGCTGGTCGGTGTACGCGATCTCGCTGCGGGCGATCTCGCAGATGATCGCGCCCGCATCGAGCCGCTTCGCCGTGCGGAAGATCGCGCGCCCCGAGTCGTAGGAGAGAATCCGGACGTTCATGGCGGGAGTCGTGAACGGCGGCACTTCGCCGCGGCCGCGCGCCAGGTACAGCTCGTGAATCGAGGCGGGGCGGACGCCGGCGCGCTGCCCGATTTCCCAGATCAACCACCGCGCCTGGGCCTTCTCGTCTTCGTTCCCGAACACCGCCTGACGCACCAACTCGTCCATTTTGGCGCTTTGCCGGGCGGCGGGGTTGTCAAATTCCTTGAGCATGATCCTCCTCGCGGCGGAATTTATGCCCCGGGTAGGTCGATAACCAGCCCGTCGTACGCGGGAGCGACACCCGGAGGCAGCTTTGCCGCCAGCGCCGCGTGCGTGAACTCGTGCGTGAGGTGCGTGAAGAAGGTGCGGCGCGCGCCCGCACGCTGCGCCGCCGCGACCGCCTCGGGAATCGAAAGATGCAGCGGATGCGGCCGCGACAGCAGCGCGTTGAGGATCAGAACCTCGAGACCGTCCAGGGCCTCCATGGCGCTGTCCGGGATCGTTTTCACGTCGGTCAGATAGGCCGCCGCACCCACGCGATACCCGAGGACCTGGTGGTCCCCGTGCGGCAGCGCGAGCGGCAAGACCGGCACGCCGGCGATCGCGGCGCTCGTCCCCGGCTCGAGCACGTGCGCCACGAGCTCCGGTTTGCTCGTTCCGGCCGGCACGACGATCGATGGATCGAAGATGTACGGAAACCTGGCGACCAGCTCCGCCATCGTGGCGCGCGAGCCGTACGCCGGCAGCGTGGCGTTCTGGCGCACCGAGAGCGCGCGCAGATCGTCGATGCCGTGTACGTGGTCGGCGTGCGCGTGCGTGAACAGCACGGCGTCCACGTGATCGACGCCGGCCGCGACGAGCTGCAACCGCAGCTCGGGTGGCGTATCGATCAGGAGCCGTTTGCCTCGTGTCTCGATCAGTGCGGCGGTGCGGGTGCGCCGGTCGCGGGGGTCAGCGGATGAACAGGTGGGACAGCGGCAGCCGATCTGCGGCACGCCGAACGACGTGCCGGTGCCGAGCAAGATCAGCCGCACGTCACACTACCTCGACCTTGATGAGGTTGGTGCTGCCGGAGACGTCCCACGGGACGCCCGCCGTCATCACGATGCAATCGCCGGGCTTCGCGTATTGGCGCTTGAGAATGAGGTCGCGCACGACGGTCAGCATGGCATCATAGCCGGGCACGCGATCGACGAGGATCGGGATCACGCCCCACACCAAGGCGAGCTGGCGGTACGTGGTGACCTCGGTGGTCACGGCAAGAATGGGAACGGGTGGACGCAGCGCGGCGACTTTGCGCGCCGTGAACCCGCCTTTCGTGAGCGTCACGATCAGCGGCGTCTTGAGCATCCGTGCCACCGCGTGCGTGCCCCACGCGATCGCGTCTTCCGTGTGGACGCCATCGGTGACCGTGCGCCGCTCTTCGCGATGGCGCAGCGGGTGGCGCTCCATCTCGCGGATGATCCGGTCCATCGCGCGCACCGCTTCCACCGGATACCGCCCGACCGCGGTCTCCGCCGAGAGCATCACCGCGTCCGTGCCATCGAGAATCGCATTGGCGACGTCGGAGGCTTCGGCGCGGGTGGGTCGGGGGTTGTGCACCATCGACTCGAGCATCTGGGTCGCCGTGATCACCGGTTTGCCCTGGTGATTCGCTTCGCTGATGAGCCGCTTCTGCACCAGCGGCACCTGCTCGAACGGCAGCTCGACGCCGAGGTCGCCGCGCGCCACCATCACGGCGTCCGACACGGCCACGATCTTGTCGAGGTTGTCGAGCGCCGTCGCCTTCTCGATCTTCGCGACCAGCTTGATCGTACCGGGAACCAGCTTGCGCAGCTCCTCTATGTCTTCCGGCCGGCGGACGAACGACAACGCGAGGTAGTCCACGCCGATCTTCACGGCGTCCTGGACGTCTTCGCGGTCCTTCTCGGTGAGCGCGGGCGCGGAGACCTGCACGCCGGGGAGGTTCATTCCCTTGTAGGCCGTCAAAATACCGCCGTCGACCACGCGGCCCCGTACACGGGGGGCATCCACGCCGGTGACTTCAACCGAGAGCAGCCCGTCGTTCAGCAGGATGCGCGAGCCGACGCGCGCGTCCTTGGCGAGACCGTCGTACGTAGTGGGCAGCTCGTCGCCGCGGGCGACCTCTTCAGGGGCGAAGACGACCTGCTGACCAGGCTTCAGCTCGCGCGGCGCGGGCAGATCGCCGACCCGAATGCGCGGGCCCTGGAGGTCGAGCAGCACGGCGACCGGCACATCGGCGCTCGACGAGACTCGCCGCGCCGTGGCGATCCACTCGGCGCGCATCTCCGGGGTGCCATGCGACGCATTGATGCGCAGGACGTTGGCACCGGCTTGGAGCAGTGCACCGAGCATCGACTCGTTGCCGGTGGCAGGGCCCAGGGTCGCCACGATTTTCGTGCGGCGGATCTGGGGGACGCCGTTCGTACGGTTATCCACAAATGCACGCGGGGTTGGAGATGTGGAAAACTAGCCAGAGTGGAACAGTGAATCTCTGCCGCCCGGGAAGCGACAGTGCCTTTCGCTGCGGAGCACTGAATACGTTGAATTGACTGGGTCTAACGAAAGCCATTGAAGTGGTACGTGAAGCGACAGCCGGCTGATGGCTGACGGCCGACTGCTGCATAAAGATTCGCACATCTGTATAGGCGTTCAGCGCACGACCTCGAGCGACTTCTGGTGCAGCCGCGCCTTGAGCTCCTGAAGCACGTGAATCGTCCGCGCCATGGCCGACGCCGGCATGCCCTCGATCGTGCGAGCCGCCAGGCGCCGCTCCAGCTGTCCAACGCGGAGCAGCACCTCGAGGCCGTGGCGGCTGAGGGTGACGCGCACGCCGCGGTCGTCGTCGGGGTCGGTCGTGGTCTCGACGAAGCCCTTCGCCTCGAGTCGCTGGATGAACGTCGTGGCCGCCGCGCGCGACACGCCCAGCTCGCTGGCGACATCGCTGGGTCGCGCGCCATCTGGGCCGCCCAGATCCACCGCGGCCATCACCGCATGGGCCCGCTGCGACAGGCCGAAGCTCTTGTACGCCCTGTTGCCGGCCCGCTCGATGGCTTGGTAAGCCGCGGCAACGGCGTCGGTGAGCTGCAGTGCCAACTCCGAGCGGTCGCTCATGTAGTTAACATGTTGATAGTTAACATACTAAACAGATATCAACTACGCAATACCGGGCTTTTCAGCAGGTTGCCGACCAGTCGACCTGCGACTCCCGCTTGCAGCGCATGCATTTCAGGGTATCGGGCCTGCCGCCGAAGTCCTGCCGGTCCTGGCAGTGGGGACAGACGGCGTAGGTAGTGGTGACCTCCTCCCCTTTCCTGCTGCCGAGGGTAGGGCGGAGCACGCCGGTGCGGACGACGATGCTCCAACGGTCGGGGGGCGTGTCGCGCACGGCGACGTCGACGCGGCTTAAGCGCACCGGTTTGTTGCGGACCTCGATGACCACTTTGCCGTCTGCGGTTTCGTCGACGATGGGATACCAGGCTCCACGACGCAGGACGTCGGCGACGTTATCGAGGCATCGGGCCCAGCCCCGCGGAGGGACCATGAGGGGCCCAATGTAGCACTTCCCGCTAGATTCCGTTATGCGCACGATCGGTACGGTCACTCGACTCCAGATTCAGCGCGGCTCACTCAAACGCGGCGCGAAACCGACGCGCGTCTACGATCCCGCGCCGTTGCTGTCCGTCGCGGCGCTGAACGTCACGCCCGACGGCGCGCTGGGCGCGAGCCCCGACGGAAGCGACGCCTGGATCGTCGACGTGCACCACCGCGGCCATCCCGACACGAAGAACGAGGACGGCCAGCACGGAATCTCGCTCGGGTTCACGTCGCATTACGACGCGATGCGAACGCATTTCGGCGATCGGGTGCAGGTGGGATGCGCCGGTGAAAACATCATCGCGACCAGCGATCGGCGATTCAGCTACGAGGATCTCGAGCGGGGCGTCGCCATCCTGTCACCGAATGGGGAGGAGCGGGTGCGGCTGAAGATTCTTCAAGTGGCGCACCCGTGCCGGCCATTCACGGGATGGGCGCTGGGAAAGCAGGTGGAGCCCGAAGAATTGAAAAAGCATCTCCAATTTCTGGATGGCGGCATGAGAGGGTTCTATTGCGTGGGTGAAGGGACAGGGACCGTGTCTTTGGGGGATTCCGTTGCAGTGCTTTAGGACATGCAAAAGCTAGACGCACCGACGCACCGCGGTGAACCGGCAATAGGAAACGGGACAACCCACGCGAGGGTTGTCCCGTTGACGTTTCAACGTTTACCGCTGCTGCGTCGGTGCGTCTAGTCTTTGCAGGTCCTCGCTTTTGCCTTTACGAGAGCTCGTCCCATGCCATCGTCGCCGCCTTATGACAGCGATCGCATGTCATTTCATTGGTCCGGGCTTCAATGCCCTGCCGATGTCGACAAGCCGGGCAAACCGCGTAGGTCAGTGGGAAAATCCGCCCGAGTCGCTCGATGACCCGCGGCTCGCAGCGTACGATCGTCCACCGCTCCGGCGGATGATAGCGAATCTCGAGGAAGCGACGGTCGACCGGCACGTTGTGCCGGTTGACGTCGAGCACCACGATGTTGCTGGAGGAGATGCGAACGACGGGATACCATGCGCCACGCCGCAGGGTGTGCGCGCCGGCAGGACCGACGCGCGCCCAGCCCTTCACCTGCAGTCGCGTGGGGGTGACCATCCGGTTGGCGCTTTCCATGACCTGAAGACTACCCTGCTGCGCAAGGGCCCGTCGTGACTGGAGTCACAGGGCCGTCGGTCGCCTCGGTTTCAACCGCATTCCGAAAAGCCGCAAACGTGACATTTCGCACATCCCTCGATAAACGCCAGCTGCGAGCCACAATCAGGGCATGCGCCAATGAAGTCCTGATCGGGTGCCCGCATCGCCCGGATCGCGGCATCGCCTGCCGAGCTCCGCACGACCTCCGCTACAGCCGGCGCCGAGGACCGCGTGGTGTCGAGCAGATCCTGCTGGACGCCCTGCTTCTCCTGCATCCACTTCTCGATGGCGATGCCGATCGCGTCGGGCACGGACATCACTTTGTGCGGCCCCAGGCCCACAGCACGGTCGGAGGAGATGCCGCGGAGCTGGCGGTAGATCTCCGGCAGCGGCACGCCTGAGCGCAGCGCGAGCGAGATCAGCCGCCCGATCGCCTCGACGTCCGCCATCAGGGCGCCGCCGGCCTTCCCCAGCGACATGAACACTTCGAATGGCTGACCCTTGTCGTCTTCGGTGATCGTCACGTACATCGTGCCCAGCGGCGACTCGACGCGCCGCGTGGAGCCCTTGAGCAGATCAGGACGAGAGCGCTTGGCGCGGCGCTGCAGATTTTCGGCCTCGACGTCGTGGAGCCGCTCCTTCGTCAACTGCAGCTCGGTGTCCAGCTCCGCGATGCGGCCAAGCGCTTCGACCAGGGCGTCCTTCCCTGCCCCGGCTGTGCCCTGCTGCACCTTCTTGGCCGTCGAGCCGGTGGACAGCACCTGGTTCTCGCGCGCGCCGTCGCGGTACACCGTCACGCCTTTGCAGCCGAGCTGGTAGGCGTAGCGGTAGATCTGCTCGACGTACTCCTCGGTGGCGTCGTTCGCAAAGTTGCAGGTCTTGGAGATCGCCGAGTCGGTGAAGTCCTGGAACGCGGCCTGCATCTGGATGTGCCACTCCGGCGTCACGTCGTGCGCCGTCACGAAGACGCGCTGCCACTGCTCCGGCACGGCGTCGAAGTGGATGTGGCCTGCCTCGGCGATCTGCTTCACCAGGTCGTCGGAGTACCACCCCTCGCGCTTGGCGATCGCGACGAAGTCTTCGTTGACGTCGGGCATCAGCACGCCCGCCTGATTCCGCATGAATGCGACGGCGAACAGCGGCTCGATCCCCGACGAGCAGCCGGCAATGATCGAGATCGTGCCGGTGGGCGCCACCGTCGTGAGGTTGCAGTTGCGCAGCCGCCGCATCGCGCGGATCCGCTCGCCGCTGGCGTTGCGCGCACAGCTGGCGTCCGGACCCCAGATCGACCGCTCCCACTCGGCGAAGGTGCCGCGGTGCTCGGCGAGCTTCTCGGACGCGACCTTCGACTCTTCGTCGATGAACTCCATCAGCTTGCGGCCGAGCGCGACGCCAGCATCGGAGTTGTAACCCATGCCGAGCCGCACGAGCAGGTCGGCCCAGCCCATGATGCCAAGGCCGATACGGCGAATGCGCTTCGCCAGGTCGTCGATCTCCGCGAGCGGGTACTTGTTCGCGTCGATGACGTTGTCGAGGAAATGGGTGCAGAGGTGCACCGCCGTGCGCAGGCCGTCCCAGTCCACGTCGCCGTTCTTGACGAACAGCCCGACGTTGATCGAGCCCAGGTTGCAAACGTCATACGGGAGCAGCGGCTGCTCGCCGCAGGGATTCGTGGCCTCGTAGCTGCCGAGGTGCGGGACCGGGTTGTAATGGTTGGCGCGATCGATGTAGAACACGCCCGGCTCGCCCGTCTTCCAGGCGCCGTGCACGATCTGCTTGAACACGTCGCGGGCGTCGAGCTGGCCGACGACCTTCCCGTTGCGCGGGTGGATCAGGTCGTAGGACTTGCCCCCCTCGAGGGCGAGCATGAAGGCATCCGTGACCGCCACCGAAATGTTGAAGTTCGTGACCTGCGTGAGGTCATCTTTGCAGTGGATGAAGTCCATGATGTCAGGATGATCCACACGCAGGATGCCCATGTTGGCGCCACGCCGCGTGCCACCCTGCTTCACCACGTCCGTCGAGGCGTCGTACAGCTTCATGAACGACACAGGACCGGAAGCGACGCCCATCGTGGAGCGCACGACATCGTTCCTGGGGCGCAGGCGGGAGAACGAGAACCCGGTCCCACCGCCCGACTGATGCACCAGCGCCATCGCCCGCAGCGTGTCGTAGATGCCGGAGCGCCCATTTGAGAGGGCGTCCTCAACGGGGAGTACGAAGCACGCCGACAGCTGGCCGAGGGGGCGGCCCGCGTTCATCAGGGTAGGAGAATTGGGCATCCACACCCGGCTCGCCATGAGCTCAAAGAACGTCTCGGCCAGGCTCTCGACCGCCCGGTCCGAGGCACCATAGGTCCGATCAGGAGCAGCAATGGTCCGCGCCACCCGCCAGAACAGGTCCTCAGGACGCTCCACCGGCTTCGCGTGGTCGTCCTTCACGAGATAGCGGCGCTCGAGGACGGTGAGCGCGTTGGCGTTCAGGTCGAGACTATGGCGGGCTTCAGATGCAGTCATGCGAATCTCACGGCCGATCGAGTTGAATTCGGGAAGTTAACAGGACGTGGAGGCCCAAGGTAGGCACGCGAGTAGTGCCGGGCAAGACTGAAGACCCGCGTTGTCGCGTCTCACACTCCGCGTATCAACATCACAAAGTTGCTCTCTCGATCGGAAACGTCCCGCGACGGTGTCGCTCCGCCTCCGCGACGTAGTGCTCCCATGTCCCGCGGATGCGCGCGCGCAGACCATCATCGACGTGACGCACCACACGCGCAGGCACTCCCATCACCAGCGAGCCGGGAGGCACCTCCATCCCTTCCGGCACCACGGCGCCCGCGGCGATCACACTGCCTGTGCCCACATGCACGTCATTGAGCAGAATGCTCCCCATTCCGATCAGGCAGTCGTCTTCCACAACGCAGGCGTGGAGAATCACGCGGTGCCCAACGCCCACTCGCGCACCGATCAGCGCCGGCTTCCCTTCGTCCACGTGCACGATCGTGGCATCCTGGAGGTTGGTTGCTTCGCCGATCACGATAGGCGCCATGTCGCCACGCAGCACGGCCTGATACCAGACGCTCGAGCGCGGCCCCAGCGTCACGTCGCCGAGCACGACCGCACCCGGCGCGATAAACGCAGTGGGATGGATTTTCGACGTGTGGATTACTGTCGTACCGGCTGGAACGGCCACTGGACCCACGCTTCGGTCGGCTCACCGTTCTTCTGAGCCGGATTCCAGCGCAGGCTCTTCGCCATGTCGAGCGCTTCGTTGTTGAACGTTTCGACATTGGAGGGGACGAACACGCGCGCCTCCATCGTCGTGCCGTTGCGCGATACGCGGATGAGCAGAATCGCCTGGCGTGGGAACACCGGCGCGTCCTGAGCCACGGGAATGATCGTGGTTGACAGCGGTACCGGGCGCGTATCGAAGCACAGGTTGTCCTGGTTGTAGGCGGGGCCGAACCGGTCGCAGGGTCCGCCCTCGTCCTCACTGGTCTGCATGTCCAACCGCACGTTGTAGGTCTCACCCGGCGTGATGATGACCTGGCGCTCGTAGGTCTGGTATCCCGCGGCCCGCACCGTCAGACGATGGACGCCGGGGGGCAGGTCGACCTGCGTACCGCGCACGGGCTGCCCTTCGATGCTGATGCGCGCACCCGTCGGTACGTTCTGGAGCACCAAATGACCGGGCGTCCCCGACCCCGGCGGTGGCGGCGGCAGAGTCGTGTGGCTCGTGTCTCCTGTCTGCTTGGTCGTGGTGTCGGCCGCCGCGAGCCTCGTGGTGTCCCTCGCACCGCCCGGGGCACCGGTCGAGTCCGTTCCGCCCTTGTCCTTCGCGAAGATCAGTCCCTGCTTGTACGCGTAGAACCCGCCCCCCCCGAACACCGCCCCGACGATGACGAGCCACAGCAGCAATCCGGAGAGCACTGAGCGACGCGGCGCCTGGCCGGCCCCAGGCAAGGTGCCAGTCGCGCGCGGGAGTGGCGTCGTCGGCGCGGAAGACATGCGCACGCCGGTCAGCGACGGCATGGCCGTCGTCGCATCGGTCGTGAACGAGACCGAGCGGCCGCTCTCGAGCACGCTGACCACCTCGTCCGCGTTCTGGAAGCGCTGCGCCGGCGTCTTCGCCATCATCTTGCGAATGATCTCGAACAGCTGGCGCTTCTCGGGGTTTTCGAGCGGCGGAGCGGGAATCTCCTCCATGATGTGCTTGTAGCCGATGGAGAAGGAATCCTCGCCGTCGAAGGGCACGCTGCCCGTAAGACACTGATAGGCGACGACGCCGAGCGAATAGATGTCGCTGCGGCCGTCCAGCGGCTGCGCCTTGGCCTGCTCGGGACTCATGTAGTGCGGGGTGCCGATGGACATCCCGGTGCCCGTCAGCTTGCCGCCGGAGGCCGCTTTGGCGATCCCGAAGTCGGTGACCACCGCGTGCCCGTGCTCGTCGAACATGATGTTGTCGGGCTTGATGTCGCGGTGCACGATTTCTTTCTTGTGCGCATACGCGAGCGCGCGGCCTACTTCGGCGAGGATTTTCTTGATCTCGGCTGGAGGCAGGCTGCCGCGCGCCCCAAGGATATTGGAGAGCGGCTTGCCCCGCAGAAACTTCATGACGAAGTAAATGACGCGACCCGATTTGCCGACGCGGTAGATCGGGATGATGTTCGGATGCTCGAGCTTGGCGGAGGTGCGGGCTTCGCGCTGGAAGCGCTCGACGAATTCCTTGTCGAACGCCAGGGAGAACGGCAGAACCTTGATCGCGACTTCGCGGTCGAGCTGTTTTTCCTTTGCCTTGAAGACGATCGCCATGCCCCCGCGGCCCAGCTCGTCGAGGATTTCGTATTCCTCGTGGAGCTCCTGGCGCACCATGTCGATTTCCGCGATGTCCGGTGCCTCGGTGCGGACGCCGGTCGGCGACGTCACGGTCAGATCGAGGCCGCAAGAATCGCAGAACTTCGCGGTGTCCTTATTCTGCGTGCCACAGCGGGAGCAATACAATTCGGTCTCCGAGGGGTCCGCGCTAACTTAGGGTTCGCCCCGAAGACGGTCAACAGAGTTCAGAAATCTGCGCCGAATGCCGCGTACACCCGCGCGTGTCCGGTTGCCGGCTGCGCGACGCCAAGACGCAGGCGCAGCGGGACATCGTAGGTCACGGTCATGTCGCCGATCAGCTCCGCGCCGACGGAGCGCAGCTGATGCAGCCGCGCGTTCTCGCCGACATCCCAGGCATCGCCCACATCGCCGAAGACCGCGACCGCGAGCTTGTCCGCACCGATCGGCAGGTGTCCGATCACGTGTCCGAGTAGTGCGAGAGGCACGCGATACTCGGCCGAGAGCGTCGCCGCCCGGCGGCCGTGCAGCACTCCCGGCGCGTAGCCGCGCACGGGGAAGGTGCGGAACGTACCGACCGTCTGCCCATATAAAAACGCGACGCCGCCCGACGACACGCCGCCCACCGCAAAGCGATCGATGATCGGTCCATCGAGTGCCCCAATCGCGCCGCGCACCGCGAACACGGGATACGCGAACCCGACGCGCGGTCCGAAGCGCACGTAGACGTTGCCGCGCGCGCGCACCTCGTTGAGCCAGCGCGCGGTGCCCTGCTCTTGTTTGCGGTGGTAGAGCAGCGACACGGTGGCGCCGTCCTGCAATGACACGGTCAGCGGCGCCGACACCACCGAGCCGACCGAGAGGCTCGCCGATCCGCCGACGCGGTCACGGTTGATGCAGCCCGTGCAGATATCGGCGAGGTTGGTATCGGGGAGAGAGACGAATCGCCGTCCTTCATATTCGGCCGCGAGGCGCAGGGAAACGAAACTACGCCAGCGCTGGGCGACCACGGTGGCCCCGATCGCGGCCTCGGGGCGATTCTCTGACACCACGTGGCCCGTACGGTCGATCCCCA
>Ga0209283_10001713_pt1 | contig 12061 bp, 11 predicted proteins | sample CZO8metaG_2_FD_188354 | JGI IMG/M metagenome (GOLD analysis project Ga0209283, IMG submission 188354) | Vadose zone soil microbial communities from the Eel River Critical Zone Observatory, Northern California, USA - CZOApr15con2H1.8 metaG... | ecosystem: Environmental > Terrestrial > Soil >...
GAACTCGACGATGAGGATGGCGTTCTTGGCCGCCAGGCCCACCAGCACCACGAAGCCGACCTGCACGAAGATATTGATGTCCATCCCGGCCAGCGCGATGCCTGCCAAAGCGCTCAGTAGACACATAGGCACGACCAGAATCACCGCCAGGGGCAGCGACCAGCTCTCGTATAAACCCGCCAGCACGAAGAAGACGAGCACCGTTCCCAGCACGAAGGCGCTGAAGGGATTCTGCTGTAAGTCCCGGAACTCTTCGATCTTGCTGGCTTGTTTCTGCAAGTAGCTCAGCTCGGTCCACTCGGTAGTCATATTGCGCGGCAGCCCCTGGGCCAGCTGCTCCATCGTCGCCATGACGTCGCCGGTACTGACCCCGGGTCGGGAAGCGCCGTTGATCGTGGCCGCCGGGAACAGGTTGTAGCGGGTGACGGTGAGCGGCCCGGCGGCGTCGCGTACGTCAGCCACCGCGCCCAGCGGCACCATGTCGCCGGCGGCGTTGCGGACCTTGAGCTGTGTGACCGTCTGGGCGTCCATACGGAACGGGGCGTCGGCCTGGATGTTGACCTGCCAGGTACGGCCGAAGCGGTTGAAGTCGTTGACGTAGTAGCCCCCCAGGTACGCCTGCAGCGTATCGAAGACATCGGTGAGGACCACGCCCATCGTCTTGACCTGGGTCCGGTCGATATCTGCATAGAGCTGAGGCGTGCTCGCGCGGAAGCCGTTGAACAGGCCGACAAGGCCGGGTTGCTGGTTGCCCTTGGCCGCCAAGGCATCCGCCTGGGCCTGCAGGGCGTCGAAGTTGACGTCACCGGTCGCCTCCACCATGAGCTTGAAGCCGCCGGCGTTGCCCAGGCCGTCCACCGCCGGCGCCCCGAAGACGTTCACCCGGGCTTCCGGGATCTCGTGCTGAAACCGCCGGCGGAGCTGGGCCGCGACCGCGTCCGCGCTCAGCGCCGGGTCTCGGCGTTCGGCGAACGGTTTAAGGGGGACGAATATGGAGCTAAGGTTCGAGCTGACGACGTTGAGGACGAATGACCGACCCCGGTCGGAGATCGTGTGGGCGACACCGGGCGTCTCCAGGGCAATCTTCTCGACTTTCTCCACCACCTCGGTTGTGCGCTCCAGCGAGGCCGAGTCAGGTAACTGGACATTGATGATGAGGCGGCCCTTGTCCTGGCTGGGAATGAATCCGCTGGGGAGGTGGGTGAAGCCGAAGCCCGTCAGCCCGATCAGGCCGACGTAAACCACGAGCACGATCACGCTGAGGCGCAGGGCCCAGCCCACGGTCCTTCCGTAGACATTGGTCGCCCGGTCGAAGACCCAATTGAAGCCCTGGAAGCATTCCCCCAGCACCCAGTTCACCGGCCGGATGAGGAACCAGCCGAGTGCTCCCCCGGCAACCGCGCCGGGGAGGAAGAGGACGAGGGAGATGCCCCATGTCCGCGCCGTGGCGTGCAGGCCGCCGGGTGCCGCCTCGCCGGCCTCCTCCCCCATGGGCAGGCCCAGCCAGGCGCTCAGCACAGGTGCGAGCAGCCATACGGTCACCAGCCCCCCGACCAGGGCGAAGCTCCACCACGGCAGAGCCTCCTTGCCCTGGTCGCCGTGCGCGCCGGGCGTACGCCCCGCAAAAATCGAGGCCGCTCGGGCCGGCGTCATCGTCATGGCGTTAAGGGCCGAGATGATCATCGACGCCGAGATGGTGAGGGCGAATTGGCGGAAGAACTGGCCGGTGATGCCGCCGAGAAAGGCGCTGGGCAGGAATATCGAGCTGAGCACCAGCGTGATGGCCAGGATCGGCCCGGTGATCTCCTCCATCGCCCGGATGGTCGCCTCCCGGACGGGCAAGCCCTTGTCCAGCCAGCGCTCAATATTCTCTAACACCACGATGGCGTCGTCCACCACGATACCGATGGCCAGCACCAACCCGAACAACGTCAGGTTGTTGAGAGAGAACCCCATCAGTGCCATGACAAAAAAGGTGCCCACCAGGGAGACGCCGACGTCGATCACCGGCAGCAGCAGTGCCCTCCAGTCCTGCAGGAACAGCAGGACAACGATAGCCACGAGGATCACCGCATCACGCAAGGTGTGAAAGACCTCACTCACGGATTCGCGGATGAACGGCGTGGTGTCGTAGACGATGGTATACTTGAGCCCCTGGGGGAAACGTGGTGCCAGCTCACGCATCTTGGCCTGGATGCGGTCAGCGACGTCCAGGGCATTCGACCCCGGCAACTGAAAGATCGCCAGGCCCACTGACGGCTTGCCGTCCAACGTCAGGCTCTCGTCCTGACTCTTCGCCCCCAGTTCAGTCCGGGCGACGTCCTTGAGGTAGGTAACTTCCCCATTGGTGCCGGTCTTGAGGATGATATCGGCAAACTGCTCAGCCTCGACCAGCCGGCCGAGTGTGCTCAACGTGTATTGGAAGTCCTGGCCGCGGGTCACGGGTGGGCGGCCGATCTGCCCGGCGGCCACCTGCACGTTCTGCTCGCGCAAGACCCGGATCACGTCACCGGCGGTCAGATTGCGTGATTGCAGCTTGTCCGGGTCCAGCCACACGCGCATGCTGTAATCTTGTCCGCCGAAGGAGTAGACGTCACCCACGCCGTCCACCCGGGCCAGTGCATCCAGGAGGTTGATGGTGGCGTAGTTGCTCAGGTAGAGCTGGTCGTAATGCGGACGGCCCGTTGCCGGGTCGTCCTCGGCATAGAGGTTGACCACCAGGAGGATATCCGGGGAGCGCTTCTTGACGGTCACACCGATGGCTTTGACCACGTCGGGCAGCGTCGGCTGGGCGATGGCCACGCGGTTCTGCACCAGCACCTGGGCCATGTTGATGTCGGTCCCCAGCGCGAAGGTCACGTCCAGGGTGTACGAGCCGTCGTTGCTGCTCTGCGAGGACATGTAGAGCATATTCTCGACGCCATTGACCTGCTGCTCGATCGGGGCGGCCACCGTGTCGGCCACGACCCGGGCGTTGGCCCCGGGGTAGGTAGCCGTCACCCGGACGGTCGGGGGCGAGACCTGCGGGTACTGGGCGATGGGCAGCAGGCCCGTAGCAATCAACCCCATGAGGACGATGACGAGGGAAATGACCCACGCCAGGACCGGGCGGTCGATGAAGAAGCGTGCCAGCATAATGGTCTCCTTTCAGGATTTCGCCTACTGCGCCGAGGCAGCGAGCTGCAGGGTAGGCGCCACGTCCGCGGGGCCGCCGGCCGCGAGTGAGACCGGCATGTCCACCAGCTTAGGCGCGACGGTGATGCCCGGCCGGACTTGGAGCAGGCCATTGACGATCACTCGTTCACCCGGCTGCACACCCTCTTCGATCACGCGCAGGCCCTCGTGGAGCACTCCCACGCTGATGGGATGGGAGACCACCTCATTCTGGTCGTTGACGACGTAGAGGACCTTCTGCCCCTGATCGGTGTCAATGGCGCGCTCCGTTACCAGCACAGCGCGATGGGGCTCGCCGATCGGCACCCGGACCCGGACGAACAAGCCGGGAGTAAGGATCGCGTCCGCATTGGGGGATACGCCACGCATGCGGAGCGTACCGGTGCTCGGATTGATCTGGTTGTCCACGAAATTGATCGTCCCCTGGTGGGGAAAGCCCTTGTCGGTGGCGAGGGCCAGAGCGACCGGCACCTCGCCGTCGCGGGCGAAGCGCGCCCTGCCTGTGCGGATCAACTCCTGGACGCGCAGCACGGTCCGTTCATCCACGTCGAAGTACGTATACATCGGGTCGATCGACACGATCGTGGTCAGCAAGGTCGTATCGGCGGTCACGAGATTGCCTTCCGTGATGAGGTAGCGACTGATGCGCCCACTGATCGGGGCGGTCACTCGCGTGAACTCCAGATTGAGGGTCGCCTGGTCCACGGCCGCCCGCGTCGACTGGATCGCCGCCCGCGCCTCGCCCCGGTCGGCGACCGCCTGATCGAGGTCTTTCTGACTGGCCGCGCCTTTGGGGAGCAAGCGCTCATCGCGGCCGACGTCAGCCTCGGCCCGGGCCAGCTTCGCCTCCCACTGGGCGACCTGGCCCTTGGCCTGGTCCAGCACCGCCTGGAAGGGCCGGGGATCGATCTGGAAGAGCAGGTCCCCTTTCTTGACCACCGCCCCTTCGCGGAAATTGACTTTGACCAGGTACCCGCTGACGCGGGCCCGGACCTCGACCGTGTCCACGGCGGCCGTCCGCCCGGTGAACTCGGCGTAGTCGGTAATCTCGCGCTCCACGGGTGGGCTGACCATCACCACCGGGGACGGCGTGGCGGCTAGCGCAGGCGGCTCGCGTTTACAGCCTCCTAGCGCCAGACACAGAAGGACGGCTAAGGGGAAAAGAAGCAAAGAGTGAGCATGCGTTTTCATATTTACCCTCTCCTCATTCATCGCTCCGACGGTGGCTGGTAGCCGAACAGCTTGTTCTGTCTGATGAGCTGCACGATGCGCGGTGGCACCAGCGCCTCCCACGAACGATCGCCCCGGCTGCGAGCCCCCTCCTGTTCTCTATGAGTGAACGGATTGTTCCCGTGCACCGCGGGCCCGCCAGGGGACGGGGCACACAATTCGCGCCCAAGCCGACCGTCGCGGCTCATCGTGGAGAGACGAGCATATGCGGGGCCGGCGGTTCCAGCGGCGCCTCCGGGACGATCGTCTGTTCTCCATCCTTGACGGACGCCCGCACCTTCTGCAGCACCCCCTGCCGCTGGGAGGCGACGATATAATTCCCAGGAGGGACATCCAGCCGGAGCGGGGCGTCCCCAACCGAGGCGTAACTGCCTACCAGCTGCCCGGTGTCGGCGGTATAGACCTCCACCGGGCGGCGCCGGTACACCAGCACGCCGTCATCCTCAATGACATACTGTTCGCTATAGATGATGAGCATGCCCTGCTGGGGCTGCAGCGCCGGACAAGCCCCCGGGAGGGGGGGACTCGCTGGGGCCGCTGACAGGGGGGCGTACGCCCCACCCGCGAGGATCAGCAGCGCGCTGGCGAAGGTCAGCCACACCCCTGCGGGGGGCAAACCTGCTATTCTAGTCATGTCGGGTCCTCCTTTCTGCTGCACAGTTTTGAGCCGCCCTGGCGTGCGGGAGCCGACCGCGGAGCGCTGCTAGACACTGAACTGATGGTGATCTCCTTGGCCATTTCCACGAAGGGGAGGTCTTGGACTTCGGCCAGCGCTGCGTCATCAAGGGCCTCGATGAGCCAGATCACATTGCCGAGAATCTCTTCGGTACTACGCACGGTGAATCCTCTCGCCTGTCGCTGCCGGGTGGCCAGGACCGCCGACGCAGCAGCTAGCCCAGAGAGACTCACAAATACGGTGCCATACACATCCTGAGCGATGCCGGTGTCGAATCTTCAGCAGAAACAGCGACGAGCGCTTGCATCGGAGTCCCGCGCCGGTTGGGACCAGTTGCAGGATGCGACCGGGCAGAAGCCGAGCGGGGGAAAAAACGGCGAGACGACACACGCCTTGCCGGAAGGTCGCGGCGTGCGACGCTGCGGCATCCTGCGAAACAGACAGACTGGAGGGGCCGCAGTCGGAGACGTCGCGCAAGCGCGCCGCCTCAGCAACCCTCCCTTCCGGGCCTGTGCGCAGCTGTGGTCACTACCGCTGCGTTCTCCTCAACACGTCGCCAGACCGCTGCCTCGACCCTGTTCGCCGGTTATGTCCTAGAATTCCTGGAAACAGAGAGGGAGTAGACGGGAAGCACTTCTAGAGTAGGGAATCGGGTGATGTACTAAAATAGTTGATAAGGATAAAATTGGTTTGGTCGTCAGTCACCTGAAGAAGGAGCGATTGTGGCTGTTGTCGCAGTGCAGTGTCCGGAGTGTGGAAGCGAGGAAGTCGTCAAATATGGGAAGCAGCCCAATGGGGAACAACGGTATCGGTGCAATAATCCGCACTGCCAGCGGCGGATCTTTCTCCTACAGTGTCACAACACGGGGTGGGTGCGGGAGTCAAACAGCAGATAATCGAGATGGCACTGAATGGTAGCGGCATCCGCGACACGGCCCGGGTGTTGAAAGTGAGCCCGCCGACGGTGCTGACCACCCTCAAAAAAAAGCGCCGACGTTGCACCCGGTGAACCCTGCGCTGGGGACTGCCAGTGACGGATCCCCATCTGCGGTGATGATCCGCAAGGTGAAGGAAGCGGAGCTGGATGAGATGTGGTCCTTTGTCGGCAGCAAAAAACGGCCACGGTGGCTGTGGGAGGCCCTCGATCATGAGACGGGGCGGGTAGTGGCGTATGCCTTTGGGCGGCGCGAGGATCGGGCATTGCTACGACTCAAAGCCTTACTGGCCCCGCTTGGCATTCGCCGTTTTTACACCGACGGCTGGGGGGCCTATCGCCGGCACTTGGATCCCCATCGCCATGTGGTAGGCAAGCGGCGGGCCCAACAGCCGGAACGGAAACATCTCACGCTGCGCACGCGAATCAAACGCTTGGTGAGAAGAACCCTTTGCTTTTCTAAATCCACAGCAATGCACGAGCTGGTAATAGGGCTGTTCATCAACCGGTTTGAGTTCGGCCTCGAGGTCTAAATTGAAGACATCAACTAATTTGGTACACTACCCGCTCGTCTTCATTTGAACTTTGCGACGGAACCGTGTTGAGTCCTGTCGAAGCATGAGCACATTGGAACAGGGCAATTGAGAAGCGGTCTAGAGCCGGGTACATTTGCCCCGCTTCCCTGCTGTTATTTGGCTGCGGACTTTTCCTCGGTGCGCGCTCCGTGTCGCAAGATGCAACACTGCCGCATGCTGCACACGGGTGTTGTCCTGGGTTTTTCTCACTGGGCAGCGGGGGCGTCGCAGTCTGCGATAAAAGGAGGCGGCGTGGGCGTGGTCTTCACACCACGCGCCGGCACGCATCCCTCGAGAATTCCACCGCTTCCTGTGCCGCGGGGTCCTGCTCCTCCGGTTGGCAACCAATTTGCTTCAGAGCAAGACCATGACACGATCATTCCGCACCGCGACCAATGTTAGCGCCATAAATGACCTTAATAAGGAGGAAAGGTTATGAGTGTACAACAGATTGAAGCGGCAGCCCAAGCCTTTGCTGAGGCGTCCAACCGCTTAGATATCGCTGCGGCGGCAGAGATGCTGGACGATGACCTGGAAGTCTTCGACCATGTTCCCTACCGCTTCGATAACAAAAAACAGTTTGTGAATTTTCTCCAAGGAGCCCTGCAAGGGCTGGCATCTAGCAATTTCGGCTTTCGGCAGCTCTCCTGTCGAGTCTTTAATGACAACACTGGGATTGCCAACGCCTATGATACGTTTACTGGCGTGACGAAAGACGGCAAGGTGCAGACCCTCCACGGACGGACAACGCTGGTCTTTGTCAACCGCGGCAACCAGTGGAAGATCGTGAGCTGCCACTTTTCGCCGCTTCCGCACGCTTAGGACTATGAGACAAAACGTCCCAGTTGTACTATCCTAACGCGGTCGAACGCTGCCATAACTTCTTCGCGCAGTTCGGACGAGTGTTCCGCCAGTTTGATCGCTCGGCACGGTACTACTTGGGATGGCTCGAATTGGCCGCATGTCTCATCCTGCTCCGTTCAGGTTTTGTCTCATGATCCTAAGACCCCCGACACTGACAAAGGAGGACATCGCGATGGCCGAGGCAGGAATTTTTGAGATCATGTATTCGATGCGGGCGATGCGACGGCTCAAGCCCGATCCGATCCCCGAAGAAACCCTCAAGAAAATTGTTGACGCCGGCATTCACGCGCCGAGTGGCGGGAATCTGCAAGATTGGGCATTCGTGCTGGTCCGTGACGCGGAGTTGAAACGCTTCATCCGTGACCAATACTGGGGCATGTGGCAGAAGCTGCAAGGGAGCCTGGGGATCCCGACGAACCTTCCGCCGGCGCGGATGCGCATGCATCAGGCCGTGGCTCATTTGGCCGAGCATCTGCACGAAGTACCGGTGCTTTTGTTAGCGTGCGCCCGTAAAGAGAATCCACAGTTCGCGCAATTCGGCTACGAACGAGCAAGTGTTGCCACGGTGCACGGCTCCATTTATCCCGCCGTGCAAAACATCATGCTCGCCTGCCGCGCGCTCGGCATTGGCACGGTGATTACGACCATCCACTGTTGCTTTGAAGAGGAACTGAAGCAGAAGTTAGGAATTCCCGGCGAGATGGAAGTCAGCGCCTTGCTTCCACTCGGCTATCCCCAAGATCATTTCGGCCCCACCAAACGCCAACCGGTCGAAACGGTGATTCACTGGGATCGGTGGCAACCGAAACAGTAATGGATTGAGGCTGAAGGATCTGTCAACTTTCGGGCCACCAACGATGTTCGCTCATATCGGCATCTAGCTGAAAGAGCGTTGCAGGGTGTAGGATCGGCACCAGCAAGAGCCAAATCTTTAGCGGAGGAGAAGCCTCAGCATGATGCAATTTCCGATCACCGAGTTGCTTGATGAAGAGGAGTGTTACCATTATCTTCAGCGTACTTTGCATCCCGACGGACTGGGCTGTCCGTCCGGACACCGACGGGCCAAGGGCCAAGCCCCGCACGAACGCAAGCGCCCCCCGGTGGCGAAATATCGTTGTCGGCAGTGCGGCAAAGTCTTTGACATTTTCACGGGCACGGTGTGGTGCGGGACCCATTATGATTGCAAGACGATTGTCCTACTCCTGCGAGGCTTTGTCCAAGGCATCCCCTCTTTCCATCTGGCCCACGAACTTGGGTTGGATTATGAGACGGTGCTCAATTATCGGCACGCAGTCCAAGCTCAGGCACTACAAAAAAAAGACCGCTCCGCTGACCGATCCCGTGACCGAGTCGGACGAGATGTTTCAAAACGCGGGAGAAAAGGGCACGCCCCACGGCGCCCCCGACGACCGGCCGCGGCGGCGGGCGAATAAGCGGCGCGGGATAGGCACGCTGGAGACGGACCGCCCTCCGATTCACGGGGTGGTTGGGCGCGAGAGCGGCGAAGTGCGAATCATAGTCTGTGATAACACCCAACAGCGCACCATCCAGCCCCGGGTCGAGGCCGCCACCCAGCCGTGCGCGGTGGTCTACACCGACGAGTCGGGGGCCTACTCTCGGCTCGGAGCCACGGGACGCAGGCATGGCACGGTGTGTCACAGTCAGGGCGAGTATGCGCGCGATGACGATGGCGATGGGCAGTGCGAGGTGCACTGCAACACCCTGGAAGGCCTGTGGACAGGCTTGCGCAACTTCCTGCGCCTGTTTCGGGGGGTGCATAAAAAGTATCTGGCGCAATACGTTGCGATGTTCGAGTGGGCTTATAATCTCAAGCGAGTCACAGCAGACTTCTTACGCTTGCTGATGGTGCCCAGCTACTTACCGACATGAGCGACGATGTTTGCGTCTATTGGGAGTGGAGCGCTTCCTTAAGGGCCTACAACATATTGTAGCGAAAGTCAGATTTGGCGTGAAAGTTGACAGATCCCTTCAACGTATGACTGTTTCATTCACCACACCTCGCCGGTTTATCCCGGCGCACAAGGAGTAAAACAATGCAGGCATTACAAGGCAAGGTGGCTGTGATCACCGGAGGCAGCAGCGGAATCGGGCTCGCCACCGCCAAGCGCTTCGTCGCGGAAGGGGCATTCGTTTTCATTACGGGACGGCGACAAGCGGAGTTGGATAAAGCCACGAAGGAAATCGGCAAAAATGTCGTAGCTGTGAGATGCGACGTATCGAAGCTGGAGGACCTGGATCTCCTCTATGAGGAAGTCGCAGCCAAGAAAGGCCAGATCGACATTATTTTTGCGAACGCGGGCATGGTCGAGCCTGTCGGGACACCCGAGGCAACTCCCGAGCACTTCGACAGGACGTTCGATACAAACGCTCGTGGCACGTATTTCACGGTGCGGAAAGCATTATCGCTGGTCAATGACGGCGCCTCGATCATACTGACCGGCTCGGGCGTCTGGCAGAAGGGCATGCCGATTTATGGAACCTACGCCGCCACCAAGGCCGCCCTTCGCTCATACGTTCGGACCTGGACCGCAGAGTTCGCGCGCAGAGGAATCCGCGCGAACGTAATCAGTCCCGGTCCAATAGAAACGCCCATGTTCTCTGGACAGTTTCCAACCAAGGAAGCCGCTGATGCTTTCGAGGCGAATATTCCACTCGCCCGGATGGGACGCCCGGAGGAAATCGCTTCGGCTGCGTTGTTCCTGGCTTCGCAGGAAAGCAGTTATATCACCGGCATTGACCTGCCTGTCGACGGCGGCCTGGTGTCGGTTTAGGGTTCCAGGAAAGGGCAAGGCTATCAGCAAATTCATTGTCATAACCGGAGCATCGAAGGGGATCGGTCGGGATGTTTGCGTCTATCGGTAGTAGAGCGCTTGCTTAAGGGCCTACAACATATTGTAGCGAAAGTCAGATTTGGCGTGAAAGTTGACAGATCCCTCACAGAAAGGCATCACGATGGCTAATAAAATACGGGTAGGCATTATCGGAGCAAACCCAGAGCGAAGCTGGGCGCTATGGGCGCATATTCCCGCCTTGGCGGCGCTTCCACAATACACACTCCAAGCGGTGAGTACCAGCCGACGCGAATCGGCGGACGCGGCAGCGAAAAAGTTTCACGCTCCGCTCGCCTTTGACTATCACGCTGACTTAGTGAGGCATCCAGATGTCGACTTGGTGGTGGTCTCGGTCAAAGTGCCCTTTCATCACGAACTTGTGTTGGCTGCACTCGAAGCCGGGAAGGCCGTCTTGTGCGAGTGGCCGCTTGGTAATGGACTGAAAGAAGCTATGGAAATGGCAGAGCTAGCTCGGAAGAAGAACGTTTGCACTGCTGTTGGACTGCAGGCACGCTTTGCCCCAGTGATCAACCGCGTGCGGGATCTCGTGGCGCAAGGCTACGTGGGCAAGGTCTTATCGACCAGCGTGGTGGGCTCTGGACTCGCCTACGGTGAGTTTGTTGAGCGTCCGAACGCTTATTTGATCGACAAGGCGAACGGCGCCAATTTACTGACGATTGCAAGCGGCCATTTTCTCGATGCAATGTGTTACTGTCTCGGCGAATTCGCCGAGCTGAGCGCCACGCTTGCCACCCGTCGGCCACAGGTCAAAATCGCCAAGACAGAGGAGAGCCTGCCAGCCACCTCTCCTGACCAAGTGGCGGTGCATGGCACGTTGCAAGGCGGCACGGTTGCGTCGTTTCACTTCCGGGGCGGTCAGTCGCGGGGGACGAACCTGCTGTGGGAGATTAATGGCACGGATGGGGATCTGTTGGTCACTGGGGCGGGCGGACACGTGCAGATGCTGGAGCTGACGCTGCAAGGCGGTCACGGCAAAGATACGGCTCTGGCGCCGCTGGCCATTCCTGAGGAATATCGTTGGGCGCCAGCCGAGACGCCTGCCGGGTCCCCCTTCAACGTCGCCCAGCTCTATGTACGACTGGCCAGCGATATGCAAAAAGGCACTCGTTTGAGTCTGAACTTCGATGCTGCGGTCGTTCGGCACCGAATGATAGAAGCGATTCAAGAAGCCGCTGATACTGGAGAACGGCAGACGTATCTGTCTGAGGCGTAGCCAAGCGTGCTTGGCGTAGTTGCTGAGCGGGGGAGATGGAGACAGGCGTTGATAAAGCGGAGGAGAACACGATGAATTTTGCAGTCGAACCAATCAGGGGTACAGCCGAGGTGTTGAATAATACCGAGCGCGAGATTAGAGGAGACTTGACCACACCCAAAGGAGAATATAACTAAAAGTGAATGGCATAACAGACAGTGCGCCAAATTCGTGCAAGGACCAAACAATAGCTTCCTGAATCGGGTTTACGTCCTGGTATTCATCTACGATAACGTGCTTGATGCGCTCTGCGAGCCGGTCACGAATCTCGGGCGGGTGGTGTTTCAGATCTGGGTAGTGCACCAAAACAGTTGATTGGGTGTAGAATAGTCTCGGCTGTAAATTTCTTGGATCAGGAGGGGCCGTGGCGGTTGTCGAGGTCCAGTGTCCCGAGTGCGGGAGCCGTGCGGTCGTGAAATACGGGCGGCAGGCCAATGGCGCCCAGCGGTTTCGGTGCAATAACCTGGACTGTGAGCGGCGGAT
>Ga0209283_10001716_pt1 | contig 12050 bp, 14 predicted proteins | sample CZO8metaG_2_FD_188354 | JGI IMG/M metagenome (GOLD analysis project Ga0209283, IMG submission 188354) | Vadose zone soil microbial communities from the Eel River Critical Zone Observatory, Northern California, USA - CZOApr15con2H1.8 metaG... | ecosystem: Environmental > Terrestrial > Soil >...
CGATCGATGACGGCGAGCAATCGGCGCCGCTCGCGATCTGCCACTTCCGGACGAACTCGTCGAGGTCCGCGCTCCCCTCCGGCGAGTTCGCGATCGCGTCGCGCAGGCACGAATTCGGCGCGACTCCCTTGTCGCTTACCAGCGCCTGGAACGCACAATCTTTCGCCTTCTGCCGATCGGGACCGATCGACGCGTTGTTGCAATACTCGGCCTTGCCAAGGGCGCCGTGCCAGTGCGGGAAGAACGCTGCGATCGACGCCGCCGAGCAATCACCGCCGCTCGCGACCTGCCAATTCCGGACGAACTCGTCGAGGTCAGCGCGCCCCTGCGGCGAGTTCTCAATCGCCTGCCGTGCGCACGCGCCGTCCGGTGCGGGGCCGAATCTGCTGACCGTAAACGACCAGGCGCAGTCAGCGGCCTTTTGCCGATCGGGACCAATCGACGCGTTGTTGCAGTAGTCGGCCCTGCCGAGGGTGCCGTGCCAATAGTTCGATACCCCGTTGACCCACCCGTTTGTTTGGTTGTCGCACGCGCGCGCATCGCGAGCGGCGAGTGCGGACGCGATGACGAAGACGGCCGCGCTAGCCGTCCAAAGAAGGATCCTAGGCCTGTACATGGCGCCCTCCCGCTTGATTGGGTCGAGACGCTCCGCGATCGCTTGCAAGTTCGTCGTGAAAGCCCTCGCGATCTGGGTCACGATGGGGCACGGTACACCTTCCGAGCTTCGCCGACTACGACAGCGTCAGCGGAACGGCGGGATAAGGGAGTGTTAGGAACTCTCCTTCGCGTCATCCGATGCTCTCAGCCGGAGGTCGCCCGTGACGTACGCACGCTTGCGGGCGATATGTGTGGCCCGGTCAAACCGGGTCCCGCTCACATCCACGTCCGTGTGCTCCGTCGCGGCTCAAAGCAAACCAACGTCGCCGCCGAGCTCTCCCAGGACAACCTGCTCCTCGCCACCGCGACGGTCATCTTGAGTGAAGCGCGGCCGTCCCCTGCGCCGCGTACCCGACTCACGCCACCGGCCGCGGAAGACTGGCGCACGCAGGAGCTGGTTCCAATTGCCCCGCCCATCGGACCTGATTTCGCCGTCCACTACGAGTACCGCACGGGGCATCGGCACTTTTGACGGCGCAGGCGGCGCTGTTTTTAATCTGCAAATGCGACGCATCGACCATGGCATTCTCACAACGAGCAGTATCTCGGGGCCTGGGACCTATGCGGTCACTCCAGATTGCAGCGTCACGATGAATCTGCCCACTGGTGACAGCCACTTGTTCTTGGCTGCACCCAGCGGCAATTTCTTCTACGAGGCCGACCCGATTGGCGGGCTTCAACCGAACGAGAACTTCATAGGTTTCGGCATACGCGGAGGGTAGCTGGGGGCCGTTTCACTTCCAGCACCTCACGGCAAAGAACCTGCTGGCGGGACCGCCCATCGTGCAGATGCGTTGGCAGCGACGGCCGCTGGTATCCATAACACTCAAAATCACGCACGATGAGCCGGTTTTACTGGACGCTCCGGGCGAGACCTGTTTTCCACCGCTATGGGGAAGCGTTGGAATTCTCAGGTCGAGCCTACAGTCTCGAGGAGATTGCGGCCGAAAAACTGCGCGCCGCTCGACAGACGCAGAGCAAATTGGCAGCTCGCGCCTGGGCGCGCCCCCGTGCTCGCAACTTCTATGACCTCTGGTACCTGAGTCAGCAGAGGGAGCAGGTGGATTGGACCAAGGTTTCCAGCATCCTCCCGCGGAAAAGCGCGGTTCGAGGTGTGTCAATCACCAGCCTGGCGGACGTGTTTCAGCCCACCCTGATTTCCGATGTTCGTGCGAGTTGGACCGGCACGCTCGGCCAATTCATATCCGAATTGCCGGAAGTGGACAGGGTGCTGGCAGAGTTGCAGAGCCACCTCAATCAACTTCTCAAGCTCTGAGAAGGCATGATCCCCTGGCGTAAAAGCGGGCTGCCCGAGTGCTGTCACTACGTGGTTGTCACCGATGTTCGAAAAGGCCGAGGAACAGCTTCTTCATCTGATTGGGCAGTGCCGACAGCTTTTGACGGAGCGGCGATGCTGCGGGCGCGCCCCCAGGGCTTTTCTGGGGTTGCGTGGGCTGCGCGGAAGGGGTACCAGCTTTCCCTGGTTGCTGCGGGGATGTTGGATTCGCCATGACTGGTTCTCCTTTTGCGTTCATCGGACGCAGTTTTACGGGAGAATACGTCGTTTCTTGATAGCGGGCGTACTCCTACGTAAAACTAGCGTGGATGTCAAAGCGGGTGAGCGTTGGCATGTAAAGCGCCTTGCGCAGGTCGGCATTGCCGAAGTGGGTAGAGCCTGCGCGGGACGTCACACGCTTGCCTCGCCGCCCACTGGCTGGGGCACTGCACCAAGGCCGTCAAATTGCGGTCTATTGAAAGAGGATGGGAAGGAGGAGTGTCTAAATCATTGCCTAGACGAGACGTTGGTTCCCCCGCTTTCTAAATCGACTATTCATCAATGCCTTGCCGCTCTTGCAGAGGCCGCGGGTCGCTCGTGCGAGCAATTCGCCAACATGGCGAAGGATCGTCCGAGCCGCTAAGGTTTTTCCCATTCGTCGCGTTGCGCGTCCGTCAGAGCAGCCGCCTGCAGTCGGCCGTGATGGCTACTAATCTGATCCCTTACGGCGATGGTTGCCCACGAGCGGAGTCGCCGAGTCGGACGGATCGGGCCGCGTTGACGTCAGCGATCGCCTTGTGCACTGCTGCGGTTGCAGCGCCGGGCCACGTCCAAGAGGGTCCATCATCGGCGGCGCCGATCGGGCAACTCGTCGGTCGATCAGCCGTTGGATCGAGTTTTGGCCAACGACAGCTATCTCTGCGTCAACCGCGATCCAGTTTTTGCCAGCCACAGCCCGCCCCGACCGTGCACTATCAAGAGGGTAACGCCGCCTTTTGCGACGTATCACGCTTAAACTTCCTAATTGTCGAATAGCTGGTTAGGGCGTACTGGTTAGGGCGTAGAAGAACTACCCAACAGGCGCCCCTATGCGAGTCTTTGTCCCCTTAGCTGTGCGAACCCTGGTTTTTTTCTTTGCGCTTTCCCTCGTCCTCGTGGGTACTTCAGCTAATGCGGATCAATCCTGCAACATCATGCAGCAGTACATTGCTCTGCACATGGACGGCCCTCCTCCTGCGCATGACGATCCAGACTTCCTGGCGCTTCTCGATCAGCTCTCTCAGGTCGATAATCCACCCAATCCTATGCCCGTCACCTGGACTGATGTGACAACCTTCGATTCTAATTGTGGTGATAATCAATGCCTGGAACATGAGCAGGGACATCCCTGCACTTTCCACAACGTATATGGAGACTGGCCGGGAAGGAAGCGGACGCTCGCCGCATTGCCACCGCAGCCGAAGCGGCAAGCGACCTCCGCACAGCTCTTGTCGGAGTCCGCGAACTCACCCGTATCCTAGAAGTGATGGCAAAGCCGCGAGGCGAGCTGGAAGATAGAACTACGGTCAACGTGTTGGTGACGAGCCCGGAATGGGTAACTCTGCGAGACAGAATCATCGCGGCCCTCGTTCCACACCCCCAAGCCAAGACCGCCGTGCTTGCGCCCTTGAAGAGGAACCACATGGCGAGCCTCCTCACTGAAGACATGCGCCGTGCCCTTGCAGAAGCTCCACCAACTTGGAACGAGGTTGCCGCTGCCTACAAACAAACTCTTCTCGGCCTTGAGCTGGTCGAAGCTTTTCGCGCGGATATTCAACATGCCGCTGCCACGCGACGACGACCGGAGAATTCGGGCCGCGCAACAAGTCTGCGCTCGTTGGGAGCGATCGCTGAACTTGAGCTCTACGAAATCCGTGGATAAAGGGAAGCTTGAGCGCCTAATGAGTCAGTTGGATCTGCCTCGACTCTGGGACAGGCATGGCGCTTGTCGTTCGCCAGAACGTCGTCCCTTAGGGATTCATTGATGTTTCGGGTCGGGCACGGCAGCCTCTCTTCTCCATGCTTCGACTCGTGGCGATGTCGATGCGGGTGTTCGTCTCGGGCTTCCGTTCCCGCCGCGATCTCCTGCTCGAGAACCTCGCCCTTCGCCAGCAGCTCGCCACCTTGGCGCCTCGGCGACGCCCTCTCATCCGGCCCGCCGACCGAGCCTTCTGGGTCGCCCTTCGACAGTTGTGGTCTGGCTGGGCGGACGCCCTCGTCATCGTCAAGTCTGAGACAGTCATCCGTTGGCACCGTGCTGACTTCAGGCTGTACTGGCGGTGGCTGTCCCGCCGCGGTAACCGGGGAGGTCGCCGTCGCCAGGGAAGTGCGCCACCTCATTCGCAGGATGGCGACGGAGAACCTCTGGCGCGCACCCAGGATCCACGGCGAGTTACTTCGGCTGGGGTTCAAGGTTTCCGAGCGCAGCGTGTCTCGCTACCTTCGCACTCTCTTACGTCGACCAGAGCGCCGCCAAACCTGGATGACATTCTTGAGGAACCATCGCGAGGTGTTCGCCGCGATGGACTTCTTCACCGTGCCGACGGCGACCTTCCGAATCTTCTATGTACTCTTCGTGATACGGTACCGCCGACGCGAGATTTTACACTGGGACCTCACGGCGCACCCTACGGCGTCCTGGGTCATGCAGCAGTTGCGGGAGGCCTTCCCCTTCCACACCGCAGCCAAGTACTTGGTCTTCGACCGCGACTCGAGCTTCTCGGCCGAGCTCGTCACGGTGGTCCGGTCCATGGGACTCGAGCCGACCCGCATCAGCTACCGTAGCCCCTGGCAACGGCGTGGCCGAGCGGTTCGTCGGCACGCTCCGCCGCGAGCTACTCGACCACACCATCGTGTTGAACGACCGGCATTTTCGTCGCCTTCTCTTCGCATTTGTCGAGTACTACAAGTGGGAGTCACAGTGCTTCACCTCGGTATGTGGTTGAAATCGCCAGGGCGAGTTGCCTGACATCTGGTCCCGCGGGGGTGGTGCCGCTCAGTCGTTGCTCGAGTCGCGCACGGAAGCTTGGGTCTTCAAGATCGGTGGAGTTGAACACCCAGGGACCGTCATGGAGCGGATGCATTGCCTTCACATCGCCATGCTCGGCGAATCGGCGCACGGTCTTCGCCGCGACGCCGAGGTGATTTGCGGCCTCCGTCAAGTTCATCCACCCTTCAGCCCGTTGCCGTTCTGCCGCTCAGTCGAGTACCGGCGATTCCGCGCTTGTTCCGAAGTGAGGTGATCGACATGCAACCCCATCGGTTTCCGCGGGCGGTCAACATGCCGTTGCGGTTCAGATAGGCGGCGGTCGCCTTGTCAGCGCAGATGAGCGCTAACTGGCGGATCGCCTCGATGGCACTGATATCGTGGGACGGACGCATTTCTTGCCCGAGTAGCCCACCATCAGCTTACGGCCGCAGCGGCGGCAGCGCAGCAGCCCCGCGAGCAGCGCCGGTGCCTTCTTCGGTGCTCCGGGACGCTGATTCGACTGAAAGCCGGCGGAATTATTGTCAAGCATCTGCTGGACCCTGGCGAACTGCTCCCAGGAGATGTAGCCGTCGTGATGCTCGGGAATCAATACGGTCCACTCGTCCACTCGCTTGCGCGCAATCGTCTTCTGGAGGGTTCCGTCGACCACCTGTCGCTGAGACGTCGTTCGCCCGTAGGCGTAAGCGCCCGCGTAGGTCGGCTCCTTCAGCACGCTGATTACATTCCGATAGGCCGGTCGTCGCCACCACGTCTCCCAGCCCGTTAATCCTTGCCTTTTCGCAGGTAGATCGACGCCGTGGTCGATGAACCACATCGCCACCTGACGCGCGCTGGCCAGCTCGAAGAACTTTGCGAAGACCAACTCGATTGCGTGCCGCACGCGCAGGTCGGAATCCTTCTCCAGACGCTGGTGGGCGGTCTTGACGAAGCCCACCGGCGCCTGGATCACCAGCTCACCGCGCCGCGCCTTCGCCCAGCGAGCCTCGAGAGAGCGTTGACGCAAGAGATCGAGTTCGTACTCGCTCATACTGCCCTTGAGGCCCAGCAGCAGTCGATCGTTGGGCCGCCTATCGCGCTGGCCGTCGCTGCGGCCTTCTCCCGCTGCCACGCCTGGCTATACAAGCCGGCTGAAGCGCCACCTCCGAAGCCTGGGACGCCCGAGTTTCAGGAGCAAATCAACCGAGAAATTTACGAGCGCGAGCGCGAAAAACTTCGCCAGCATCAACGCGCCGCGACGGGCGAGCCTGTTTTCGATGACTGGGAGCCATCGTGGGAATGACACGTCGCCGCGGGGGACACCGAACTAGAGCGTGGCCAACGCCGCCGCCCGCCTTCGCTTTATCAGCACGTCGCCGTAGCTGACTCGGCCGCCCTTCGACTTTTTAATTGCCCGGATGAACTCCCCAGCGCGCTTATCCGCGTCCGGCCCCTCGGGGGCATCTCAGTGCGTTGGATTGTAATTGAAACCGGCGACACCTGTGAAGGCGAGCGCGCGCTGCGCAGCCGCCCGCGCGTGGCCCGCGACTGTCTGCGTAGTAGTGTGGCTCGTTGCCGGTTTCCGAAGGGGGCTCGCCATGTATTTCGTTGGCTTTCTAGTTGGTGGATTCCTGGGGATTGGTGTCCTCGGCTTCATCATTCGCTTATTCCTTAAACGAAGCCGGTGGGGGCCCCGTTCCAGACCGGGGATAACTGCGGCGCTCTCGTTCATCATCGCGATCGCGTTGATTAGCCTGACCATGGGCCTCGATAATGAGTCGTTTGTCGTCTACGCCATCTCTGCAATCGCTTGGAGCTTCATCTGGCGATCGATCGATGCTCGGCAAGCAGCAAAGCCGGCAGTTCCAAAGACGTAGTGGGAGGCGGACACAGTTCGCACATCGACTTCGGCGTCTAGTGCCAGGCGTCTACGCGCTGAAAGAGGCAGAACTGAATCGGGAAATCGGTTCGGCGTGGCGTCCATCGTGCACAGCATGAGACACCAACCGCCTAGCTTGCTCCCGGAGTTACGTGCGTTTTGATAACTCCGGATCGAGCCCCAACTGGTTTTCGAGTTCCGTGATGGCCTTTAGGACACCACTCCCGGAGATGGCCAGCTCTTTCCCGCTGCGCTCTCCCGCAGTCGTGGCTCGGCGAAGTTGTTCCTTATCGGCAATCTGCTCACAGTTGAGATTTTTGATCTTCCGAAGAGCCAGCCACCACATCCGAACTTCAATCGATCGGCCTCGTGACTTCCTGCGTTGCTTAATCGGCTGACAGCCCATTTTTCGACACCACCTCTGTTGCTTTTCGATATTGCGCTCAACTCTCTCCCTGAACGCAGCGAGTGTTTCTTCTCCCGGGTCCCAGGCAGCAAGGGGCGTGCTGTCTGGAGCATCACTTAGCCTTCGGAAAGTTTGAAGGCTGGATCCAATCCAGCTCAGAGGTTTTTCGATCTCATTCACTGGTATGGGTTCCGAATCTGGACCATGTTCCACCTTCCAGCTCCAGAAACCCATACTGTCGACCGCCTCGTCGAGTGCCCAGGTGCGCGCCAGGCCATCCCGTTCCGCCCATTGATCAAGGGCGTCACTCGCCGACTTACATTCCGGCGAGCGAGCAGTCTTCACGCGGTCCCAGAGCATGAGCCGATCTACCCCGCCCGCGATGTCTTCTGGAGTCCTGTTTTGATACAGGAGCATGGCCGCTGATCGCCATTTTTCGTAGACGCTTTCTTTCAACGCGGCGAGGACTTCTGGAAAATAGGTCTCGATTTCCAGGAGAAACACTGCTCGTAGCCAGGCCTGCTCTCGGCGCGGACCAGGCCCGTACAGAACCTCGGCATTCCAGGGCTTTCTGACCATCCCGCGTCCCTCGGCGCAAACAGCGGTCCTCGGGGAATTGAAATGGGCAGACCGGCCGAGGAAGACGGCTTTTCGGGAGCGACCCTAGCCCGCTACGAAGGATAACAATTTGATCCCGCGCGAGCTTCCCGCCGCAACCCGCGTTGAACCTGAATGCGCGGAACAGCGGGACCCCCCTGTTCCGCCCTCTGTCGGCCAAAGCTTTGAGTTGAAGGGGATTGAAGCAAGCGCGTTGCTTGAGTTGATGGAAGCTCCGGCGGTATCCCAGCGCGCGCTGCAAGAAAGTCGATCGCGCGCGAACGTCCAAAGCCCGAGGCGTTCGCGCGTCCTGCGTCTACGTGAGCTATTGCTGCTTGACGCTGATCTCGTACCGCTTCGCGTGCTCGACGAAGAAGTTTCTTCCCCAGCCAACGACCTTGCTTTCGCCGTCAAACACGACGGGCGTAAAGTCGCTATCCGCGGTGCCGTAGACACCGCTCGTCATGGCAGTTCTGTAGAGCCAAGCGGACCCCCAAGCGTAGCCTTCGGAGCGCTCTGGCTTCCCCATCAGCTTCACCACCTGTTCGCGAGACATGCCAGCCTTCATTTGCAGCAAGTTGTCATTGTTCTCGCTAATGGTGGACTGGACCGAGTTGTATTTGGCAGTTTGGTGGATGGGGCTTCCGACACACCCAGTGGCGCCGATAAGCATGAGGAGAAGCAGCGCCAACACCGGATTGGTTCGCTTGCACATGCGGACCCCCTCACGAGCTAGACCAATCCCAATGATACGAGCAATTCGCCGTCTTTTGAAGAACGTTGCTCGAGGTGAGCATGCGCGACAGTAGAAAAACTACGCTAGGTCAGACTTTCTTCAACAGGCGCTTTCAAATGGTTCAGGACAAGGGCACACCGGGGCGACCCCCGCTCGGTGGATGTCTTTCAGGTGGGCCCCATCAGTACCGCAGAGGGCGCCCGCGGCAGGTTCACGTTTGAAGGCTGAGCATGGCCAGCATCGTGAGAAAGCCAAAATCAGCGCAAGCGTCCCAGCAAAGCGCAGGCAAAGAATGTAGCTTGAGCTGGCGATGAACCGCTGAACCGGCTTTAATAGGTGAAACCCAGGACTTCGCTGACACTCTCAGTGCCCAGGCTTGTATGCTTCTCGGCATGAAAAGGGCAGACGACACTCAGAACAAGAAGAAATGCGCAAACAACCAACGTAGCGGCTTTTTGCGTGTCCGTCATGGTGCGCGGACCCACGACGAGGCTTAGAGCCCGGCGCTCACATCCGCGCCGGCCTCGCAGCCCCGCCGCTCTAGTGCCTCAAGCCGCGCCCTGAGCGCGGCGATTTCCTTCTCCTGTTCTACCGTCCGCTTCTCAAGCGCCTGCGCTGCGATCATCAGGATTCCGTCCAGGTCGCCGGAGGTAATGGTGGTGGGCGTTCCAATGGTTCCAACGGCGTCGTGGCCAAAGGCGGCGAAGAAGTCCTGAGCCACCGGACCATAGTGGCGGAATTGCTTTGCATCCTGGCCCTTATAGTTCCAGCTCGTGACGCCCAGCCCGCGGAGCTTGGTGAGTACCTCGTCTGCGTCCACCCGCTGGAAGTTCTCCTTTTTGTTTCGGTCGGAGGTGTACGTGTAGGGCACCTGGCCTTCGATGACTGTTACCGCAGTGTCGCCGAGCCGGATTTTGTTGTTGGCGTTGACGATTGCACCGGAGCCGATGGCCGTGGCATTCGTTAAATCCTCGGTGGCAACGTCGGCCAAATACCCAATGGCAGTGTTGTTGCTGCCGGTGCCGTTGCTGTAGAGCGCACCAACCCCGCTTGCGGTGTTCCAGCTGCCAATGGTGTTGTGGGAGAGCGCGCCAACTCCGTTGGCGGTGTTGTCGCTGCCGGTGTAGTTGTTGTAGAGCGCGCTATCCCCGGTGGCGGTGTTGTCGTAACCAGTAGCGTTGGAGTAGAGCGCAATGAAGCCGATTGCGGTGTTACTTTCGGCGGTGGTGTTGTTGTGGAGCGCCATGCTCCCGCTTGCGGTGTTCCTGCTGCCAATGGTGTTGTTGTGGAGCGCCATGGTCCCGCTTGCGCTGTTTTCGATGCCCATGGTGTTGGAGTAGAGCGCACGGTATCCGTTGGCGGTGTTGTCGCTGCCGTTGGCGTTATTGATGAGGGCGCTGTGTCCGGTGGCAGTGTTGAAGCTGCCGCCGAAGTTGCTGAATAGGGCATTGGAGCCGCTGGCCGTGTTGAAGTTGCCGGTGCTGTTGAAGTAGAGCGCGCTGGCTCCGGTCGCGGTGTTCTCAGTGCCCGAGGTATTGCTGAAAAGCGCGGTTCGCCCAGTGGCGGTGTTGCGGCTGCCTGAATCGTTGCTTCCAAGCGCGCCGAACCCGGTGGCAGTGTTGTCGCTACCGGTTGTGTTCAAATTGAAGGCGCTGTTCCCAGCGGCGGTGTTGCCGCTGCCGCTCATCGTGAAGTTGCCCGCGCCGCTGCCAAGGAAAGTGTTGTTGGTGCCGAAATTGTGAAGGAACGGCACGCCCTCCTTCAAAACATTGCCCACGGTGGAGTCCGTTGAATCGTGCATCGTCAGGTTGCCCTGTACGTCAACGTCTTGCGCCTGCGCAGCGACAAGCGGGAGAAAACAAAAAAGGACAGCTGAAGACAGAAGTGCCCCACTGCTGATTTTTCGCAAGCTCATCTTGCATTCCCTCCCCAGGAATTAGGCGAACGCTTCATTCGGAGCAGCGCCGTTCCTTCGCCATATCACCGGAAAGTGAACGCCCCCCAAGTTTGAGTGCGTCCGCTGATCGACAACCAACGTTCTGATACGGCCGCGTGCGTTTTCGGATGCGAGGGGTTAGGGTCGAACCTACGCTCCATCATTGTTCTTGACGTTTTGCGAGCGCGTAGCGACAGGCGGAAAGGAAACAGCCGTGTGGGCATGGCTAAGCGATCGGTTAGGACGACGACCTTGGACAAAGACCCGGCTAGGAACGCTGTGCGAGCCACTAATGAATGGCAGCGGCTGGTCCAAGTTCCTAGCGAACAGCTCCGAGAAGGAGATCATTAAGGCTATTGCTACAGCGATCCTGATGTACAGCTGGGACCTTGTCGTGACTATCGGCGAATGGAAGAAACTGAAGGCTTATTCGCGCGCAACGAATCCGGACGTCATCTCCTTTGAGGCTTCGGCATTTCTTCTCGGCAACGCCGAAAGAAGTATGGGCTACAAGGCCACCGGGCTTTTTCCTCCGGGATTGGGGGAAGAAGTAGATTTCTGGACTGGAGCGCTGCCCGCAGAAGAGACCATATATTTTAATTCGCGATAACATCGAACGCTATTCGGGGCTGGAGCGCTGGTCGAGGACTTCTACCGGGAATTATCCGGCTTCAACGAAATCGAAAACCACCTTCTCAAGCGGGCTCTAAGCTACCAATCTCGCCAGAACCACGACATCCAGGGACTCGTCGACGCACTGGTTATGAGTGGTGGCCGAGCGACACCGATGCCAGTGCTCAACAACCAGATAGCACTCGGCTGTCCTGATTTCCCTCGCAGAACCGGGTTCGAGCCGATTGTCCTTCCTATATTGGTACAGACCTATGTGGCCGCGATGTTGAATACATTTCTCAAAACCGTCGTTTCGCTTGCTCGAGGAGAGCTGGACGAAAAGATCGCGCGGCAGTCAGGGTAATCGGCCCGCCCGAGATTCACCGCCATGCAGCCGAGATGCGCCGCCGGTTTCTTATGTAAACCTTTCTTGATCGACGAGCTTCTCAACGCTGTTAAACGCTACTGTTGAGGCCACCCCCTATCGGCCTGGAAGCCCCTAGTCTGTTGGCCTACTCTTGTGAAAGGGTTCCATTTCCGCAACCAATCAAAACCCGATGGGCTCCGAGCGGACAGCTTGCAAAAACTGCCACTCCCTTTTTCACAAGGCCGCTGCATCGGGGGCGGTGCGTCGACCGGCTCAGGTCGATCTCGACAGGTCACTGATCGGGCGACAACTTCCCCTTTGCGGAACCTTGATCGGCCGATATTGACCATCCGTTCTTAGCTAAGAGAGCGGTCGGCGGGTACTTGGTCGCCGGAAGGCCCATGACCGCATGCGCATGTGGCGCTAGGCTCAGGTCAATGGCGACAACATCGTTCACGCTCCGCATTGACTCGCTCAAAACGTTACCGAGCGGGGGTCGTTGCCTCACGAAGTCTGCTACCAGCGGTGGCGGACCAAGGAGGTCACGATGGCAAGGAAGATCACCGTTGCAACCAGAGGA
>Ga0209283_10001718_pt1 | contig 12030 bp, 10 predicted proteins | sample CZO8metaG_2_FD_188354 | JGI IMG/M metagenome (GOLD analysis project Ga0209283, IMG submission 188354) | Vadose zone soil microbial communities from the Eel River Critical Zone Observatory, Northern California, USA - CZOApr15con2H1.8 metaG... | ecosystem: Environmental > Terrestrial > Soil >...
ACTTCGAACGCCTGATGGAAGGGGCCCAGAAAGTTAAGACCAGTGAATTCGCCAGCTACATCATCGAGAACATGGGCGCGGCAGTAGCCACCGCAGCAAAGTGATGCATGGATTCCCCGTGTCCTCCGTGCTCCCCGTGGTAAAGAATTTCGTCTGCAATCGAAAGGACCTTCATGCGCAGGAAAGTAACGGTTGTCGGTTCTGGAAACGTGGGCGCGACCGCCGCCCACTGGATCTCCTCCAAGGAACTCGCCGATGTCGTGCTCATCGACATTATTGATGGCGTGCCTCAAGGAAAGGGTTTGGATCTGCTGGAAGCCATGCCCATAGAAAAGCGAGATTCGTACGTTTTGGGCACGCAGGACTATGCCGACACGGCGAACTCCGACATCGTCGTGATTACCGCCGGGATCCCGCGCAAGCCCGGCATGAGCCGTGATGACCTGCTCAAGACCAACTACGGCATCATGAATGACGTGGTCGGCAAGGCGGTAAAGCACTCGCCCAACTGCATCCTGATTATCGTGTCGAACCCGCTCGACGCGATGGCCCAGACAGCTTACAAAATGAGCGGATTCCCACGCGAGCGCGTGATCGGCATGGCGGGCATCCTCGACTCCGCGCGTTTCCGCGCTTTCATCGCTATGGAACTCAAAGTGAGTGTCGAGAATGTGACTGCGTTCGTGCTGGGCGGTCACGGCGACACTATGGTCCCACTTCCCCGCTATTCAACCGTTGCTGGAATTCCGATCACCGAACTGATGGATCAAGCTACGGTTGACCGTCTCGTCCAGCGCACCCGCGATGGTGGTGCTGAGATCGTGAAATATCTCAAGACGGGATCGGCCTATTACGCGCCGTCCGCGGCCGTCGCCGAGATGGTCGAGGCGATCTTGAAGGACAAGAAGAAGATTCTGCCCTGCGCCGCCTACCTCAACGGAGAGTATGGCATCCACGGCCTCTACGTCGGCGTACCGGTGAAGCTGGGCGCCAAGGGGATCGAGCAGATCATCGAGATCAAGCTGACTGCTGACGAAAAGGCGGCTCTGGACAAGAGCGCAGCGGCAGTGAAGGAACTGGTGGGCGTGATCAACGTGTAGTTCACTTTTCCAGATTGTCATCCTGAGCGAAGCGAAGGATCTGTTTGCCGGTGCTGCTTAAGGAAGCAGGTCCTTCGCTTCGCTCAGGATGACAACTCTCTTTGGGGGTTTTTCACTCCCGTTACTTTCAGATGTGGGGCGTGGTCGCTGCCCTCGATTCTGCTGGGGGCTATTCCTCGCTGTCTAATTCACCGACCTGGGCCTGCAAAGCAAGTAGCCCGCTCAGGTGGGCGTCGCATCCGATCGCCACACGCCGCTAGCCTCTTCCGCCTCGGCGCGATGCTGGATATAGTGTTTGAGAACCATTTCCTCGCAATGGACTTCGATCAGCTCGAAATCTTTCTGGAAGTAGCGCGGCTGTCCAGCTTCTCGCGCGCGGCGGAGAAGCGCTTCCGCACTCAGCCCGCTATCTCGTCGCAGATCCGCGCGCTCGAAGAAGAAGTCGGAGCCCGGCTGCTGGATCGGTCTGGAGGCCGGGTCTCGCTGACTGTGGCCGGCAAGCTCTTTTTTAAATATGCCGAAGAGACTCTGGAGCAGCGCAAGACCATCTTCACGGCCATCGCCGAAACCGAGCACGTGCCGCGCGGAGAGATTATTGTGGGTGCGAATGAGGGCACTTGCCTTCACATCCTGCCCGAGGTGTTTGCCCAGTTCAAACGGAATTATCCGGACGTGGCGGTCAACATCAAGCGTTCGGACTACGCCAAGATCCTGGAGTCCGTTAGCGACAATTCTGTGGACTTTGGCGTGGTCTCGCTGCCTGTCAACGACAATCGTCTGCAGTGTGTTCCCATCCACCGGGACGAACTGGTTGTCATCACGCCACCCAAACATCCCCTCGCCGCAAAGAAGAGTGTCACGGTGGCCGAGGTTGCGGCTTACCCCTTGGTTGTCCCAAAAGGAGGACATACCCGCGACGCTCTGGAAACCCTGTTCTACGACCGCCACTTGAAGCCGCACTACGCAATGGAACTGGATTCGAGCGAACTGCTAAAGCGCTTTGTGGCGGCGGATGTCGGCGTAGGTTTCATCGCGCGCTCTAACATTCAGGAGGACATTCGCGCCAACGCTCTCGCTGCGCTTGCGCTATCCGATGCCCAAATCCGGCGCGACATCGCGCTCGTCTTCCGTAAAGACAAGTCGCTCAGCCGGGCCGCCAAGGCCTTCATTGACATCGCGGAAAAGCAGAAGAATTTCTCGACAGCCACTCCAGCCAAACGTGCACGATGAAGATGAAAAAGACGGTCCTCATTCTTCTGCTGTCATGTTTGCTCGGGTTCGCGACGGCCGCAGCTCAGAAATCCACCGGCAACAGCAAAACCACGCCGGCCACGGCGTACCGGCTGATCGGACTCAAAGTCACAGGCACCCAGAGGTATACAGAAAAGGAGATCCTGCCGGCGAGCGGCCTCGTACTCGGCCAGAACGTCGCCGAAGCGGATTTCAAGGAAGCGGCTCGCCGCCTGGGCGACACGGGCCTGTTTACCGACGTCGTTTACTCGTTCTCGTTTTCGCCCTCCGGTACCAAGCTCGAGTTGCAGCTCACCGACATCGAAGAGAGCAAGCTGGTTCCGGCGCACTTTGAAAACTTCGTCTGGTTTACGGACGCACAACTGCTCACCGAAATTCAGCGGCGCGTCCCATTGTTCAAGCTGCTCATGCCCGTGGGTGGAACGATGCCGGACCACCTCGAGGAGGCCTTGCAGGCCGTTCTCGACGAAAAGCAAATTCCGGCGCGAGTCGATTACCTGCGCCAGGCGCCCCAGGAGGGCGGATCGCTGATCGGAATTTCGTACCGGGTGGAGGCGCTGGAGATTCGAATTCGCAATGTTGAGTTCCCCGGGGCCACTCCTGACCAACTCCCCGCACTCCAGGCGGCAGCCCGCAAGCTCACGGGTGCGCCCTACATGCGTTCGGGTCTGGCGCAAGTCGCACGGATAGAGTTCATGCCAGTGTGTCTGCAACGCGGATACCTGAAAGCGGCGTTTGCAGACTCGCAAGCCCGCGTGGTGACGCAGTCTGGCGGCGAGGTGGAAGTGGATGCGATCCTGCCACTAGCGCCCGGAAAGGTCTATGCCACTTCGAGCGTCGATTGGAAGGGCAATATCGTGTTCTCAGCTGACGACTTACAGCGCCAAATTCACCTTCCTGCCGGCCAGCCGGCTGACGCTGTGCATCTCGTCAGCGATCTTGAGAAAGTGGCGAAGTTGTACCACACGAAGGGCTACATGGCCGCACGCATCACACCGAAGCCCCTGCTGGATGACGACCACAGCACGGTTCACTACGACCTCAATGTACTCGAGGGCGACCAATTCAAAATGGGCGAGCTCGAAATCATTGGGCTGGACTCGCAGGCCAAGACTCACCTCCAGGCAGCCTGGAAGCTGAACGAAGGCGACCCTTATGACGGCGAATATTACAAGAAGTTTTTGGAGGAGACATCCCGTTTCGTGCCTGCGGGCGTGCCCTGGGACATCAAAGTTCATGAAGCCGTCAACGACAAAGACAAGACGGTGGACGTCACGATACGGTTCATTGCCAGGTAACAGAAACATACTGTAACGCCACATGACGGCTGTGACTCTCTAATTTGATACCACAGATCAACATGCAACCCCTGACAGGAGAACTGACCCGATGAAAATGAGCAAGATTGCAATCGGCATATTTGCTATTCAACTTTTTGCAGGACTCGCTGCAAATCCCGCGTGGGCGGCCGACCAGACCATGACCGGCAAGGTCAGCGACTCTATGTGCGGAGCCAAACATCAGATGGCCGGCAACGATGCCTCATGCACACGCACGTGTGTGAAAGGCGGTTCCAAGTACGCCCTGGTAGTGGGCGACAAGGTCTATACGCTCGAAGCAACCGACAAGGCCGCGCTCGATAAACTCGACGAATTGGCGGGGGCGTCGGCGAAAGTGACGGGGGAGGTTAAGGGTGACACGATCACTGTGAAGTCGGTGGCGGCAGGGTCCTGAGGGCTGGTCTCAGGTCTGCGTGAAACCCCGTGGCCGGTCGCAATCGCGGCTGGTCACGTAGTTTGACATCAGACCTCCGGTCTGGAAATATCTCAAGAAATCCTACGAGGGTGATCTGTTTGAGGTTCCCCCTCGAGTACGCTTTTCGTAGTCGAATCTTGGTATTCAACCATGGTTGGTATTCGCACCCGCGACTTGCGGAAGGTTTATACATCCTCGCCCCCGTTCGCAGCGGGCGCTGGGTTTGGCGTGCCGGCGGGGCGCGCAAAGGCCAACAAGCAGCCCAAGCCAGAGATCGTCGCCCTCGACGGTCTAACTCTTGACATTTCGCCAAGTGAAGTCTTCGGCTTGTTGGGGCCCAACGGCGCGGGCAAATCCACGACCGTGGGGATTCTCACGACACGGGTGCGGCCGACGGCGGGACAGGCCTGGATCGGAGAGCACGAGGTCTGGAAGGAACAGGTGGCGGTGAAACGCCTGATCGGCGTGGTAGCGCAGCGACCGAACCTCGACTTCTCTCTGACCGCGCGCGAGATTCTGCTCTTCCACGGCGCGTATTTTGGCTTGGATTCCCAGCAGCGCGCTAAACGTGCCGACGAACTGCTGGAGCGATTCAAGCTCCGTGATCGTGCCGATCAGCTGGTTCGCGGATTCTCCGGCGGCTTGATGCAACGTCTCTCCATCGCTCGGGCCATGATGCACGATCCCCACGTGCTCTTTCTCGACGAACCGAGCGCCGGCCTGGATCCGCAGACCAGATTGCTCCTATGGGACATCATTCGCGCGTACAACCAAAGCGGGAAAACGATCCTGCTGACCACGCACAACATGGAGGAGGCCGATGTCTTATGCCATCGCCTTGTCATTATTGATCACGGACGCACCATTGCCCTAGGCACACCTGGAGAGTTGAAGAGTTCGGTGCCTGGGGGATTTCTATTGCGGCTGCGATTTAACCAAGACTCCCCAGACCTCTTGGAGCAGCTTCGTTCTCTGGCCGGCGTCCGGGAAGTGCGTGTAAACGATCAGAGCGGCGCAGATCTCTACGCCGACCGTGGCGGGTCACTGATTCGCGAGATTGCCACCCTCGCCTCAGCCGCGAGCGTGGACCTGCAAGATGTCCATATTTCGGAGCCCAGCCTCGAGAATCTGTTTCTACACCACACCGGAAGGAGTTTGCGGGAATGAACTGGAAGTGCTTCTTTGCCATGCTGGCGCGCGATGCTCATGTCGCCCGGCGCAACTTCTTCGTGCTGCTCCTGCAGACTTTCCTGCAGCCGCTGATGTTCGTCTTCATCTTTGGGCGAGTGATGGTGCGCAGCGGGTATATGCCGGAAGCGTATAAGAGCCTGCTCCTGCCGGGCATCATGGCAATCAGCATGGTCTTCACCGGAGTCTGGGCGGTCGCCATGCCGCTGATCGCGGAGTTTCAGTTTACGCGGGAGATCGAAGATCGCCTGCTGGCCCCGATGGAAATCTCGTGGGTTGCAGTCGAGAAGGTGCTCGCCGGCACGCTGCAGGCACTGCTCGCAGGACTCGTCGTGATTCCCATGGCATGGCTGATTCTGCGTCCCGGCGTGGTGTTCAGCTTGCGCAGTCCTTTGACCTTTGCCTGCGTTACCGTGCTGGTGGCCCTGTTTGCAGCCTGCGGTGGTCTGGCGCTGGGCTGTAGCGTCAATCAGACCCATATCGGGTTGATGTTTAGTATGGTGCTGACGCCGATGATTTTCTTTGGGTGTACGTACTATCCCTGGAGTGCGCTCAACAATTTCCCCGTCCTGCAAAAGGTGGTTTTGATCAATCCGCTGGTGTACGCCAGCGAGGGACTCCGCGGAACTCTGGTGCCGCAGTTCCCTCACCTGTCATTGTTGGCGGTGCTGGTTGCATTGACGCTGTTTGACGTGCTGCTGCTGGCGACTGGTCTACGGCAATTTCGGAAGAAAGCGGTGAGTTGAGCAGCAAGCGCGGTCGTCCCTCCATTCAAAACAAAACCGGCGGCCGCGGCGGCCGCCGGTTTCTTATGCCCTAACTCGTGAGATCAATTCTGTTTCGTGTCATCCCGGCGTTTCAAGGTTGGGCGATCATCGTCGGTCTTATCATCCTTGCCTGACTTGTCGGAAGTGGAAGCGCGCCGCAGGCTCGGCTTGTTGCCTTCTTTGTCGTCTAGGACCTTATGCCGGTTCTCGATCGAAGCCAGCCGGGATTTGACGTCGTCGAACTCCGACGTGGAAACGACATATTGCGGACGCGCGGGCAGAATCCTGCCGATCTCTTCCTGCGATTTCTCAATTCGATCGGGCGTTTGCGGATGAGTTGAGAAGGCGCGCGCCAGGGTTCCAGGCTTCCTCTTCTCTTTCGCCTGGAGCTTTTCGAAGAAGCTGATGAACGCTTGCGGATCGTATCCGCTCTTGTACATGTACTGCAGACCGAGAAAGTCGGCTTCCGCTTCAAATCCACGCGAGAAACTTAGAAAGGTCATGGGAAGCGCCAGACCTGCGAGTGAGCGGGCTGCGTAGCCGATGCCGCCGCCCACAAAGATCAGCGGAATCGTTCCGATGTTAGCCCACTGGACGCGAGTAATCTGGCGAGTGGCGTGTCGGGCCGCGACGTGCGCGATCTCGTGTGCCATCACGCCGGCCAGCTCGGCTTCTTCGTCGGCCGCCAGAATCAGCCCGGAATTTACGTAGAAGAATCCACCCGGCAGAGCGAACGCATTCACTTCGTCGGAATCGATGACCTTGATGGTGAAAGGTACCTGGGCGTCGGAATTCCGTACCAAGTTTTGTCCGATGCGGTTGACGTACTCCGTGACCACCGGATCCTGCACCATCTTTACGCTCGCCTCGACCTGCTGGGAGTACTCCTTGCCCATGCGAATCTCGGTCTCCAGCGAATACCAGTTGCCCATGCCACGGCCGCCGACCTTGCGGTTGCCGATGGCATCCACGTCATTCTTGCTGCCGTCGTGTTTGACCTTACTGTCGTCCGGCTCCTGGACCGGCGGATCACCCTGAACGGCGCTGGTGTCGGACGCGGTTGGTTTGGCATCGTCGGGCTTCGAAGAGTCGGGCTTCGAAGAATCCGGCTTAGAAGCGGTGGGCTGGGTAGCGTTGGGCTGAGACTGGTCCTGGGCCAGCGACGCCGGCACAATGAGGGCCAACAAGATTAGCGGAATCAGTACCTTACGGAGAAACATGTGAACCCTCCCCATCGAAACCTGGCGGTTGACATAATTATACCCCTCATGGCAAGCCGAGCCGACGGAATTACCCTGCTGATTGGACGCAGTCCGGAGCCGGAAAGTTACTTGGAAATCGGAATGATGAAGCCTGCCGCAGGGTGTACGATGCGCGTTTCGGGAGAAACACAACACTCATGATGAATCGTCGCGGCTTTCTGTCATCGTCGCTGGCCCTGGGTGCCGGGCTGACACTACCACGGAGCCTTTGGGCGCAGCTCGGTTCCCTGCCCAAACAATTGCCGGAGCGCTCACTCTACGACTCGAACGAAGACTCCTACTGGCGGGAACTGCGTAAGCAGTTCCTGATCCCGGCCGAGGAGGTGTACCTGAATAACGGCACCGTCGGCTCCAGTCCCGGGCCGGTGCTACGGGCGATCTTCGAAGGCTATGAAGCATGCGAAAAGCTGAATGAGGCTGACCCGGAAGACTATCCCATCTGGGGATATGCCTCCTGGAATCAGTTCCGCGATCCGCTGGCAGCCTTTGTGGGCTGTGATCGCGACGAGATCGCCTTGCTTCGCAATGCCACCGAGGCTAACAGCTACATCGCGAATGGTGTGGACCTGAAGCCTGGTGACGAAGTCCTCATGACCGACCAGGAGCATCCCGGCGGTGAGATGCCCTGGCAACTACGCGCCAAACGCTACGGGATCGTCGTAAAGAAAGTTACGCTTCCGAAACCGGTAGAAAATCCCGCGCAGGTCTTGAATCTTTTCAGCGACGCCATCACCCCGCGAACCCGGGTGTTGTTCTTCAGTCATATCAGCACCTTTTCCGGAGTCGTGCTGCCAGTTAAGGAGTTGAGTGCGCTGGCTCGGACCAAAGGTATTCTCTCCGCCGCAGATGGCGCACACACCCCCGGCATGATGCGCTTCAATCTGCACGATCTGGGCTGCGATTTCTATTCTTCCAGTCCGCACAAGTGGCTGCAGGCGCCGAAGGGCTCGGGATTCCTCTACGTCCGAAACGAAGTGATCGATCAAGTGTGGAACACCATCGCCACCGAAGGCTGGGACGACGTAAAAATTAGAGCAGAACGCTTCCAGCGGATCGGGAGTTCGAACGTGCCCGCGCTCTGGGGATTGCGCGCAGCGATCCAACTGGCAAATGACATCGGGATGGACCGGATTGAAAAGCGTCATCGCCAGCTTTGCGACTACATTCTGGCTGCGATGGTAAAGCGTGGAGCTGTTTCGTGGACCTCACCGGATGCGACTTGCGATGCGGGATTGCAACGGTGAATGTTCCCCCGCTCCCGCGGATGGATCTGGAGAAGTGGCTGTGGAAAGAAAAGAAAATCCGCATACGGGGAGCGGATCCGCACAAGCTGCGGTTGTCCACTCCGTATTACTTGTCCAAGGCGGACATCGACCGCTTCCTGGACGCGTTCGACGAATATCGGAAAATGAAGGGAACCGCGTAGCCAACTTTCTAAGGTGTGGCCTGCTCGTGACGAGCCATTGGCATCGGCACGTCTCCCTTTTCGTTGCGCCATAAAATTCCATTTAGCTGTACCGCATTGGCTGCGTCGGGACGGGAAAGGTCCATGTTCAAAGACTCCTTCGCCCCTGGCGCGCTGTTCGCATTCATCTGATAGATCAGACCGCTGCGCAGATTTTTGTCATCGGCCTGGTCAGGCGGTTGCGTTCCGGGGCCCGAGAACAGCGGCGCCATGAGCGGTGCGTTCGCGTCAAACAGGTTCATGGGGGGAAGACCGAGGAGTTCCTCCATGGTGTGGACCATGCTGACCGTCGTGTAGAAGTGAGAGTCGACAAACGGCTGTTCCGTGCGCGGTGCATATTTGCTGATGACGAGGGCGGTGGAACGATGCGCATCCACGTGATCGGCGCCGTCCTGGGCGTCGTCTTCGATCACGAAGATCGCGGTGTCATCCCAGTACGCGCTGTGCGAGACCGCTTCCACCACCCGCCCGACTGCAAGATCGTTGTCGGCGACCGACGCTCGCGGAGTCGGCCTTCCCGGACGCGTTCCCCCAGTGTGATCATCGGGCAAATAGAGCAGGATGAACTGCGGCAGCTCTTTGGCCGTCCCCCGCGCTTTGACGAACCCATCGAATTCGCGCAGGAACTCGTCGGCCCGAATCTGGTCGGGGTAGTCAGTGTTGAAGTCTGGAAACAGCGGGTCATAGTGGTCGCGCAACGCCGCCTTGGTCGGGCGCATGCGTTTGATTTGCGGAACTGGCCAGGGCCAGGGACTGGGCCCGCCGCGTGGATTGCCGACATTGGATGGAAGTGCCTGGCCCTTCTTGATTTCGGCCACGGGGCACGGCGCAGAAGTCGGAGAAGGTGTTCCTTCCTTAGGCGACTTTGTCTTCTGGTTCTTGCACCATACCGCCTGAATGAATTCTCCGTAGATGCGATAACTCAGGCCGCTCTTGGCAAGGTTGTCCCAGATGAAGCCGGTGGCCGGATCATCGATGTCCGGGATTCCCTGCTCGAGCGGCAACTCGTCAGCCATGGTTCCGTCGGCATCGTACGTTCGTTCTTTACTGCGATAGCCGATGGGCCAATTCTTCTCGTTGTAGTCGGTGGTGATAGAGGCCGTGGACCAGATGTGGCCGTCGCCGGAGACTTCTCCACTGTCGTAGAAGTTGTCGAGCACACCGAATTGCAGGGCCAGCTTGTGCTGGTTGGGCGTGACCTCGGCGCCGTAGAGGGTCAGAGATGGGTCGCCATTCCCCACCGGCAGGTCGCCCAGCACCTGGTCGTACGTGCGGTTCTCCTTCAGGATGTAAATCACGTGACGGATGGGATTCTTTCCATCAGCGAAAGCGAGCTTGCCGGGATCGGCGCGGAGGAGGTTGTCTTCCTCAACCTGCTTTGTGTAAGCCGACAGATTCTTCTCGATCTCGTCAAGGCTCAGGCGTGCGATTGAGCCGCCGATTAGAGTCGGAATATAGGGATGTTCGCGATGGCGACGCTCGCTCTTCAGCGTACCTTGCATGTTGTTGGGACCACTACCCTGCCCTTTAGCGGTCGCGATCAGCAGGTCGTTACCAGCGATCGCAAGTGCGCTCGGGTACCACTCGGTGGGGATGAAACCCCTCGGTCGCACATCTATTTCAGATGATTCGGAATTGGTGTCAAAAACAGCGACCGCGTCTAGCGAGGCCGCGGCTGCGTAGAGACGTGTTCCATCGTGCGAGAGCGCGATCGCCTGTGGGACGGAACCGCCCTGGCCATGTTCGTCCAGATTGGCCCGGTAACGGCGGACTGGCTTGCGAGTCTTCAGATCGATGGAGACAACTACATCGGCGTTGCTCAGGGCAACGTAGAGATTGTCTTCGTTCGGACTCAACAGCATCGCCGTAGGATGAGAACCTGGTGCAATCGAGTCTGGGGACCCCAACAAGTCATGCCAGATCTCGACCTTGCCTGTCTCAAGGTTCAATTCCGCGACGGACGAGTAGTTCCATAGACTGCACCAGGCTTTGGTACCGGCCTTGTTGACGATCACGGTATATGGAAAGCCGCTGGGGATAAAGCGCGTGCGGCTCAGGTCGAAGGACGATCGAATCTCCCCAGAGTTGACGTCGAGCAGTACGACGTTGTCGGAGAAGTTGTTGGCAACGAGGAGGCGATCGCCCTGGGGTGTCGCCAAGACTGCAAAGCCGGCCGGATACGGGGGCGCCGTTCCCGCCGGAGTCTTGCGCACCCCAAACGCGACTTTCCTCCCCGCGGCCAGCCGCTGCGGAGGAATCTTGATCAATCGCTCCGGTGTGACCTGACCAGCTGCGAATTTGTATATTGCGATCCCATTGCCGGTGCTCCTTGGTTCTTTTCCCGTCGGATCGGTAATCGAGCCCATCGACGCATAGAGATGGCTGCCATCGCTCGATAACACCAGGCCGATAAAGTAACTCTGACGGGTCGAAGTCTCGTCGCTCAGCCGGTCATCAGGAAAGTCACGAAGCCGATTGTTGCTGAGATCGAGAATCGCAATCGATTGGCGCGCACCAGTCTCCTGGGTGCCGTAGCCCTGGTTAAGCAGCGCGGCATAGCGGCCGTCAGGACTGAGTGCGATCGTCGCGGGAAAACTGTTGGTGCGACCGAGGTAGCCGGGAACCGGAAGGGTCAGACTCTTACTTGTCGGGAGATTGATTTGACGCGACCGTTCGGCGGCGCGCGAGACCGCGAACACAACAAGAAGCGTGGACAGAGGCAGGAGGCAGACAACGAAGTTCTTTTTCACGCAGCAAGACCCTCGCGAGGTTTGTATCATCCGTCCGTTCGGTCAGGCAACTCAGAGCTTGACTCCTCAACAGAGGCTGTATATTGGTCGCCTCTACTCGCTCCGACGGAGGACATCTGAATGAACCCCGCTGCCTCTCTATTTAATGTTACCGGCAAGGCCGCGATCGTTACCGGCGCTTCCTACGGTCTGGGCGTAACGATGGCGGAGACCCTGGCGCAGGCAGGCGCGCGAGTGGCTCTGGTGGCGCGCAGTGTCGACAAGCTGCAACGCGTGGCGGAAAGCATAAAGAAACAGGGCGGCACGGCCGAGGTCGTCACCTGCGACGTGGGCGACTCCGCGCAAGTGGCAAATATGGTCGCCACAATCCTTCAGAAATTTGGCCGCGTCGACATTCTCGTCAACAACGCCGGAGTCGTTGCCGATGGCGGCGCGATGCCCGAGCGAGTCCCCGACGAACTGTTCGAGAAGACGGTGCGGATCAACCTGTTT
>Ga0209283_10001719_pt1 | contig 12027 bp, 9 predicted proteins | sample CZO8metaG_2_FD_188354 | JGI IMG/M metagenome (GOLD analysis project Ga0209283, IMG submission 188354) | Vadose zone soil microbial communities from the Eel River Critical Zone Observatory, Northern California, USA - CZOApr15con2H1.8 metaG... | ecosystem: Environmental > Terrestrial > Soil >...
GATACATCTCTATGAAAAAATATTGTCAGAGTATAAGGCGAAGTATGCAAAGTATCCACGGGGCGTGATGAATCACGCCCGTACAAGGAAGCGATAGAATGGAAGAATGTGAAGAGCTGTTTGATCCTCGTTGCGCGGTCAGCGCGAATGAATGATAGAGTACAGACCAGGGCGGAGGCAAGCTCACGCCCCTACAGGAGGAATATATATCATGAAAACTGTATCTGTTCTGGGCGCTTCAACTCCCCACGCGGGCGCGACAAATCGGGTGGATGCGATAAATCGCGTCCCTACGCCTATCAGGATATGCATGCATGTCTTAGGACCCGCACGCACGGATGCTCGAGTAATGCGTGAGGCGACGGCTCTTGTAGAAGATGGGTTTGCAGTCTCTATTGTAGATATTGAGAGTGACGGCGGTCAGAATGTCGAGGAAGAGATTCAGGGTGTCTTCTTGAAACATATTTTCGTGTCCAAATCGTTTCTTTCCACGCGCTTTGTCCGCTGGCCTCTCATCAAAGCGATTCAGGTACTCCCGCGTGTGGCAGTACGCATGATGCGAACGCCAGCAGACATTTATCATGCCCATGATGTATCTGGACTCCTCCCTTGCTACATTGCGGCACGATTGCGCCGAAAACCACTCATCTTCGATTCACATGAGATACCTTTGAGTGATATGAGTATACGCTCATGCTCGATTCTTGGATGTCTCTCCATGTTTCTCATGCACATTCTTCCCCGATGTGCCGGGGTCATTACCGTCTCACATCCAATTGCGCAGGAAATGAGAACCCGATATCGCTTGCCTGAAGTGTCATTAGTGCGCAATGTTCCCACGTATCGAGCCGTGCCGAAAAGTGACCGATTGCGGCAATCTCTTGAGCTTAGTCCAGATACACGCATTGCCCTATTCCAGGGATACTTGCAACCTGCTCGTTCGCTCGATAGATTAGTTCGTGCTGCCCGTTATCTGGACCCTGGTATAGTGATCGTCCTGATGGGACAAAGTCAAGGATCGACCCAGGCTCAGCTTGATGCACTCATCGCAAGTGAAGGAGTGAGCGAGCGAGTCAAAATCCTTCCCCCTGTTCCTTATGAAGAGTTACTCGATTGGACAGTTTCGGCAGATATCGGCCTGATCGTCTATTCACCAGACTACTCGCTTAGCACTCGGTGGTGTTTGCCAAACAAACTCTTTGAATATCTGATGGTAGGTCTTCCTGTCCTTTCCTCTGAGCTTGATGCTGTGGTAGAAGTTGTCAAAACCTATGAGGTTGGGCAGGTGATGTCCTCGCTGGCACCGGTCGATGTCGCCAGAACGATCAATACAATGCTGGCAGATCCTGTTGCTCTAGCTGCGATGCGCGGTAATGCCCTCAATGCTGTCCAACAGGAGTTCCATTGGGGAAAGGAGCGTCAAAAGCTGATTCAGCTTTATCATAATGTTCTAGCCACTCGCGCACGATCACTTTAACAAAGCTGCCAAGTTCTGAGATCTGAGTTCTAGTTAACGCCATGTGCAAGGTTTTTCTGCTGCCTGCGGCGCGAGGAAGGAAGACGCTGGGGATATCCCAGACCTCGCCAGGGGCGCTGCCCCTGGACCCCGTTCACGGAAACTTGCACATCGGATTAGTTCGAGAGAGTAGGAGAAATATGTTGCAACAGTCATGGAGTACTGAGTTTAGGGGTGCAAAGCAGGGTGAGGATATATTTGTTGAGAAACATCGCACCGAATTCGCCGAACACGGTCTGCTCAACCGTTTCTACTATGTTCGCAAAGGGTGAACCGCCTGATAGTAACCAATAAGGATTTTGTTAAATGATCCGAAGTCAACTTTCGATTCTTCCTTCAAATACAGATGCGCTGATTGAATTCCCTCGCTGGGTTGCGCAGCACTGTGATCGTACTTCGATTGTACTTGATGTTGGTGCTGGAAGAGACACAACTGCATCTGCAGCTGTCATCAGACAAAAGGTCGCTCTCCTTGTTGGTGTTGATCCCGATGCTAGTATTGCACAGAATCCATACCTAGACGAACGATATCAGGCCTCAATCGAAGATTTTGCGAAAGACCGAGGCCCTAGTTTTGATTGCCTTTACACGATGTTTGTATTGGAGCATGTCACCCAGCCGCAAGAGTTCTTATCCGCATGTAGATCTTTGCTGAAACCCGGTGGCATGCTGTTTGGCGTGACCCCTAACCTGTGGCATTACTTCGGGTTGGCAGCAAAATTAAGTGCGTCACTAGGAATTGAGGATTGGCTTCTAGATCGTCTGATAGGCTCTGAAGCCAAAAATTCGTATCATTTTCCTACTGCATACCATCTAAATAGTGTCCGAGTTCTCCGCCACAAGCTTCTGCGAAGCGCGTTCAGAGAGGTCGAGTTCCGATGTTTTGATCGTGCCTACGGCTTTGAGTACTGTTTTCCGAAACTGTTGCGAAGATTTCCCAGCATCTACTCACGCCTGGTTTATATGATGGGTGTGCCACAAATCATGGGATCGATTATGTTTAGAGCAATAGTCTAGAGCATATTTTCAAGGCTCTAGTTATTCATTTTTTACCGATGGACCGAGGTAATTAGCATGGGAAATACATGAAACGGATACATATACTGTTCATTCTGCTCCTCGTCTTCTCTTTAGTCGCTCTTCTTCTATCACTGCTCATTCAGTATAGGCAAAATCTCATCCAACAAGATGAGTTTTACAAATCCCATATCCTGGGGGGTTTTAGCATCGATACTCCCCAGAAAGCTGCGAATGCGGCAGCAGATGGCATTCAAGTGACCTTCAAGTATGGTCAACCGCCTTCCGAGGATGACAGTTTGGGGCAGAAGTTGCAGGCACTGGACATGAAGGTGATAGATGGATATATCTCGAGTTACTTGTATTACTATGAATGCCATCGTACTGCAGAATTAAAGCCCTCTCTCCTAGGTCCCAGCCAGTATTGTCAAAAGGACCCTTATCCATCTTTGACCGATGAGAATGTGCTCCTGGCAGCTGTTGCGACTCATTTGAAACAGGTGAAGGATAATCCACTGATTATCGGCTATTGGGTGCTTGATGACTGGGTGCAATGGGATGCAGGAAGTGCGCGCCCAGTGCTAATCAAAATTCATAAACTCATCCAGCAGTATACCCCGGGTCGTCCGACTATCTGTGGGTTCGGTGGGAGCATAGGGCTCCGTCAAGAATATGCATGGGCAGACTGGATTGCCGATAATTTCTCTCCTCAAGGGTGTGATAAGGTAGGTTTTTATATCTACACATCGTCGTTGTCTGATACTATCTCAGCCGGAGCGCCGAATACCTATAACTGGTCGATGTCAGGAGTACTCTCCGCTATGTTTGCGAGCTTACAGCAAAGAGGCTGGGCTATGACCAGAGAGCCATTGATCGGCATAGTACAGGCGTTTGGTGGACCAACAGCGCATACAGACAGGTATTGGGTGACGCCAACTGCGAGAGACGTCGAAACGCAAAGCAGAAGTTTCTGCGAGCATGGAGCAAGCGGGCTAACCTTTTATACCTGGGACGGCTCAGGGTATGGGACTGAGTCACAAACACCCATGAACAGTCCTCAGATACAAATGGGTATCCGAAATGGCACCGCGGCATGTAAAGCATATTGGGCTCGGCATTTACAGAAGAGCTCCCAGGTTAGTCAAGAAATACTCTAGTACTTTTGGGTCATATCCGCACTATGGCAAAATAGACCCTCTTTGTGCCTCCAAAGCCCGCTGATACTCCCACTGTCACCGCGTCCCGGAACGTTTAGCCCATCTTTACCAATCGTGTCCTAACAACACGCGTTGCATTCGTTCTCTTCCCCTATCCCAAACAACGTTACGGCATTTACGACATTTCAGCTATACTGTATCAACATTCTTCATTCTATTTCAATTTTACATTTTATTTCTTCTTCCTCTTGACCATAGCATAAGTGCAATTTATACTCCTCATATACCTGGCAAGCAGCCAGGTTCGTTTGTCTATCTTACTCTTCAGGGCCCGCGAGAGGTGAGATCAAGTACGAAAAAATAGGAAAGTCGCAACGAATGAACGGAAAATCACGACGAATGGCGCTTGTTTTCACCCTGTTAAGCGTGGGCGTATTGTTTGTGTTCAATACACCTCTCGTCCATGCAGCAACCACACACGAGGAGAGATCCTCTTCTTTCTCCTATCACGCTTTTGGTGGGTTTACTATTGACACGCCTAACGAAGCCAATAACGCTGCCGGTGATGGCGTCAGCGAAACTCAAATGTACTGGCTGCCGGCGAGTACAAGTAGCGCCTTGGGGCAAACGCTTCAATCTTTGAGGATGCATGAAGTTGATTCATACCTCATGGACTTGTTATACGAGTATGAATGCCACCGTAGCTACACTGTCCCGCATGCTGGTCCCCCATGCCCAGTAGACTACCCTTCCATGACCAGTCAAAGCGTCTTGCTTTCACTCGTCCAAAGTCATCTACAGCAGGTGGCAGGAAATACGCTCGTGAATGCCTATTGGGTGTTGGATGACTGGCCTGCATGGGACTATGGTAGTGCGAAGACCCTTCTGCAAAAGATCCATACCCTGATCCAGCAGTACACCCCAAACAGGCCTGCTATCTGTGGGTTTGGCGCAGGATTTGGTTATCAGCATGATGACTATTGGTATGATGGCGAGGCAGCCAACTTTTCGCCGCAAGGGTGCGATCTAGTAGGGCTTTACATCTATGCAGTCAGCGAGCCGATTCAAGTGAATCCACCATCGAACGCTTTTGATTGGTCGATGTCGACGATACTGCCGAAGATATTCACCAGTTTGAGCCGGAGGGGATGGAGTATAAGCAGGGAGCCGATGATTGGAATCGGTCAGGCGTTTGGCGGAACTCGTGCCGGTACCAAGAATGAGTCAGTCACTCCTAATCCCCAGAATATGACAACGCAGGCGCTCAGTTTCTGTCAACATGGTGCTTCCGATGTCTTCTTTTACGGGTGGGATACAGGCACAGATTTTAGTAATCCTCAGACGCCGATGACCAATAGCGGCATCCAACAAGGTGTAAAGCTCGGGATAGCAGCATGTAGAAGCTATTGGTCCAGGGTAACTAGCTGACGGTATCCCTCAACGCAGCCAGGTCCCTATTATCTCGGCTTGGTCACCGTAGAATTGTAGAGCCTATTGAGCGTGTGGGTAGCGCTTGTCCAACTGTAGTTTTCTGCTACGAACTGTCGGCAAGCTCTGCCCAGTCCAGGAAATTCCGCTATCTCTCTTTGCTGGCTATGAAGCGCTCATCAAAGCCGGTTTAGTCGAAGACATTCAGGAGGCTCGCGACGCTCAATGGCAGCATGTCCAATGAGCAAGGAACGGAGGTGAGCCGCCGTAGGGGCGTGATTAATCACGCCGGTACACAACGCCCTAAGAATTTTATAACCCTGCTATATTGTTCTGCTTTTGACCCGGACTACACTGGAAGCAGAGAGACCAAGAAAGGGGTATCTATTGCTTATGAGTGTAGGCTGGTCAGCCGATTTCAGTTATGGGTATTTCAGGCGTATCTTGCAAGCCATACAGTTGAACTTTGAAAGCCACCTGCTGGCTGAAGTTCCTGAAATGCAGCCCGCAAACGGACGCCCACAGCTTCTTTTGCGCCATGATGTCGATGTTTCCCTCGAAAAGGCGCTAGAAATGGCCAAGATCGAGCGAGAGTTTGGTATACACGCCACCTATATGGTGATTCCAAGCTCGCCTTTTTATTGGCTGGAGGATGGGACTGCACGAGCCATTTTTCGGCAACTCATCAGCATGGGTCACGAAGTGGCGTTGCATTTTGATGTCAGTGAAGAGGAACGTAAGAACAATTGCGGAATCAGCAGCGTTGAACAGCAAATAGAGGCGGCTTGCAAACGCTTGGAGCAGGCTATCGCACAGCCAGTACGGTCGATCTCGTTTCATCGTCCAATGCCGCAGTTTCTGCATGGTCCGGTGATGATATGCGGCAGAGTAAATGCCTATGCTCAGGAAGTGATGATGTGGTATCTTTCAGATTCAAAAGGATGCTGGCGAGAAGGCGAGCCCTTGTCCAAACTGTTGAAACCTGAAAAGCCGTTACTGCAATTGCTGATCCACCCCATCTGGTGGGGAGATGAGCATATGTCGCTGGAGGATCGTCTGCAAGAATTCTTCAACACTGAGACACGCGGACGATCGCGTCACTATAGCGAGACGTTTGATGCTAATCTGGCAAAGACGACACTGGTCCGCGACGTGGGAGAGTTCCTAAGCAGGCGACACAACGCTATTGGAAGGAGAACATAATGCAGTCTAATGTTGCTGCCCTCAAGCAGCGTATTCATGCCCATGAGCAATATGGGTCACGTGATTTAAATGAATGGATTTTGGAGCACATGCAGGTAGCAGAGGGATTCTCAATCTTGGATCTTGGCTGCGGTACCGGCAAGCAGACGCTGCCCTTGGCACACAGAGTTGGCGAGACCGGGCGTGTGCTGGCGGTAGATATCTCGCAAGAGGCGCTGGAGGCGGTGTCCCAGAGTAGCAAAGAGTTAGGAGTTGAAAAGCGCATTGATCTATTGTGTACAGGGATGGATGATCTTGGTAAATACCTCCCGGAACAGCGCTTTGATCGAGTGTTGAGTGCTTACGCGCTCTATTATGCGCAGTCTCCACGAACCGTGCTTGAGGTGGTGTATAGGAGTCTGAAACTTGCTGGCATGCTGTTCTTCTGTGGTCCTGCTCGAGACAATAATGCTGAACTAAAGCGGTTTCATTATGCTTTGCGGGGAGAACAACCACCGGTTGGCAGCGGATGGGATGTGTTCATGGAGGAAGTGGGTGAACCATTGGCGCAGCAGTTGTTTGCGCAGGTAGAGACATTTACCTTTCTAAACCCGCTGAGGTTTGATTCAGCCGAGGCTCTCTACATGTACTGGAGTTCATATGGCCTGTATGATGAGACGCTAGATGCAAGCTTCAAGGCTGCGGCTGCCAGGCATTTTCAAACGTATGCTGTCTTTGAAACGGTCAAGCGCGTAATAGGTATTAAAGCAACCAGGTGACGCCTGCTACGAGCTACCAGGGCGGGGGCAAGCCAGGGAGGAACCCACGTTTACACGGATAGGTTTTTTGAGCACGGAGACAACGGAGACAAGTGTCCCAACGGAGACAATGGAGACAAGTGTCCCAACGGAGACAAGTGTCGTTCCACAAGGGCACCCTGTCTGGGGAACAGGTATCCTCCCCACCCAACCTTGCTCCGTCCCTACGGACACGATGACCTCCTTCCGCAAAACCTACCCCTGAGAGGGGAACCCGCGCCCCTACATTGCGGCATCTCGGTTGTTGAGAATGGCGGCCGGGCACGCCTCAATCATCTGATGGACAGACGCATGGCCAAGCAAACGTCGAGCATACTGCAGGCTTTGGACAACACCAGGTGGTCGTTTTTGTAAACCATGAGCATCAGAGGCTATGCAGTGGATCAGCCTTTTCTTCAGTAAAGTTTCAGCAGTGCGGCGAGTTATGTTTCCTTGTATACCGGTCAAGCTACCTGCCATCAATTGAGCTAGAGCTCCCTGTCGGAGTAGAGCCGTTAGTCGATCGGGGTTCTGCTGAATTGCATGGTAGCGTTCCGGATGAGCAATAATTGGCACAATACCCGCTGCTCTCAGTTCAAAAATTACCCGTTCTGTTTCTGGAAGCCAGGAATTGTTCCACAATTCTAACAGAAGATAGCGACTGCCATTCAGCGTTGCAAGATGCCCAGCTTGGATAGCTTCGACTAAGCCGGGTTGGATAAGTGCCTCGTGACCGGCAAAGAGGCGCAGCGGAATGTCGTAGCGATCAAGCTCCTGTTGCAGAATCTTGACCCGTTGGCGAATCTCTGCTACCGAGCGGTGGAGATATTCATCGTTGTAGTGCGGGGTAGCAATAGCGGAGTGAATGCCTTCCTGTATAAGCGCCCGGGCCAATACAAGAGACTCTTCTATAGTCTCTGGCCCATCATCAATGCCAGGTAAAATATGCAGATGCGTATCGATCATACAACCTATCCTTCTTGGGTTTGTTAAGCCGATTATCCTTAATACAGAAAGCTATTTTCAGTATACTCGTGGAAAGGAATTCCCCTCGATAAATCGGGGGACTACAGGGATATACGTGCAAAACCTGGAAACATTGCGACAACAGCAGCCAGAGCAGAAGTTTACTTGGTCTGAAGCTATGACGCTCATGGCTCCTGTCATCGATGCAGTATGCTATCTGCATCGTCAACGCCTTCCTATTATTCATGGCGCTATCCAACCAGCCAACATAATTGTGCCAAAGGCAGGGGACAGAGCTATACTCGTTGATCCTGGCATGGTTCAGGAATATGATCCAGGTTTAATCGAGACGGCTGTTCATGTCTGCTCGCATGACTATAGAGCCCCAGAACAGCACGGTGGGGTCCTCAATACACGGACAGATGTATACGGACTGGGAGCGACATTTTATACGCTGTTGACAGGCATTGTGCCTCCCAGTGGCCTCTCACGTCATAAATATGTTGCTAGCGGAGAGATTGATCCTTTACAGCCTGTACATGAGGTGCTCTCCACTGTCCCCGGGCTTGTAGCTGAGGCCATTCATCAAGCAATGGCCTTAGAAGCCGCTCACCGTTTCTCATCGGTTGAGCAGTTCTGGGAGGTACTCTGGGAAGCCGTGCTGAATCCCGCGCCAATTGTGCAGCCTGCACGTATCTCTGGTAGCACGACAGTAGCCTCATCCAATCCACCCAGGGCGGAGGCACGGACGGACGCAAGGTCACGTCCCTACCGCCCCCACGTGAAAGTAACACTAAATCCGGTGCCACTGGAACCGCCTGCATCCGCGTCTGATAGCACGTTGTCAGCCCCATCTGGTCCTTCGACAGGCCCCGAGCAAGAACGGGCAGAGGGGGCCTGGCAGCCGCAAGGGCCCATCCACCGCCCCACTCTACCCCCTGCCACTACATTTCACACACACGGTAAACAACTTGCCATCTCCTTAAGAATTCCCCTCGATAAATCGGGGGACTACATCAGATTTCTCATACCACTTGTATTACTTATCGGCCTAGGCATAGCCATAGGTTTAGGTGTCTTGTCTGATGCAGCAAGCCATCCTCATTCTCATTCTCATCCTGTTACCCCAACAGCAAGCGGACGACCACAAGGGCCCACCCATCCACCCCACCCCCTGCTCGCCCCTACGGGTCAGACTCCATCGCTCCAACCGCAGAAAGGCACATATAAGGGCACGATGTACGATCTCACATCGAATGTAAGCACAAGCCTATCCCTGACCAGGGTACGCCAAAGCCAAGGAGAGATCGATGGCTATCTCATAGTAGGTCCTGAACTGCGGGGAAGTGGCCCTTTTAGCGGTGCTATCGATGCTGCCGGACATGTGCAGTTTACTGTGACAGATTCCGCCGGGAACGCCATCCTCTTTTTCGAAGGAGTGGTGCAATCAGCGACCAGTCTGAGCGGAGATTACTATAGCTGTAGTGGTATTCAAGAAAGTCTGTGTAGCTGGGCTTCTGGTGATTACGGCATCTGGAGCGTTACACTGACATGACCCGCTACTCCTCATCAGCATAAATATGATCTAGAGGTGATTACGGCAACTTTGCTTCATCAAAAATTCCCATCAGCGTCCGTTTATCAGCTAAAATGTATGCATTGCGTACGCTCAAATGCTCAGATATGATATAGTAGATGAGACAACCTCGGGGCCTGATGAAAAATACCTATCAGTATAGGCAAACGAAGGCCTGGGAGAGCAAGGGAATGGCTGATCGCACTGGACAACAACTGGGAAACTACCGCCTCGTCCGTCTGCTGGGAGCTGGCGGGTTTGCAGATGTCTATCTGGGCGAGCATCGCTACCTCAAAAGCTACGCGGCCCTCAAAGTCCTGCGTACTGCCCTCAAAGGCAAAGATATCGATAAGTTCATCTCCGAGGCACAAACCCTGGTTCGCCTGAGACACCCAAACATTGTGCGTGTCCTCGAATTCGCCGTGGACCGGGGCACACCGGTGCTAGTAATGGACTATGCCCCAGGAGGCACACTGCGCAAGCAGCACCCGCGAGGTTCGTTTCTGTCGCTCACAACGACTGTCACCTACGTCAAGCAGGTAGCCGCAGCCCTGCAATATGCCCATAACAATAACCTCATCCATCGTGATGTGAAGCCGGAGAATATGCTACTTGGCCCCGACCAGCAAATCCTACTCAGTGATTTTGGTATAGCGGTGCTCACCTCGTCACCTGAATTGCTAACGGCTCAGGGAACCAAGATGACCGGCACCATACCCTATACCGCTCCTGAGCAACTGCATGGAAAACCCACGTTTGCCAGCGACCAGTATTCTCTGGCCATCGTGGTCTACGAATGGCTCTGCGGAAGACGTCCCTTCGAGGGAAGCCATTGGGAGATTATCGAACAACAGCTGTCGGCCGCCCCCACACCCTTGCGCGAGCGATTCCCTGAACTGCCTGCCGAAGTGGAAGAGGTGGTCCTGAGAGCATTGGCAAAGGAGCCGCAGCAGCGCTACGCCAGCGTGCAAGCGTTTGCACGCGCATTAGAACGTGCCGCTCAGGTAAGCGGCCTTGATCTCGAAGACGATGCCCAGGTCACCGCTGCACTCAAGGAGAGAACTCCTTCCCAGGTGAGCACACATCCCGATCAGACGGCGAGTCGGATTTTCCTTTCCGCTTCTTCTGCTGACGAGGCCATCGTTACAAAGCTGAAAGCTGACCTGGAGAAGCGTGGGATGCTTATCTGGAATAGCCAATCAGACAGCACACTCAAGGAATTCCCCACGATAAATCGGGAGGACGCAATAAATCGGGTCCCTACGGAAGAGACGACCAGACAGGGGATTCGCGCTGCGCGTTTGGCATTAGTCGTGCTCTCACCCTATACTCCCCTCTCACAGATAGTCAAAGACCACCTGCGCATCGCCAGTATGTACGAGCGGCGGTTGGTGTTTGTTTGGGCAGAGGGCGATGATATTTCAGCAGTCTTGCCTTCAGAATGGGGCAGAACGACTTCGATTGACCTGATTGACGCACGCGAGACACGCTATGGGCATGCACTCGATGAGATTATAGCTTCCAGCTCTCTGGCCTCTATCGCGGAAGAAACCACAGCTTCCCTACCGCCATCCCCCGCACCTTCGGAGATGCAAGTCGAACCGCGCAACCCCTACAAAGGGCTGCGTGCATTCAGATCAGACGATGCCCCTGACTTCTTCGGACGGGACGGACTGATCCAGGAACTAACGGAAAGCCTGAAGAGCATGCTCGCGTCGGGACGGCCACGATTGCTGGCAGTACTTGGGCCAAGCGGGTCAGGTAAATCGAGTGTAGTGATGGCCGGTTTGCTCCCCCGATTGCAGAAGGGAGCCATCCCTGGAAGCGCTGGCTGGGTGTATCTTCCGCCAATGGTACCGGGGAAACGTCCTCTCGAATCTTTGCTGCTTACGCTCTCGCCTCTCTTACCCAACAAGAGTTTGAAGGCCCTGCGCGAGGACCTGGAAGACGAAGCAGGCCGCGGCCTGTACCTGTTAACAACCCAATTGTCGTCGGGAACAGGAGCAGGATTTAAAGTTGTGCCCCGTGTGCCCTGCGTGCTCATGGTGGACCAGTTTGAAGAATTGTTCACCCAGACTACGAGTGAAGAGGAACGGCGCCACTTCATCAACCTGCTGGTCACGGCAGTAACAGAGCTACATAGCCCAGTTATCGTTATTCTGACCCTGCGGGCCGACTTCTATGATCGACCCTTATCTTACCCTGCTCTGGGACGGCTGATCCAGAATCGTCACCGCGTCGTTCTGCCAATGGAGCTAGCCGACCTGCGATCAGTTATTGAGCAGCCAGCAGCACTGCCGGATGTCCAGCTAACCTTCGAGGGGAATCTCGTTGGTGACCTGCTGTTTGAGACACAGGAACAGGCCGGGGCGTTGCCACTGCTACAAT
>Ga0209283_10001721_pt1 | contig 12024 bp, 7 predicted proteins | sample CZO8metaG_2_FD_188354 | JGI IMG/M metagenome (GOLD analysis project Ga0209283, IMG submission 188354) | Vadose zone soil microbial communities from the Eel River Critical Zone Observatory, Northern California, USA - CZOApr15con2H1.8 metaG... | ecosystem: Environmental > Terrestrial > Soil >...
TGCCTGCAGAATCGCGGCTGAGCCGCCATGCCAGCGGTTCGACGCCGGGAATGCCGTCGTTTTTCAGTGACCAGTTCTTCCCGCCGTCGCTGGACTTGTAAACGCCCCGTCCGAATCCGGCTACGTACAGCACGCGCGCGTTGGGGGGACTCCTGGGATCAAGCAGGATGTGCGTGGCGGCCGTTGAGGTCATACCGTCACTCGACTTGTGCCACGTCCTGCCGCCATCCTCGCTTATGCAAACACCACCTTCATAAGTTGGCGGAGATTTGCGGCGCCACATTTTCGGCCGCGGAAGATCATGAACCGCGCTCATAACGGCCCACGCGCGACCACGAACCTCGGGATCGAAGACCATCCAGTAGGTTGTGTTTCGCCATGCGCCGGGAACGCCGATGGTGGAAGTCGTCCAACTCTGCCCGCCGTTTTCGCTGCGGAATAGCCCGATGTCGATGTATGAAATAAAGATCCGTTTGGGATCGAAGGGATCGAAGTGCACACCAAAGCTGCCGGTGGCTTCGAGCCCCCGGCCGGAGAAGGTGCTGTCCGGAATCCTGGTGGAATAGACCGCCTGCCAGTTCTTTCCACCGTCCGTGGTGCGCAGTACTCGGCCGTAGTCCCCCGAGTAAACCACATTCGGATCCGTTGGTGCGACCCCCAGGCTGAGGGGATTCGCTCCATATCCGGGACCAAAGAACTCAGTGATCCAGGCATCGTGAATATTGGCGGCAGGATGATCACTCTCTTCCCGCACCAATTCCCAACTTGCGCCGCGATCGCTGGTGCGTGCCACGCCAAAGAAGCCCGTCCCGAATCCCAACAGGCCTTTCCGAAGGTTGCCGTAGGAAACGTAAGCTATGTCCGCATGATTCGGGCTGGCAGCAATGGCGCGAATCCGGGCAGAAGATCCCGGCAACTGCGATGGCCGCCAGCTGATGCCGCCGTCATCAGAGACGAAAATTCCAGTCGCGGTGGCAGCGTACATGACCGGTGCGCCGCCACGTTCGGGGAATGAGGCCGAGACGTCCAGGAGGGAATCCACCCCATGCGGAAGCTCGCGACGCTGCCATTTGCCGCGATCTCGCACCAGAATGTAAGTGCTGGCTAGCACGTAGATGGTCCGATCATCGTGCGGCGAGTGCGGATCGACATAGATTTTCTGCGCCCCGGCCGCAAGGTCAGTAAGCGCTTTCCACGTTTTTCCCCAATCAAGGGACATACGCAAATTGTAGGAAGCGCCCTGGCGAAATGCAGCGTAGAGCACCCTGGAATCCGCAGGATCGATGGCCAGCGCGCTTAACGAAGCTGCGGGCCCATTCGCGGTGACGATGGTCTCACCGGCGTGGTCACCGGTCATCTCAACTCCAGTCACATCGGCCGGGCTCGGATAAACCAGACGCCAGCTGCGGGCCGCATCGGTGGTTCGCCACAAGCCAATGCTTTGGGCGTAGATCACGTTAGCGTACAGCGGATCGAAGACGAAAAATCGAACCGTGCCGCGCAGGTTGAACATGCGCCAGGATTCGCCTGCATCGGCCGTGATATAGGCTCCGGTCATATCGCAGGCCACTAAGACTCGTCCAGGATCCTGCGGGCTGATCGTAGGTTCAAACAGCGCACCTCCGCCGCCCGGACCAATGACCTGCCAAGGAGCGGAGCGAATTTTCGGCGCAGAGTGCAAGGGGACGCAGAGGCAGACAAGAGCCCACACTGGCAGAAGACGCGTCCATACACTCAGATTCACGTGCATCCATTCTAATTCCTACGGAATACAATGGCGGGCATGCGCGTGCCACTCTGGCTCAAGATCGTCTGGACTGTCTGGGTAGCCGCGTGGGTGCCGTTCTACTGGCAACAGTACGGAGTGCAGAACTTCCTTTACTTTTGTGATCTGGGGAACCTCTTCATCGCAACTGGGCTGTGGCTGGAGAGCCCACTCATTTTTTCCTGGCAGGCCACCGGCTTGCTCCTCTTCCAGACGCTTTACACCATAGATCTGGCCGGAACGGTCCTGACCGGGACGCACCTCATCGGCGGCACAGAATATATGTTCGATGTGAGCGTGCCGTTGTTTGTGCGGCTGCTCAGCCTGTTTCACGTGATGATGCCGCCACTGCTGCTGTGGGCCGTCTGGCGCCTGGGCTACGACAAGCGCGGGTGGAAATACCAGACCGTGATGACGTGGGTTGTCGTGCCTATCAACTATCTCTGGCGCCCGGAGCACGATGTGAACTGGGCCCGCGGGCCATTTTTCCGCGAACAGCACGTTGTGCCCGGGCTGGTTTATCTGCTGGCCTACTTGATTGTCGTTCCGCTGGTCGTGTATTGGCCGTCACACTTAGTTTTGCAGTGGTGGCGCACGAGTGCATCCGGAACACCTCACAATCGGACTGTCTATAATTCTGGATTATGAAGGTTCTTGTTATTGGTGCGACCGGATTCATCGGACCGCATTTGGTCCGTGAGCTGCAACGTCTTGGTCATGCCGTTGCTGTGTTTCATCGGGATACGAGTACTACTTCTTTAAGCGGCGTCGAATGCATCCTTGGGGATCGCAAGCAGCTTCATCAGTACCGGGAAACTTTTTGTCGTCTGGCTCCCGATGTTGTAGTCGACATGATTCTCAGTTCGGGCCCGCAGGCGGAGACTCTCATGCAGGTTTTTCTCGGCGTGGCACGCCGAGTGGTAGCTATCAGCAGCATGGATGTGTATCGTGCCTTCGGCATATTTCACGGCACAGAGCCAGGGCCTTTGCAACCGCTGCCCTTAACGGAAGAATCGGCAGTTCGCCAGAACCTGCACCCGTATCCGGCGGAAGTGCTGAAGAGAGTACAGAGCGTTTTCGGCTGGGTGGATGACAATTACGACAAGATCCCGGTTGAGCGAGCCGTGCTCGGAGATGCGGAGCTGCCGGGAACCGTCCTGCGCTTGCCTATGGTATACGGTCCTCGAGATCCCCTGCACCGGTTCTTTCCGCTACCCAAGCGTGTGCGGGACGGGCGGAAGAAGATCCTTTTCTCGGAAGAGGTTGCGGTGTGGCGTTCCCCGCGAGGATACGTGGAGAACGTCGCACTGACGATTACGCTCGCGGCGTGTTCGGACGATGCTGCCGGGAGAATCTATAACGTTGCTGAGGAGCCGGCTTTCTCCGAGCTGGAGTGGGCGCGGAAAATCGCGGAAGAAGTGGGCTGGCGCGGTGACTTTGTTGTTTTACCGCGGGAACGTACGCCCAAACACCTTCTCCTTCCGGGGAACTTCAAGCAGCATGGAACCGCCAGTTCGGCCAAAATTCGGGAGGAACTCGGTTTCCACGAGCCAATGCCGCTGGCCGACGCCATACGACGGACAGTCGCGTGGCAGCTAGCCAATTCGCCGGCTCAGATCAGCGCGCAGCAGTTTGATTACGCAGCCGAGGACGCCGCAATAGGAGAGGGTGCATCTGCCCACCCCGCTATTGAGTAACTTGCGATAAGGCCCGCTGGGTGGCCGTGAGCAGCGCTTCCGGTCCAACCGGTTTACCCGTCGCATTCTCCATCCACAGATCCGGCGTGACGTCGCCCATTTTGGCCATGCGCTCAAATTCGGAGCCGATGTTGCCCGCCTTCTTCATCCGCTCCTCGATCTGGAACGCGATCAGGTGGCCGATGGGGTAATCAGGCAAATAGAGGACGTAATCGATCATGTGCGAATAGATCCCGAGCAGTACCACATCATTCTTGTGAAAGACCGGAGCGTAATAGCGGTTCCAGATGTCCTTCGAAATTTGGACCGTGGCCTCATTGAGCTGTTTCGGCGTGGCTTGCGGGTGATCGTACATCCAGTGCCAGGCTGCCATATCCACAAGTGCGACGCCGGCGATTTCGTAAGTCGTCCAAAAGTCGTTCAGAGTTTTTTCTGCCTCGCTTTTCGTATCGGGCGCGGGCAGGCCGAGGAGTTCGAGGTCATGTCCCTGAAAGACGAACGCCAGCGCTTCAGTGAAAGCCGTGTTGGGCACGCCTTTCAGCAGTGTGTGATCCACGTCGTTTAGCGAGAAGGTCTGCTCCACGTTATGTCCCATCTCGTGGACAGCGATATTGAATCCCTTGTAGTTCATCCCGCTTTTTTCCACGCGGGTGCGCAGGTGTGCCTTCTCCGAGCGCATCTCGGCGCCCATGGCATGGCCGGAGCCGCGCGCCGGATCAACCACAATGTTGTTGGCGATGCGCTGCGCACGCTCGGGCGAAAAGCCAAGCTTCATGAGCAGGTTGGGAATATCTTTCTGGTAAGCCTCAGGCGTTGGATATTTCTTCGCGACAATTTCATCGAGTTGCGCCTCGGTATACTTGCTTCCCGGGCGGAAGCCGTTGTACCACATATCAAAGGGTTCGAGCGGCCGGCCTAGTCGCGACTCGATCAGCTTCGCGACCTGACGCGCCAAAGGTGAGGTCAGCACCTGCTCCAGCATGGCCTTCACGCGTGCTTCCGGAATCTCGCGGTCTTCGTCGAAGCGGCGAGCGATCAGCGTGGGCGCAGTGGGCGAATAGGGGTCGGCCTTACTGGAGGCGACGAACGTCTTCAGCCACATCGCGTAGCGCGTATCCGGTTCGCGAGTACTAGTTACATTCCCGGCGGGAGGGACTGAATCCGAATCCTTGACCGCCGCTGGTTTCACTTCGTTTGTGTAAGGGTTCCAATCGACATTCGGATTGTTGATGACTGCTTCAGGAATGGTCTGGGTGATAATGCGTTCCATTACCTGCTGGATCATGTGCTGTTTGGCGGGACCATTCTGCGCGTCGGCATAATCGGCCTTGATTTCGTCGCGCAGATTCCAGTGGCTGAGCAGGCGCATCTTGGGCGGAAACAGACGCTGCCCCCGCGAGTCGAGCAGGTGATGCATCCAGATGTTGTATTCCGAGATGTACTGCTCAGCCGCGGCTCCAGCCTGGGCGATGCCCAGGTTCACGTCCGCGGGAATCCGCTTGGAGAAGCGCTCTGCCAGGCGCACTTCCGCCCACTGCCGGCGGCTCCAAGCCGCACCGTTTTCCAGCCGCTCGTCGAGTGTAGTAAGAGGAAAGTTCAGCAGCACCGTGAAAGCCAGCTTGTTCTGAAAAAAGTCGTCAATGACGTGCGCCGAGGGATCGTAACCGCCAAACACTTCATCGAAAGGGAGCACCGGCCCAAGATCAAGGTCCATCTGCTGGCGGAACTCGCGGTTGATCTCGTGCATGTGGCCGTCGAGTTGTTCGAGCAAGCGCTCGTAGCGGTTGAACGTGGTGTCGAGCGCAGCCTGATCCCCGGCGAAGTTGCTGCGGACGAACGCCTCATAGACAGGCGCACCGCCATCTTCGTCGCGCCAGAACTCGGCTATCTGGTGAAGACCGCGCTGGACGCGTGGCCTTTGCGGCTCGCCATATTTGGCCACCAGTTCGCGTTCCAGCTTCGCCGCCGAATCTCTCATCCACATTGGCAGTCTGGCCACGGACGCCTGGGGTGCGCTGGTGCCGGGGGAATTCTGCATTGCAATCTCCTGGGATCTGAGCGGTACCGTGAGAGCGGCACAAGCTGCCAGCAAAGGAAACAGAATAATCCGTCGCACGGGAATACTTTCCAGGTAGAAGTGTCCGGGCAAATCAGTATACCTGTCTCCGATGGTCAAAGGAGGGCTAGCTTGTCGGCCCATGGCAGGCCAAGTTCCTGGCGGGGTTGGTTCACATCAGCCTGCAGATTGAAATGTCCTCAACCTTCATTGGGAGGGTTGCTTCGCGATTGTAGCCATAACGTTCCACAGCTCTTTGTGCGATTCCGACAAAAGTTCTTCGCTACGCTTCTGCTCCGTGATGTCCTCGGCGAGACCCACGGTTTGCGTCAGCTGCCTCGCTGCGGTGAAGACTGGGAAGTGGCGTACCCAAATCCAGCGAATGCCTCCTTCGGGGAGAACAATGCGATACTCGATTTGTCCCTTCTGCCCGCGCCGTTGTCTCTCCAGCATGTCCGCCACAACCCCGCGGTCGTCGGGATGAACGGCCTCTAGCCAGGACTTGGAGCCGGCATAAACGTTCTCTCGCGTCAGTCCCCAAGAACTTTCCCAGGGAGGACTGATGTAGGCGATCTCCTGCGTGCTTTCGTCCTTGACCCAGAAGAGCTGATGAATCTGATCCGCGATTTGGCGGAACTGCGAGTCACCTTTTTGCAGAGCCTCGAGCATGATGTTGACGGCCGTGCCAAGCTTAGAGAGTTCATCATTGCCGACGAAACCGACTCGCTGGGAAAGGTCTCTGCACTTTCCAATCCTGCTTACCTCCGAATTGAGATGGGTCAATCGCGCCAGGATGGTATGCCGTAACAGCAGCATGATCACGAACCCGAACGCCAGGCTAACCACGCATAACGAGCCCAGAAAATAACTCAGGCTGGTCAGGCCTTGCTGGAAAACTGCTCTGGGCAAATCCACTCTCAAGCGAAGAGCCGGTCGGGCTCGAACGTCTTTCAGGAGCGTATGGCCGGTGACAACGGCCTTGCTAAGCGGCTGAACGGTGATGGCTTGATGGTTCACTTCGAACGGGCTTCGTGCTGCCTGAAGATCCGGCGCCAGCCCAGCATTGGAAACGAGTTCGATCGACACGGCGGAGCGAGTGACCGCTTTCAGGCGGTCAACGCGCGCCTGGTCCAGATCGCGCGTCATCACCAGGACGCCTTGCACGGGTCCCTTCCGTTCTGTTGTCAAGATGGGCGAAGCGGCGATGAGAACAGGCCCTTGCGGGAGCAGGAGAATGACCGACGCAGGAGTCGATGACGTTTCCGCGAGCCGCACCCAAGGGTCTGAAGCAAGAGTCAATCGAGCCCCCATCGGGTCTTCGTTCTCCCGCTTGCGGAGGAAATCATAGCTTTTATAAAAAACCACGTTTCCGGCAAGGTCCATTAAGAGAACCGAGTTGATACTCAGCCCCTGCAATGTGTCATTTTCCAACTCCTGCCGGATGTAGCCCTGCGAGGGATGCTGCATGAACGCGTAGGTCCGGTCCCACTCCCCATAATCGTTCGCCGTTGCCGCCAGACTGGCAATGTCATCGTTCAGGGCGTTTCCCGCTCGTTCCACCGCACTCCGCGTCTGCGTCTGTTCGAGGTTCAGGAAACCTCGAAGGATCACTACCCGCGCCGTCGCATATAGCACGGCCATCAACCCCACGCCCGTGAGGAGCACAATTAACAAAGTCTTCTGGCCAAGACTCATCGTGGCATCCGATTTCCCGTTGGGGGTAGGGGCGCTCCGCGGGGCGGGTCGCACCTGAATCACAACCCATTGGATATATCGGGAAGAAAAGCCAATACTTTACGTGTCGTCGCAGGCACGTAAGTCCTTGAATTCCGTGGTTGTGGAGACTTCTTGACGAGCAGAGGCAAAGAGCTACATCCGAGGGCAAATATATACTTGACACACGCGAAACGTCGGTTCTATGAGGCAATTACCATGCACGACGAGACGGAAAAACAAATAGAGCAGCCCGACCCCGATGACAATACCAGCGATCCCGAAGTACCAATGATTCCCCGTGGCCTGTCCTCCGGCGACGATAAACCCGATGCCTATATAGAACATAAATCCCGCAAGGACTATATAAAGTCGGCCCTTCATCAATTGAGGTGGTTGGCTTTCTGGCGTTGGAGTTGGGTTAGATGGCTCTGGCCCAACGTTTTCATGAATGCGGCCCTCTGGACGGCAATTGCGACTGTTGTCATAGCTTACGCGAACATCAAGTACACGCAATATGCTGGAAAACAGTGGGTTGAAATGCACAACGCTGCTGTTGTAGCGTCCAATACGCTTGAAGAAATGAAGAGGCAAACTTTCTTGTCGAGACAGCAGTTGGTTGGCACAGAGGCCGCCGTCCTCGACTTGAGTGTTCCGTACGATGATGGGTCTGGCGTATTGACCGTTCAACTCAGCAACAATGGGCATGCCACTGCTGCCAAAATCCATCTTAGTGTTGATGCATCCCAGCAAAAGCTTCAGGATGGAACCTTGATAGGCGACCCCTTCCACTTCGAACCTCCAGTTCAACCTATACCGAGCGGGAAAGGACTTGGACACACTTGGACTTTGCCGTGGCATCTGACGGAGCGCGAGCGGCAGCAGGGCGGGCACTGGCCACCGGATTGGCCCGGAAAAAGAACCTTCGTTTTTCGGGCTGAAGTCACCTACCAAAACGGGTTTGGGGATGAGATTCGCCAAGAAGTATGCCGACAATGGCTCCCTGGATTCTCGATTGACTACAGGGGCCAACATTTCGGCGGAGGCGGCCTTTACGATTGCGCGGACATTAAAGCGTTCATAAAATCCACTCTGGAACAAGAAAAGCAGGCCGAGAAAGACGCACAACAAACAAAATAGGGGAGCTGCCGCCCTTGTCACGAACCATCGTGACACACTTTGGCACGCATCCGAGAAACGAGATAAAGGCTCCACTCGGACATCCCGACGAAAACTGGCCTGACTGGTACGCGAAACATATCGCCGCCATACTCCAGACGCGGGAACAAAAAGGTCCGCACCCGTGAGGAACGCGCCCCGACTTCAGCGCTTTGGCCGGTACACGTGCGTGCTCGTTCCGAAGAAGACTTCCGCTGCTTCCATCACCGTCTCTGAGAGCGTCGGATGCGGGTGGATGCTGAGCGCAATATCGCTGGCCAGAGCTGACATCTCGATGGCAAGCACGCCCTCGGCGATGAGCTCTCCGGCGCCCACCCCGACGATACCCATGCCCAGGACGCGCTCCGTCTGAGGGTCGACAATCAGCTTTGTCATTCCTTCGATGCGGTCCAGAGTCATGGCGCGGCCCGAAGCGCCCCAGGGGAACCTCGCAACTTTGATCTCGCGATTCTCCTTCTGTGCCTGGGTTTCGGTGAGCCCGCACCACGCGATCTCTGGATCAGTGAAGACCACGGCAGGAATGGCGTTCGGTTCAAACGCAACCTTATTTCCGGCGATGGCTTCTACGGCGGTTCGTCCTTCGTGCGAAGCCTTGTGAGCCAGCATCGGTTCGCCCACCACATCACCGATCGCGTAGATGGAGGGATCGTCCGTCCGCAGTTGTTTGTTCACCTGGATGAACCCGCGCGAGCTAACTTGAACCTGGGTCTTCTCCAGGCCAGGAATCTCGGAGTTGGGCTTGCGCCCCACCGATACCAGAACCTTCTCGAAGACTTTCTCGCGTTCCTTGGTTCCGGAACTCCCGACCTCGGGACCGTCAAAAGTCACGCGAATTCCGCCAGGTTCTTCCTTCATCGCAGCAACCGTAGTATTGAGCAGGATGGAGTCGAAGATTTTCTCCACTCGCTTGTGTAAGGGAAGAACCAGATCGCGGTCCGCTCCCGGCAGCAGTCCAGGCAGCATCTCTACGACGGAAACCTTTGAGCCCAGAGCCGCGTACACGGTGCCGAGCTCCAGGCCGATGTAGCCTCCACCAACCACCAGCAAAGTCCCGGGCACATCCTTCAAATCCAAAGCCGTGGTGGAATCCATCACCCGTGGGCTGTCGAGCTTGAGGCTGGGAATGATGGCCGGACGAGAACCGGTTGCGAGAATGATGCGGTCGAAATTCAGATTCTCCTCGCCGCCATTCACGCGGCTTACGCGCAGCGTGCTGGCACTCTCGAACCCCGCCCGTCCCTGGACATATTCGACCTTGCGTTGCTTTGAAAGCACACCGAGCCCGCCCGTTAGTTTCTTGACCACACCTTCTTTCCAGGCGCGCAGGCGTGCCAAATCGATCTTGGGATCGCCATACTCGACTCCCCAATTTTTCGCGTGGCGGGACTCGTCCATCAGCTTGGCAACATGGAGCAGCGCTTTGGACGGAATGCAGCCGCGGTAGAGGCATACGCCGCCGGGATTCAGCTCAGGATCGATCAGGGCGACTTTCATGCCCAGATCGGCGGCAAGAAAAGCGGCGGCATACCCACCCGGCCCTCCGCCCACCACTGCGATGTGCAAATTCGAAGTGTCGGTCATTCGGTTGTCTAACCACGAAGGACACTAAGGTACACGAAGGAATACAGGCAGCTAAAACCGTAGGTCAAAATATCGCGATTTTCCCTTCCTGCTACTTCGTGTCCTTTGTGGTTTCTAAGTTTTTGCAATCATTGTCGCTAGTTTTTCATCCCTGAACGGACAGCAGGAACGGCTGCTCGAAAGCTTCCGCGATCCAGCGCAGGAAGCGTGCGGCGTCAGCGCCGTCAATCAAGCGATGATCGTAGGAAAGAGAGAGGGGCAGCACCCGCCGTGGCTCGAACTTGCCGTTCAGCCAAACCGGCTCCATGCTCGAGCGCGACAGGCCGAGGATCGCGACTTCGGGATGGTTCACGATGGGCGAAAATCCGGTGCCGCCAATGCCGCCGAGGTTGGTGATGGTGAAAGTGCCGCCTTCCATTTCCGCGGGCATGAGCTTCTTCTCACGGGCTTTCTTGGAAAGCTGCGTGAGCTCCGCAGCGAGCTCAACGATGTTTTTCTTATCCACATCGCGGATGACCGGGACCAGCAGTCCGCGATCGGTGTCCACCGCAACCCCGATGTTGATGTACTGCTTGTAGATGATTTCCTGCTTCGCCATGTCGATGCTGGCATTGAACTGAGGGAACACCTTCAACGCGGAGGCGCATACCTTCAGCGCGATGGCAGTCACGGTCATTTTGCCGCCGGCCTCTTCCGCCTTGGGCGCAAAGCGGGCGCGCAATTGCTCGAGTTCCGTGATATCCGCTTTGTCCTGGTGCGTGACGTGCGGAATCGTGTTCCACGCTTCCCACAGATGTTCGGCTGTCTTGCGCCGCACGCCGCGCATGGAGACGCGCTCCACCTTTCCCCACTTTGCGAAATCGGGGAGCGCTGGCTCGTCCACATGCATGCGGGGCGCATGAGCGGCTGCCGCAGCCGAAGCGAGCAAGGTCTTCGAGTATGCTTTCGCGTCATCTTCGCTGATGCGCCCACCCGGGCCTGTCCCTTTCACTTCGTGAATATCCACGCCGAGTTCCCGGGCCAGCCGGCGAACGTGTGGCGCAGCTGGCACCGGCTCCCGCTGTTCCGTCCCCGCCACTTTGCCCAGTTGCGCCGGCATGGTGAATGCTGGGGGGGGAGGCAGAGGCTGATCGGGCGGAAGCGCCTGCTCTTCGGTCTTCCCCTCGGCTCTGATGGCCGCCTGGAAGGCAAGTCGTGCCTCATGTTGCCCGTCAGCATGCTCCACCGGGGCATGTTTCGGCCGCTCCGGCGGCGCGGCCGCGGCGCCTTCCAGTGTGAAAATCACCTGGCCAACTTTGACCTTGTCACCTTCTTTTACCCGAACGTCTTTTACGACTCCCGCCACCGACGACGGAACTTCAACCACCGCCTTATCGGTTTCCAGTTCCATCACCGGCTGACCTTCGGAAACCTTCGCGCCCGGCGCTATCATCAGCCGCACCAGATCGCCTTGGTCGATGTTTTCCCCCAGTTCGGGCATTCTGAATTCGGTCGGACCGGCTGCTGCGGGAACTGTTGGAAAGGATGGTGCAGGCGGTGGCGGCGGGCGCAGAGTTTCGATTCTGGGCTGCACCTCCGCTGCTACAGGCCTCGCGGGGCTCGCAGACTTCTCGGCTTCCGCAGCGATAGCCTCGGCAGCTTTGGCCCGAGCGCCAGTACCGTTCTCGACCGTGAAGATCACCTGACCGACTTTGACCTTCTCGCCCTCTTTAACCCGAATCTCCTTGACCGTCCCGCTCACCGAAGACGGAACCTCGACGACCGCCTTGTCGGTTTCCAATTCCATGACCGGCTGGCCTTCGGTGATGCTGGCGCCAGGCGAGATCATCAGCCGGACCAGATCGCCCTGGTCAATGTTTTCGCCGAGTTCCGGTAGTTTGAATTCTGTCACGTAGCTTTCTCTCCCTTAGCTGGTGGCGGGATTCGGCTTGTTGGGGTTGATGCCGAGATCCTTGACGGCCTGCTTGACTACCTCCGGCTTGATCTGCTTTTCGCGCACCAGTGCGTGCAGCGTGGCCAGCACAATGTGCTTC